>Ga0081539_10004777_pt1 | contig 14615 bp, 10 predicted proteins | sample TabmetS4T2R2_FD_71023 | JGI IMG/M metagenome (GOLD analysis project Ga0081539, IMG submission 71023) | Tabebuia heterophylla rhizosphere microbial communities from the University of Puerto Rico - S4T2R2 | ecosystem: Host-associated > Plants > Roots > Rhizosphere ...
GAGCGGTTCCCGGACGGAAATCTGCTTCAAGATGTCGAACTTCGCGCCCTCGACTCCCACTGCGAAGAAGGTGAACGCCTTCGTGCCTTCCCCTTCTCTCACTCTCGCCGCGGCACCTTGCCAGGCGTCAGTCGGACCACCGTCAGTAATCAGGAATATCCACGGCCGATAGAACGCAATGCCATTTGAGCGGTACGTCTGCTTGCGCGTCGTTACCATGTCGATCGCTTGATTGATCGCCGCTCCCATCGGAGTATCACCTGTGGTGACCAGCGTGGGCGGAATGAATTGTTCCGCCGTCGTGAAATCTTGCGCCGTCTGCACCGGCCCAAACGTCACGATCGCCACCTCGACCCGCTTCGCGGCAAGCGAATCCGACGCGAGCTCATCCTTGTAGGCGACGAGACCCGCATTTAGTTCGTTGATCGGCGCGCCCTGCATCGAGACAGAAGTGTCGAGCAGAAGGACACACGGGCAGCGCGGCTCAGGATTCTCCGCAAAGTCATTGGTCCCGAATGGGATTTGTTCAGGCATCGCTTCTCCGTGTTCTTGTATCGAAGAAGCTGGACCGCTAGAGCTTGCTTGAGGCGCCCGCAACCCCCACGGCCACAGCCTTCGACTTGCGGCAAAAATCTAACGACAACCGCTAGTAACCGCAATCATGCGAGCCCGCGGAGTCCCGCCCTTCCTTTTCCATCCTGCATCCTTCATCCTTCATCCCTCGTGATCGACCGCCAATCCCTCGTTCGCCGGCACAACGTGGTCGTCACGCGGCCGGACCCGTTCTCGGCGGTGTCGGTGGGGAACGGGCGGTTCGCGTTCACGGTCGATCCGACCGGGCTTCAGACGCTCGCGGGCGAATACGAATCGACGCTGTCGCTGTGCACGACCTCGCACTGGGCGTGGCACGCGCGGCCGGTGCCGGAGGCGCTGGTCGGGCAGACGCTTCGGCCCACGGCGTACGACATGCGCGGCCGCGCGATCGGTTACTTCACCGATCGCAAAGGGCAGGACGAGCTGTTCGACTGGCACCGCCAGAACCCCCACCGATTTCACCTCGGCCGGCTGTACTTCGTTTTCCGCGGCGCCGCGATTCGCGGGGAGGGGCTGACAGACGTTCACCAGGAACTCGACCTTTGGACCGGCGTCGCACGCAGCCGATTCGAGCTTGACGGTCGTCCGGTCGAAGTCATCACCGCCTGTCATCCGGATCAAGATCTCGTAGCCGTGCGCGTGCGCTCTTCACTGCTGAGCGACGGCTCGCTCCGCGTGCAGCTTGCGTTCCCCGCGCCGTCGCCGGAGATGAGCATGTCCGATTGGTCGCAGCCGGCGCGCCACAGGACGGCATCGAGCATTCACGCCGACGAGGGGTGTTGCGAGTACCAGCGCGTTCTCGATGACGTCACGACGTACCACGCGACACTTTGCTGGTCGGGCGTCGCTACGCTCGCGAAGCTCGAGGAACACCGCTTCGAGCTCGCGGCTTCACACGGTGAAGAGGTTGGTTTTCGTCTCCGGTTTTCCGCGGAGAAAGGGGACGATCCGCTCCCGACGATTCACGAAACGGTGGAAGCGAGTGCCGCACATTGGGAACACTTCTGGACCACCGGTGGCGCCGTCGACCTGAGCGGATCAATCGACTCGCTCGCGCCGGAGCTTGAACGACGCATCGTTCTTTCGCAATACCTCACCGCGCTCCACTGCGCCGGCGACCTGCCCAGCGCCGAGACCGGCCTGCTCTGCAACAGTTGGTTCGGAAAGTTTCACCTCGAGATGCACTGGTGGCACAGCACGCACTTCGTCTCGTGGAACCGATTCGCGCTGTTCGAGCGGAGCTTGAATATCTACGAGCGACTTCTGCCGGTCGCGCGCGATCTGGCGGTGAGCCAAGGCTTTCGCGGCGCGCGTTGGCCGAAGATGATCGGACCGGACGGGCGCGACTCGCCGTCGCCGGTCGGGCCGTTGCTGATCTGGCAGCAGCCGCACCCGATCTACTACGCGGAGCTGTGCTATCGAAACGAGCCGACGCATGCGACGCTCGACCGATGGCGCGAAGTCGTTCACGCGTCCGCGGAGTTCATGGCATCGTTCGCGTCGCCGGCACTGGGGCCGCCAATCAAGACGGTGTCGGAGAACACCGACCCGCGCGCGACGACGAACCCGACGTTCGAGCTGAGCTATTGGCGGTTCGGGTTGCGCGTCGCGCAGGCGTGGCGCGAGCGGCTCGGTATGCCGCGCGAGCCCGCTTGGGATGATCTCATCGCGCGCCTTGCGCCCCTGCCGACGAGCGACGACGGATGCTATCTCATGCAGGAAGGGATGCGCGATACCTACACGAAGTGGAATTGGGAACACCCGGCACTGCTCGGCGCCCTCGGCCTGCTTCCGGGCGACGGCGTTGACCCGGTGATCATGCGCAACACCGTTCGTCGCGTCGCCGAGACCTGGCGGTGGGACCGTTCGTGGGGCTGGGACTTCCCGATGAGCGCGATGGCCGCCACGCGCGTGAACGAGCCGCGGCTGGCGATCGAGTTGCTGATGCGCGACGAGCCGAAGAACCGCTATCTGCCGAACGGTCACAACTATCAGCGGCCCAACCTGCCGGCGTATTTGCCGGGCAACGGCGGGCTGCTGGTGGCGGTAGCGATGATGTGCGCCGGCTGGACCGACGGACCGACAAAGCCTGCGAAGTCCGCGCCGGGGTTCCCTGATGACGGGAGATGGAACGTGCGGTTCGACGGACTCTCGCCGAGGATGTAGTTCTTCCTCCCTCTCCGTGTACTCTGGGAGAGGGTTGTCTGTTGACTCGGGGACGTACCCTCTCCCCCTCCCCTCTCCCTGAATACAGGGAGAGGGAGGACGTCGCTTGTCATGCGAAAACAGCAGGAGCAACCATGACCCCGCAGGAACAGTGGTCGGCCGTTGATCAGTATTTCAGTGACGTGCTCGTGCAGCCGGACGACGCGCTGAACGCGGCGGTGCGCGACAGCACCGAAGCAGGGTTGCCGCCGATCAGCGTCTCGCCGGCGCAAGGGAAGCTGCTCAACCTGCTCGCGCGCGTCCGCGGCGCCACTCGCATCCTCGAAATCGGCACGCTCGGCGGCTACAGCACGATCTGGCTCGCGCGGGCGCTTCCGAAAACCGGCAAGCTGATCACGCTCGAGTACGACCCCAAGCACGCGAGCGTCGCCCGCGCCAACATCGATCGCGCGGGCGTCGGCGACGTCGTCGAGATCATCGTCGGCAAGGCGATCGACACGCTCCCGCAGGTCGAATCGCGCAAGCTCGGACCGTTCGACATTGTCTTCATCGACGCCGACAAGCAGAGCACGCCGCAGTATTTCACGTGGGCGTTGAAGCTGTCGAAGCCCGGCAGCGTGATCATCGTCGACAACGTCGTCCGCAAGGGCGCGGTCGCCGACGCGTCGAACACGAGCGCCGACGTGCAGGGCATCCGCAAGTTCAACGAGATGGCCGCAAAGGAGAAGCGCGTCAGTGCGACGGCGATCCAAACCGTGGGCGTGAAGGGGTATGACGGGTTCGCGATGGTGCTCGTCACGGGCGAGTGAGCAAGCTGTTCCTCATCCTCGCTTGCATTGCGTTACCCGCGTTGGACGCCGCTGCGCCGACGACGGTGCCGGCTGCGCCACTACGACTTCCGCCGGCCGCTGATCGTTCCACGCGAGCGGAACGCCGACGGCAGCGTGCGTTTCGAGATCCTCGGTCGTAGGGGCAAGTGGCACTTGGAGTCGTTCGAGGGGATCGAGGAGCCCGCGCGGACGAGCGGAAGTGTGCCGGGCGAAGTCGACGCAAGGCCTACCACGCCGAACGCGCGCATCGTCCTTCGCATGTCCTACGTCGGCGAAGCCGTCACGTCGCGGTTCGGCGAAGTCACGCGCGCCGGCACTCCGGTCCACTTCGAGTTTGATGACATCATGCCCGAGGCTCGACGCTAATTCCCGGCTGCCGCCGGCCCGGACTCCTCGTTCAGCAGCTCGACCGCCGCGGCTTGCGGCTCGGTCGTATCGGTGGCGGCGCCGAGCGCTTCCATGTCGATCCTGTCGTTGCCGCTGGCGAGCATTTGCGTTACCGCGCGCCGGACGGCCGCGACGTTCATGTACGTGCCCGGGCAGTCGGTGGACTTCGTGTCCTTGTGACCGAGCACGTTGTTCGAGGAGATGCGATAAGTTCGCTCGAGGTACGCGACCAGCCGCGTCAGCGAGCGCAACTGCTCGGGCGTTGGTCGCTCGACGTCAAAGTTCCCCACCAGGCAGATGCCGATGCCGAAGTCGTTGAACTTGTTGTCCGGCGTCTTGGCGTGCGCGCCCCACTTTTGCTTCGGCCAGCGCGGGCCGACTTCGATCAGGCCGTTGCCGCTGTTGGTGCCGTTGCCGATGACGAAGTGATAACCGAGCTCGTCCCAGCCCTTCTCGCGGTGCATGCGATCGAAGACCGCGGCGCTGCCCGACGGAGTCGCGCTGTGGTGGATCACGATCCACCGCCACGGTCGCGCGGCGGCGTTGGGAATCCAGCTCTTGGGGATCGCCGTGCTCGCAACGGGCGCAGGCTTGGTCGGCGTGACCCGCTCCGCCTGCGGTTGCTTGACGACGATCGCCTGCGGCGGCGCCGTTTGCTCGATCACCGGCCCGCTGAAGTTCGGTGGCGGGATGTGCTCGACGACCTGCTGGTTGGCGCAGCCGACCAGTGCGGCGGCAGCGCCAACGATCGCCGAAAGAGTGATCAAACGTTGGTATCGAAGGAACGTGAGTTGCGCCATCCTTGGCCTCGTCTTCGCGGAGATCGGATCGATCGAGCGCGGCCTGCCCGGAAGTTACCGCGTGCTCTCAGTACGCGGCTGGGCGCGAATCCGTTCGCGCTTCGCGACTGGATTCCGCGGTTTGTATCGGACGAGTGACGCGAATTCCAGTAGTACGCACGACTTTTCGGCAATATCTGCGCCAGCAACTCACGTGAACTTGACCGCCGGCGCCTCGCGTTGGGCCGAATCCTGGACCTCGAAGAACGGCTGCGGCGTGAACCCGAACGGGCCGGCGATCAGGTTTGTGGGGAAGCTCATCATCGACGTGTTGTACTGCTGCACCAGGCCGTTGTAGTGCTGGCGGAACGAGCTGATCTGGTTCTCGGTGCCGGCGAGCTCGACCTGAAGCTGCATGAAGTTCTGGTTGGCCTTCAGATCGGGATAAGCCTCTGCGACGGCGAAGAGCTGCCGCACCGCGCCGGTGAGCTGCGCCTCGGCCGCCACACGTTCAGACGGCTCGCGAGCGCCGACAGCGGCGTTTCGCGCCGCAATGACACCTTGCAAGGTTTCTTTTTCGTGCGCCGCATAACCCTTGACGGTTTCGACGAGGTTCGGGATGAGGTCGTACCTCCGTTTGAGCACGACGTCGATCTGCGCCCACGCCGAACGCACCGACTCGCGCAGTGACACGAGCCGGTTGTACGAGGAGATCGCGAAAAGCACGACCAGCACGACGGCGACGATCACGCCGATCCAGATGGGAGTCATGGCGGACCATTATGCGCCCGGAGGATGCTGCGCGTAGTGGAAGTGACGCCTGTTTCTATAGCCGCAGCCTCCCTGCGGAGTAGGCGCCCGCCCGCGTCTATGCGAGAATCCGGGGCGCGGTCGCAGTCCGCCCGAGGAAGTTCTCACCCATGGCCATGCACCCCAGCTCGACTCCCACGGCGCCGGAGCGCCTGTGGGAAGTCCCCTACAACCGAAATCCGTTTTTCACCGGCCGCGAGAGTTACCTTGCGGACCTGCGCAAGCGATTCATCGCCGACGAACTGACCGGGAAACACCAGACGCTGTCAGGCCTGGGCGGGATCGGGAAGACGCAGCTCGCGATCGAGTACGCCTACCGATACCGCGAGCATTACACGCTCGTCTGGTGGCTGCCCGCGGAAGATCTCACGGCGATGGGCCTGTCGTTCGCGCGGCTCGCCCGCGCGGTGGGCTTGAAGGTCGGGCCCGAGACGAGCCTCGACGAGGTCCGCCATCGCGTGCGTCGCGTGCTCGGGCAGCTCAGCGATTGGCTGCTCATCTTCGACAACGCGGTCAAGCCCGCGGACATCGAGAACTACCTGCCGCTCCAGCGTTCCGGGCACGTGCTGATCACCAGCCAGACGAGCGACTGGGGCAACCTGGCCACGACCGTTCCCGTTCGGCCGATGGAGCGGCGCGAGTCGGTCGAGTTCCTGCACAAGCGCATCAAGCGCGACGACCCGTCCGGCCTGGCGCACAAGGTCGCCGCGACGCTGGGCGATCTGCCGCTGGCATTGGAGCAGGCCGCGGTCGTGATGCAGGAGACGAACACGACCTACGACGGCTACCTGCGCCGCTTCGAGACGCATTGGGCCGAACTGCTCCAGAAGGGCATGGTGCAGGCCGATCACCCCGACTCGCTGGCGATGTCGCTGGAGTTGAGTTTCCGCCAGGTCGAGGAAGATGCGCCGGCATCGGCGTCGCTGATCTACCTGTGCTCGTTCTTCGCGTCCGAGGGGATTCCGATCTCGTTCCTCACCAGCTCGTCGGAGCTGTTGCCGCAGCCGCTGGGCACAGCGTTGAACGGCGGCGTCATCGATCATGTTGTCGAGCCGCTCGCGCGGTACTCGCTCGTCGAAACCACGCACGAGACGGTCGCCGTGCACCGGCTCGTCAGCGCGCTGGTCAGGCGCCGGCTCAACAAGGACGAGCAGGCGAAGTGGGCGCAGGCCGCGGCGGACGCGATCGCGGCGGCGTACCGGTACAACAGCGACGAGCCGTCGACCTGGCCCGCCTACGCCGCGGCCATGCCGCACGCGCTGGCGGCGGCCTACCACGCCGAGCAGCTCAACGTCGCGCTCGACGTCACCGCCGACCTCTACAGCAACGCCGGCCGATACCTTCTCAAACAGGGGCGGCTTCCCGAGGCGCGACAGGTGCTCGAGCGCGCGATCGACGTCACGCGCCGCGTCTACGGCAACTCCCACCCGCGCACGAGCGACGCCGCCAACAACCTCGGCCGCGTCATGCAGCGCCAGGGCGAGCTTCAGGCGGCTGGCGAGTACTTCGCGCTGTCATTGGCGATCGACCAGCGCGTTTACGGTCAGGACGACGTGCGCGTCGCAACCGTCGCGAACAACTACGGCATGTGCCTGCTGAACGGGAAGGACTACGGGGCCGCGCGCCACCACTTCGAGTGGGCGATGAACGTGTTCGAAGCGCAGTACGGCAGCGATCACGCGAAGCTCGCGCCCGTGCTCAACAATCTCGGTTGCGCGCTGCGCGATTCCGGTGAGGGCGAAGTCGCCCGCGACACGTTCGCGCGAGCGCTGACGATCGCCGAGGCGAACTACCCCGCGAACCACCCGACGATCGCGAGCATCCTCTACAACTCGGCGATGCTCATGCGCAACCTCGACGACTTGGCCGGCGCCGAGCAGCACCTCCGCCGCGCGATGACCATTGACGAGACGGCCTTCGGCCCGGCGCACCCGGACGTGCTGCGCGACACGATGGCGCTGTCGAAAGTGCTGATGGAGCAAGGCCGGCGGGACGAGTCGGCCGAAGTCGCGGCGCGCGTGAAGGAAATCGCCAAGGAGCTTCACAGCAGCTCGCCAGCGCGGTCAGAAGCGGACTTGGGGACGCTTGCGGCGAGCGACTAGGCGCTTCCAGCGGTGGCGAGGGCGTCTCGCCCACGCGCGTGCGGCTATAGCCGTTTTCGCGAGGGCGAGACGCCCTCGCCACTGGAAAGATCAACCGCGCGGCTCTTCGACGGGTTTGTCCCACTTCTTACCCGTCGGCGCGAACGGCTTGGCTCCGCGGCGGCTCCGCGTCAGGTCGTACGACACCTGCTCGATCTTCTTCAGGTACTGCTGGTAGTCTTGCCCGCTCACGCGCGAGAAGCCCTGCGTGCCCACCACGACGAACCCGCTGGGGAACCCGCGCACGTTCCGCTCGATCGTGCACCCGACGCCTGCCTTCACGAGCGCGTCGCGCGCCTCGATCGCGCTCGACTCGTCGGGATAGCTCTGGATGACGGTGTAGTTCAGGCCGACCATGCGTGCCGACGACGCCGGCGACGAGCCGGCAGGCGTCTGACCCGCCGTGTCGGCGCCGGGCGCCGGCGGCGGGTTGGACGTCGTACCGCCTTCAGGTTCGCTCATCGTCTGAGTCGATTGCGGGAGCGTCGAGCCGCCCTGCGGCGGTGACTGTTGCTGCGACTGACGTCCGGTCGGCGCGACGTTCATCACGTCCGGCCGCGCGGGGCCGGCGCGGAGCTGGTCGCTCGTCTGCGATGCGATCGCCGGCAGCGGCCCGCGGCTCATCTTCCGGCCCACTACGTACGCAAGTGATAGCACGACCAGCAACGTGAACGCGGTGATGATCGCGCTGTTGTACGACACCTTCAGCGTGATCAGCCGCCGGTCGCGATCGACCGCAACGTCCAGATTGTTGACGCTGGCGTGCGGTCTCTGCGACTCCTCGGCCGGTTCTTCGATGCGATCGAACGGCGAACGGCCCGCCGTCGGATCAGAGGACGAGGAGGACTCAAAATCCTGCGACGATGCTGTGGATCCCGCGCGTGCGGTGGGATCGTCCTCGGTCGTCGATGTGGGCGCGGAGGAGCTGCCCGTTTCACCACCCGCGGAATCTTTCGACTTGTTCCGTTTGAACCACCACTTCGGCGTGTTCATCACCGGCTTGTTCGCGTAGCGACCCGAATGGATCACCTCGAACAATGCCGCCGCGTGCTTGCCCTTGGCCATCCTTGACCTCCCACGACAAAACTCGACGCGCGCCCGAACGCCCGAGCCCGATTCCCGACTCGTATTCGACCGCGCGACGCATCCTGCGCAAGCGGCCGAGGTCCGATAACTTGATGAACGTACGGCCACAGCGCGAAGCGGTCAAGCTCCGACCGCACCGGCACACCGACGGCGCGCACGAACCGGATACGTATCGTATCTTCCACAGGTTCGCCCAATCGCCGAGCATCGCGCGCGGCGGCCGACGGGCGCCGGGTCGGTAGAGAGAGACGCGACACCAGGTGAGAGAGCTGTACCCATGAGCATGCACCGCCCAGTCATGGACATCACCTACCTCGACGAGGCCCCGGAGAAGGGCGCCCGCAAACGCCTTCACGCATTGCGGCTGGCCGGGCGCGCGGTCCTGCGCGTGCTCCGCCTGTGCGGGCGCGTGCTCCTGTACGACCCGCTGGCGAGCACGCCCTTCGGCCGGTTCCGCAACGAGGAGGGCACGCGCGTCGGCCGGTTCGTCCGCGGCGTCGCGTACCGCCTCGCGTTCCTGCCGATCTTCGCGGCGCTGTTGGCCTGCGCGCTGGTTTATTCGGCGACGCACCCGCTCACCGCGCCCAGCGTGCTCGACCCGTCGTCGGTCGGGCTCTATTACGACGCCGTCTCGCTCGTCGCCGACGACGGGGTGCGGCTGGACGCGTGGCTCGTGCCCGCGATCACCGCTCGCGCGGTGCTCGATGATCAGGACAAGGTCCTCCGCGAACGGCACCCCGCCGTCGTGCTCGTGCACGACTTCGGCAACGGTCGGCAGCAAATGCTCCCGCTGGTGCAACCGCTGCACGACGCGGGCTTCGTCGTGCTCGTCGTCGGCCTGCGCGGGACCGGCACCGGCACCGGCGGCGCCGCGGCGCCCGGCCAAACCTTCGGCCTGCGTGAAGCAGGCGACGTCAAGTCCGCCGTCGAGTTGCTTCGCCGTCGCCCGTTCGTCGATGCCAAGCGCATCGCATTGGTCGGCGTGGGGAGCGGCGCCAGCGCCTCGCTCATCCACCTGGCGAACGACCCGACGATCGCCGCCGCCGTGCTCGAAGATCCGACGAACAGCTTCGAGCAGGTGTTGACCGAGCGCATCGTTCCGAAGCGCGAGTGGCTGAAGTGGATCCGCCCGCTGTGCAAGTGGACGTTCGAGCTCAGCTACGAGGTGGACGGCGAAGACCTGGACGTCCGCCGCTGGTCGAAGGACCTCAAGGACCGCGCCGTGTTCTGGCTCGACGGCACCGCGGAAACCGAAGACTTCACCGCGCGGACGAAGGTCGAACAAATTCGCGAGTTCCTCGTCGTCAAGACCGCACCGCAAACGAGCGCACCGACGAAGACCGCGTCAGCGCGATAGGTCCGGCAGGAAACAGCCATGTAGGGTGTGCTTCAGCACACCACTTCACGCACGCTCGGCAGACGATGGTGTGCTGAACCATACCCTACGAAAGAGCTACGCAAAATCGATGTCGGCGATCCGGTGGCGCGTTTGACCCGTGAGATGAATCTCCGCGAACGGCTTTCGACCGTCCCACGCGCGCCAGAGGATGAGGCGCTGTCGGTCCGAGCTCACCGCGGCGACGAGGTCGGCACTGGCGGCCAAGATGCGGTACGAGCGGTGGGCGCTGAGGTATTGCGTGACGAGTTGGTCGTCCACGCCGACGCACTCGATGGGACCGTCCTCGCGCGCCAGTAGTAGCCTCAGCGATCCGAGGAACGGTAGCGCCGCCGCGGCGCAGACGCGGCCAGCGCGGGTCGTGTCGTCGAGCACCGCGCGCGTCGTCGCGTCGAGCGTCACGATGTTTCCGTTCTCGCGGATCACGAACGCACGGGCGGAATCGGAGACGATCGCGATCACTTCGGAACTGGAGCCCGCGCCGACGGTTTGCGGGGCGTCCTCCGAGTCCGTGACGAACACCGAGCTGCCGGACGAGAAGATCCGCCGCGACGCGCCCAGGAGCTGGAGGTTGCGGGCGCCGCTCGCCGCGTGTGAGGACTTCAGCTCTTTCGACTCCACGTCCCACGCGAGCAGGCCCTGATCGCCGTGCGTGGCCCAGATCGTGCGGCCGTCGGTGACGGCGCGGTTGAAGCCGAGATGCGATTCGCTCGACGGCGCGGCGTACGTCTTCGCTTCCGTCGGCGCGTTCGGATCGACCAGCATCACGCCCGCCCGCGCGCCGACGAGCAACAGCTCGCGGCCGTCAATCGCCGCAGGCTGAATGCTGCGCAGCGGGCCCAGCGCATCGGGAAGGTTGATCAGATCGGCGCGCGGCGATTCGCTCGTTGTGTCGATCCGCACGAGGAACGGCCCGGAGACGGCATACAGCGTCGCCTGCTTGTCCTGACGGCTCGATGCGAGCAGGAGCGCTTCGAGCGTCGAGCCCCGGTCCGCGGGTGCGATCTGCTGGAGCACCGCGCCGGGTGCGATGCCGCCGGTCGATTCGCGGATCGATTGGAATTGCTTGAGCAGCTCGCCCGCGCGACGCAGGTGCTCGACCTGCCCGGCCGCGCGTTCTTCGGCGCGCTGGCGCTGCATTGCTTCGAGCTTCTGGCGCTGAAGGCTCGGGCTCTCGACGTCCAGCGAGAACGGCGGCATCACGATCAGCCCGCACGCGAACGCGGCCGCATCGGCGCTCTTGCGCAGCGCCTCGGTCAACGCCGTGCGGGTTTCGCCGCCGGCGGCGAGCTCGTCCGCGGGACGTTTCGCGACGAACGCGGCGACGTCGTCGCGCATGCGCCGCGACAGGTGCTCGGCCGCGTCGCGGTCCTGGATACGGTACCGGCCGCTGCCGAGCAACACTTCCTCGAACAACTCGCGGTCGGCGCGGGCGTCTGCGACGCGCACCGAGCACTCGAACGCGCAGCGCAGCTCGTGACGATCGGACGTGGTCAGGCCATCGTCGAGCGCGACGCGCACGCGGACCGCGTCGGCGCGGAACTCGGTGCGTCCGCTGACCGGGTCCTTCCTCGCGATTTCATCGGATGAGAGTGGCATCTTCAGTGGCGTGGGCATCCTGCCCACGCGCGAAAGCGTTCTCTTTGCGCGCGGGCAGGATGCCCACGCCACAAGCGATTTTACCCGTGTCCGGCGGTCGTGGGGATATAAAAGAACCCGACCCCGAGAATCGCGTACAAGGCCAGCAGCAGCACGCCCTCGAACCAGTTCGTCTTCCCGTCCAGATGCACGATCGTGACGATCAGGACGGTGAGCAGCAACGCGACGACCTCCATCGGGGAGAAGATCAGGCTCAGGTGCGTCGAGCGCCCCATTCCCATCGCCACCATGGCCGCGCTGATCAGGACGAGCACCGGCGTGGCGAACAGCGCGATCTGGAGGCTCGACTGGTAGCAGATCGTCATCGCCGTATCCATGTCGTTCTTCTTCGCCAGCAGGACCGCAGTGGAGTGCTCGGCGGCGTTGCCGATGATCGCCAGCAGGATCACGCCGACGAAGATCCGGTTCCAGCCGAGGTGATGGGCCATCGTCTCGGCCGACCCGACGAGCAGTTCGGCGACCAGGCCGATGCCGACCGACGCGGCCAGGAGCATCCCCATGCTCTTCCTGACGCTCCAGTGGGAGCCGCGCAAGCCCGAGATGCCGCCCGGTTCTTCCTCCGACTGCGCCGGCCGGGCCGAGAAGATGTGCGCGTGGGTCCGCAGCGTGAACAGCAGCCCCAGCGCGTACACGGCCAACAGGATCAGGCTGGTGGCGAGCGACACGCCGTGCTCGTGCTCGACCAGCTCCGCGTCGCGCGCCTGATACGTGAAGTGAAAGATCGCCGGGAAGAGCAGCGCGCCGACCGCCAGCAGCAACATGCCGGAGTTGTTCTCGGCGGCCTCGCGGCTGAAGGTCTGCTTCTCGCGGTTCCAGCCGCCGACGACGATCGCCACGCCTGCGACGAGCAAGAGGTTTCCCAGGATCGACCCCGTCAGCGACGCCATCACGACTTCGTTGAGCCCCTTGTGCAACGCGATGATCGCGATAATCAACTCCGCGGCGTTTCCGAACGTCGCGTTGAGCAATCCGCCCCAGGTGGGGCCGGTACGCTCGGCGAGGTGCTCGGTGGACTCGCCCATCAGGTGCGCCAGAGGAATCACGCCCAGCGCCGCGAGGAGGAACGTCGTCACCGGCTCCCACGTCGCGCCCTTGCCGAGCCAGTAGTGGACGACGTAGGCAAGCGGGATCGCGAGGTAACCGAGGATATTCAGGTAGCGCATGCGGGCGGGATTGTGACGGAACGGTAATGCGCGAGCAAAGGCGCTGCGCGAAGCTCCAAGACGCAAAAGACAAAACTCAAAGAAGCTCCAATTCTCAAACTATAAAGTTCCAAACGAGCACACTGCGCTTTGGAGCTCGAGTCTTGACCATTGGAGCTTCTTTGTGATTTGCGATTTGTGATTTGGAACTTCCGCCGCACGAACTCACGGCTGTGTCGTGGGAGCCGTCGAGGGAGCCGTCGCCGGCGCGGGCGGCGGCGGCGGCGGCGGCGGCTTGTCCTTCAGCAGCGCGGGCTCGATCCAGAGGAACCGGTCCTGCACGTCGGCGTTTTTCCCGTAATCCACCTCGAGCGTCAGCGTCCGCGCGCCGTCGGTGTCGAGCGTGATCACCGGCGACAGCTCGCCGGCCGCGAAGTCGGCGCGCTCGTGCACGACCTTGCCGTCGAGCTTGATGCGGACGGTCACGTTCGCGTACGGCGCGTCGTCTCCTTCAATCGCGTATTGTGTGCGGAACGCCCGCATGGCGCGGCCGTCGATCGGGAAGCTGATCCGCGAATACGCGTGCACGCCGATGCCGTGCGCGAAGCTCTGGTCGCCGAACCGGACGGGGCCGCCGGTGACGCCGGCGTCCATTCGCGCGGGGAACGAGAGGTCGAGGAACGGGACCTGCACGGATTCGCTGGGCGCGAGGTTGGAGAGCCACACGACCGGGCCGTTGACCTGTTCGATTGAGACGACCTGATCGAGCGGGACAGATTGCGTGGGATCGGACGAGCTCAGCCGCAGATTCGCGCCCTGGATCGACGGCGCGACGACGGTAACGATCGTCGAATCGGAAAGCGTGACGCGGAACGATCGCGCGGGGGACGCGGAACCCGGCGCCGCGCCAAACGCAGATCCTCCGCCCACCGACGCGAACACGATCGCCAAGATCGAATCGGGCGGGACGCGCGTGACGTCTTGGGCGCCCGCCGGCTGGATCACTGCGCCGGCGGCGGAGACCTCGGAGATCACGCCGTTCACCGCGTCGCCGTTGGCGAGCAGGACCGTGTCGTGGTCGCGCTTTTCCGGTTGAACTGTCGGATCGTCCGACGGATCAAATTCCGCGCCCGCGCGGACGATCGCGACGAGCCGGCGCATCGGGATCTTGGTGTTGCCCAGCGCGCGGTTGTTCCACTCGATCGTCTCGCCCGCGGTCGAGACCGGCTCCCCGGCGACGCGGTCGCCGGTGGTCAGCACCGCGACGAACTTCGCCGCCTGCGGCTTCGGGGCGGGAAGGCGCGAGAGCGCCAGGAACTGATCGAAACCGACCGTGCGTTGCGAAGAATCGTTCCCGGGCGAAGCCACTCGCACGCCGGCTGACGTGTCGAGCCCGCGCAGCGCCACGCGCTCGGTGCGGAAGTCGGCGGTGGTGAGGTTCCACGCGTCTGCGGACTGCGCGAGCGCGGTCGAGCTCATCTCAAACAGCAGCACAAGTGCCACGACTGCAGCCGCGAAACCAGAAGGACGAAACCAGAATGACGAATCAATGACCAAGCCCGAATGACGAATCATGCGAATACAGTGGCGTGGGCGTCTCGCCCACGCACAAGCGGCTATAGCCG
>Ga0081539_10004778_pt1 | contig 14609 bp, 18 predicted proteins | sample TabmetS4T2R2_FD_71023 | JGI IMG/M metagenome (GOLD analysis project Ga0081539, IMG submission 71023) | Tabebuia heterophylla rhizosphere microbial communities from the University of Puerto Rico - S4T2R2 | ecosystem: Host-associated > Plants > Roots > Rhizosphere ...
TGCACTCGCCGGCCCGGCGTCCAAGTCGCTCGCGCCGCTGCTCGTCCCGCGCGAGCAGTTCGCGCAGTCGGTCGCCTGGGCCACCTCGGCCCAGCAGACGGCGATCATCGCCGGCCCCGCGGCCGGCGGGCTTCTGTATCTCCTCGGCGCGCCGGTGACCTTCAGCGTCTGCCTGGTGCTCGCGCTCATCGCCGCGTTCGTCATGCTCGCGATCCGCACGCGGGTCGTGGCCTCAAAGGCGGACGGCACGAGCGCGCTCTCGCGCGCCATGGCCGGGCTGCGTTATCTCCTCACACAGCCGATCGTCTTCGGCGCCATCACCCTCGACCTTTTCGCGGTGCTGATTGGCGGCGTGAATGCGCTCCTGCCGGTCTTTGCGCGCGACATCCTGCATGTCGGGCCGGCCGGCCTCGGCGTCATGCGGAGCACTTTCGCCGTGGGCGCGATCGCGACCAGCCTGATGCTTGCGCAACTGCCGGAAGAGCGCCAGCCGCACGCCGGTCGCGCGCTTTTTGGTGGCGTCGCCGCCTTCGGCGTCGGCGCGGTGATCTTTGCGCTGTCGGGCAACTACTGGATCGCGCTCATTGCGCTCTTTGTAATGGGGGCAGGGGACGCCATGAGCGTCTTCGTCCGCGCCACCGTGGTGCAGCTCGCGACGCCAGAGGACATGCGCGGGCGAGTGAGCGCGATCCACGTGCTTTTCGTCGGCTGCACGAACGAGCTCGGCGAATTCCGCGCCGGCCTCCTCGCATCGCTCTTTGGAGCCATTCCCGCCGCGCTCGCCGGCGGCTTCGGCACGCTCGCTATCGTTGCGCTCTGGACGCAGTTCTTCCCGCGCCTGCGGCGGGTCGACCGCCTGAGCGATGTCACGCCGGCAAATTCGGGGTCACGACGGTAATTAGCGGTCGCTTGACATATTCATCCTTATGGGTGAATATCGCAGCCATGCAGCTCGATGACACGCTGATCGCCCTCGCTGATGAGACGCGCCGGAAGATCCTCCGCCAGCTCGCCTCGGGCGAGGCGCGGGTCACGGAAGTCGCGGCGCCCTTCGACATCTCGCTCAACTCGGTGTCGAAGCACATCCGCTTGCTGGAACGCGCGGGGCTGGTACGCCGGCGTGTCGCCGGCCGCGACCATTTTCTGTCCCTCGATCCGCAACCTTTCGACGAGCTCACGCAATGGATGAGCCGCACGCGCGAGTTCTGGACCACGCGCCTCGACCACCTCGAAGCGGCGCTGCGGGCCGAGGACGCGATCGAGGCCGCTGCCAAGTCTTCTAAACGAACGCCGAAAAGGAAACGCAAATGAACCGACCCGTCACCGTGATCGAGCCCGGCACCGTCAAGCTCGAGCGCCTGCTGCCCGGCCCGATCGAGCGCGTCTGGGCCTACATCACCGAGTCCGACAAGCGGGCGAAGTGGTTCTGCGCCGGTGAGCTCGACCTGCGCGTCGGAGGCAAGGTGCACCTCGAATTCGACAACAACAGCCTGACGCGGGAAAAGATCCCGCCCGAGAAATACAAAAACGTGCAGAACAAGAAATTCGGCGGCGTCATCACGCGGCTCGAGCCGATGCGTCTCCTTGCGCACACGTGGACCTGGGACAGCGGCGACACCGAGGTGACCTACGAGCTGACGCCGCGCGGCAAGGACGTGCTGCTGGTCATCGTGCACCGCCGTGTGCCGGAGCAGGCCCGCGTCTCGGTGATGAGCGGATGGGACGTGCACAGCGGCATCCTGGCCGACGTCCTGAACGGCGTAGAGCCGCGCCCCTTGTGGAGCACGATCGAGAAGCTTGAAAAGCAGTACGCGGCGGCGCTATGAGCCACGCGAGCGGCACGCGCAAAGAATGGCTGGCTGCGCGGCTCGAGCTGCTCGCGGCCGAGAAGGAGCTCACCCGGCGCAATGACGAGCTGGCCGAGCGGCGGCAGGCGCTGCCGTGGGTTCGGATCGACAAGGAATATCGCTTCGACACGGAGGAGGGGGCCGCCTCGCTCGCAGATCTCTTCCGCGGCCGCTCGCAGCTTCTCGTCTACCACTTCATGTTCGGGCCCGACTACACGGCCGGCTGCCCGTCCTGCTCGGCGATCGCGGACGGGTTCAACGGCGTCGCCGTCCACCTCGCCAATCACGACGTGATGCTCTGCGCGGTGTCCCGAGCGCCGCTCGCGAAGCTACAGGCGTACCGGCAGCGCATGCGGTGGACATTTCCCTGGGCGTCCTCGCTCAGCAGCGACTTCAATCGCGACTTCAACGTCCAGTTCACCGAGGAGCAACAGCGCGAAGGTGTCATCGACTACAACTACCGGCGCGAGGGAGCGTGGCAGCTGCGCGGCAACGAAGGGCCGGTCGGCGAGATCGCGGCGATGACGGGAACCGACGCCGCGACCTACACGCGGGAACGGCCGGGCATGAGCGCATTCGCCCGCGAGGACGGCGTCGTCTATCACACCTACTCCGCCTATGCGCGCGGTCTGGACGCACTGTGGGGCATGTACCAGTGGCTGGACCGTGCTCCTCGAGGCCGCAACGAGACCGGCGTCTGGTGGCGCCGCCGGGACGAATACGGCAAGCAGTGACCTGCGCATGTCGATTTGGCGGCACGCCGAACGACTATAGGGTGATGCCGCCAAATCAAGGAGATAAGGAATGAAGGTTAAATACGGCTGGGTGATGGTCGCGATCGGGGCGCTGATGGGATGCATCGCCGTCGGCGCCATGATGTCCCTCGCGGTTTTCCTCAAACCGATCACCGAGGCGACCGGCTGGTCGCGCGCCGGGGTTTCCAGCGCCATGACGCTCAGCTTCCTCATCATGGGCGCGGCCGGCTTCGGCTGGGGCGCGCTCAACGACCGCTACGGCACCCGGCCCGTAGTGCTTGCTGGCGCTGTGCTCCTCGGGCTCGGCGTCGTCCTCGCAAGCCGCGCCGCGAGCCAGACTCAATTCCTCCTCGCCTACGGCATCCTCGTCGGCTTGTCGGCCGGCAGCTTCTTCGTGCCGATGATGACCGCGGTGAGCGCTTGGGTGCCGAATCAGCGCAGCCTCGCCGTCTCGCTCGTCTCCGCTGGCGTCGGCGTCGCGCCGATGACCGTATCCCCTTTCGCCGCCTGGCTGCTCACGAATGGCGATTGGCGGGCAGCGCAGCTCACCATCGGGCTCTTCGCCTGGGCGCTCCTCATTCCGGCGGCGCTGCTCGTGCGGCCTGCGCCCGCCGCGGCGCTCGCTGATCACGGCTCCGACGCACCGCGCGAGCCCATGCGAGTCGGCGCCGCGCTCCGCTCAACGCCGTTCATCGTGCTCGCGGCGACCTTCTTCGCCTGCTGCGCGACGCATGCCGGTCCGATCTTCCACACAATCAGCTACGCCATGGTTTGCGGCATCGCGCCGATCGCCGCCGTTACGATCTACAGCCTGGAGGGATTTGCCGGTCTGATCGGACGCGTTGCATTCGGCGTGGCGGGGGATCGCTACGGCGCGAAACGCGTGCTGATCGCGGGGCTCTTCATCCAGGCGATCGCCGCGGGCAGCTTCATGTTCGCGAATCGCCTCGGCGACTTCTACGCCGTCGCCTCGGTGTTCGGCTTCGCCTACGGCGGCGTCATGCCCCTCTATGCGGTGCTCGCGCGCGATTATTTCGGCCAGCAGATCATGGGCACCGTTCTCGGCGCCGCGGCGATGGTCTCAAGCCTCGGCATGGCGATCGGTCCGATGATCGGCGGCTGGTTGTTCGACACGTTCGGCAGCTATGCGCCTCTCTATCTCTACTCGTTCGCCATCGGCCTCGGCGCCACGGCGATCGCGTTTGCCTTCCCGCGGCCGATGCTGCAGACGCCGGAACTGCAACCCGCGTGAATTACGAACCTGAACCCGAATTGCCGACGCCCAGATAAGTCGCGGTGACTTGCGTGTCGGCGCGCAGCCGTGCGGGCGTGCCTTCGAACACCACCGTGCCGTGGTCGATGACGTAGACGCGGTCGGCGAGCGCGAGCGCCATCTCGGCGTTCTGCTCGACGAGGAGCATGCTGACGCGCTCGGTGCGCAGGTCGCGGATCGTGCTCATGACGTCGTTTACAACGAGCGGTGCGAGACCTTGCGAAGGCTCGTCGAGCAACAGGAGATCAGGACCGGTGAGGAGGGCCCGCGCGATGGCGAGCATCTGCTGCTCGCCGCCGGAGAGCTCGCGCCCCTTGTTGTCGAGCCGGTCTTTGAGCTTCGGGAAGCGCGCAAGCACGGCGTCTAGCCGCCAGCGCGAGGCCGAACGCTCGGCGATGGTCAGATTTTCCCGCGCGGTCAGATAGGAGAAGATGCCGCGCGTCTCCGGCACGAGCGCGATGCCGAGCTGCGAGACGCGGTGCGGCTCGAGGCGCGAGATGTCGCGCCCCTTGTAGCGGATCTCGCCCGCGCGCGGCGGCGTGAGGCCGGTGATCGAGCGCAGCGTCGTCGTCTTGCCGGCGCCGTTGCGACCGAGGAGCGCCACCACCTCGCCTTCCGCCACGCCGAGCGAGAGCCGATGCAGGATATGGCCGAGGCCATAATACGTATCGATGGCGCGCAGCTCGAGGATCACGCCGCCATGCCTCCGAGGTAGGCGCGCCGCACCTCGGGATTGCGTTGGATCTCGGCCGGCGTGCCTTCGGCGATGAGGGCGCCGAAATGCATCACTGAGATACGGTCCGAGACGCTCATGATGATGTCGATCTTGTGCTCGATGAGGACGATCGTGTAGCGGCCCTTGAGCGTGCGCACGAGCGCCACCATGCGGCGCGTCTCCTCCGGCGAGAGTCCGGCCGCGGGCTCGTCGAGCAGCAGCACGCGCGGCGCGGCGGCGAGCGCGATCGCGAGCTCGAGCTGGCGCTGCTCGCCGTGCGAGATCTCGCGCGCGAGGCGATCGGCTTTTTCCGCCAGCCCGACGTCGGCCAGCGCGGCGCGCGCGCGGGCGGTGACTTCTGCGTAGCGGTCGGTGCGCCGCCAGACGAGGCCGCGCCATGACCGGCTGCAAGCAAATGCCGCTACCCACACGTTGTCGAGCAGCGTGAAAGCCGGGAAGACATTGGTCCGCTGGAAGGAGCGCGCAAGGCCCAGGTGCGCGATGCGATGCGCCGCGGTGCCGGTGATATCGCGGCCGTCAAACAAGATCCGTCCGGCGGTGGGCGGGAACTGGCCGGTGAGCAAATTGAAGAGCGTCGTCTTGCCGGCGCCGTTCGGGCCGATGATCGAATGCAGCGTCCCGGCCGCGATGCGCAGGCTCACCGCGTTCACCGCGCTAAGCGCGCCGAACGACTTGCTCAGGTCGTGCGTTTCGAGAAGCGCCATATCCGGGAGAAGGCTTCAACCACGCCGCCGCGCAGAAAGAGCACGACGATCACGAAGGCCACGCCGAGGAGCAGCGGCCAGCGCGCCCACACTACGCTCATCGACTCCGAGAGCCAGATGAATACGACCGAGCCGATGATCGGCCCGTAGAGCGAGCCCGAGCCGCCGATCAGCGTCGCGAACACCACGTTCCCGGAGAAGACGAAGCCGATCGATTCCAGCGGCACGATGCCGAAGAGCATCGCGTAGAGCACGCCGGCAAAGCCGGAGAAGGCGCCGCCGATCACGAACGCGAGCAGCTTGAAGCGCGGCGCGTTGTAGCCGACGGCTTCGGCACGCACCTCATTCTCGCGGATCGCCTGCAGGATCCTGCCGAGCGGTGATTCGACCACGCGCTTCATCACCCACAGCGACAAAAGAAAGAGCGCGGATACCAGCACGTAATAGGCGACGGGGGAGCGAAAGTCGATCGCGAGAATCGGCGGGCGCGGAATCCCCGGCATGCCGTCTTCGCCGCCGGTGACGCTCGTCCACTGGTAGGCGATGAAGTAGAAGAGCTGGTTGAGCGCGAACGTGAGCATGATGAAGTAGAGGCCCGAGCGCTGCACGCACAGGTAACCGACGAGCAGTGCGGACAGCGCGCCGACGCCGATGCCGACGCCGAGTGCGCTGAAGACGCCGATGCCGTAGTGCTTGAGCAAATAGCCGGCGACGTAGGCAGCCGAGCCGAAGAAGGTCGCTTGGCCGAAGGAGAGCAGACCGGTGTAGCCGAGCAGCAGATTCAGGCCGAGGCCGAAGATGGCAAAGATCCAGATCTCGGTCGCGATCGCCGGGCGGACGACGAGCGGCAGCAGCACCACCGCCGCGAGCACGAGCACGAGCGGATGCTTCATCGGATGCCGAAGAGTCCTTGCGGGCGCACGAGGAGCACTGCGGCCATCACGGCGAAAATCACCGCGGTCGATGCCTCGGTCCAGTAGGCGGCCACCACCGCCTGGGCGATGCCGATCAGCAACCCCGCGGCGATCGCGCCGAGCAGATTGCCGAGGCCGCCGAGCGCCACGACGACGAAGGCGATGCCGAGCATGTCGACGCCCATGCCCGGCGAGAGGCCGCGGATCGGCGCAGTGAGCGCGCCGGCGATGCCGGCGAGATAGGCGCCGAGTGCGAACGCGGCGGTGAAGAGGCGATGGATGTCGATACCGAGAAGCGACACCATTTCCTTGTTCTCGATGCCGGCGCGCATGATGGCGCCGTAGCGCGTCTTCTCGAGGAAAAGCCACGTCGCTACGACGAGGAGGCCCGCCATGAGCATCACGAACAGGCGATACTTCGGGTAGAACGTGAAGCCGAGATCCATCCCGCCGCGCAGCAGCGCCGGCGGCAGGTGGCTGATGCCGACCGGGCCCCAGATGACGATGATCAGCTCGTTCAGGATCAGCGCGAGGCCGAAGGTGAAGAGCAGCTGGTAGTCATGCCCGGCGCTGTACAGGCGTCGAACGCCCGCCCATTCGATGGCAAGGCCAAGGAGCGCGACGCCGAGCGGCGCCACCATTAGCCCGAGCCAGAAGTTGCCGAGCAGGCCGACCACCGATACAAGGAAGTAGGCGCCGATGGCGAACAGCGCACCGTGCGCGAAGTTCGGGATGTTCAGCACGCCCGTGATGAGCGACAGGCCGAGGCCCATCAGCGCGTACAGCATCCCCGTCGCGATCCCGTTGAGGATCTGGCCGAGGAGGAGGGTCACAGGCTGAAAATGGTGACAGTCACCATTTCCAAATGGTGACTGTCACCAATTTTTCAGAAGCCGCCGATATCCTTGCAGGCCGCGTATTCCTTCGGCAGCGGCGTGTCGCCGGTGGCGATGACGTCCGCCAGGTCGAGCTCCTCCTTCATCGCTTTCTTGGGCTTGCAGCGCAGGAAGAAGTAGGGTCGCAGGGTCTGATGCGTGGCCGGATCGATGCGCATGTGGCCGAGGAGATCGTTCACCTCGATGCCTTCGAGCGCCTGGATCACGGCCTGCACCTCGGTCGACTTCGCCTTGTCGAAGCCCGCGAGCATGAGGCGCGTCATCGAATAGGAGGCCGATGGCGCGTAGCCGGGCGGCGTGCCGAATTTCGCGCGGTAGTTCTTGACGAACTCCTTCGCCACCGGCGTGTCGGCCGTGTAGTAAAAGTTCGAGCCGACCCAGAGGTTCTCGCGGATCTCGGGCGCGAGCTGGATCAGTTCTTCCACGCCCGAGGACCAGCACATGATGAGCGGGATTTTCGGCGTCAGGCCGAAGTTGAAGATTTCGCGGGCGCCGGCGACCGCGTCGCCGCCGAAGTTGATCATCGCCACGACATCCGGGCGGTTCGCGGCCGCCTTCTGCACATAGTTGGAGAACTCGCGCTCGCCGAGGGGATGGCGGTCGGCGCCGACGAATTCCAGGCCGTGTTGCTTTCCGACTTCCTTGATGTACTTCTCCACCGACCAGCCGAAGGCGTAATCAGCGACCAGCAGGTGCCAGCGTTTCGCCTTCGGATTCGCCTTCATGAAGTTGTCGACCACCGTCTTAGCGGCGGTGTAGGGGCTCGCGGCCCACTGGAACGAATAGCGATGGCAGCGCGCACCCGAGATGTCCTCGGTGCCGCCGCTGAAGAAATGCAGCACCTTCTTGCGCTTCGCCACCTCCGATACCGCGAGCGCCACGCCCGAGGACCAGGGGCCGATCATGAAGCGCGCGCCCTCGCCGTCGATCGCTTCCTCGGCGCGGCGGGTCGACGTGCCGGCCTGCGTCGCGCCGTCGCGCGTGACGTACTTGATCGGCTGACCGAGCACCTTCATGCCGCGTTCGTCGAGCGCCATGCGCATACCGCGATCATTGAGCGGCCCGACGTCGGCAAAGGCGCCGGTCTGGTCCCACAGGCCGAGGATCACGACCTCCTTTTGCTGCGCGCGGATGATGGCGGGGAATCCGAGGCTCGCCGTCGCCGCCCCGATCTTCAGAACGTCTCTGCGCTTCATGGGCCTCCTCCCGAGTGAGGAGCGGAGCGTACCCCAAACGCTTCGCTGTCGGTCGAAGTGTTCCGAATGGACGCCCACGTAGCGGAGCAGGGACAATGCGGCTGTGCAGCCTCGACGCATTGCCTCCACCGCCGCCATGCTCGCGGATCCCAGCCGCGCCGCGATGGTGCTCGCGCTGATGGATGGCCGCTCGCGCAGCGCGAAGAAACTGGCTCTCGATGCCGGCGTCACCGCGCAGACGGCGAGCGCGCACCTGAGGAAGCTGGTCGAGGCGAAGATGCTCGTCTGGCAGGGGCGCGGACGCTTCAAGTACTTCAGCCTCGCCGGCAGCGAGGTCGCGCAGGCCGTGGAAGCCCTGTCCGGCATCGCCACCGAGCGCGCGCTACCGGCGGCCGCGCGCGAGCTCCGTTTCGCGCGCTGCTGCTATGACCACCTCGCGGGACGGCTGGGCGTGGCGATCACCGAGCGGCTTCTGCGCCCCGGCAATACGGTGCTGCGCGATCTCGGCATCGACCTCGCGGGGCTCGAAACCTCGCGCCGGCCGCTCTTCAGGTGCTGCACCGACTGGACCGAGCGGCGCCCGCACGTCGCCGGCGCGCTCGGTGCCGCGCTACTGCGGCGCTATCAGGACGAGCGCTGGCTCGTCGCTTTGCAAGACTCGCGCAAGCTGATGCTCACGCCCTTGGGCGAGCACGCCTTCTCGCGCCTCTTCGATCTCGCTCCGGCCTTCTACGATTCGACTTCGGGGTCAGGGCCGTAATTATTTCGCGCCTCAAGGCTGGCGAATCGAACGGCCTTTACCCTTTTCCGCGACGATGAACTCCAGCCAGCGGACGCCCTCGGTCTTGCTCGGATTCCAGTGGGCGTGCGTCGTTCCGGCCGGAACCAGCAGGCTGTCACCCGGTTTCAAGTTGACCGGTGACTTGCCTTCCTCCTGGAATACGGGACTGCCTGAAAGGATGTAGAAGGTCACCGCCGCCGGATGGAAGTGCCGCGGGTTCATGCCGCCGGGCGCGTAACGCACATCCAGCACCGTGACCTCCTTGTCGGCCGCATCGGGAACGATGCCTGCGAAAAGCTCAGCACTGGCCGCACCCGCCTTCTGCGAGAGCGCAGGCGTCGAGACGACCATGGCGATCCCGAGCAAGAGAGCGCAGGACAACGATTTACGCATTTCTTTTCCTACCTTCGGAATTAAGTACGAACCTGACCCCGAATTCCCTAGCGCAGGCGCTTGTCCATGCCGATCGGATGCTGCGAGCGAAAGCCCACCGCCCAGCGGTTCCAGAGGTTGATCATGCCGATCGCCGCGGTGAGGTTGGCGACCTCCGCTTCCGAGAAGTGCTCACGCAGCCGATTGAAATCGGCATCGGGCGCGCCGGTCTGCGGCAATAGCGTGAGCGCCTCGGTCCAGGCGAGGAGCGCGCGCTCGCGATCGTTATAGAGCGGCGATTCGCGCCAGGCCGAGAGCAGGTGCAGCCGCTGCGCATCTTCGCCATCGTCGAGCGCCTCCTTGACGTGCATGTCGATGCAGTAGGCGCAGCCGTTGATCTGCGACGCGCGCAGTTTCACAAGATGCAGGAGGCGCGGCTCGACGACGCTTTTGAGATGGTTCTCGAGCGCGAGGACGGCCTTGTAAGTTTCCGGCGCCGCCTTGCCTGGATTGAGTCGGGGTTGCATGGCGCCAAGCGTAACGGATAGCCTTGCGCGGTGGATACGTGGCCGGCGCTGCCGTACGCCGAATGGAAGAATACATTTGAAACACTGCGCCTGTGGCTGCAGATCATTGGCAAGGTGCGCCTCGTGCAATCGCCGTGGGTGAATCACCAGTGGCATGTCGCGCTCTACGTTACGGCGCGCGGCCTGACGACTTCGCCGATCCCGCACGGCGTGCGCACGTTTCAGATCGATTTCGACTTCATCGACCAACAGCTCGCCATTTATGTGGACGACGGCCGCAGCCGCAGGCTCGGGCTCGAGCCGCAAAGCGTCGCGAATTTTTATCGCCGCGTCATGGCGATGCTCGCCGAGCTCGAGCTGCCGGTGAAAATCAGTCGCAAGCCGAACGAGGTGCCCGAAGCCATCCCGCTCGATGAGGACGAGCGCCACAAGACGTACGACGCCGAGGCGGCGGCGCGCTTCTGGCGCGTGCTCGTGCAGGTCGATCGCCTGTTCAAGGAGTTCCGCTCGCGCTTCATCGGCAAGTGCAGCCCGGTGCATCTCTTCTGGGGCGCGGGCGACCTCGCCGTGACGCGCTTCTCCGGGCGGCGCGCGCCGACACATCCGGGCGGCTTTCCGAACATGCCGGACGAGCTGATCCGCGAGGCGTACTCGCATGAATGCTCGAGCGTTGGCTTCTGGCCGGGCGGCGAGCAGGCGCCGTATCCGTTCTTCTTCGCCTATGCCTATCCGGCGCCCGCTGGCTTTCCCGAGGCGAGAGTGCGGCCGGCGCAGGCGCGCTTCGACGTTCGGCTGGGCGAATTCGTCCTGCCCTACGACGCCGTGCGCGAGTCGGCGGACCCCGATGCCGCGCTCCTCGACTTCGCGCAGAGCACTTACGAGGCAGCGGCGAATCTCGCCGGCTGGGATCGCGCCGGCCTTGAGCGACCCGCAATTCGGGGACGGAGCCCGAATTTCTGAGGCCGCGATGAATTCGGGCTCCGTCCCCGAACCGATCCTGTCGATTCGGCGGCTCGAGAAGCGCTATGCCTCGGGCCTGCAGGCGCTGAAGGGCGTCGACCTCGAGATCCGCCGCGGCGAGATCTTCGCGCTGCTCGGCCCGAACGGCGCCGGCAAGACGACGCTCATCAACATCATCTGCGGCATCGTTACGCCGAGCGGTGGCACGGTGACGGTCGGCGGCCACGACATCCTGCGCGCGCCGCGCGCGGCGCGCGAGCTGATCGGCCTCGTGCCGCAGGAGCTCGCCATCACGCCATTCGAGTCGGTGTGGCAGACGGTGAACTTCAGCCGCGGCCTCTTCGGCAAGCCGGCGAACGCCGCGTTCATGGAGAAGGTGCTGAAGGACGTCGCGCTCTGGGAGCGCCGCAAGAGCAGGATCATCACGCTCTCGGGCGGCATGAAGCGCCGCGTGCTGATCGCCAAGGCGCTCGCGCACGAGCCGCAGGTCCTCTTCCTCGATGAGCCGACCGCCGGCGTCGACGTGGAGCTGCGCCAGGGCATGTGGCAGGTGGTGCGCGAGCTGCGCGATGCGGGTGTCACCATCATCCTCACCACGCACTACATCGAGGAAGCGGAGCTGATGGCCGATCGCGTCGGCGTGATCAACAAAGGCGAGATCATCCTGGTGGAAGAAAAGGCCGAGCTCATGCGCAAGCTCGGCCGCAAGCAGCTCACGCTGCATTTGCAGCGAGCGCTCGCCGCGATTCCCGAGCGCCTGCGGCGCTATGACCTGACGCTCGCGCCGAACGGCCGCGACCTCGTCTACACCTACGACACGCGCGCCGACCATACCGGCATCACCGGGCTCCTCGACGATCTCGGCGCCGCGGGCATCGAGTTCAGCGACCTCGAGACCACGCAGAGCTCGCTCGAGGACATCTTCGTCGGCCTGGTGCACGAGAAGAAGGCGCTGGCGGCATGAATCTCCGCGCGGTGCTCGCCATTTACGCGTTCGAGATGGACCGCACGCGGCGCACCCTCCTGCAGAGCATCGTCGCGCCGGTGATTACCACCTCGCTTTACTTTGTCGTCTTCGGCGCCGCCATCGGCACGCGCATCCAGGAAATCGACGGCGTCCCGTACGGCGCTTTCATCGTGCCCGGGCTCGTCATGCTGACGCTGCTCACCCAGAGCGTGACCAACGCATCATTCGGCATCTACTTCCCGCGCTTCACCGGCACGATCTACGAGATCCTCTCGGCGCCGATCTCCGCCTTCGAGATCGTGATCGGCTATGTCGGCGCGGCCGCCACCAAGTCGGTGATCCTCGGCGTCATCATCCTCATCACCGCGGCCTTCTTCGTGCCGCTGCGCATCGCGCATCCCGGCTGGATGCTCGCCTTTCTCGTGCTCACGGCGGGCACCTTCAGCCTGCTCGGCTTCATCATCGGCATCTGGGCAGACGGCTTCGAGCAGCTGCAGTTCGTGCCGCTCCTCCTCATTACCCCGCTCACGTTCCTCGGCGGCACCTTTTACTCGATCAACGTGCTGCCGCCCGCGTGGCAGACGGTGACGCTCTTCAACCCGGTCGTGTACCTGATCAGCGGCTTTCGCTGGAGCTTCTACGAGATCGCCGACGTGCACGTCGGCGTGAGCCTGGCGATGACCGGCGTGTTCCTCGCCGTGTGCCTCGCGGCCGTGTGGTGGATTTTCAAGACGGGTTATCGGCTCAAGACATGAAAACGCTCAGCGGTTTCCTCCTTTGCGCTTTCCTGTCGCTCGCCATCGCGGCGGACGGTCAGACGAAGCGCTATGCGCTGCCGGACAAGACGAGCCTCGAGGTCAGCATCCCCGCCGGCTGGCAGGACGAGGTGAAACAGGGCGAGAGCGGCACGCCACCGACCATCGCCTTCACGCCGCGTGCCGGCCCGACCTTCCAGGTGTTCGTGACGCCACTCACGCGCTCGCGGCCCGAGGTCCCGGTCGCGGGCGCCGAGCAGATCCGAAGTGACGTGCAGCGCGCCGCGGACCGGGTGAAGCCGCAGGCCGCGGAAAGCTACCTGCCGGTCGAGGAACTCACCGGCGCGAAAGGCCCGGGCTTTTACTTCTCAGCGACGGACAAGGCGCCGAAGCCGGACGAATTCAAATACCTCACGCAAGGCATGCTGCTCGTCGGCGAGCTCGCGGTGACCTTCAGCATCCTCACGAACGACGGCCAGGAGAAGGTGCGCGACGCCGCGCTCGACATGCTCAAGCGCGCCGCGCAGGTAAAGCCCTAGCGCCGGCGGCTGCCGATGTGTTGCGAGATGTGCGTGCTGCGCACGAAGCCCGGCGCGCGGTGGACGAAGCGCACCGGGAAGCGGTTCAAGTACACCGGATAACTGAACGCCGGATAACCGTACATCGGGTACGCATACCCGGCATAGCCGTAGGTGGGCGCGTAGTAGTCGGCCACGGTCGGCGGCCGGGGCATCGCGGCCGGGTATGCCATCGGTGGCACCGGTGCGGGCGCCGGGTACTGCCGCGCCGCCTGCAGCTCGCGCTCGAGGCGCGCCACGCGCTCCTCGAGCGCCGCGTTCGCTGACGCTGGCGCCGGCGCGTCGTCGATCTTCATGACTTGCACGTTCTTTGCGCCCGGCTCGGGCGCGCGGTTGGCATAGACGACGCGGCCTTCTTCGTCCGTCCACTTGTAGATCGTCGCGGCGGCGCCGAGCGGGATGAAGGCGATCAGCGCGACGAGGAATCTCACGCGCTCATCTTACGCCCGATGCTCAAAGTTGCGCGCGCTCGGCGAGAAGGTCGATCGCCTTGCGCCAGGTGGCGCCGTCATCGCGCGACACTTCGGCGCGCCAGCGAAAGCTGCGCTCGCCGATGTCGCTGAAGATCCAGCGCAGGCGCGCGCCATCGGAGCCGGTGCCTTCCTGGAAGATGCCGTTGTCCTGCGCGCGGCCGACGAGATCGGCGCGATAGCCGGTCGCCGGATCCAGCCAGGTCACGCGCCAGGCGTCGATCTTCGCGTCGTAGAGCCGGAGCGTCGTGCCGTACTGGTTCGAGAACGGCCCCCACGGCTGCGATTGGCCGACGTGCGGCCCGCGCCGCGGCGGCGTGATCCACACGTCCTGCACGCCGCGACCCTCGAGCACCCAGGCGAAATAGATCTGCCAGTAGTGCCGGCGGCGCGAGCCGTCGGGCAGGAAAGCCTGGCCCTCGGCTTCCCACGCCCCGACGAAGCGGCCGTAAAGCTGCAGGCGCTCGGCGAGGTCCGGAGCGGGATGGTTGGCGATGAGCGCGGCGGTGAAAGGGCTCAGTGGCTGCGACATGGCAGCTCCATGGGCGAGGGGCAAGGTGCAAGCAGCGCCGGCGGCGCCGACAAGGAGGAAATCTCTACGGTTCGGTTCCATGCCGGCCACGTTAAGTGCGCCGGCGGGGAGCCGCTATCAGGATCTTGCTCTCTTCGGCCGCTCGCGCATGCGCGACGGCGTGACGCCGTAGGCGCGTCGGAACGCGTGCGTGAAGTGGCTGTGGCTCGAGAAGCCGAGCTCGAGCGCGAGGGTGGTCAGGTCCTCGCCCCCGGCGAGGACCGGGTCGAGCGCCGCCCCGAGGCGCGCTGCGAGCTCGTAGCGATGAAGCGGCATGCCGACCCGCTCGCGGAAGCTGCGTGCCAGA
>Ga0081539_10004779_pt1 | contig 14608 bp, 10 predicted proteins | sample TabmetS4T2R2_FD_71023 | JGI IMG/M metagenome (GOLD analysis project Ga0081539, IMG submission 71023) | Tabebuia heterophylla rhizosphere microbial communities from the University of Puerto Rico - S4T2R2 | ecosystem: Host-associated > Plants > Roots > Rhizosphere ...
GAACCGGACGCGCTGGCCGCCGATCTTGCTGAGGCTGAATCGGCCGCTCGCACCGGAAAGCGCCGTCCCGCTCGTGTCGACGGTCAGCGTTTTCGCGTCGGGCCGCTGAAAGTAGTGGCGGCTGTTTTCCTCGACCTCCTTGACCGCGGCGGTGTCGCCATGGACGCGGCTGCCTGCAAGGTATCCGGAGAACGAGAAGTACTTCCGGAAGCGCAGATCCCAGTCGGCGCCGCCGGTGTAGGCGTTGTCGGGGAGCACGCCGGCCACGTCGTGCGAGCGCCGGTTGGTGGCCGTCATCATCACGCCGAAGGACGACTGATTGGCGAACTCGCGGCGCACACGGCCGACCGAGTAGCTGGTGAGCGGCTCGATCGCCTTCTCGTAGAGACCGGCCGCGTCGGACACGCTGCCGAACTCCTGCTGGGTCAGCGCCGTCATGACGCCGACGGAAAACCTGCCGACACGTCCGGCCAGCTTGCCGGCGCCGAGAATCGTCGTCTGGGCCGGCGACTGCGAGTAGATTCCGTCGCCGCTCGGCAGATCGTCGGTCCGCTGCGGCGCGCGGCCGACGCGCCTCGAGTAGAACAGCTGGCACGGTCCGTCCATGCAGTTCGAGTCGAAGCGGAACATGCCGGAGCCTTCGACGAAGAATGGACGCCGCTCCGAGAAGAACGTCTCGAAGGCGCTGAGATTCACGACGGCGGGATCGGCCTCGACCTGACCGAAGTCGGGATTGATCGTGGCGGTGAGCGTCAGCCCCGGCGTGAGCGCGTACTTCGCGTCCAGGCCGAGCGCGGCGCCGGGGTCGGACGACTTGACCAGCGGGTTGCCGTCCGGCCGCTGCCGCGCGAGATCCGCGACGGTATAGGGCGCCAGCTCCAGACGCTTGGGCGAGGCCGACATCGAGAGGCCGTTCAGCTCGCCGAACGACGACACGTAGCCGGTGGCGCTGCGCGCCAGCAGCGGCCACGTCGACGTCTCGTTCAGCCGGCCGATCTGCCGCGACACCGCGAAGCCGAAGACATTCGATCCGCTCGGCGAAAAACGCAGCTGCGAAAACGGAATGTGAAACTCCGCCGACCAGCCGCCCTCGTCGCGCGACACGCGCACGTCCCAGACGGCGTCCCAGCCGTCATCGCTGTTGCGGTCGTCGAACCAGTAGCGATCCTGCTTGACACCCGCCGGATTCACCGCGAATTCGAACGCCGTCCGCCGATCGTGATACGAATCGACGAGGACACGGATCCAGTCCGAGGGGGACTCGCCGTCGCGGCGGGTCAGGTAGGAAACAATCTTCTCGGGCTCGGTGTCGAAGGCCCGCACCTTCACATAGAGCGTCGCGGAATCGTACACCACGCGAAACTCCGTCCGCTGGCTCGGTTCCCCGCCTTCGCGCGGCTCGCGCTGGACGAAGGCCGTCGTCGGCGCGGGGCTCTCCCACGCTCCCTCGCCCCACGGCCCGGGCATCGGATGATCGAACCGCAGAGCGGCCACGGCTCCGCGCGCGCAGACGAGCAGAAACATCGCGTTCCAGGAACGTTACTTAGACGCCGGCGGCAAGAGCTTGGTTGGTCGGGGGAACGGTTCTCGATGATATCGTACGCGGATGTCCTACCGGACACTCATCACGACGGCAGATCTCGCGCGACTGCTCTCGAGCGGCGTGCACGATCCGGCTCACGTTGTCATCGATTGTCGCTTCAAGCTGGACGACGTCGGGTGGGGCGAGCGCGAATACACAAATGGGCACATCCCGGGTGCGCGCTATGCGCACCTCGATCGCGATCTGTCCGGGCCGAAGACGGGAACCAATGGGCGCCATCCGCTGCCCGATCCCACGGTGCTCGCCGCGATACTCGGTCGGCTCGGCGTCGCCCGCGGCGCGCAAGTCATCGCGTATGACCAGGGCAACGGGATGTTCGCGAGCCGCTTGTGGTGGCTGCTGCGATGGATGGGACACGACGAGGTGGCCGTGCTCGACGGCGGCCTCGCGAAGTGGATGTCGGAGGGGCGTCCCGCGGCTGCCGGCGGCGAGCCACCTTCCACTCGCGTGTTCCACGGCGCGCCCAACAGCGCGATGACGATCGCGGTCGCGACGGTCGCCGACATGGCGCGCGGAACCGGAACGGCGACGCTCGTCGATGCGCGCGCGGCGGAACGCTACCGCGGCGAGGTCGAGCCGCTCGATCGCGTGGCCGGCCACATCCCCGGCGCGAAGAATTTCTTTTTCCAGCAGAACCTGAACGACGCGGGCACGTTCCGATCGCCCGACGATCTGCGCGCGCGATGGCAGGCGGCAATCGGCGAGTCGCCGGTGGACGCGGTCGTCTGCTACTGCGGATCGGGTGTGACCGCCTGTCACAACCTGCTGGCGCTCGAGCACGCCGGCCTTCACGGCGCGAAGCTGTATCCGGGCTCGTGGAGCGAATGGTGCGCCGATGAAACGAGACCGATTGAGACTGGGGGCTGACGTGTCACATCGACCTGTTCACGCGAACAACCTGCCGAAGCCCGTGGGACCGTACTCACCCGGCATGGGATTCGATCGCCTGGTCTTCGTCTCCGGCCAGGCCGCGGTCGACCCGGCGACTGGAAAGCTGGCCGGCGACACCGTCGAGAAACAGACGGAGCAGTGCCTGAAGAACGTGCAGGCGATCCTCGAAGCCGCCGGCTCGGGCCTGCAGCACGTGCTGCGCTGCGGTGTCTTCCTGATCGACATGCGCGAGTTCCCGAACATGAACGCCGCCTACTCGCGCGCGTTCGGCGACCATCGCCCCGCGCGCACGACCGTGCAGGTTGCCGGTCTGCCGGGCGACGGACTGCTCGTCGAAATCGACGCCATCGCGTATAAGCCGTAGCGGGATCGGCACCGCTAAAGCGGTGCCCTACCGTGGTTGCCCTACCGCGGGGCGCGCCTGGCGCAGGCATCGGTAGGGCACCGCTTTAGCGGTGCCGAGGTTTCAGCGGTGCCACGGTTTCAGCGGTGCCGAGGTTTCAGCGGTGCCACGGTCTCGAGAGACACATGAACGTCGACGTTTCCAGCACCCAATCCGAGCAAAGCTTCTGGGCAACGGTTCGGGAGTCGCTGGCCGGCTCGCATCGCGGCGAGTACACCGAGGGACCGATCGGTCGCGCGATTCTGCTGCTCGCGATCCCGATGGTGCTCGAGCTCGTGCTCGAGTCGGTGTTCGCGGTCGTCGACGTCTTCTTCGTCTCCCGTCTCGGCCCCGACGCAGTCGCCACTGTCGGACTCACCGAGTCGATGCTGACGATCATCTACGCGGTCGCCGTCGGCCTGAGCGTCGGTGCGATGGCGACGGTCGCGCGCCGGATTGGCGAGCGGGATCCCGACGGCGCCGCGCTCGCCGCGGTTCAGGCGATCGCGCTCGGCGTGCTGGTGTCGCTGCCGCTCGGCGCCGCCGGTCTGCTGTTCGCGCCGCAGCTGCTGACGGCCATGGGCGCGACGCCCGACGTGCTCCAGCACTCGTCGTTCACCGCGATCGTGATCGGCGGCAACGGCGTCATCGTGATGCTGTTCCTGATCAACGCGGTCTTCCGCGGCGCCGGCGACGCGGCGACGGCGATGCGCGTGCTGTGGATCGCCAACGTCTTCAACATCGTCCTCGACCCCTGCTTCATCTTCGGCCTCGGACCGTTTCCGAAGCTCGGGGTGACCGGCGCCGCCGTGGCCACGACGACGGGCCGCGGCATCGGCGTTCTCCTGCAGCTGTACATCCTCTCGCGCGGCCGCGGCCGGGTGGCGATCCAGCGGCGTCATCTGCGGCTCGATCCCGCCGTGATGCTCAACATGCTGAGGCTGTCGGGCAGCGCGGTGTTCCAGACGCTCGTCGCCACGACCAGCTGGGTCGGCGTGGTCCGCATCGTGGCGACATTCGGTAGCGCGGCCGTCGCCGGCTGCACGATCGCAATCCGCGTCGTGATCTTCGCGCTGCTGCCGTCCTGGGGGCTGTCGAACGCCGCGGCCACGCTGGTCGGCCAGAACCTCGGCGCGGGAAAACCGGAGCGAGCGGAGACTTCCGTCTGGCGCGCCGCCTTCTACAACACAGCCTTCCTCGTGGGCATCGGTGCGCTCTTCGTCGCCTTCGCGCCGGCCATCGTGTCGGCGTTCACCGACGATCCGGCGGTCGTGCCCATCGCCGTCGCCGGCCTTCGCATCGTCAGCGCCGGCTTCCCCTTCTACGCGTACGGCTACGTCCTGACCCAATCCTTCAACGGCGCGGGCGACACGCTCACGCCGACGCTGATCAACATCGGGTGCCTGTGGTGCGGCGAGATCCCGCTCGCCTACCTGCTGGCTCGCCCCGCCGGTCTCGGACCATCCGGCGCGTTCTGGGGCGTCGCCATCGCGTTCTCGCTGATGTCGGTCATCAGCGCACTGCTGTTCCGGCGCGGACGCTGGAAAACCAAGCGCGTATAATCCGCGACCATGACCCGGACGAGATGCTGGAGGGCGGCAGCGATCGGCGGGCCGCCGATGGCGCGGCCGTCGGCGTGAGGTAGGGCGCGGCTTCAGCCGCGCCTGTATCAGTGGATGCGAACGGCCGGGCGCGCGTCGATCGCGACCAGCCGGTGCCGCGAGGCTTTCGCGACCCGTCGATCTTCGTCGAGGATCGTGTAGAGCGCCTGATCGACGTACTGCCCGTTCTGCAGGAATGACTTGCGCAGCACGCCTTCCTTGACGGCGCCGAGCTTCATCAGCGCGCCGTTGCCGCGGCCGTTCATCAGCGCCGCACGCGCCTCGAGCCGGTGCACGCCGAGCGTGTCGAACGCGAAGTCGAGCACGCGCTCGGCGGCGTCGCGGAACACACCGGTGCCCCAGAACGCCGAACCGATCGCGAAACCCCATTCGGCGGTCTCGAAGCTCGGATCGAGCTGCCGCACCTGGAAGATGCCAATCGCCGTGTCGTAGCCGCGCAGCGTGACTGCGAAGCACGCGTAGGCGCCCGCCTCGCGCTGACGATGCGTCCAGGCGATGAAGCGCACGAAGCCTTCGAGCGTCGCCGGCGGCGGGGAGATGAAGCGCGACACTTCACTCGTCGTGAGCAGCGCGAACAGCGCCTCGGCGTCGCCGGCGCGAAGCTCGCGCAGCACGACCCGCTCGCCGGTCAGCGTCGGCAGCGCCTGCCGCCAGTCGGTGGACGCCACCGCCGTCGACGGCGTCCCGAGCTCGATGGAGCGATACGGCATCCTCTCCATCACAGTCCCCCGGGCCGGAGCACGCCGAGAACAGGCGCCAGCGGCGTCGGAGTCACCAGGATCGGCGCGGCGACAGGAGCCACGGGTGCCGGCGGCGGCGCCGGCAGCGGGACCGGAATCGGCGCGGGCTGCACCACCGGCGGCGGTGGCGGCGGCGCCGGCTCGAAGACCGGCGGATTCAGCAGCTGGCCGGTGACGTAGAAGATCTGATCGTCGCTCAACCGCGGGAACAGGCCGCCGAGCGAGTCCCACGTGACGGGCCCGTTCACGGCTTCGTCCCACAGCGCGGGCGCGCCGTCAGTGCCGGTGCCCCACACGATGTTGTCCTCGCCGCTCATCGTGCCCCACACGATGTTGTCGTCGCCTGCCGTGCCCCACACGATGTTGTCGAGATCGAACGCGGTGCCCCAGACGATGTTGTCGCCGTCGTCGGTGCCCCACACGATGTTGTCCGCGCCTTCGACGGTGCCCCACACGATGTTGTCGCCGTCGGCAGTGCCCCAGACGATGTTGTCGTCGTTCAGGCCGGCGGTGCCCCACACGATGTTGTCGACGCCGTTGTAGGTGCCCCAGACGATGTTGTCCGCGCGGTAGGTGCCCCACACGATGTTGTCGCAGTCGTCACCGCCGCAGGCCGTACCCCAGACGATGTTGTCGTCGCCGCCGTCCGTGCCCCAGACGATGTTGTCGGCGTCGCCGCTGGTGCCCCAGACGATGTTGTCGCCGCCGTCGGTACCCCACACGATGTTGTCGCAGGAGTCGCCGCACAGCGTGCCCCAGACGATGTTGTCGCCGTCGCTGGCCTTGTCGACGCCCCACGTCGTGCCCAGCGCGAACGCGTTGGACGACGGATCGAGGACGCCGCCGCTCAGCATGTGATTGCCCCAGACGATGCGCTTGCTCCACATCCACTGGTTCGGCACCTGCTGGCCCGGCCGCGCGGTGGCGTAGAAGCGCGCGAGGCGGATCGCGCCGACCGCGTTGAGGAATCCCGCGCCCTGCGTGAGCGGGTCGTAGTAGTAGTCCTGCGCGGTGTACTGCAGAATCGCCTTCACCGCGTTCGGCGAGAGCGAGGGGTTGGCCTGCAGCATCAGCGCCACCGTGCCGCTGACGGCCGGCGCCGCCATGCTGGTGCCGGTCAGACTGAGATACGGCGGCTGCGCCGTCGGAATCAACCCGCCGAGCAGCGCCGTCGGGCGATTCAGGAAGAACGTGCTGCCCGGCGCCGAGAGTGAGACCACGCCGACGCCCGGCGCGACCAGATCCGGCTTGGCGCTCCAATCGAGATACGTCGGACCGTGCGAGCTGAACGCGGCGACTTCATCGTCCTCGCGGTAGATCGTGCCGTTCGTGCTCGAGGCGCCGATGGTCAGCACCCACGGCGCGTTGCCGGGAGCGCCGATGCCGCCGGCCTGAGGCAGCCCCTGCGCGTTCTTGCCGAGATTGCCCGCGGCCGCGACGACGACAATGCCGGCGTCGACGAGGCGCTTGGCGGCAACCGTCAGCGGATCGGTCCAGTACGACTCGTGGATCGCCGCGCCGACCGACAGGTTGACGACGCGGATGTTGTACTGCTGGCGGTGCGACAGCACCCAGTCGAGCGACTGAATGACGTTGCCAATCGTGCCCGCGCCGTTGGCGTCGAGGACCTTCAGGACGACGAGGCTCGCGTCGGGCGCGACGCCCGCCTTCTGGCCGTTTGAATCGTAGCCGTTGCCGGCGATGATGCCCGCGACGTGCGTGCCGTGGCCGTCGTCGTCATACGGCGTCGCGGCGCCGTTCACGAAATCGACGAACGCCGAGACGCGCTGATTGCCGTACGGATACTGCGCCGACGAACGATTCGTCAGGTCGTCGTGCCACGAGGTGATGCCGGAATCGATGACGGCCACGCCGACGCCCGCGCCGGTGTAGCCGAGCGCGCGCTGCACGGCGCGCGAGCCAATCGTCACGCTCGTCCGGTAGTTGTGCTTGAAGGCCGGGCGGTCGTAGTGCACGCGCGCGATGCTCGGGTTCGAGGCGAGCCCGCGCAAAATGCCGTTCGGCACGTCGAGGATCGCGCCGTTGATGATCCCGAGGCTGCCGTTGCGCTTCGCGTACGGCTTCAGCGAGGCCGGCATCTGCGCGCCGGGCCGCAGCTCGACGATCACGCGGGTCTTACCGAGCGGATTTCCGTGGAGCGACCGCTTGTTCAACTCGCCGTCGAGGACGTAGCTTCGGACGTTCGAATTGGGCCGGCCGGCGCGGAGGTGCCGTACGGAGGCTCCGGAACCGGCGGCAAAAGCGTTCGCGGCGAAAGCGAAAGTCGCGAACGCGAGCAAGAGCAGGGTCTGAGTCGGACCCCAGACAGCCTTACGTCGCGGCGCCTGGGGGAATGGAGAGCGCTTCATGGTCGGGGCACTGTTGAGCAAAAGCATGGCCATCTCGGCCGCAATTTCAGGGAATCCGTAACCCTCTGACTTTTCGCCTCTTGTAAACGGCTTCCCATGACCTTTCGATGTCCAGGGGCAGGTCACTTTGTGCCGTTATAAGACAGCAGCGACGAGCTTGTATGTGAAACGGTGAAGATTTCGAGGAAAAAAATCCGAAACCGCAGTATGTCACGAAACGGAGCACAATTTCAAAAATAGAGCACCTATAGTGCCCACGAAGTCATGTCTTGTCATTTAGAGACGTCTTCAGTCCGGAAGACTTTTGTACAAATGTGCGTTGCTTCACGGACCTTTCCAGACTTTCAGCAGCGAGCCGGCTCGTAGGCCAGATTCGCGGTGAGCCAGCGTTCGACCTGCTCCACCGACTGGCCCTTTCGCCTCGCGTACGCCGCCATCTGGTCTTCGCCGATTCGGCCGACCGTGAAGTAGCGGGCGTGCGGGCTGGCGAAGTAGAGGCCGCTGACGCTCGCCGCCGGTGTCATCGCCCCGTGCTCGGTGAGATCGATGCCGATGGCGCGCGCGTCCAGCAGGTCGAACAGCTTGAACTTCTCGCTGTGATCGGGGCACGCGGGATAGCCGAACGCGGGCCGGATGCCGCGATGCTGCTCGGACAGGATCTGCTCCGGCGTCGCGTCGGCGTCGATGCCCCACTCCCGCCGCACGAGCAGGTGCAGGTACGCCGCGAACGCTTCCGCCAGTCGATCGGCCAGCGCCTTGACGATGATCGCGCTGTAGTCGTCATGGTCCAGTTCGAAGCGCTGCGCCAGCGCGTCGGCCTGCAGTCCCGCGGTCACCGCAAATGCGCCGAGATAGTCGGTCCGGCCAGCCGCGCGCCCCCGGACGTCGGCCGGCGCCACGAAATCGGCCAGCGACAGGTTTGCCTGGCCGGCCGGCATCGCTTCCTGTTGCCGCAACAGGTTGAAGCGCGCGAGCTCGCCCGAGTGCTCGCGATCGCGATACAGCACGATGTCGTCCTGCTCGCTGGCGGCGGGCCAGAAGCCGTAGACGCCGCTCGCCGTCAGCAGCTTGTCGCCGACGATGCGGTCGAGCAGCTTGCGCGCGTTGTCGTACAAATCCCGCGCGGCCTGGCCGTACGTCGGATGGTCCAGAATCGCCGGGAATCGCCCTTTGAGATCCCACGCGGCGAAGAAGAACGTCCAGTCGATGAACGGCAGCAGCTCGCCGAGCGGCAGGCTCTCGATCACGCGGCGGCCGACGAAGGGCGGCTGCGGCAGCGGCTCGCGCGCCCAGTCGACGGCGAGGCGGTTCGCCAGCGCCTGCTCGTAGCTCAGAAGCGGCCGCTCCTTGCGTGCGCTGTGCTGCTCGCGCAGCCGCGACTGCAGCGCGCGGTTGTCGCGCTCGAATGCCGCGCGCCGGTCGCCGCTCAGGAGACTCGACACGACGTCCACCACGCGCGACGCATCGAGCACGTGGACCGTGCTCTCCGAATATTCCGGCGCGATTTTCACGGCGGTGTGCTGCCGGCTCGTCGTCGCCCCGCCGATGAGGAGCGGCAGCTTCAGGCCGCGCCGTTCCATCTCTCGCGCGACGAACGTCATCTCGTCGAGCGATGGCGTGATCAGTCCCGACAGGCCGATCAGATCGGCCTCTTCTTCGACGGCGGTGGCGAGGATGTTGTCGCACGGCACCATCACGCCGAGATCGACGACGTCGTAGCTGTTGCAGCCGAGGACCACACCGACGATGTTCTTGCCGATGTCGTGCACGTCACCCTTGACCGTGGCGAGCACGATCTTCCCCTTGGATGACCTCCGTCCCTTGGCGTCCTTTGTGTCTTTCCCGTCCCGCCCTTCCTGCCGTTCTTTTTCCATGAACGGCTCGAGGTACGCGACCGCCTTCTTCATCGCCCGCGCGCTCTTGACCACCTGCGGCAGGAACATCTTGCCGGCGCCAAACAGATCGCCGACGACTTTCATGCCGTCCATCAGCGGTCCCTCGATGATCTCGAGCGGCCGCGCGTAGCGCTGGCGCGCCTCCTCGACGTCCTGGTCGATGAAGTCGACGAGGCCGTGCACGAGCGCGTGTGAGAGGCGGGCTTCGACCGGCGCGTTGCGCCAGGCCAGGTCGAGGTCCTTCCGCTTCGCCTCGCCCTTCACCGTCGCGGCGAATTCCACCATCCGCTCGGTGGCGTCGGCGCGGCGGTTGAAGATGATGTCCTCGACGTGCTCGAGGAGATCCTTCGGGATGTCCTCGTAGACCACCAGCTGCCCGGCGTTGACGATGCCCATGTCGAGGCCGGCCTTGATCGCGTGATAGAGGAAGGCCGAGTGAATGGCTTCGCGGACGACGTCGTTGCCGCGGAACGAGAACGACAGATTGCTGATGCCGCCGCTGATCTTCACGCCCGGGCAGGTAGCCTTGATGAGGCGCGTCGCCTCGATGAAGTTGATCGCGTAGGCGTTGTGCTCTTCGAGGCCGGTCGCGATCGCCAGCACGTTGGGGTCGAAGATGATGTCGGTCGGATCCCAGCCGCCGGGACCGGTCAGCAGCGCGTAGGCCCGCTGACAGATTTCGACCTTGCGCTCGATCGTGTCGGCCTGCCCGCGCTCGTCGAACGCCATGACGACGACGCCGGCGCCGAAGCGGCGCACAATGGCGGCCTTCCTGAGGAACTCCGCCTCCCCTTCCTTGAGGCTGATCGAGTTGACGACGGTCTTGCCCTGGACGCATTTCAGGCCGGCGAGAATCACCGACCACTTCGAGCTGTCGATCATCACCGGCACGCGCGCGATCTCCGGCTCGGTGGCGATGTAGTTGAGGAACTCGGTCATCGCCCGCTCGGAGTCGAGCATGCCCTCGTCCATGTTGACGTCGATCAGGTTGGCACCGCCGCGGACCTGGTCGAGGGCCACCGCGGCGGCCTCGGCGTAATTGCCGGCGCGAATCAACCGCGCGAAGCGCGCCGAGCCGGTGACGTTGGTCCGCTCGCCGATCATCTGGAAGTTCGAGTCGGGACGAATCGTCAGCGTCTCCAGACCGGCGAATTGCGTGAAGCGCTGGCCATCGACGGCCCCGGCCCCGCTAAAGCGGGGCCCTACCGAGGCGATGGGGGAATCCGAATCTCGGTCCGAATCTCGGTAGGGCACCGCTTTAGCGGTGCCGGGAACCGTCCGCGGCGGCAGGCCGTCGACGGCTCTCGCGATCGCGGCGATGTGGTCGGGAGTCGTCCCGCAGCAGCCGCCGACGATGTTGACGAAGCCGCTCGTCGCGAACTCGCGCAGGTAGCCGCCGGTCTGGTCCGGCTGCTCGTCGTACTGGCCGAAGGCGTTCGGCAGTCCGGCGTTCGGATAACAGGTCACGTAGCAGTCCGCCACCCGCGCCAGCTCCGCGAGGTACGGGCGCATGTCCCGGGCGCCGAGCGCGCAGTTGATGCCGACGCTGAACGGCCTGGCGTGCGCGACCGAGACCCAGAACGCGTCGATCGTCTGGCCGGCGAGCGTGCGGCCGCTGCGATCCGTGATCGTGACCGAGATCATCAGCGGCAGGCGCTCGGCTTCGCTCGTGCCGCGCTCCTCGTACAGCTCCTCGAGCGCGACGATGCCGGCCTTGACGTTCAGCGTGTCGACGATCGTCTCGAACAGCAGCAGATCGGAGCCGCCGTCGATCAGGCCGCTCAGCTGCTCCTTGAACGCCTCCTTCAACGCGTCGAACGTCATATTGCGGAAGGATGGGTTGTTGACGTCCGGCGAGATCGAGAGGATGCGATTGGTCGGACCCATCGAGCCGGCGACGAAGCGCGGGCGGTCCGGAGTCAGCGCGGTGACTTCGTCGGCGACCCTGCGGGCCAGCCGGGCGCCCTCGAGGTTCAGCTCGTAGACGATCGATTCGAGGCCGTAGTCGCTCTGCGCGATCGTGGTGCCGCTGAACGTGTTGGTCTCGATGATGTCGGCGCCGGCGTCGAGATACTGCCGATGGATCCCGGCAATGATGTCCGGACGGGTGAGGACCAGCAGGTCGTTGTCCCCCTTCAATTCTTTCGGGTGCTCCCGGAAGCGCTCGCCGCGGAAATCGGCTTCGGCCGGCTTGTGCCGCTGCACCATCGTGCCCATGGCGCCGTCCAGCACCAGGATGCGCTTCGCGAGGAGTCGATCGAGCTGCTGGCGGAGGTTCGTTTTCATCATTGTCCCTGTTGTCGCCGGGTGCCGGCGGCGATGAGCACCGTGAACGGATCGCCCGGCTTGCGCGCGCCGACGCCGACCTTGACGTCCAGCAGTCCGCCGGCCGTCATCAATTGCGCGAGCTCGTCGTCGGCGAAGCCGAGACGGCGATCGCCGAGCTTGGCGCGTACCCAATCCTCGTCGTGCGCGCGCAGGTCGAGGACCAGTACCCGCCCGCCCGGCGCGGTCACCCGGACGGCTTCCGCGACGGCGCGGGCGGGATCGTGCGCATGGTGCAGCGCCTGCGACAGCATGGCGACGTCCACGGCGCGGTCCTTGACTGGCAGCCGCTCGAGCTCGCCTTTCTTCCAGATCACGTTCGAGACGCGGCGCCGCCTGGCGAGCTCGCGAGCCCGCTTCAGGACGGCGTCCGATCGGTCCACGGCAATCACTCGCGCGGCCCAGCGCGCCGCTTCCATCGTCAGATAGCCTTCACCGCAGCCGAGGTCGGCGACGGTGAGCCGCGGCATCAGCAGACCGAGCGCCCGCGACCAGGCGGCCCAGCTCCGTCCGGGCACCAGCTGGCGCGCGTCGCGCGTGTCGGGTCCCGCGTGCGCGTCGAAATTCTCCTTGCGCAGCCGCAGCACTTCCTGCAGCCGTGCATCGTCGGCGCGGACGGCCGCATCGCTCGTCGACTCGGCGAACTGGCCGCGCAGCACGTCGGCCAGCGGCCCGGCGTCGAGCGCCGGGGCGACGCGGTAGTAGCTGAAGCCGCCGTCGCGCTCCTCGCGGACAAGGCCGGCGTCCTTCAGCAGGCCGAGATGCCTGGAGACGCCGGACTGCGCGAGGCCGAGGACGCCGGTCAGCTCGGTCACGTTGAGGCGCTCCCGCGACAAGACGCGCAGGAGGCGCAGCCGCGCTTCGTCGCCGAGCAGCCGGTAGAGCGCCGAGGCCGATCTCACATCTATAAATCTACATTTATCGATTCGCAATGGCAAATGGTAGATATATCCATCATGGCTATATCCACGGCGAAGCCCACAGTGAGGCGAAACCCGGCCGCGCAGGCCGCGGACGGGCCCGAGCCGGCCGCGCTGGCGCCGCTGACGCCCGCCGTCTTCCAGATCATGCTGGCGCTCGCCGAGCGCGAGGCACACGGCTACGGAATCATGCAGGACGTCGCGCGCCTCACCAACGGCGAAACCCGGCTCGGTCCGGGCACGCTCTACCGATCGATCCAGCGGATGCTCGTCGACGGCCTGATCGAGGAGCTGCCGCTGGCGCTGGTCAGCGAAGGCCGTGAGAGCGACATCGAGCGGCGGCGCTACTACCGGCTGACCGAGCGCGGGCGCACGGCCGCGAGGGCCGAAGCCGCGCGGCTCGCGGCCCTCGTCGACGCGGCCCGGCGCCGCAATCTGATCGGCAAACGCGGAGAAAAAAATTGAGCCGGATTCCCCAGGATTTCCACACGATTACCCCGCATCTCGTCGTCAAGGGCGTGCCCGAGGCGATCGCGTGGTACACCAAGGCGCTCGGCGCCCACGAGCTCCTGCGCAACATGGCGCCCGACGGCGCGACGGTGATGCATGCGGAGCTGCTCCTCGGCGACTCGCGCTTCTTCGTCGTCGACGAGTTTCCCGGCGCGGCGTCGCCATCCTCGCTCGGCGGCTCGCCGGTGACGCTGCATTTGTACGTCGAGGACGTGGACGCGCTCTTCGCGCGCGCGGTCACGGCCGGCGCCGAGGTGCTGCTGCCGGTCGGCGATCAATTCTGGGGCGATCGCTACGGCATGCTCCGCGATCCGTTCGGCCATCGCTGGTCGATCGCCAGCCAGATCGAGGATCTCTCCCCGAAGCAGCTGCAGGAGCGCGCGGCTGACTGGGCGGCGGAACGGCGCTCGTGAGGCAATCTGACGAGAGGACGCGACGATGCCGAGTGTGTTCGAAAAGCTGAATCTCAAGGACCAGAATCGAATCCTGGTGCTCAACGCCCCTGCGAGCTTCGAGAAGGAGCTGGCGGCGCTCGACGGCGTGAAGGTCGATCGAAAGGTGGCTGACCTTTCGAGTCTCGGGTTCTCGCTGGCGTTCGTGACGAAGCAGCGGGAAGTCGACGACTTCGCTCGCGTCGCGGGCAGGAAGGCCAAGGGTGACGCGGTCGTCTGGTTCGCGTACCCGAAGGGCTCCTCGAAGAACTACACGTGCGAGTTCAACCGCGACAACGGCTGGAAGGAAATGGGCACCGCGGGATTCGAGCCCGTGCGGATGGTGGCCATCGACGAGGACTGGTCGGCGCTGCGCTTCCGCCGCGTCGAGTTCATCAAGTCGATGACGCGCAGCCGGCAGTCGACGATGACCGCGGCCGGCCGCAAGAAGACCCGAGGGCGCTAGAGATCCAATCGATGGACGTCGATCACCGATCGTCGAGATTGCGGGGCCAGTCGTCCTTGAGGAGCCGCGACAGCGAACGATCGGCGAGCAGCCGTCCGCCGGTTTGACAGCGCGCGCAGTAGTTGCACTCGTTGTCGGCGTAGACGATGCGCTGCACCGGCGCGCCGCACACCGGGCACGGCTGCTTGAAGCGGCCGTGGACCGCCATCTCTTCGCGAAACGCCGTCACCTTCTCGGGGAAGCCGTCGCCGGTCTCGGCGCGAAGCCGCTCGACCCACGCCGTCAGCGTCGCGCGCGTCGCGTCGTAGAGGCGCCGGCTCTCGTCTTCCGAGAACGACTGCGTCAGCTTCAGCGGCGAGAGCTTCGCGGCGTGGAGAATCTCGTCGGAGTAGGCGTTGCCGATGCCGCTGAACACGTGCGGATCGGTGAGCGTGCGCTTCACGGTGTGGTTCTC
>Ga0081539_10004780_pt1 | contig 14604 bp, 12 predicted proteins | sample TabmetS4T2R2_FD_71023 | JGI IMG/M metagenome (GOLD analysis project Ga0081539, IMG submission 71023) | Tabebuia heterophylla rhizosphere microbial communities from the University of Puerto Rico - S4T2R2 | ecosystem: Host-associated > Plants > Roots > Rhizosphere ...
TGTCGATCGAACCCTACGGCCAACTCCGCGCCGCCGCGATGGACTACCGCGACCGCCACGGGCAGTCGATGACCGATGCGGACTGGAACGAGGTCGAACGAATGCTCGTGCAATCGTTCTCACAACTGAAATCCGCCGTCGCGCGCTGACCTACCACTCCCACGGCCGCCCAAAGCGCAGCGCCGGGCGGCATCGCCTGCCGGATAGACTCCCCGCGCACGATGATGTACGCTTCCCGCCGATCGAACTGAATCCCGGCGCCGATCACCCCCCCCGCCCGCGGGCTGATCGGTGCGCGTCCCTGCGCGCACGCAGCGAATCGTGAGGCTACGCATGCCCCAGATCGTCGTCGAAAACCTCGCCAAGACGTTCCACGTCGCCGAGCGGTCGGCCGGGTTGTGGGGCGCGGTGCGCGGGCTCGCGCATCGGCGCTACCGCGAGGTCCGCGCGCTCGACGGCGTCTCGTTCACGATTGAACCCGGCGAGCTCGTCGGCTACATCGGCCCTAACGGCGCGGGCAAGAGCACCACCGTCAAGGCGCTGGCCGGCATCCTCGTCCCCGACGGCGGGCGGTGCGAGGTTCGCGGACGGGTGCCGTGGAAGGACCGGATCACGCACGTCGGCGAGATCGGCGTCGTCTTCGGCCAGCGGACGCAGCTCTGGTGGGACCTGCCGGTCGTCGAGTCGTTCGAGCTGCTGCGCGACATCTATCGCGTCTCGACAAGCGAGTACGAAAGCGCGCGCGACGAGCTGATCGATCTGCTCGACCTGAAGATGTTGCTCGACGTTCCCGTCCGCCAGCTCTCGCTCGGCCAGCGCATGCGCTGCGACCTCGCGGCCGCCCTGCTGCACCGGCCGCCGATCCTGTTCCTGGACGAGCCGACGATCGGGCTCGACGCGGTCTCGAAGCTGGCGGTGCGCGACTTCATCCGCCGGCTCAACCGCGAGCGCGGCGTGACGGTGATCTTGACGACGCACGACATGGACGACATCGAGGCGCTGTGCACGCGCGTGATCGTGATCGGCAGCGGCAAAATCCTGTCCGATGGAACGTTGGCCGAGTTGCGCGCGCGCGTGACGCGCGAGCGATGGCTGACGATCGACCTCGCGGACGGAGAAAGCGACGGCGCGATCGACGACCCGGACGTGACGGTCATCCGCCGCGAGGGCCAGCGCGTGTGCCTGGCGTTCGACCCGCAGCGTGTCGCGCCGGCGGAGCTGATCCGGCGGGTGACGAGCCGGCACGCGATCCACGACCTGTTCGTAGAGAACCCGCCGATCGAGGCGATCGTCGCGCGGCTTTACTCGGATGCGCCAAGGTAGGGTGTGCTTCAGCACACCGTTATCGCGTGGGATCGAACTGGTGTGCTGAAGCACACCCTACGCATGGACGGATTCACCTCCACCATTCTCCCGTACCGCGCCATTCTGAGCGCGCGGTTTCGGATGCTGCTCCAATACCGCGCGGCCGCGGTCGCGGGGTTGTGGACGCAAATCTTCTTCGGGCTCGTGCTGATCATGGTGTACGAGGCGTTCTACCGGTCGGGCGACGCGCCCAAGCCGATGGCGCTCGCACAGGTGGTCAGCTACGTGTGGCTCGGGCAGGCGCTGTTCGCGATGCTGCCGTGGAACGTGGACGGCGAGGTCGCGGGCATGATCCGCACCGGCGCGGTCGCGTACGAGCTGTGCCGGCCGGTTGATTTGTACTGGCTGTGGTACGCGCGCGCGGTCGCGCAGCGCGTAGCGCCGACGATCCTGCGCGCGGTGCCGATGACGGTCCTCGCGATGCTCCTGCTGCCGAGGATCGGCCTCGGCGAGTGGCGCCTGGTGCCGCCGCCGACGCTCGCGAGCGGTGTCGCGTTCGGCGGAGCATTGTTGTGCGCGCTGCTGCTCGGCTGCGCGATCACGGTGCTGCTGAACGTCAGCCTCTTCTGGACGATCGCCGGCGAAGGGATCGTCGTGATGGGCGCGGCGGCGGTGTCGTTCCTCTCGGGCATGATCGTGCCGCTGCCCCTGCTGCCGGACTGGTCGCAGCTCGTGCTGCGCTGGCTGCCGTTCGCCGGGCTCGTGGACCTGCCGTTCCGCGTCTACACCGGCCACATCGCGCCCGCGGACGTGTCGGGCGTGCTGCTGCGGCAGGTGATGTGGACCTTGGTCCTGATCGGCATCGGCCGATGGCTACTCGCGCGTGGCATGCGCCGCGTCGTGATCCAAGGTGGATAGATCACCGCAGAGGCACAGAGTTCGCAGAGAGAAGCGAAAAGCGCAGAAACCACAGATTACGCAGATTTCACAGATTGAGATCAGCTCAGTCTGAATCTGTGCAATCTGTTGTTCGAATGTCTTTCTCTGCGTCCTCTGCGTCTCCGCGGTGAATCGGAATTGGTTGTTCGCACATGAACGCGCTCCAGCTCTATTGCCGCTTCGCCTCGATCTCGCTGCGCGGGCAGCTCCAGTACCGCGCGTCGGTGATCATGCAGTCGATCGGACACTTCCTGATCACCGGCATCGAGTTCGTCGGCGTGTGGGCGCTGTTCGACCGCTTCGGCAACCTGCACGGATGGACGCTGCCCGAGGTCGCGCTGTTCTACGCGATGATCTCGATCACCTGGTCGATCGCCGACACGATCGCCCGCGGCTTCGACCTGTTCGGCAACACGGTCAAGGCCGGCGACTTCGACCGAATCCTCCTGCGCCCGCGGTCGACCGTGCTCCAGCTCATCGGCCAACACTTCGTCATCCGACGGGTCGGGCGGTTCCTGCAAGGCGTGTTCGTCCTCGCGTACGCGATCTCGCACGTGAGCATCACGTGGACGCTTGCGAGCACCGCGCTCTTACTCTTCGCGATCTTCGGAGGCGTGTGCCTGTTCGTCGGGCTGGTGATCCTCCAGGCGACGAGTTGCTTCTGGACCACCGAGAGCCTGGAGGTGTGGAACGCGTTCACCTACGGCGGCGTGTTCATGAGCCAGTACCCGGTCTCGATCTACCGCGCGTGGTTCCGGCGGTTCTTCACGTTCGTGATCCCGCTCGCCTGCGTGAACTACCTGCCCGCGGTCGCGATTCTCGGCCGCGAAGATCCGGTGGGCACGTCGCGGTCGGTGCAGTCGCTTGCGCCGGCCGCGGGAGTCGCATTCCTCCTGCTCGCGATCCAGGTCTGGCGCGTGGGCGTCCGGCATTATCGCTCCACCGGTTCCTGAGCTTCAGCTCACACGGAGCGCGAGTTATCAGACCCGCGCCCCACCAGCAATGCTCATCACAATGCTTTGGAACCCCTGCAATCTAGCCGATCTGTGAACGGGGCGCAGTGCAATTTGGGCCGCCACACTCCAGCCTGAAAGGGGAGGGAAGCGCGATGCAGTTGTCCGCCGAACACTTCTTCGAGATCACCGGTTGCAAGAAGGTGGAGGCCGGCAGCGTCGCGCACCCGAAGCGGCAGGCCGGTCGCGTGGGCTGCGCGGTGCGGGCGCAGTTTCAACGGGCTGCCAACGGCAAGCCCTTCGGCGACGTCGTCCCCGTCCGCATCCGAGACGTTTCGATGACGGGCGCGTGCCTGCTGAGCAGGATCGCGTTGGAGATCGATGACCAGATCGGGCTCGCGTTCGAGCGCCGCAACCAACCACCGCTGAAGCTGATCTGCGTCGTGACGCGCCGCGAGAAAGCTGGCGACAACTTCCTCCTGGGCGTGCGATTCGAACAGCTGGTTGGCGACGCTACCGCGACGCCCGTAACGACACCAGTCAGCGCGGCCCAGCCCGCTCGAGCGCCTGCGGCGGCACGTACACCCGTTGCGGCTGCGGCGCCGGTAGCCCATGCCGCCGTTCCGTCGCCGCGGCCGGTATCGGAATCGAGCGAAGTCGAGCGGATTCGCCGGGCCGTCGTCGGCTAGGGGAAAGCATCGGGAAATCGCGTCTCACCCGCGGTCAGAACTCCACCAGCGCCTTGATCACACCCGCGCCCGGATCGAGCCATTGCGGTAGCACGCCGATCAGTTCCTCGCACCGCGCGCGGTGCGTGATCCACTTCGTCGAATCGATCGTGCCGTCCTCGATCATCGGGATGATGCGTTTGAAGTCGGAGGCCGTCGCGTTGCGAGTCGCGAGGAGCGTGACCTCCCGGCGATGGAAGTTCGGGTCGTCGAACGTCACCGACCCGACGAACAACCCGACGAAGACGATCCGCCCGCCGTTGGCGACGAGGTCGAACGTGCGGGCCATCGATTGCGCGTTGCCGGTCGCGTCGAAGATCAGCGTGGGGAGCTCGCCGTTGGTCAAGTCTTTCAACGATGCGAGCAGGTCGCCGCGCGCGTCGATCGTGTGCTGGACGTTCATGTGCTCGCGGCAGAACTTCAACCGAGATTCCGACACGTCCGCGACGATCAGCCTCGCCCCCTTCGCCCGCGCGAACGGCAGCACCGACAGCCCGATCGGGCCGGCGCCGAGCACGAGCGCCCACTCGTCGCGTTCGACGCTGGTGCGCTCGGTCGCGTGGCAGCCGATGCCGAGCATCTCGACCAGCGCGAGCTGTTCGAGCGTGAGCCTGTCGGACCGGTGGAGCTTGCGCGCGGGGACGACGATCTGCTCGCGCATGCCGCCGTCGGTGTGAACGCCCAGGCATTGGAGCGACGTGCAGCAGTTGGTCTTGCCGCGCCGGCACGCGACGCAGGTGCCGCAGTTGAGGTACGGCTCGACGGCGCAGCGGTCGCCGGGTTTCAGTGAGGAGTCCGGATCGTTGACCGCTTCAACGACGACGCCCAGCTCGTGGCCCAAGATGCGCGGGTAGGTGAAGAACGGTTGTCGGCCGCGGTAGGCGTGCCAGTCGGTACCGCAGATGCCGACGTGGCGCACGCGCACGAGGGCTTGCCCGGGTTGGAGGTCGCGCGGGGTCGGCGCAGTCGTTTGAGCAAAGCGGAAGCGCTCGGGTTGATCGAGGACGAGGGTGTTCATGCGAGGGTGACGACACCTTTGCGGAAGTCGATCGACAGACGGTAACCGCGCAGAAAGTTCAGCCCGATCAAACCATCAACGATCGCCGTCGCGGGAACGTGTGTGCGAGGACAGTGAAACCACGAGCCCTCTGTCCGAGACACCGGAAACCGTCTAATCTCACGCGCGGGACGTACTGCACGCCACCGGCAGTCGTGATCGAAACGGAGTCGGGTGACGCTGACGGATCGCATCCGATGGATGCGAGAATCGCTGCGTTGACGACCGAAGTGGTCGCACCCGTATCCAGAGCAAGCTGAATAATTCGAGCGCCGCTTGGACCGGTGACTTCCGCGGAGACGATGATCAAGCCACGTTTCGGATCGAAGCGCGCGCTCACAGGACCACCGCCGAGTCGTCTGGGAGCGTGCCCGTGTAGAGCGTCGCCGCGCGCGCAGGCTGTCGGGCGACGAGATGACTGTAGACTTCGTCACGGTCCTTGCTGTGGCAAGCGACACGTCCGCGAACCAAGTTGAGGTCGCCGTCGACGACGGGATCCTCCACCAGGATCCACTCCGAGGGATACCGCGCGAACATCTGCTTGCGAGTCATGGTTGCGAGCTTGCCATTCCTCGTAGCGGGCGGACGTTTCGACTTGCTTTTGCGCGCCGCGAGCATCGCCGCATTATATGTGAGACGGGGAAGGGAAGCATTAGAACCCCCGCAGCACAGTGCTCTGCCTCCGCGGAAGCCCTTCCTTCGGCAGCCGCTTGAGCACCCGGTACTCGATCCCGTGCTCCTCGCAGAACGCGCGCTTCTCGGGGCGGTCGCCGTCCTCGTTTACGGCGTAGATGTCCGGCTTGATCTTCTCGAACTCCGGCTCGGCGTCCATCCAGCCGTCGCCGGTCGAGATCAGCGCGAGCGTCACGTACTTGATCGAGCCGAGGACGTACCGTCGTTCCGTGGCGGGGAAGAGCGGGTGGCCTTCGCCCTTGAGCAGCCGGATGTTTTCGTCGTGGCCGACGACGACGTACAGGTCGCCGAGCTCGCTGACCTCCTCGGTGAACCGCACGTGCCCGGAGTGGAACCAGTCGAAGCAGCCGGTGACGACGACCTTCTTCCGCGGCGATTGCGGGTTCACCGGACACACGGGCGGCGGCGGGAGCGGCTCGTCGAATTGGGCCTTGCGGATGACGTGATAGACCAACCCCTCGCGCTGCGCCCACTTGCGCTGGAGCGGGTGGTCATCACGCTCGTGAACGACCCACGCGTCCGGGCGCGTGCCGTCCAGTAGAGTCGGTAACGATCCGCCTTCGCCGATGCCGTGGGACGTCCCGCTGAGCGAGATCACGTCCTGAACGTATCGGATCGAGCGCACGAAATACTCGCGCTCGGCCTGCGGGAACTTCGGCGGCTTGCCGCTCGCCTTCTCGATCGCCTCGTCCGACCAGAGCATCACCACGAGCGGCCCGATCTTCGAGGCCGCTTCGAGGAAGCGGAAGCCTTCGAAACGTAGGTCGTCGAAACCGCCGGTGACGATGACTCGTTGCATAGGGCTCTCGATTTGCGCTTGTGGTAGCGGCCGTCCCGGCCGCATCCGAGCGGCCGGGACGGCCGCTACCACAAGCACAACCATGTTAGAGTCGCACTTTGACGGTGAACGATCCGGGCACGGGTTCCTCGGAGATCACGTACAGGTACCCGCCGCCGCAGCCGCTGTACATGGCGCCGGCGTAGCGCGACTGGTAATACTTCAGCAGCGTGACCAGGTCCAGTTCGATCGTCGGGTGACGCACGACGTGCGGCAAGAGCGACTCCCAACATTCCATCGTGCGGTTCATCGACGCGCCCAGGCGCTTCAGGTCGCGCGACGCCAGCGCGTCGAAGCAGTCCTTGCCGCTCTGGCTGAGCTGCGCGATCACCTTCGGGGCGAGGTGCTTCTCGCCGAGCGGGTTGTAGCCGGGCGGGCGCTGCGCGACCGGGATCATGTGAACGACGCGTTCGATCCACGCAGCAACGCTTGGATCGGTATTCGTCTCGACGTGAATCGGGAAGATACCGCCCTCGTGGTTGAAGTCGTAATCGATCCGCGACACGCCCGGATAGATCAGGCCGATCATGTCCTGCGAGCCGGAGGGCTCGGGCAACCCCTTGTTCTCCTCGGCGTAGAGTTCCTTCACCAGTTGCTCGCGCGGGCGACCAGTCGGAATCCCGTTCTTCCAGACGCGCATCGCGACCTTGCGCGTGCCGGTGGACATGCCGCAGCGGTCCATGAACCGAACGGTCGGCTCGATCGAGACGACGACCATTGAGCCCGGCGGCTCGGGGTTCAGCTTCGACACGAACGGCTGGTCGATCCACCCGCCGGCGAACTGCATGCGGTACGGCAGCGGGCTGATGACGTCGGTGAGCGAGGGCGCGACGGACATGGGAATGAACTTACCCTCTCCCGTCGATCGGCGCAAGACATGAGGTGGTGCCCCCCTTGCACCACTCATGCTTTGGTATTCGGTTGGCCGCGCCCCGCCTTGACGCGCGATGTGCGATCAAATCCTTCAGAGCGACTACGCGGTCCCGCGCGCGAGGTTCGACGCCGTGCCGGTGGGCCGGTGAGCTGGCGAAGTAACACCTTGTGACGCCGCAGAATGCGGCTTCCGTTAAATCTGTGTTAACGCGACGGGCACGCGGAATCGGTTTGCCGATCGATCCAATGGCGTCGGCGGCGCAATCGGCCGATGTCGCGCGCTTTTGCCAAATCCTGCTCCTTCGATTCGCCTACGGCGCGTCGGACCGCGCGGGGTGCGGGCGCGCGCTCGGCGACGCGCGACCCGAATGGACCTCTAGCAATCGGGAGTGCGTCAGCCTCGCGCCCGCGACCAGTTCCGCGTACGGCTGGTCGGTCACGTCCACGAACCCGATGTTGTAGTTCTCGCCGTCGAACCGGCCCGTCGCAGGTTGGTCGATCCATTGGAACCAATGCGCGCCGATCACCGCAGAGTGCGCGGCGCACTGTTCAACGTAGTACCGGTATCCCGCGGCACGCTCTTCCTGGTTCGCAGCTTGAACCAGACCGCTCGCGAGGCCGCGCTCGGGGCAGCCGATGTGGAACTCGCCGATGAGGAGCGGACGTTGCGACAGTTCCGAGATGCGATCGAGCACCTCGCGCGGCGGCGCGGTCTTGTAGACGTTCAGGCTGAACACGTCGAACCCGTGCGACGCCTTGACCAACTCGTCGCTCACGTCGCCGCCGAAGCGGATGCCCAGGTTCAAGTGGTTCGGCGCGTACTTGCGGACGGCCGCGTTGATCGTGTCGAGGTAGAGCTGAAACGCTTCCATCGCGAACGCCTTGTGGCGCGCGGGCGTGTCACGTTTCGCGAGGTGCGACTTCAGCCGCTTCTGCGTCGGGGTTTCCGCCGGTAACTTCAGGATCGCATCGCACAACAAGCTCTCGGGCCCGGGCCACGGCGGTTCGTTTCCGATGAAGTAGCCGAACATGTTCGGGTCGTCGTGGCGCGGTTCGAGCTGCTGTCGCGCCATGACCTCGACGCGCTCGGCAAAGTCCTCCGCGTACACGTCCGCCATGCCCATGACCGACAGCCCGCTCTGCCAGCCGCGGAGCATCATCGCGTACGGGACGGCCGGCTCGGGGTCCGTCTCGCTTGGCGCGCCCCAGTTGTGAACGGTGTTGAAGCCCCACGCGCGAAGCCGCCGCGTCGTCAGCTCGGCCCACTTCGTGCGCCAGCGGTCGTCGCCGAACCGACGCCGCACGTTCCACGCGTAGAACGTTCGCTCGGGCTCGGGCGGGATCGCGGCGAAGAGCCGCTCGCGTCCTTCGATGCGCCGCTCGGGATGGACGCGCACGCCGTTCACCCCGGTTGACCAGAACAAATGCCCGTGCGGGCAGACGAACCACCAGCGGCCGTCGACCCGCTCGACGCGGAAGAAGCCCGTCGCGCGCTGAGTTGGTCCATCGATGAACCCGCCAAACGAGCATCGACCGGGCAACTCCGCTCGCAGCGATTCGTCCTCCGCTTTCCAGACCGACCGAAGTTGATCGAGCGACGCGACCTTCCCCGACCAATCGACGCGCGTGTACTGGCCCAGCTCGTCGATCAGCGGTTCGCGTTCGAGCACTTCGTCCCCCGGGTCATCTTTCGCGAGCGCGACCGAGCGGATCTCGATCGTCGGCTCGCCGACCGGGTCGATCATCCGCACGCCGATCGCGCGCACGTCGTCCAGCGGCCCGTAGTCGTTCGTATGAATGTTGATCCAGTACGACCCGCGCGGGTGGTTGAACGTCGCCGCCAAGTCGTGCCCGTCGCGCGCGGGCTGGCGGTAGAACCGCAGCGGGATCGAAGCGCGCACCCACGCGTTCGCGAACGGATGGATCCGCTTGGCGATGCGCGAGCCATCCCCCGCCTCGATCGCCAGGTCGAACCGCTGCGACGAAGACGCGCGGAACTCCAGCATGAGGAACTCGTATGGCGACCAATCGCCCGGCAAGGTCGCCTCGATCTCGTCCAATGACCACGCGTACTCCAACTTGGAACTGCTGAAACTGGCGGTGAGTGCCTTCATCGCTACCCTTCGTCACGGTTCACTTCACGCTACACCCGAACGCTACAGACGGCTAAGACGAGTACCACGCTCCATCTTCGCGTAAAGTGTCCGCGGTTGCGTCTGAAAAGGAGCGAACTATGCCCGATCTTGCCGACGGCGAAACGTTTCTCATGCAGGGCTCCGGCTCCAAACCGTACGAGCTGAAGAACACGGGTGGCGTGTACTCGTGCACGTGTCCGGCATGGCGGAACCAGTCGCTGGCGATCGAGAAACGGACGTGCAAGCACCTGAAGAAACTCCGCGGTGAAGCCGCAGAAGTCGCACGCGTCGGCGCGGCCAACGCGCCGGCCAAGTCGAAGGAGAAGCTCGACGCCGAAGCCAAGGCCGCTCCGGTTCTGCTGGCCGAATCGTGGGACGGGCAGCTCGACCCGGCCGGCTGGTGGGTCTCCGAGAAGCTCGACGGCGTGCGCGCGTACTGGGACGGGACGCGGTTGCTCTCGCGCCTCGGCAACCTGCTGCACGCGCCGGACTGGTTCATCGCAAACCTTCCGAATCACCCGCTCGACGGCGAGTTGTTCCTCGCCAGAAAGTCGTTCCAGAGGACCGTCGCGATCGTGCGGCGACAGGACAAGTCCGAGCACTGGAAGCAGGTGCGCTTCCTCATCTTCGACGCGCCGGGCCACGTGGCTCCGTTCGAGGAGCGACTGGAGATCATCCGCGCGCTCCCGGCCCATCCGTACGCGTCGCCCCACCCGCACGAACGCTGCACCGGCGTCGCGCACCTGAAGGACGAGTTGGCCAGGATCGAATCGCTCGGCGGCGAGGGCGTGATGCTCCGGCAGCCGCAATCCGCGTACGTCGTCGGGCGCTCCGCCACGCTGCTGAAGGTCAAGAGCTTCCGCGACGACGAGGCGCTCGTGCTGGCTCACCAGGCCGGCACCGGGCGACACAAGGGGCGGCTGGGCGCGCTGCTCGTGAAGCTGGCCGACGGCACCGAGTTCTCGATCGGCACCGGCTTCACCGACAAGCAGCGCGAGTCCCCTCCGCCGATCGGCGCGACCGTCGTCTTCCGCTACCAGGAGCTCTCCGACGGCGGCGTGCCGAGGTTCCCCTCCTTTCAGTCCGTGCGCGACGAGGTGTGAAGCGCGCGCGCTCACACAGTTGGGCAACACCTTGATGCCGACACTGCGAAGTTTTCACCGCTCGGACGTGCGCCTGCTCGACGGGCGCGTACGGGTGCGGCAGGAGTTGAACCGCCGGTACCTCCTCGCGCTCGAGCCGGACCGCTTGCTGCACAACTTCCGAGTCAACGCGGGGCTGCCCAGCTCCGCCGAGCCGCTCGGCGGGTGGGAGGCGCCGAGCTGCGGGCTGCGCGGGCACTTCGTCGGACATTACCTCTCCGCGTGTGCTGCGGGGGATGACGCGCTGCGCGAGCGAGCCAACGCGATCGTCCGCGAGTTGGCGGTCTGCCAGGACGCGCTCGGCCGCGACGGTTTTCTCAGCGCGTTCCCCGAGTCGGAGCTCGACACGATCGAGACCAAGTTCGAAGGCGCCTGGGCCCCGTATTACACACTGCACAAGCTGCTGGCCGGGCTGCTCGACGTGTTCCGGCATTGCGGGAATCGACAGGCGCTGGAGATGACGACGCGGCTCGCCGGTTACCTCCGCATGCGGATCGAGCGCATCGAACCCGAGCGGCTGGAACTGATGCTTCACACGGGGAAGCCCAATCCGTCGAACGAGTTCGGGGGGATGTCCGAGGTCCTGCACGAATTGTTCGCGGTCACGCAAGACGATTCGTACCTGAAGCTCGCTCACGTCTTCGACCGCGCGTGGTTCCTCGACCCGCTCTCGCGCGGCGAAGACCAACTCACCGGTCTGCACGCGAACACGCACATCCCGCTGGCGCTCGGCGCCGCGCGGCGCTACGAGCTTACCGGCGAGACGCGCTACCGCGACGCCGCGATCTTCTTCTGGGAACGGACCGCGCTCGCCCGTTCGTACGTCAACGGCGGCAGCTCCGGCCCGCACCCGGCGGGCATCGAGAAGAGCGTCGGCGCCGAGCACTGGCCCGAACCGTTCAAGCTCGCGCGCACGCTCACACCGAAGATCAACGAGAGCTGCGTCACGCACAACATGATGCGCCTGACCGACACGCTCTTCCGCTGGACCGGCGAGCGCCGCTACGCCGACTTCTACGAACGCGCGTACTTCAATCACGTCCTCTGCATGCAGCACCCGGCCGACGCGGGCCGCTACCTCTACGACCACCCGCTCTCCGGCGGCAGCCGCAAGACCTTCGGCCACGCGACCGACACGTTCTGGTGTTGCTACGGCACGACGGTCGAGGCGTACGCGCGGCTCGCGCACGGCATCTTCTATCGTGACGACGAAGACACGCTCTACGTCAACCTTCCGGTGCCGGCCGAGCTGACGTGGAAGGAAAAGCGGTTGCGCGTCGAGCAGCGCACGAGCTTTCCCGACGAAGCGGTCACGCGACTCGTGTTCCGCTGCGCTGAGCCGGTAAAGCTGAAGGTCAACGTGCGCGGGACCGTTCACGACCGCACCTGGCGCGACGGCGACGTTCTGGAGTTGGCGCTTCCGACATCGCTGACCGTCGAGACGATGCCCGACGATCCGGACCTGATCGCGTTCCGTTATGGCCCGCTCGTCCTTGCTGCGCAGACCGACGAGGAACTGGTCGTTGCGCCGGATTCGCTTCCGGTGTCGAGCGACGGGGCGAACTTCACGATCCGACTCTCCAGCGGCAGTCAAGTTCCGCTCGTCCCGCTGAACCAGATCGTCGACGAACCGTTCGGCGTGTACTTCCGCGTGAACCGCGCCGCCGCGCCTGGGTAGAATGCCCGCCACGATGCACTGGGTGGATTGGGCCATCGTCATCGTCCCCCTGCTGTTCGTCCTGGCCGTCGCCGTCTACACGCGACGGTACACTCGATCCGTCGCGGACTTCCTTTCCGCGGGTCGCTGCGCCGGCCGTTACCTCCTGGCCAACGCGCGCGGCGAATCGGACTCGGGGCTGGCCAACTCCATGTCGCAGTTCGAAGTGATCATGGTGTCGGCGTTCATGCTGAGCTTCTGGCAGAAGATCCAAATCCCGGTGACGATCCTGATCGGCATCAGCGGCTTCGTCCTCTACCGCTTCCGCGAAACCCGCGCGCTCACGCTCGCGCAGTTCTTGGAGATGCGCTACAGCCGCTCGTTCCGACTGTTCATGGGCGGGCTCGCGTTCGTCGCGGGCATCCTGAACTACGGCATCTTCCCGGCCGTCAGCGCGCGGTTCTTCGTGTACTTCCTGAACCTGCCGGCGACCGTGCACGTCGCCCGCTTCGACGTGCCGACCTCGGCGCTGATCATGGCCGCGTACCTGACGGCCACCGTGTTCATGATCTTCGCCGGCGGGCAGGTCACGCTGATCGTCGCCGACGGCATCCAGGGCATCTTCTCGCACCTGGCGTACCTCGTTATCGCGCTGACCGTTCTATACCTCGTCGGCTGGTCCACGATGATCGCAACGCTCCAGCAGGCGCCGCCCGGCCACAGCACGCTCAACCCGTTCGACGCGAAGGACGTGCAGGACTTCAACGTGTGGTACGTGCTGATGTCGCTGGCGATCTTCGTCTACCGCACGATGGCGCATCAGAACAAGCAGGGCTTCAACTCGGCCGCGCTCACGCCGCACGACTTCCGCATGAGCGGCATCCTGATGGAGTGGCGCGGCTACGCGCGGATGTTCATGCTGTTCATGCTGGCGCTCGGCGCGCTCGCGTACCTGAAGCATCCGGCGTTTGCCCAGCAGGCAGGAGCGCCCTCCGATGCGATCGCGCACATCGGCGACGCGTACCTGAAGAAGCAGATGACCGTGCCGGTCGCGCTGCGCTACCTCCTTCCCGTCGGCATCAAGGGTCTGTTCGTCTCCATCATGGTAATGGGCATGCTCGCCGGCGACGCGGGACACCTGCACTCCTGGGGCAGCATCTTCGTGCAAGACGTCGTCGTGCCGCTCCAGAGGCGCCCGATGTCGCCGCACACGCACATCTGGGTGCTGCGCGGCGCGGTCTCGTTCGTCGCGCTTTTTGCCTTCGCCTTCAGCATGCTGTTCACGCAGACGCAGTACATCCGCCTCTGGTGGGACGCGACCGCGGGCATCTTCGTCGGCGGCGCGGGCGCGGCGATCATCGGCGGGCTGTACTGGCGCTACGGCACGACGGCGGCCGCGTGGGTCGCGATGATCGCGGGCTCGACGCTCGCGTTCACCGGGATCATCTGCAACAGCCCGCTGTGGCCGTTCGGCATCGGCGCGCTGCCGGCGAAGTTCTGGCTCAACGGGCAGCAGGTCACCTTCTGGGCCGCGAACACCGCTGTGGTGTCGTACGTGATCGTTTCGCTGGCGACGTGTCGCGAGCCGTTCAACCTCGAGCGCATGCTCCACCGCGGCCAGTACGCGATCGCGGGCGAGAAGAAGGCCACCGTCCTCCCCTGGCGCGAGCGCTTCCGCCCGAAGAACCTGCTGAAGTTCAACGAAGACTTCACGTTCGCCGACAAGCTCGCGGCGGGCGGGATCTTCTGGTGGTCGCTGCTGCTCGCGTTCGTGACGATCGGCTGTGCGATCGCCAACCCGTTCATCCAATCGTGGCCGACGAGCTTCTGGCCGACGTACTGGTTCGTCGTCGGCGTGGCGGTGCCGGTGGTGATCGGCGTCGGCACATTCTTCTGGTTCGGCATCGGCGGCGTCCGCGACATCTTCGCCTTCTTCCGCGCCCTGCACACGGTCCAGCGCGACGACCGCGACGACGGCCGCGTCACCAAGGGCCACAACCTTGCGGACGAATCGCCGAAGGGCGCGTTCCCCGTCCTGGAGAAGGAGCCAGCGGCTTCCGGTGCGAAGTCATCAACGTAGGCCCAACGAATGAACGCGTCCACTCCCGGTCAGGATGATTCTGCGCGATGGAGTAGAAGCTTCCGGAGGCGGCGCGATCCGTGAGTCACGGCAAGAACTTCGATCGCCTCGGAAAGCGTTCGGTACAGGATCAGGTACTTTCGAAATCCAGGCACAGCCCACGAACGGACGCCTTCGAGTTTCCGACTTCGAAACTGCTTGAGG
>Ga0081539_10004781_pt1 | contig 14603 bp, 15 predicted proteins | sample TabmetS4T2R2_FD_71023 | JGI IMG/M metagenome (GOLD analysis project Ga0081539, IMG submission 71023) | Tabebuia heterophylla rhizosphere microbial communities from the University of Puerto Rico - S4T2R2 | ecosystem: Host-associated > Plants > Roots > Rhizosphere ...
TTCGCCGAGGCCAATGTCGGCAAGATCACCGACATCATCGCCTGCCCGGGCCTCGACTATTGCGCGCTCGCCAATGCGCGCTCGATTCCGGTGGCTCAGCGCATCTCCAACCACTTCGCCGAGCTCGCGCGCCAGCACGACATCGGCGACCTGAAGATCAAGATCTCGGGCTGCATCAACGCCTGCGGCCATCATCACGTCGGCCACATCGGCATCCTCGGCGTCGACAAGAACGGGGTCGAGCTCTACCAGCTGAGCCTGGGCGGCGACGTCGACTTCGGCAAGACGGCGATCGGCACGATCCTCGGGCCGGCCGTGACCGCCGACAAGGTGGTCGAGGCGGTCGACGCCATGGTGCGCACCTATCTCGACAATCGCGGCGACGGCGAACGCTTCGTCGACACCTATCGGCGCATCGGCGCCCAGCCTTTCAAGGAGCGAGTCTATGCCGCTGTTTAGCGAGAAGGGGAGCGCCACCATCCTCGAGCCGCTGCCGTTCACCGAATGGCAGCAGCGCCCAGCCTGGCCCGCGGTGTCGCTTTCCAACACCGATCCGGTCGAGGACCTGGCGCCGCATCTCGGCCGGCTGCGCCTGATCGTGCTCAACTTCCCCAAGTTCAGCGACGGCCGGGCCTATAGCCAGGCCCGCCTGCTGCGCGGCCGGCTGGGCTATACCGGCGAACTGCGCGCCACCGGCGGCGTCCTGCAGGACCAGCTGCCGTTCATGCTGCGCTGCGGCTTCGACTCCTTCGAAAGCGACCAGAAGGGTTTTGAAGAGGCTTTGGCCAAGGCCCGCACGCTTTTCAGCGTGGTCTACCAGCCCGCCGAGGACGACCGGGCGCCCGCTTCGCTGCTGCGACTGAGCAGGCGCAATGTGCAGCCGGCGGTCTGATCAAAGAACTCTGTCACCCCGAGCGTAGCGAGGGGCCTTTGAGGCCACAAGGAAAGGTCCCTCGGGCTTCGCCCTCGGGATGACAGGGTGCGCTTTGTCGGTTACCTTATCTCCTAACGTTTGTTCAAAAACGAACGACATGGAGGAACGGGTGGCCAACGGGCATCAAGTCGACACTCGCAACACGGCGCATTTTCTCCACGACTACGCCAGCGAGCAGGCCGACCTGCGCCGGCTCTATGAGCAGGCCAAGATCGACCAGTGGAACGCGGCCACCGATATCGACTGGGCGGTGCCGCTCGAGGGCGACGGCGGTCTGATCTCGGACGACCTTGTCGACATCCATGGCACGCGCTTCTGGGACGCCATGTCGGAGGCCGACCGTGTCGAGCTCAATCGTCGTGTGACGCGGTGGCGGCTCTCCACGCTGGTCGCCGGCGAGCATGGCGCCATGCTGCTGTGCAGCCAGCTCGTCAACAATGTCCAGGGGCAGGATGCCAAGCTCTTCCAGGCCACCCAGGTGGCCGACGAGGCGCGGCACAACGAAGTGCTGCAGCGCTACCTCGAGCTCAGGCTGGACGGCGAGAGCTACGGGGTGGGCGGCAACGTGAAGGAGATCTTCGACACGCTGCTCGGCACCCCGTCGTGGCATCTCAAGACGATCGGCCTGCAGCTCGTCGCCGAAACCTTCGCGGTGTCGCTGTTCCGCATGCTGGCGGAATCGTCCAAGGACGCGGTGCTGCGCCAGGTCTGCCGGCGCATCCTGCAGGACGAGGCGCGCCACATGGGCTTCGCCATGCTGTCGCTGCCCGAGATCGTCGGCGAGGCGAGCGAGGCCGAGCGTCGCGAGATGGAGGACTTCGCCGTGTGGGCGCTGAGCCGCACCTTGGGCGGCATCTTCCCGCTCGGCGCCTACCAGGAGATGGGTTTCAGCAAGGCCGACGTCGACGAGATCAAGCAGTTCCGGCGCGAGCGCGCGGCCGGCGGCGACGAGACCGCCTTCCGCAAATATTTCCGCCGCGACCTGCATGACGGCCTGGTGCGCAACCTGCGCAAGGTCGGGCTGCTGACCGAGCGCATCACGCCCAGCCTGCAGTCGTTCGGCATCAAGCTCGCGGCGTAGCGGGGAGAGCCTCAAAGACGGCCGCGAAGATTTCAGATCTGAAATTGGCTTCGGCCCTCTTTGTGGCTCCCCGGCCTCCCCCGTAAGACGGGCGGAGGAGGTTCGGCTATTTCAGCCGCTGAAGCAGCTTGTTGCGCACGACCGGGTCGTTCTGCGCGACCTCGATGATGTTCGTGTATTCCTCGACCGACAGGCCCTGGTCCTTGACGGCCTTCGCCATGGCGTCGCTCGCTTCGTCGGCTAGCTTGGCCTTCTGGTCGGCCGGCGCCTTGACCAGCTTTTGCTCGTAACTGTCGCGGATGGTCGACACGTTCTTCACCGCCTTGGCCGCGGCATCGAGCTTCTGCTCCGAAATGTCCGCTGCCGGTGCAGGCTTCGTCGCGGGCGGGGTCGATGGGCTCTGCGTCTGAGCATGGACGGCGGCAGGAGCGAGGAAGAGGCCGGTCGCGGCGAGGGTCATGGCGCAGAAGCCGATGGTCGATTTCATGTTGGCTTTCCCTTTGTGATGATCAGTGGCGGCTGTCGGCTTCGAGATCGACCACCGTTTCGGTCGGCTCGGGCTGATGCGGCTGAAGGCTTTCCGCGCGCGAGTCGGTCCAGCTCGCGAGATTGACGACGACGCCCAGCCGGCCGTCGTTTCCGGCCTCGACGGGCTCCACGATGTTGAGGCCGCGGCTGTCGAGGAAGTACGTGTGATCGCCGAACAGACGTTCGAGCTGCGATATCATCGGGTGTTCCGCCGGAATGGCCTCGGCATTCAGTTCCGCCGCGTTCAACGTGTACAGGGTCTGCTGGATTTGTGCGGAATTCATCTTCATCGCACACACTCCTCTGGTTGGAGGTTACGTACAGGCAGAGGTGTTGGTCGTTCTGCGCCTCCCACGCGGAGAGTGGTCGATGGCCGACGATCATCTCGTTCGTTCGGCACGGCGCTGATTCCTATCTAAGGCCGCGGTTCCATCCGTCAACCCGCCGATGGTGATAACGGTGCATCAGATGTGGCGATCGTGTGATCGGCGCATGCTGCGTGTCAGAAACTTGAAATTTCATCGGTCCGTTGCGCGACCATACTGAGCGCGCCGTTTGCCAGGGTCAGCGTCGGAGATTGGATGCGGTCATCGCTCCGCTTTGTCGATCGCTTGCAGGCTGCGAAACCCTCCTGCACGTGGTCACTAGGACGCCGCCGGACTCTTCGAACGACTATCCGTCCTGCCTGCTCGATCGCCTGGGCGAGATCAGGACGTGCTGCGGCAGCCGTCCGTCGATGCGCCACGTGGCCCGCGGCATCAACGATGATGGCAAGCGGTCCGTCACCGCACACCGCCAGTTTGAGCTCAGCCTCAACCTCAATCCTGACGAGGAGTACGGGGGCGGCGAGCTGCGTTTCCCCGAATTCGGCCGCGAGCTCTATCGGCCGGTCGCGGGCGGCGCGCTGATCTTCTCCTCGTCGCTCCTGCACGAGGTCGTGCCGGTGACGCGCGGGCGGCGGCTCGGCATGTTCACCTTCCTGTCGGCCAGCGGCCCCGTCCTCAAACTTCCTCCCCCGTCATACGCCGTCATACGGGGAAGGAAGTCTGAGCCGGAGATCCGTGTCACGTCACCAGCGGGATCACCTCCGCCGCGAAGCGCTGCAGGCCCGCGACGCTGGCATCGATCGAATTGCCGCGGAAGTCGAAGATCAGCTCGTGCACGCCGATCGCGGCAAACGAGCGGATGTCGCCCGCGATCTCGTCGGGCGTGCCGGAGAAGCTGCGACGGCTGCCGTCGCGATCCGGCACGCTCGTGTCGTAGAGCGGCGCCTTGTAGGAGATGGCGAGCTTGGAGAAGTCGCGTCCCTCGGCTTCGGTCATCTGCTTCAAGGTCTGCAGGTGTGCCTTCATCTCCTGCGGCGGCAAGGGCGAGGCGGCGATGGCGCCGACCGGATGCCAGCCATCGCCGTGCCGCGCCGTGCGCCGCAGCGCGGCCGTGGAATGGCCGCCGACCCAGATCGGCGGATGCGGCTTCTGCAGGGGAAACGGCTCGCAGCGTATGTCGCGGTACTTGTAGAACTTGCCGTCGAAGCTCGCCGGTGACTGGCGCCACAGCTGCTTGAAGATCGTGATCCATTCGTCGGTCACCGCGCCGCGCCGCTCGAAGTCGGGGCTGTCGAGTGCCTCGAACTCCTCCTTCAGCCAGCCGACGCCGACGCCCATGGTGACGCGGCCGCCCGACAGGACGTCGAGCGAGGCCACCATCTTCGCCGTCAGTACCGGGTTGCGGTAGGGCAGCACCAGCACGGACGTCACCAGTCGCAGCTTTTCGGTGGCGCCCGCCACCACGCCCAGGATGGAGAAGGTCTCCAGCGCATCGCCCGTGCCGGGATGCTTGCCGTCGAGCGTGTAGGGATAGGGCGATTCGCTTTCGACGGGGAAGACGATGTGATCGGCGATCATCGCCGAGTGAAGACCGAGACGCTCGCCTTCGCGCGCCAATCGCAGGATGTCGGCGCGCGTTGCCGTGGGGCCGCGGGTCGGGAGATAGAAGCCGTAACGCATGGAAAGCACCTGGGCGCTAGAAGGAGTGGGCAAGCGATTGCATCAGAATATGCGCCCCCTTGCTGGATATCTGTAGGGGGCCTTGGAACGGGCGGTTCAGCTCGACGACCAGGAACGTCGCCCCCGTTATGGCGAGCGCCGGCAGCGCCAGCACGGCGAACAGCGTGGCGTTGGGCGGTGCATAGAGGCCGAAGCCGCCGAAGATCGCGACGGCGGACAAGAAGATCAGGACGAAGATGGGCAGCAAGGGCGCGGTCGACGTCTCCTGGCTGACCACCAGCCAGCGCAGCTTCGCGAGCTCGGCGCTGACCGCCAGCGCCTGGGCCTGGAACCAGCGTTGCGCGGCGTTGGCCGGCTGCAGCTCCACGAGCTGGCGCTGGCCGTCGATGAAACGGTTGGGCCCGCCCTCCGACGGCGGCCCCAGCGGCCCGAAATCCTCGCCGGGCCAGCGATCCTGGAAGGTGCGGGCGGCGACATGGCGCAGGTGCGTGCGGATCTCGCGTGTCTCGGGTCCGTAGGCCCCCAGGTACTGATCGAGGTGATCGATGTAGGCCATGATCTTCTTGTACTCGCCCTCGATCATGGCGTGATGGCTGTGGGCCGAGGAGATCAGCAGGCCGAGCGTGAGCGCGACCACCGTCGCCATCAAGCCCATGGCGAGCTTGATGACGTCGACGACGTCGCGGCTGAGGTGGTGCTCCGGCAAGCGACGGCGCATCGCGCTGCCGATGGCGAACCCCAGCAACGGGCAAAGGAAGGCAAGCGCAAACAGAGCGACGGAGAACACGGCCACCGCCTATGGTCATACGGCAGGAGCGTGATTCTCCCCCGCTACAACCATAAGGAGTTTTGGCGCGGAAGTCGTGTCAGGAAAGCTTCGCAGCCAGCGCACCTTCATGCTCGAGCAGCCACTTCTTGCGCGGCAGGCCGCCGCCGTAGCCGGTCAAGGTGCCGTTCGAGCCGATCACGCGGTGGCAGGGCACGACGATGCTGATCGGGTTCTGGCCGTTGGCCAGGCCCGCGGCGCGCACCGCCTTGGGCTTGCCGATGCGCCGCGCCAGCTCGGCGTAGCTGATCGTCTTGCCGCTCTTGATCTTGCGCAGCGCCCGCCAGACGCTCTGCTGGAAGGGCGTGCCGGCGCTCTCGTCGACCGGCAGGCGATCGATCGCGCCGATGTCGCCCTTGAAATAGGCGCGCATGGCGCTGGTTAGGCCGCCGGGATCGCGCGCCGGCTGCAGCGTGTAGCCGCCCTTTCCGTAGTAGCGGTCGAGCAGCTGGCGCATGCGCGCCTCGTGGTCGGTCCAGTCGATGGTGCGCAGCTTGCCGGCGCCGTCGGCGACGATCAGCAGTTCGCCGATCGGGGTCTGCAGCCGATCGACCAGCAGGGTGAGGGGTTCAACCATGATTGGCCATCCTGAGATGTTGATGGGCATAGGCGTGCCAGGGCCGCCAGGCCGGCGGCGCGTTGTCCTGCACGACAGCCATCGTCTCGCGTTCCCAGTCGCCTGGCGCGCGCAGGCCGGGGCGTTTCCTGATCAATGGCGCGAGCTTGGGATCGCGCGCCAGATGGCTGTCGATGGTGGCGATGTCGGCGCCGAGATCGAACACGCGGCGCACGCGCGCCACGATCGAGGGCAGGGGCTTCACGCAAGGGAAGTGGATGGTGACCATCACCGAATTGCGCGCTGCCAGATGGGCAACGGCGACGCGGCCCTGCTTGCCGTCGAGATCGATGCGACGATGCCAGGTGTTGCCGTCGATCCATTCGACTCCGGGCGCCGCGCGCGACGACAGGGCCGCCAGCATGCCCGGCCAGTCGTAGGGCGGGCGGTAGGCCAGTCGCAGCGTCACGCCCTCGCGGGCCGAGTTGTCGACGCCGCCTTTGCGACGCAGCGCGCTCGGCGGCCGGCCGAACAGGTCGCGGAAGGTCTCGTTGAAGCGGCGCACGCTGCCGAAGCCCGAGGCCAGCGCCACTTCCGCCATCGGCAGGTGCGTGTCGTGCAGCAGCTGCTTGGCGAACAGCACGCGTCGCGTCTGGGCCACCGCGATGGGCGAGGCGCCGAGATGGCGCTGGAACAGGCGGCGCAATTGGCGGCCGCCGACTCCCAGCCGCTCGGCGAGGGTCTCGACGTCCGTGTCCTCGCCGTCGAGCGCGCCGTCGGCGATCAAGGCCAGGGCGCGGCTCACCGTGTTGGCGGTGCCGCGCCAGAAGGCGAGGTCGGGCGCGATCTCGGGCCGGCAGCGCAGGCAGGGGCGGAAGCCCGCCTCCTGTGCGGCGGCGGCCGAGGCGAAGAAGCGGCAGTTCTCGAACTTCGGGGGACGCGCCGGGCAGACCGGCCGGCAGTAGATGCCGGTCGAGGTCACGCCCACGAACACGCGGCCATCGAAGCGGGCGTCGTGGCTCTCCAGGGCGCGGTAGTAGGTACGGCGATCGTGCAATTCCATGCTGGGAATCTAGTACGCGCGGGCGGCCGTCGCTCGCGATTTTCGGACCTCTATGTCGAAGCCCATACCTCGCGCCCAGATGAGGTATGAGCGCTGGTCGTTTGACCCTACGGCATGAACATGGTCATTCGATTCAAATGTCGGAGCAAACGGTCGAGACCGGCTGGGGCGCACTGCTGCGTCCGGCCTGGCTGCCCGCGGTGGCGGTTCTGGTGGGCGGCGTGCTGCTGCATTCCATGAACGTGCTGATGCTGGCCACGGTCCTGCCGAGCGTGGTCGACAATCTCGGCGGCGCCACCTTGATGAGCTGGACGTCCTCGGCCTTCCTCACCTCGTCGATCGTGGCGGCGACCTGCACCGGCTACCTGACGTCGATCCTGGGGGCTCGCACGGTGTTCTGCACCGGGGCCGCGATCTTCGGCCTGGGCGCGCTGACCTGTGCGCTGGCGCCGACGATGGGCCAGGTCGTCGCCGGCCGCTTCGTGCAGGGTTTTGGTGGCGGCCTGCTGACGGCGATGGCCTACGTCCTGGTGCGCAGCACCTTTCCCGAGCACCTGTGGGCGAGGGGCTTCGCCCTGCTGTCGGGCGCCTGGAGCATGTCGATCCTAGTCGGCCCGCTGGTCGGCGGGCTGTTCGCCCGCTACGGCGACTGGCGCGGCGCGTTCTTCGCGGTGACGGCGATGGCCGTCATCCTCGTGGTGGTGGCGTTGCGCGCCCTGCCGCTCAGCGCCACGAGCGGCGCCAGCGCGCGTGTGCCTGGCCTGCGCGTGGTGCTGATCTGCGTCGCGATCGCCGCCATGTCGCTGATGGCGATCGCGCCTGGCCTGCCGGCCAAGCTCCTGCTGCTCGCCGGTGCCATCGCCGCCCTGGTGGTGACGTTGAGGGTCGATCGCCGCGCGCCGACGCCGCTCTTGCCGACCGACGCCTTTTCCCTTGGCAGCCTGACGGGCATGGGCCTGTGGCTTTCCTTGCTGGTCGCCGTCTCCTACAGCCCGTTGCAGATCTTCGTCGCGATCTTCCTGCAATCCCTGCACGGGCTGGATCCGCTCGAAGCCGGCTACATGGTGGCCGGCGCGTCGTTCGGCTGGACGGGCATGTCGCTCGTCGTTGCCGGCACACCGGAGCAACGCAGCGACCGCCTGCTGGTCGCGGGCCCGCTGATGATGGCGCTGGGCCTGGTCGGCGTTGCCGTGCTGATGCCCATCAAGCCGGCACCTGTCGTCTTTCCCGCGATCGCCCTGGTCGGCGCCGGCATCGGCGCGTGCTGGGCGTTCATCGCCCAGCGGGTCATGAGCGGCGCGCGGGCCGGCGAGGAGAACATCGCCGCCTCGTCGATCGCGACCGTGCAGCAGACCGGCTTCGCCCTGGGCGCCGCCCTCTCGGGGCTGGCTGCCAACGCCGCCGGCCTGTCGGCCGGATTGACGCGCACCGACGTCGCAGCGGCGGCGTTCTGGGTACCGATGAGCTTCGTGCTGGCGGCGCTCGCCGCCGCCGTCGCCGGCCTGAGGCTGGTGTCGCTCAGACAGCGTAGCGCGGACCTCGGATCGGGTCGCGTCTGACGCGACCTACCCGTCCGCTCATGAGTCTTTGCCGGGAGCGCGCCACTCCAGTGGCGCGTCTTTTGTTGCTTCAGCACTCCATGAGCGGCACTGGAGTGCCGCGCTCCCGGCAATGAGCGGGCGGGAAGGTCGCGGTAGACCGCGACCCAGTCCGCGCTAGCGCTGATGAAGGGCGGCGCCGAAGGCCTGGAACAGGGCGCGGTTGATGGGGTTGCTCTGCGGGTCGTACTCCGCGTGCCACTGGACGCCGAGCGCGAAAGAGGGCGCGTCGGCGATGCGGATCGCCTCGATCGTGCCGTCTTCGGCGACGCCTTCGACGACGACGCGCTCGCCCGGCTCGAGGATGCCCTGGCCGTGCAGCGAGTTCACACGGATCGAATCGCGGCCCAAAATCTTGGCGAAGGCGCCGTCCTTGGCCAGCCGTACCTCGTGGCGATCGGCGAACACCACATCCGGATCGGGATGGATCTCGCCGTTCTCCAGCCGCGGCATGCGATGGTTCATGCGTCCTGGAATGTCGCGGATCTCCGGATGCAGGGTGCCGCCGAAGGCGACGTTCATCTCCTGCAGGCCGCGGCAGATGCCGAACAGGGGGATGCTGCGCTCGACGCAGGCCTTGATCAGCGACAGCGCCATGGCGTCGCGATGATGGTCGTAGGGCTCGTGCCGCGGATCGGGCTCGACACCGAAGCAGGTCGGGTGGACATTGGCGCGCGCGCCGGTCAGCAGGATGCCGTCGACCGCACCCAGCAGGGCATCGACATCGGTGATGTCGGGCGTCCCGGCGAACATCAGGGGCAGGGCGCCCGCGACCTCGGCAATGGCGCGCATGTTGCGCTGCCCCACGAGCTGTACGTTGTGCCGGTCGTTCACGACCGAGGCGTTGCCGATAACGCCGACCACCGGTTTCGCCTTGCCTGCCATTCCCTCTCGCCGAAAGTTCCTATCCCCGCCAGCTAAGCTCATTTCGTGCCAAGGGAAAAGAAAATCGCCTGCACGGCAGCCATAAGAAAAATCATCCTCTCGGGGGTGACCATGTGAGGCAGGCCGCAAACAGGGCGGCAAGGCGGTCCAGCCGCGCCTCCTCGACCACCGTCACCATCGGGGTACCGATCCGCCCAGAGGGGTCGATCACCGTCATGCCACGGGTCAGGCCGGGCGCCAGCGCCACGCCGATCGACGCCCGCAGCGCCTTGGTGACGATCGAGGGGTCCACCGCGACCGCCGCGGCCAGGGGATCGATCAGGAACAGGCGATCGCCCTTGCCCTCGCGAACGTGCCGGGTCCTGTCGTGAGCCATCAGGCCCTGGACGAAGGCCTTGTACTCGCTGTCGGGCGCGGCCTCGAGCATGCGATCGAGGTCGGTGCCCTCGAGGAAGTGGCTGACGCAGGGCTCCCAGGGAATCACCGTAGTGTCGAGGCCGGCGCTGAGGACGATGGCCGCCGCCTCCGGATCGCAGAAGATATTGAACTCGGCGGCGGGTGTGACATTGCCGCGGCCATGGAGCGTGCCGCCCATGACGGTGAGCCGGCCGATGCCGGCCGCGATGCCCGGCGTGCGTCTGAGCGCCAGCGCGAGGTTGGTGAGCGGGCCGACCATCAGGAGATCGACCGGATCGGCCGCGGCAGAAGCTGCCGTCAGCGTGGCGGTAAGGAACTGCACGGCGTCCGTGCCGCTCAGGTCACGGCTCTCGGCCGGTCGCGGGGCGCCGCCCAGCCCGTCCTCGCCATGGACGTGACGCGCATCGATGCGCGTCTCGACCAGCGGCTGAGCCGCGCCCGCGTGGACCTCGATATGCACGCCGGCGGCGGCGAGGATGGCCAGCACGTTGTCGGTCGCCGCTTCGAGGCTGACGTTGCCGTACACCGTCGTGATGGCGTGCGGCGCGCGGCCGGCGGCGATCAGCAGCAGCAACGCCTGGGCGTCGTCGACGCCGCCGTCGGTATCGAGGATCAGTCGGTTTGCCATGGATACGTAGGGTCCGATCTCCGCCAGACGGCGCATCATCGCCCAACTAGGTCTCGATCATCCAGAAGGAGACGATGATGACCGATGTTGACATCCAGGATTTCGTCAGCCGCTTTGCGGCAGCCTGGGCGGCGCGCGACCCCGAGGCCTTCCTGGCGCTGTGGCATCCCGACGGGATCCTGCGCTCGCCGCTCTACGATCGGCCGGTCGCCGGCAAGGAGTTGGGACGCCTGACCGAACTGGTGAAGCAGACGGCGCCCGATCATGTCTGGCAGCTGCTCGACTGGACGGCGCGCGGCGACGTCGTGATCGTCGAATGGCAAGCCACTCGCACCGCGGGCGGCCAGCGGATCGACTGGCGCGGCGTCGACAAGTTCCGCCTGCGCGGCGGGCGTATCGCCGAGGAGACCGTCTACATGGACACCGCGGCGCTCAGGGCCGTGCGCGGCGCCGCGTGGCCCGAGCCGCTCATCCGGCTCGGCTGAAACTCAGCGCATGTGCAGCCTGGAGGCGTGCGGTGGCGCGGCAGGGGTGTATGCTGACGGCATGATCAAGCTGCAGCGCCTGGGTCACGTGCTCATCTCGGTGCGTGATCTCGAAAAGTCGAAAGACTTCTATACCCGCCTGCTGGGCTGCAAGGTCCTGGAGCAGGATCCCGAGCATGGTGGCCTGTTCCTGTCGATCGGCGGACTCGGCAATACGTTTGACCTGTTCCAGTGCACCAACCCCGAGGCGGTGGCGACGTCCGACGAAGACCTCGCCGGCCGCAACGGCCTCGGTGTCCGCCACATCGCCTTCGCCGTCGCGACCGAAGACGATCTCAGGGATGCATACTTCGCTCTGCAGTCGGCGGGCGTGGCGATCCTGCGGGCAATCGACCACGTCAGCCAGAAGAGCATCTACTTCCACGATCCCGACAAGAACCTGCTCGAGATCGTCTGGGAGCGGCCCAATGCGCTGGAGATCTTCGCCCGCGGCCGCGGCGACGAGGACAAGCCGCTGACGTTCTCCTAGGGATGCCGTTCTGCGAGCCTTTCACGAAGTCGCGAGGTGTTCGCAGGCGAACGATGTGAGATGGTCCAATGCCGCGGGGGCGGCGCGTGGCGGGGGATTGCGGGCAATGGCGCCCGTTGCCTCTGTGGCGCTTTGTGAAAGAACAAGCGATGCATCGCGCCAAGCGGCTGGCATTCGGCGCCCTGTTCGGGGCGATCCTTCTTGTCGTGACCTTGGTGGGGATCGAGTTTCTCTCCTCTTTTTATGTGCCCGACTGGCCCGCGCGCGCCCTGAATCCGCGGCCACCCGCGCCAGTGCGCGTCGTGCAGGCGCACTACAAGAACCAGCCCTGGCTCGCCGATCCCGACAACTCGTGGGCAATGCGCGACATCGAAAGGACGATCGCCAAGCCTCCCGGAACGCAGCGCGCCATCTTCGTCGGCGACAGCTTCGTCGACTCGTGGTTCACGCCGTTGTCGCTTCCGGCAGCGGTGCAGCAACGCCTTCCCGGCGGCGCGAACGGGATCGAGGCGGTCAATCTCGGCGTCGCCGCCACGGATCCGCGCAGCTACTACTACCGGATCCGCGACGTGGGCCTGGCACTGCAGCCCGACGCGGTGCTGCTCTTCATCTATGCCGGCAACGACTTCATGGCGCCCGATCAGGGCTACTCCATTTGGCCGCGCTGGGTCGACGAGTCACCGGGCGGATCGCTGGTGGGCAGCATCATGCCGCGGACGAACTGGCTGCTGGTCAATCGTCTGGATCTGGCGGCGTTCTTCAGGTCGAGGTTGACGGCGCCCGCCAACGACGAAGCGATGCTTTATGCCGCTGTCACGGCGCCGCCCGAGGAGCGTCTCAAGCGCATCGTGTCGTACGTCAAGACCTATCACTTTCCGAACATGCCGGTGGAGCAGATCGCCGAGATCCTGTCGCGTGGCGACAACCGCTTCTTCGACATCGCCGCGCGGCACCAGGGCGGCGATCAGGAGTACCTCCTGGACTGGATGTTCGGCACGCTGATGAGCTGGGAAGCGCGGGACTTCGAGGTAGCGAAAAGCCGCGATGATGCCCCGCGCATGGCGGGCAAGGGACAGGCCGAGGCGACGTTCTCCTGGATCGAAGCCACCGAGCGGCTGCTGCGCAAGCGCGGCGTGCCGCTGTTGGTCTTCCTGGCACCGGTGGGCAGCGTCGATCCCGACTACGCCGAATTCTGGAAGCCGTGGCCGCGCCTCTACAGCTACAACTACATCTGCGACGAATGGCATTCGCAGCTGGCGGCGCGCCTTGCCAAGACGGACATACGTCACGTCGATCTGCGCGACAGCCTGGCCAACGTCCCGGGCACGTATCGCAAGCTCGACGGCCATTGGAGCCAGAAGGGCGAGGCCATCGTGGCGGATCGGGTGGCGATCGAGCTGAGGTCTCTGGTCGGCGATCGGGCAATCGCGAAAACAAAGTAATCCAGCACTTCGACGGGCGCCGAAGCGACGGCCCCGCTGCGGCGACTACGTTCGCCATGGTCAATTACAGGAGCAAACCATGGCCGATCTTCATACGCTCAAGGATGGTCTCGTCGTCACCGCCTTCTGGGAGGCCAAGCCCGACGAGGTCGACGCGGTGCAGGCGATCGTCCGCCAGTTCCTGCCGCAGGCCCAGCGCGAGCCGGGCGTGAAGGCGTTCCAGATCCACCAGTCGACCAGCGAGCCGCACAAGTTCTTCTTCTACGAGGTGTTCAAGGACGAGGCGGCCTTCGCCGACCATCAGCAGACCGATCACTTCAAGACGCTGATCGTGGGGCAGGCGGTCCCGAAGCTCGCCAAGCGCGAGCGCACGCAGCACCGGTTTGTGTGACCTGTCATCCCGAGCGAAGCGAGGGATCTTTGCGGATCAGGAAAGATCCCTCGCTACGCTCGGGATGACACCGCCTGCCATGGCCCGACATCGAGCCAAGTGCTCTGGTACGTCGCCCCTTCGCCCATGTCGGTGTAGCGGTCGGAGCAGAGCATGTTGATGGTGCCCGACACGGCCTCGCGGGTTGGCCGCTGTCCGGGCACCAGCACGACGCCGGGCTGAATGTCGTCGCTCACCTGAAGCATCAGGCCGATCGCGCCGCGGCCATTGAACAGGCGCACCTCGTCGCCGTGCTTGAGGCCGCGCTTTGCCGCATCCTCGGGATGCAGCACGCAGAACGGCTTGCCCTCGCGCTGACGCAGGAAGCCCACGCCCGAGAACGCCGTGTGCGCCTGGAAGTAGCCCGGCGCGGTCAGGAGCCGCAGCGGCCACTTGGCGGCTTCGGCTGCTTCAATTGGATCCTCGTTCCAGTCGGGCAGCGGCGGGATGCCCTGCTTGGCGAGCTGCTCGGAGTAGAATTCGAGCTTGCCCGACGGCGTCTTGAACTGCTGGCCGTTGAAGGGATGGGCGATGTGGATCGGCTCGCCGGCGAACAGCTTGGCCGGATCGGCCGCGGCGGCAGGGCCGGTCGCGCCCTTGAACAGCTCCCTGGCCGCATCCTGCGGGGCGAGGTTGAAGATGGCGTCCGTCAGCCCCATGCGCCTGGCGAGCGCCTGGGCGACGTCGAAATTGGAGCGCGCCTCGCCCTGCGGCTTCGCAGCCTGCCGGCCCCACTGCATCCAGTAGGCGCCATAGGCGCGATAGAGATCGTCGGTCTCGAGATAGCTCGCAGCTGGCAGGACGATGTCGGCGTACTTCGCGGTGTCGGTCATGAAGGGATCGTGCACCACGGTGAACAGGTCCTCGCGCAACAGGCCCTTCTGGACCTTGTGCACCTCGGGGCAGGTCACCGCCGGATTGTTGGCCGACACGTAGAGCGCGCGGATCGGCGGGTCCTTCATGTTCAGGAGCTCTTCGCCAAGCCGCAGGTGATTGACGTTGCGCGTCGCAGCCGGCCCTGACGGCTTGCGGACGGCGGCGTAGTTGAGATCGCAAGACGCCGCGGTGAGCAGCAAGGCGCCGCCGCCGCGCACGGCGTAGTGGCCCGACACGCCCGGCAGCAGCGCCACGGTGCGCAGCGCCTGGCCGCCATGGGTCAGGCGGGTCATGCCTTCGCCCAGGCGGATCATCGCGG
>Ga0081539_10004782_pt1 | contig 14603 bp, 21 predicted proteins | sample TabmetS4T2R2_FD_71023 | JGI IMG/M metagenome (GOLD analysis project Ga0081539, IMG submission 71023) | Tabebuia heterophylla rhizosphere microbial communities from the University of Puerto Rico - S4T2R2 | ecosystem: Host-associated > Plants > Roots > Rhizosphere ...
GCGCCGCGCTTCTGGGGCGGCGTCATCTCGATGCCGCTACTCGCGGCGCTCTTCTCGGCGATGGGCATCTTCGGCGGCTATGTCGTCGGTGTGCAGCTGATCGGCGTCGACGCCGGCGCCTTCTGGTCGCAGATGCAGGCGGCGGTCGATGTGCGCAACGACATCCTGAACGGCGTCATCAAGAGCGTGGTGTTCGGGCTCGCCGTCACCTGGATCGCGGTGTTCGAGGGCTATGATGCGCCGCCGACCGCAGAGGGCGTCTCGCGCGCCACCACCCGCACCGTGGTGACCTCGTCGCTCGCCATCCTGGCGCTGGATTTCGTCCTCACCGCGCTCATGTTCACCGGAGGCAATCACCAATGAGTCGCTCAACGATCGACCTGTGGGTCGGCGTGTTCGTGGTCGCGGGCATCGCGGGGCTGCTGTTTCTCGCGCTGAAGGTCGGCAACCTCGCGTCCTTCTCGAACTCGCAGACCTACCAGGTGCAGGCGAAATTCGCCAACATCGGCGGCCTCAAGGTGCGTGCGCCGGTGAAGAGCGCGGGGGTGGTGGTGGGGCGCGTCGCCGACGTGCGCTTCGACAACGAGAGCTACGAAGCCATCGTCACGATCAACATCGACTACAGCTACCAGTTCCCGCGCGACACCACGGCCAAGATCCTCACCTCCGGCATTCTCGGCGAGCAGTACGTTGGCCTCGAGGCCGGCGGCGACGGCGTCATGCTGAAGAACGGCGACCGGCTGCGGCTCACCCAGTCGGCGGTGGTGCTCGAGAACCTGATCAGCCAGTTCCTGTTCAACAAGGCCGCTGAAGGCAAGCCCGAGGCGAAGGAGCCCGCGAAGTGAGGGCGGCACTGCTCGCTTTGCTCCTCGCCGGCTGCGCCAGTACCTCGGCCGACCGGGATTCGCGCGACCCGCTCGAAGGGGTCAATCGCCGCGTCTACCGCCTCAACGAGGTGGTCGACGTCAACGTCGCCCAGCCGGTGGCGCGTACCTATAGCCGCGTGGTGCCCGGCGAGATCCGCGACCGGGTGCGCAACTTCTTCGGCAACATCGGCGACGTCTTCATCGGCGTGAATAACTTCCTGCAGGGGAAATTCGAGGAAGGTGTCAGCGACTGGGCGCGTGTTGCGTTTAATACCACTATCGGGCTCTTCGGCATCCACGACGTCGCCACGGACATGGGCTATGAGAAGCACAACGAGGACTTCGGCCAGACGTTCGGCCGCTGGGGCGCGCGCCCCGGGCCGTATCTCGTGCTTCCCCTGCTCGGCTCGAGCGACGTGCGCGACGCGCTCGGCACCGGCCTCGACATCTACGCCGACCCGATGGGCGAGGTGCGCCCCTATCACCTGCAGTACGGCTTGTGGGCGCTGCGCTTCACGCAGCTGCGCGCCGATCTGCTCGATGCGAGCCGCATCCTCGAGGAAGCGGCGCTCGACAAGTACATCTTCCAGCGCGATGCCTACCTGCAGCGCCGGCGCAGCCTGGTCTACGATGGCCGTCCACCCAGGGAGAAGGAACCCGAAGATGAAGAACCGAAGAAACCTCGTTAAGGCGCTCGCCGCGGCGCTCCTTCTCGGCATGGCGCCGCTCGCGCCGGCACAGGAGACCGCCCCGGATCAGCTGGTGAAGACCGTGACGCTTGAGGTGGTGGACCTGATCGCCAAGGACAAGGACATTCGCTCCGGCAACCGCGCCAAGCTGATCCAGCTGATCGACGCCAAGGTACTGCCGCATTTCAACTTCGGCGCCATGACGGCGCTCGCCCTCGGGCAAAGCTGGAACAAGGCGAACCCGGATCAGAAGAAGCGCCTGACCGAAGAGTTCCGCACGCTGCTCGTGCGTACGTACGCGAGCGCGCTTGCCGCCTACAGCGAGCAGAAGTTCGACTTCCGCCCCCTGCGCGCGAAAGCCACCGATACCGACGTCACCGTGCAGGTGCGGGTGCTGCAGCAGGGCGCGCAGCCGGTGCCGATCGACTACAGCATGGAGAAGACCGCCACCGGCTGGAAGGTCTACGACGTCATGGTGGGCGGCGTCAGCCTCGTCGCGAATTACCGCACCGAGTTCAACAACGTGGTGCGCGACTCGGGCATCGACGGGCTGGTGAAGAACCTGAACGCTAAGAACCGCAGCCTCGACTCGGCCGCGCCGGCCGGCAAATGATCCGCCGGGAAGGCCCGCGCATGATCGTCTCCGGGGCCGTCACGCTCGCCAATGCCGCCTCGATACTCGAGGAGGGACGCCGCCACCTCGCCGACGGCGTTCGCACCATCGACCTCGCCGAGGTGAGCGAGATGGACTCGGCGCTCCTGGCGCTGCTGCTCGCCTGGCTGCGCGATGCCCGTCTGCGCGAGCAGCCGCTCGCGTTCACCCACCTTCCCGAGTCGCTTCGCACCATCGCCCGCCTCTACGGCGTCGACCGCCTGCTGCCGGCCTCCTGAACGCGATAGAAGTCAGCGACGTCGCCAAGCGCTACGGCGAGGTGCGCGCGCTCGCCGGCGTCAGCGTGAGCGTGCAAGAAGGCGAATTCTTCGGCCTGCTCGGCCCGAACGGCGCCGGCAAGACGACGCTGATCAACGTGATCGCCGGCCTCGTGCGACCCGACGCCGGCCGTGCCGCGGTCATGGGCGCAGACGTGCAGCGCGATTACCGGCGGGCGCGCCGCATGCTCGGCGTGGTGCCACAGGAGCTGGTCTTCGACCCCTTCTTCACCGTGCGCGAGACACTGCGCCTGCAATCGGGCTATTACGGCCTGCGGCGCAACGACGCCTGGATCGATGAAGTGATGCACCACCTCGACCTCACGGCTAAGGCCGACGCGAACATGCGCTCGCTCTCCGGCGGCATGAAGCGGCGCGTGCTGGTGGCGCAGGCGCTCGTGCACAAGCCCCCCGTGATCGTGCTCGACGAGCCGACCGCCGGCGTCGATGTCGAGCTGCGTCAGGGGCTCTGGCAGTTCGTGCGCCGGTTGAACCGCGACGGGCACAGCATCGTCCTCACCACCCACTACCTGGAGGAAGCGGAAGCCCACTGCCAGCGCATCGCCATGCTGAAGGACGGGCGCATCGCCGCGCTCGACACGACGCGCAACCTGCTCGGCAGCTTCTCGGGGCTGGAGTTGCGGCTGCATCTCGACCGAGCCGCGCTGCCGGTCGGCGTTCCCGGCCGCATCGTGGAGGCGGATGGCGCCCAGTTCCGACTGCGCCTCGCCACCTACCGGGACCTCGAGGACGCGCTCGCGCGCCTGCGCGAGGCGGGGGTCGCCATCCGCGAGATGGAAGTCCACCCTCCCGACCTCGAGGAGGTTTTTTTGCGCCTCACCGGCCGGGCGCAATGAAGCGTTTCGCCACGCTGTGCCACAAGGAGCTCCTGCGCTTCTTCAAGGTCAGCATCCAGACGGTGGCCGCCCCGGTGCTGACCGCGCTTCTCTACCTGGTCATCTTCGGCCACGCGCTCGAAGGCCGTGTGCAGGTCTACGACGGCGTGCGTTACACCTCGTTCCTGGTCCCGGGCCTCGTCATGATGAGCGTGCTGCAGAACGCTTTCGCCAACAGCTCCTCGAGCCTCATCCAGTCGAAGATCACCGGCAACATCGTCTTTGTATTGCTCGCGCCGGTCTCGTACGTCGAGTTCTTCGCCGCCTACGTCGTCGCCTCCGTCGTTCGCGGCCTGGTGGTGGGCGCGGGCGTCCTGGCGGTCACCGTGTGGTTCGTCGATCTTCGCCTGCAAGCGCCCGCGTGGGTGCTCGCTTTTGCCCTGCTCGGCGCCGCGCTCCTTGGCACACTCGGCCTGATCGCCGGCGTGATGTCGGACAAGATCGACCAGCTCGCCGCCTTCCAAAACTTCGTCATCATGCCGCTCACCTTCCTTTCGGGTGTCTTCTATTCGATCCATTCGCTGCCGCCCTTCTGGCAGCAGCTCTCCCACGCCAACCCCTTCTTCTATATGGTCGACGGCTTCCGTTACGGCTTTTTCGGCGCCTCCGACTTCCCACCGGCTGCGAGCCTTGCGATAGTGGCGACCTTTCTCCTCGCCGTATCCTGCGTCAATCTGTGGCTCCTCAAGTCCGGCTACAAGCTGAGGTACTGATGGTCACGACCGAAAGCATCAAGCAGAGCATCCAGTCGGGACTCGCTTGCGAGCACGTCGAAGTCGCGGGCGACGGCCAGCACTTCCAAGCGCTCGTCGTCTCGGACGCGTTCGCCGGCCGCAACCGGGTGCAGCGCCACCAGCTCGTCTACGCCGCGCTTGGCGATCGCATGCGCGAGGAGATCCACGCGCTCTCGATGCGCACGCTCACGCCGCAGGAGTGGCGCACCGATGGATAAGCTTCGCCTGCGCGGTGGCCGGCCGCTCGAAGGCGAAGTGCGCGTCTCCGGCGCGAAGAACGCGGCGCTGCCGATCATGTGCGCGGCGCTCCTCACCGCGGAGCCGCTGCGCCTTGCCAACGTCCCCCAGCTCATGGACGTGCGCACGATGGCAAGGCTCCTGCGCCAGATGGGCGTCGAGGCGGCGCCGCCGAGCGGCGGGCGCCTCGCTCTTCACGTACGCCAGATAAAAGATCCGACCGCGCCGTACGACCTCGTGAAGACGATGCGCGCCTCGGTGCTCGTTCTCGGTCCGCTGCTCGCGCGCTGCGGCCGCGCACGCGTGTCGCTGCCCGGCGGCTGCGCCATCGGGCTGCGCCCGGTCGACCAGCACGTGAAGGGCCTGCAGGCGATGGGCGCCGCGATCGAGATCGAGCACGGCTACATGAACGCGAGCGCTGAGCGGCTGCGCGGCGCGCGCATCGTCATGGACATGGTGACCGTGACCGGTACCGAGAACCTGATGATGGCGGCGACGCTCGCCGAGGGCACGACGCTCATCGAGAACGCGGCGCGCGAGCCCGAAGTGCTCGACCTCGCTCGCTGCCTCACCGCAATGGGCGCCCGTATCGAGGGCGCGGGCAGCGATGTCATCCGCATCGACGGCGTGAGCTCGCTGCACGGCGCCGAGCACACCGTGATGCCGGATCGCATCGAGACCGGCACCTACCTCGCTGCCGCCGCGGCGGCCGGTGGCCGCGTGCGCGTCCTCGGCGCGGCGCCCGATTCTCTCGATGCGACGCTCGAAAAGCTGCGCGAAGCGGGCGCTCGCGCCGCGGTCTCGGGCACCACCATCGAGCTTGAAGCGCGCGGGCGGCCCGCCGCAGTGAGCGTACGCACCGCGCCCTTCCCGGGCTTCGCGACCGACATGCAGGCGCAGTTCATGGCGCTCGCCGCCATCGCGCAAGGCACCGCCGTGATTACCGAGACGATCTTCGAGAACCGCTTCATGCATGCGCTCGAACTCCAGCGCCTGGGCGCGGACATCTCGATCCAGGGCCACACCGCCGTGGTGCGCGGCGTCGAACGCCTGCAGGGCGCCACCGTCATGGCGACCGACCTGCGCGCCTCCGCCGGCCTGGTGATCGCCGGCTTGGTGGCCGACGGCGAGACAGTGGTCGATCGCATCTATCACCTCGACCGCGGCTACGAGGCGCTCGAGGCTAAGCTCGGCGCGCTCGGCGCCCGGGTCGAGCGTTTCAGCTAAAATCCGTTTCCGAATCAACGCGCTTCAAGGCCCTTCGGGGCCTTTTTCATTTGCCGCTCATTTGCCGATGCCGCAGCTGAGCCTCGCCCTGTCCAAGGGCCGCATCCTCGAGGAGACGCGGCCGCTGCTCGCGCGCGTCGGTATCCGGCCGCAGGAGGACCCGGATCGCTCGCGGCGCCTGGTCATCGGCACGTCGCGCCGCGATCTGCGCCTGATCATGGTGCGCGCCTCCGATACGCCGACCTACGTGCAGCACGGCGGCGCCGATCTCGGCGTCGCCGGGCGCGACGTGCTGGTCGAGCACGGCGGCGAGGGCCTCTACCAGCCGCTCGACCTCGGCATCGCGCGCTGCAAGATGGTCGTCGCCGTGCGCAACGGCTTCGACTACCAGTCGGCAGTGGCCCAGGGTGCACGGCTCCGCGTGGCGACGAAGTACGTGAACACCACGCGCGAGCATTTCGCCGCCAAGGGCGTGCACGTCGATCTCATTCGCCTCTACGGTTCAATGGAGCTCGCGCCGCTGACGGGGCTTGCCGACGCGATCGTCGACCTGGTCGCTACCGGCCGCACCCTGCGCGAGAACGGCCTCGTCGCCGTCGAGGAGATCCTGCCCGTCTCCGCCCGCCTGATCGTCAACCAGGCGGCGCTGAAGAGAAAGCGCGCCGCGCTCCAGCCCCTAATCGACGCCTTCGCCGAGGCCGCGGCATGAAGGCGCGCCGCCTCGCCACCTCCGACGCGGGCTTCGCCGCCGAGCTCGAGCGCCTGCGCTTTGCCGGCGTCCGCGATCCCGACGTGGAACAGTCGGTACGCGGCATTCTCGCCGACGTCCGCAGCCGCAGGGACGCCGCGGTGCTCGATTATGCGCGGCGCTTCGACCGCGCGAGCGCGACGTCGCTCGCCGAGCTCGACGTGAGCCCCCGCCTCGGGTCGGCGCTCGATGAGCTGGCGCCGGCCGAGCGCAACGCCCTGCGCGCCGCGCACGAGCGTATCCGCACCTTCCACGACCGGCAGCTGCAGCGCTCCTGGGAATTCCGGGAAACCGACGGCACGCGTCTCGGCCAGCGCGTGAGCCCGCTCGAGCGCGTCGGCCTCTACGTGCCGGGCGGCAAGGCCGCCTATCCCTCTTCGGTGCTGATGAACGCGGTCCCGGCGAAGGTCGCCGGCGTGCGCGAGCTCGTCATGGTGAGCCCGAACCCCGACGCGACCGTCCTCGCCGCGGCCGCGCTCGCGGGCGTCGACCGGGTGCTCGCGCTCGGCGGGGCGCATGCCGTCGCCGCGCTCGCCTACGGCACCGAGTCGATCGCCCGCGTCGACAAGATCGTCGGCCCGGGCAACGTCTATGTCGCCGAGGCGAAGCGCCAGGTGTTCGGCGAGGTCGGCATCGACATGCTCGCCGGCCCTTCCGAGATTCTCGTCATCAGCGACGGCGCTGCCCCCGCGGACTGGCTGGCGATGGATCTCTTCTCGCAGGCAGAGCACGACGAAGCGGCGCAAGCCGTGCTCCTTTCCCCGGACGCGAAGCACCTTGACGCCGTGGCGGCGGCCATCGACCGCCTGCTCGGCGCCATGCCGCGCGGGGAAGTGATCGCGCGCTCTCTCGAGGCGCGCGGTGCGCTCATCCATACGCGCGATTTGGCCGAGGCCTGCGCCATTGCGAGCCGCATCGCCCCCGAGCATCTGGAGCTGATGGTGGCGGAGCCGGAACGCTGGCTGCCGCGCATCGAGAACGCGGGCGCCATTTTCCTCGGCCACTACAGCTCGGAAGCGATCGGCGACTATTGCGCCGGCCCGAACCACGTGCTGCCTACTTCCGGAGCCGCGCGCTTCTCGTCGCCGCTCGGGGTTTACGATTTCCAGAAGCGCACCAGCATCATCGAGGTGTCGCCGGCCGCGGCCGAGCGCTTGGGACGCATCGCCGCGACGCTTGCCGATGCCGAAGGCCTGCCGGCGCATGCGCGCGCCGCGCGCCTGAGATTCGAATGAAGCCGAGCGACCTCATCCGGCCCGAGATCGTGGCGATGAGCGCCTATGCCGTGCCGCCCGCGTCCGGCATGGTGAAGCTCGACGCGATGGAGAACCCCTACGCGCTGCCGCCCGCATTGCGGCGCGAGCTCGCCGAGCGCCTGGCGCAGGTCGATCTCAACCGCTATCCGGAGCCGAATCCCCAACGGCTGCGCGAGCTCCTGGCGCGCAAGATGCGCGTGCCGGCAGGCATGGAGCTGCTGCTGGGCAATGGCTCCGACGACCTGATCCAGATTCTCACGATCGCGCTCTCGCGTCGGGGCGCGGCGCTCATGTATCCGTCCCCGACCTTCGTCATGTACAGCATGAATGCCGCCTTCACCGGCATGCGCGCCGTCCCGGTAGCGCTGCGCGAAGATTTCTCACTGGATGCGGACGCGTTCATCGGCCGCCTGCGCACCGAGCGGCCCGCGCTCGTGTTCCTTGCCTATCCGAACAACCCGACCGGCGTGCTTTATCCCCGAGCCGACGTCCTGCGCATCATCGAAGCGGCGCCCGGCGTGGTCGTGCTCGACGAGGCGTATCACGTGTTCGCCGGCGAGACATTCATGGACGAGCTGCCGCGCTTCGCCAATCTGCTGGTGCTGCGCACGGTGTCGAAGCTTGGCCTTGCCGGCATCCGCCTCGGCTATCTCGCGGGACGGCCGGAGTGGATCCAGGAATTGAACAAGGTGCGCCAGGTCTACAACATCAACGTGCTTACCGAAGCGGCCGCGTTCTTCGTCCTTGAGCGGCTCGACGTGCTGGAAGCGCAGGCGGCGGAAATCCGCGCCGAGCGCGAGCGGCTGGGAGCCGCGCTCACGGCGCTGCCAGGCGTGAAAGTGTTTCCATCACGCGCCAATTTTTATCTGGTGCGCGTGCCGGATGCGGAGCGCACTTACGAGGCGCTCGCGCGCCAGGGCGTGCTGGTTCGAAAGCTCCACCCGGCGCTCTTGCAGTGCCTGCGTATCACGGTCGGCACGCCGGAGGAAAACCGTATACTGCTCAACGCCCTCCATGAAGCCCTCTGACACGCGCGCCGCCGAGATGGTGCGCAATACCAAGGAGACGCAGATCCGCGTGCGCGTCGATCTCGACGGCAGCGGCGTAGCGCGCTTGAGCACGGGCATTCCCTTTCTCGAGCACATGCTTGACCAGGTGGCGCGTCATGGCATGCTCGATCTGGAGATCGAAGCGAAGGGTGACCTCCATATCGACGCGCACCACACGGTGGAAGATATCGGCATCACCCTCGGCCAGGCGTGCGCGCGCGCCATCGGCGACAAGTCGGGCGTGCGCCGGTACGGCCACGCCTACGTGCCGCTCGACGAGGCGCTTTCGCGCGTGGTCATCGATTTCTCGGGCCGGCCGGGGCTCGAGTACCACGTGAAGTTCACGCGCGGCCTCATCGGCGAGTTCGATGTCGACCTGGTGCACGAGTTCTTCCAGGGCTTCGTCAACCACGCGCAGGTGACGCTGCACATCGACAACCTGCGCGGCGACAACGCGCACCACCAGTGCGAGACGATCTTCAAGGCCTTTGCGCGCGCGCTGCGCGCCGCCGTCGAGCGCGATACGCGCGCGCAGGGCACCATTCCCTCGACCAAGGGAACGCTCTAGCCCGACGGTCGTGCGAATCGCAGTCGTTGATTACGGGATGGGCAACCTGCGCTCGGTGTCGAAAGCGCTGGAGCACGTCGCGCCCGAGGCGGAGGTCCTGGTTACCGCCGAGCCGGAGCTGATCCGCGCGGCCGAGCGCGTCGTAGTGCCCGGCCAGGGCGCGCTGCCCGATTGCATGCGAAGCCTCACGGCGAGCGGCGCGCGCGAGGCGGTGCTCGAAGCGCTGGCAACCAAGCCCTACCTCGGCATCTGTCTCGGCCTGCAGATGCTGTTCGAGCACGGCGAAGAAGGCGACTCGCCGGGACTCGGCGTGCTCGCGGGCCACGTGCCGCGCTTCGCGCAGTCGGGTGAAATGAGCAGCCTCAAGATCCCGCACATGGGATGGAATGAAGTCCTGCAGGACAAAGCGCACGCGCTGTGGTCGGGGATCGGCGACCGCAGCCGCTTTTACTTCGTGCACAGCTACTATCCGGCGCCCGCCGATCGCGCGCACAGTGCGGCGAGCTGCGTCTATGGCGCGCCCTTTACCTGTGCCGTAGCCCGGGATAACATCTTTGCCGTCCAATTTCACCCTGAAAAGAGCCAGTCCGCCGGCCTGCAACTCCTCTCCAACTTCATCCGCTGGCGTCCCTGATTTAAATTCCGATTGACGGCCTGGTTCTCGCGCCGTGATTCCTAAACCGTTGCTGTGCTGATCATTCCCGCGATCGATGTGAAGGACGGGCGCTGTGTGCGCCTGCAGCAGGGAAAGATGGAAACGGCGACGGTTTTCTCCGACAACCCGGTGCAGATGGCGAAGCACTGGGCGGCGCAGGGCGCGCGCCGCCTGCACATCATCGACCTGAACGGCGCCATCGCCGGCCGGCCGAAGAATGAGAAAGTGATCCGCGAGATGGTCGCCGCGGTCGGCGAGCAAGTGCCCATCCAGGTGGGCGGCGGCATCCGCGATCTCGACACGATCGAGAGCTACCTCGACGCCGGCGTGACCTACATCGTCATCGGCACCGCGGCGGTGAAAAACCCGGGCTTCCTCTCCGACGCCTGCTACGCCTTCCCCGGCCACATCATCGCCGGGCTAGATGCCAAGGAGGGCAAGGTGGCGGTGGAAGGCTGGTCGAAGCTCACCGGCCACGACGTGGTCGACCTCGCCAAGAAGTACGAGGAGTACGGCATCGAGGCGCTCGTCTACACCGACATCGGCCGCGACGGCATGATGGGCGGCATCAACATCGACGCCACCTTCCGCCTCGCGCAGGCGACCAAGACGCCGATCATCGCTTCGGGCGGCTTGAACAGCGTCGCGGACGTGCAGGCGGTGTGCGCCAAGCTCGTCCCCGAAGGTGTCATCGGCGCGATCGCCGGTCGCGCCCTCTACGAAGGAAAGCTCGAACTCAAAACCGCGCAGGCCGCCGCCGACAAGGCGCTCGGCAAGGCCTGACCGTGGGTCTTGCCAAGCGCGTCATCCCCTGCCTCGACGTCACTGCCGGCCGGGTGGTGAAGGGTGTCAACTTCGTCGGCCTGCGCGACGCCGGCGACCCGGTGGAGATCGCGGCGCGCTATGACGCCGATGGTGCCGATGAGCTCTGCTTCCTCGATATCACCGCCAGCTCGGACGAGCGCGACATCCTGCTGCACGTGATCGAGGCGGTCGCCTCGCAGGTGTTCATTCCGCTCACCGTCGGTGGCGGCGTGAGGAGCGTCGCCGATGTGCGCCGGCTGCTGAACGCCGGCGCCGACAAGGTGTCGATCAACACCGCCGCGGTGCAATCGCCGGACCTGGTGAGCCAAGCCTCCGGCATCGTCGGCGCGCAATGCATCGTCGTCGCGATCGACGCCAAGCGCAGCGGCGAGGGCTGGGAGGTCTATACGCATGGCGGGCGCCGCGCGACGGGACTCGACGCCGTGCATTGGGCGCGGCGCATGTCGGTCGCGGGCGCGGGCGAGATCCTTCTCACCAGCATGGATCGCGACGGCACGCGCGATGGCTTCGATCTCGCGCTGACGCGCGCCGTCTCCGAAGCCGTGACGGTACCGGTGATCGCCTCCGGCGGCGCCGGCAACCTCGAGCACCTCGCGCAAGCGCTGCTCGCAGGAAAAGCAGACGCCGTGCTCGCCGCCAGCATCTTTCACTTCGGCGAGTACACCGTGCGGCAGGCGAAAGAACAGATGAAGCGCGACGGCATCGAGGTTCGGGAATGAGCTGGCTCGACGAAGTGCCCTGGGGCGCCGACGGCCTGATCGCCGCGGTGGCGCAGGACGCGACGAATGGCCGCGTGCTGACCGTCGCGTGGATGAATCGCGAGGCGCTAAAGCAGACCGCAGAGAAGGGCGAGGCGGTGTACTGGTCGCGCTCGCGCCAGCGGCTCTGGAGCAAGGGCGAGGAGTCGGGCCACGTGCAAAAAGTGCGCGAGCTGCGCCTGGACTGCGACGCCGACGCGGTGCTCTTGCAGGTGGAACAGGTCGGCGGCATCGCCTGCCATACCGGCCGCGCGAGTTGCTTCTTCCGCAAGCTGGAAAACGACAGCTGGGTGACCACTGATCCCGTGCTGAAGGACCCGAAGACGATCTACAAAAAATGAAGCCCGGCCTTTACGAGACGCTGGAACGCATCGCCGCGATCATCGATGAGCGCAAAGGCGGCGACCCGACGAAGTCCTACGTCGCGCAGCTCTTCGCCAAGGGCGAGGACGCGATGCTGAAGAAAATCGGCGAGGAGGCGACTGAGACGGTGCTCGCGGCGAAGGCGGGCGATCGCCTTGCGCTCGTGCGCGAGACTGCGGACCTCTGGTTCCACACGATGATCGTGCTCGCGCGCCATGGGCTCGGACCCGCCGACGTGGCTGCCGAGCTGCATCGGCGCGAGGGAATTTCCGGACTGGACGAAAAGGCGGGGCGCAAGCCATGACCGATCCGAATTGCATCTTCTGCAAGATCGCCAAGGGCCTCATCCCGGCGAAGAAGCTGCACGACGACGACGATGTGATGGCCTTTCACGACATCCGCCCGCAGGCGCCAGTGCACTTCCTGCTCGTGCCCAAGGCGCACATCGCCTCACTCTACGAGGCGACGCCCGAGCATCAAGCGGTGCTCGGCAAAATGCTGACGCTCGCCGGTCAGCTCGCGCGAGACGCGGGCGCGAGCGACGGCTTTCGCACCATCATCAACAACGGCCGGGTGGGACATCAGGAGGTGTATCATGTCCACATGCACGTCCTCGGTGGGCCCGATCCTTTGGGCCCGATGCTCTCGAGGAAGTAAAGCGAGGAGACGCGGAAATGGGTTCCCTCAGCATTTGGCACTGGCTCATCGTCCTGGTGATCGTGATGCTGATCTTCGGCACGAAGAAGCTGCGCAACATCGGCACCGATCTCGGCGGCGCGGTGCGCGGCTTCAAGGACGGCATGCGCGAAGGCGCGGATAAGGACGCCGAGACCTCGCCCGTCGCGCCGCAGGTCACCGGCAAGACCGTCGAGGGCGAAGTGCGCTCGAAGACCGAGCACAAGGCCTGAGGATTCACCCGTCCAGCAAAGGCGCCCGCGGGCGCCTTTTTAGTCTCTAGCAATGTTCGACATCGGATTCTCGGAGCTGCTGGTCATCGGCGTGGTGGCGTTGATCGTCATCGGGCCGCAGAAGCTGCCGCGCGTCGCGCGCACCGCCGGGCACCTGCTCGGCCGGCTGCAGCGCTACGTCGCCGACGTGAAAGCCGACATCAACCGCGAGATCGAGCTCGAAGAGCTGCGCAAAATGCGCGACTCGATGCAGAAGGCGGCGAGCGAGATGCAGTCCTCGGTCGACAGCGAGCTCACGAAGACGGCTGACGAGCTGAACCAGGCGGTCGCCGGAACGAAGCCCGAGGCGCCGGCGACGACGCCCGAGGTGCCGTCCAAGGCCGAGCAACCGAAGCAGGCATGACCGATCAGGAAAGCTTCATCTCGCATCTCATCGAGCTGCGCCAGCGGCTCGTGCGCGCGGTGGGCGCCGTGCTCGCGCTTTTCGTATTGCTCTTCATCTGGCCGGGCTCCGGCTATATCTACGACGTGCTCGCTGCGCCCCTCATGAGCGCGCTCCCTGAAGGCGCGAAGATGATCGCCACCGGCGTCATCACGCCCTTCATGGTGCCGGTGAAGGTGACGGCGCTTGCCGCGTTTCTGCTCGCGCTGCCCTACGTGCTCTACCAGGCGTGGGCCTTCGTCGCGCCGGGCCTCTACGAGCACGAGAAGCGCCTCGCGCTGCCGCTGGTGGTCGCGAGCACGGTGCTCTTCCTCGCTGGCGTCGCCTTCTGCTACTTCTTCGTCTTCCAGAAGGTATTCGCCTTCATCCACGGTTTTGCGCCGAAGTCGATCACGCCAGCGCCCGACATCGAGGCGTACTTCAGCTTCGTCATCACCATGTTCATCGCCTTCGGCGTCACCTTCGAGATCCCGATCGTAGTGATCGTGCTGGTCCGCATGGGCATCGTCTCGGTCGAGCAGCTGAAGGACGCGCGGCCTTACGTGATCGTCGGCGCGTTCGTCGTCGCGGCGGTGGTGACGCCGCCGGACGTGCTGTCGCAGTTCATGCTGGCGGTGCCGATGTGCCTGCTCTACGAAGCAGGGCTCTTCTTTGCGCGCTTCATCACCGCGCGCAAGCCCGAAGCGGACTACGACGCGTCCGCGCAAAAGACTCCGTAGGCAGCCTTACTCCGGCACGCGCAGGCGGCCGTCGGCGCCGACGCTGATCAAGCTGTTCGGTCCGAGGGATTGCTCGATAGGCGGCACGTTCTCGCGCGCGATCGGCACCGTTTTGCCGTCCTTCTGCTCTCGCGCCTTGGTGCGGATCACCTGCGAGGGCGGCAACGGCTTGCCGCTCTTCAGGTGATCCCACATGAGGTTCAACGCCTGGACGAAGTAAACGTTGAGCGGCACGTAGCGTGAATCGAAGCCGGCAATACCGTTCAGCGCGTCGAGGTGATGCGCGTTGGTGATCTCGTAGTAACGCAGACGCGACGCCGGCTCGGCCATTCGGTTGCGGGCCACATAGGCCCGTGATGCGAAGTTCGGGGGCAGGATCGCATCCGCTCGCCCATCGACGATCACGGCCGGTTTGCCGCGCAGGTCGGCGCTCATCTGCGTCTCGGCGAGGCCGCGCTGCACGCGCCGATGCTTCTCCAGCATGTCGCCCTGGAGCGGCTGGCCCGTCGCCGCATCGAGGCCCGTCACGAGCGAGCGCAAGCACAGCGCCCCATCGAGGTTCATGTCTCGGGCGCCGGTTGAAGGAGAGACTGACAGCCGATCTTCGCGCGCGCCGCCCGGGGATAGATTGTTTACGAGGTTGATTCCCGCGGTTGGCGGAATGCCATTGGAACTCGCAAAGGAGAGCTCGAGACCGGATGCGGGAATCGGCTGCGCGGCGTTATCGCCCGAA
>Ga0081539_10004783_pt1 | contig 14597 bp, 10 predicted proteins | sample TabmetS4T2R2_FD_71023 | JGI IMG/M metagenome (GOLD analysis project Ga0081539, IMG submission 71023) | Tabebuia heterophylla rhizosphere microbial communities from the University of Puerto Rico - S4T2R2 | ecosystem: Host-associated > Plants > Roots > Rhizosphere ...
AAGACGAGAGAACTGGTAGAATTAAAAAAATAGAATATCGGACGATCAACGGACAGGCGAAATGGAGACAGGAAAATTAGGATAATTTATCTGTTTATTTGACTTATTTCGCCGGTTTCGTTGGCTCCCGGAGAACTTGGCGCAGACCACAGTCGTATGGCACTGCGCGCAAGTTTTGGTGGAGTTTTTTTTGAAGTGTCTAAGTTTGAGGATTGAAACTGGGGCTGAGAAATGAAGAATCGCCCTTCATCACATCTATTTTTTCTGGTAATTCTGCTGGCGTTCAACGGGCTCGCCTACACCGCGATCTATCGTGCGGGTGTGGCGCGCGGATTTTCGCCCTCGTTGCTGCTGGCCTTTCGCGATCTCGCGCTCTTCCTTCCGGTCTTTGTCGTCTTCATCTGGTTGGTCAGAAGGCAGCGTTATGCCGGCGATCTGACGCTCTTGAGCGTCGCGATTCTGCTCTTCAGTATCGGGCAGTTTATGCAATATCGCCTCTTCACCGATCCCGAATACGGCGCGAGCGGCCGCGAGAAAGGGCAAGAGCGTCTGGCCAAGGCCAATACGCTGCAACTGCGCTATATCAATCAGTACTACGATGCGGATAAGAAAAGGATCCTCTTCGGCGATCCGAACTATCAGATTCCGATCAACGTTGCCAATACAAACCTGCAGGAAGAGAGTTATTGGACCTTCAAACGCATCCTCTCATCAGTCTCAACGCTGATTCCGCTGCTCTCCCTCTTGGGATTTGCGGTGGGGTTCGCTTTCACCAGACGCGATCGGGTGCTGCTCTGGTTGCAGCAGCACAGCCTGTTATTGGGATTAGCGACCACTCTGCCTTTCGCGTTGATCGCCATCGTCTATTCGAGCGGAGGCAAATTTCTCGGCAACACCACACCATGGGAACCGGTCAAGATCACCTTTCTCATTAGCTATGCGGGGATTCTGGCCGATCATTATCGCAACCTCTCGCGCACTTATTGGGGGATTCCGCCGTGGCGGTTTGTGCTGCCGTTTCTGTTGGTCGCGTTGCTGCCGATCGTTCCTTTCTTCGCGCTCTCGGATTTCGGGCAGATGCTGGTCTTCTTCGGGGCATATCTGACGCTCTACCTGGTGGCGGTGAGAAGGTTGCCGCAGGTCACGATCGCGATCGTGCTGGCGGGCGTGCTGCTCGGGACTTCGATTTTTGCCGCCGGAATTTATAATGTGGCAGTCGATCTCTTCAGCAACAGGGAGCATGTCTCGGCGGTCGAGCGCGTCAATGATCTGATCAGCCACGGAGTCCCGCGCCGAATTCATCAGCGTTTTTATCTGTGGCGCCATGGCGGAGTGCCGCCGGATCGGGAGGAGAATTGGTGGTGGGCGAAGGAGGTCGCGGATGCGGGGGCGGGCGGAACATCAAATGAGGAGATGTGGTATAACAAGTATGCTTATCAGCCCTCGCAGGCTTTATTTGGGGTGAGCGATGGGCGATTATTCGGCACCGGGCTCGGACGCGGATATCCCGAGAGCGTGCCGATTGCCGATTCAGATTTTATCTATGCGACGATTGCCGAAGAGATGGGGTTGGCGGGGGGCGCGGTCGTCATCGCCGCCTTTATCATCTTGCTCATCGCCGGAATGCGAACGGCGATTGAAGCTCGTGATATGTTCACGAAGTTGCTCGCGGCCGGCTGCACAGCGTTTCTCGGGTTTCAGGCGATCGTCAACATAGGCGGTGTTATTCGTATGTTGCCGATGACTGGTATTACGTTGCCCTTCGTCAGTCACGGCGGATGGTCATTGATCACGAGCTTCTTCATGCTCGGTATGTTGATGGCGATTTCGCACCGGAACAACACTAGTTAGCGGGCGCTGAGAGGCGGATGATCCGTACTTGTCCCCCGTCTGCCGCTCAGCCCACTGCCCACATACTGCCCACTATGAAAATTACAGTCGGTCAAGTTACAGATAGAGGGGCAAATCCCAAGCGGGAAGTAAACGAGGACAATCTGCTCGTCATGCCCAAGCGCGGACTGTTCCTGGTGGCGGACGGAGTTGGCGGTCGGCGTGGCGGACAAGTCGCCAGCCAGACCGTCGTGGATGTCTTCACCCGGGTTTTCACCCAGGAGCACACCGATGACCTCCGCGATCTGGTCTCCGGCACGATTGATCTCTGCAATCAAAAGATCTATGCGGAGGCCGAAATTAACCCTGAACTTCAGGGAATGGCAACGACCGTCGCCCTTCTGGCCATCCAAAGCCGGCGGGCCATTGTCGCTCATGTCGGTGACAGCCGCGTCTATCGGTTTGACGAACAGGGGCTGATTTGCCTGACGGAGGACCATAGTGAAGTCAACGAGGCATTGCGCGCCGGAACGATTACAGAAGAGCAAGCTGTCTCCTATCCTCGCCGCAATGTCATCAGTCGGGCCCTCGGGGCCGATATTAATGTCGAGCCTGACATTATCGAGATTGAAGTAGACGAACGAACGAGTTTTCTGCTGTGCAGCGACGGTATTACACGACATATCACTGATGAGGAGATTGCGCGCCTCTTGCGGAGCGGTCGCCGTCCCGAAGCGATCTGCGAAACGATGAAAGACCTCTGTTACGCCGGCGGGGCGGAAGATAATCTGACCGCGGTCATCGTCAATTTGGGTGAGCGCGAATTTGTTGAGGAGGCGACCAGACCGGCTCCGAAGGCTGCGCGCGCCAAGGCTGCGCCGGCGTCGGGAATGGCCGCTCCCAGATCGACCAGACGAATTGAGGTCGATTTGACCGGTCCACCAGCGGTCGAAACTCAAATGCCACGGCCGGTGCCGTCCAATCATCGAGCCAAGGGACAGGTCAGCGATGAAGCCGCAAAGACCCCACGGCCTCAGCCGGTGACGGGCAAACTCTCGGGCGAGGCAGCAAGCAAAGGTCCCAGCAGGAGGCTCCCGAAGAAAGGTGAGTTGCCGACAGTTATGAAGTGGAGTTTATTATTTGTCACATTACTGGCCGGGATCATCGTTGGCAGTATTTTTGCCAAACCGATTACAGAGCGCTACGACAATCTCTTTGGTAGCCGCGGAGTCTACAACAAAACAGGCGAACGACCGCCGGCCAATGCGGAGGTCAGCGCCTCATATGCTCGTTTTCTCGAAGGAAAACCTGATGAGGCGCGCCAACGGCTCAATCAAATCCTGGCCGCTCACACGAGCGATGCCGAAGCGCATTTCTACCTCGGGCGGATCGATTACGCGGAAGGTAAATATGAATCTGCGATCGATCAATTCAACCAGGCCTTGGTCGCCGATCCGAATCTGCCTGACGTCAGAATCCATATGGCGATGGCCTATCTTTCGATCGGGCAACAGCGTAATGCGAGAGATATTTTGCAGCAGATCATCGTGCCGTCTTCGTCACCCGCGACGGGTTTACCATCCCCGGCCCCAAGCGTCTCACCCAACGCCGCTAAACCGGTAGGATAAAGAAGTAAAAAGGGACGAAAGATAAAGGATAAGGAAGAGAAGGATGAGGGATGAAGGATGAAGGATGAAGGTGAGAAGAGAAAGAAAAACACCTTCTATTTTTTATAAAAAGATAGAGTTCCATTCCTTCATCCTTCATCTTTTCAGTTATGCCGGAATTGAAACTGGAAAACAGTCTGGTCGATGGACGCTATGAGGTGCGCGAGCGGCTCAGTCGTGGAAGTTATGCTGAGATCTTCGTGGCGTGTGATCGCGAGGCCAACGGCAGAGAAGTTGTAATTAAGGCGCTCAATACCAGTTTGCAGGGAACTCCCGACGCCGATCTCGAACGCACGCTGGTCGAAAATTTCCAAAACGAGGCGATTGCGCTCGATACCGTGCGGCATCCAAATGTCATTCTCCGCTGGGGACATGGGACGGCGGCGGACCTCCGCGGCGTACCGTTCCATTATCTCGTACTTGAATATATGCCGGGCGGCGATTTGCTGAAACTATGCCGCGAACGGCCCAATAATGCGCTCCCGTTTGAGGTTGCGCTCCATTTCTTCGAACAGGCTTGCAAGGCTCTCGCTTTTGCCCACAGCAAGGGGATCATTCATCGCGATCTCAAGCCGAACAATTTGCTGCTCTCCGCCGACCGTCGCATCCTCAAGATCGCGGACTTCGGCGTGGCAAAGATCACGACCGGCGAGGATACCGAAGTGACCCGTGTCGGCGCCGACATTTATGCTCCGCCTGAACATAACCCTTATGAAGAGTCAGGACAGTCGGACCCGCTGACGGCGTCGGCGGATATCTACTCTCTTGCTAAAAGTTTATACACCGTGGTTTGTGGACGCCCGCCGAGCCAGTTCAAATGTGACCCGATCATATTTCTTCCCAATGAGATCATGAGGGAGCGGTGGGGTGAACCGTTACTCGGGGTTTTGCGCCGGGCAACCGAAGATGAGGTCTCCAAACGTCACGTCGCCGTGGTCGATTTTTGGAATGATCTGGCGCAGATCGCCGAGATTGCTCAGAATGAATCGACCGATGAAGAGACGATTGTCAAACCGCGCCTCAAGTTCACTCCGGGTGAAATGCCCAAGAGTCCGCTCAAACCGGATTTCGAACCGGCGCTCGCCAGCCTCGGTTCGCAAGCCTCGTTTGCATCGGCGACGCCGTTCAAATCATTGCCGGAACCCGAAATCCTGGTCGCAGTTGTTGAAAAACCTCAGGCTGAACGTCAGGACGCTCGTTCGCCAAAATTCTATCTTGACTTGCAGCCTCCTGAACCGGTGCCTCCGGTTCAAGAGCAGGGAAGGGCGGCGCCAACCGCCAAGATGTCCGGACCGAAGCCGGCGGTAAGGCCGGAAAGGAGCCAGTCGAGGGCCGAAACGAAACCGATTGAACAGACCGTCGCCGATCGGTTTTCGGAAACATTGCGCCGCCGGATCTTCATGTTGCTGCTGGCCCTGGCCTTTATCGGAGCGCTGGTCAGTACCTATAACTTCGTCAGTAAGGGGGAAACCCTCATTGGTTTCGGGCCGCCCACCAAGATTGAAGTCTCTGCCATTAATTTGTATGTCCGGGCCGGGCCAACCACCCGTGACGCGCCGCTCGGAATTATCCCGAAGGGGTCGCGTCATCGCGTTCTGGCAAGAGCCAATCAAGACTGGTTGCAGATCGAGGTTAGTGAATGGAATGAAACAAAACCACACGTTACCGATCAGAATCAGGGTTGGGTCTATGGCAATCTGGATGGAAATCCGCCCAACGTTCGTGTAGTCTCAAGGCGATTATGGTGAGTAATAAGGCACAGTATGAAGATCACGGAACTTTTGAGTGATTTCAGGAAGTGGTTAGATGGGGAAGATGCCGTCTCGCTGACCCCTGAACCGGAACAACAGCTGAGCGAATGGGATGAGTTCTTTGTCAAACTTGCCCGGGAAGTTGAGACAGTGATGAAACGCGAGATGTTCACGCCGCCGGGCGGCCCGACCTACCTGCCGGGCGAATATATTATCTATCTGAGCAAGGATGACGACCTTCTCTGGCAAGGGCGTAAACGGGAAGGTCTGGAAGATGGGTTACGCAACGGCCTGTCTCAACGCGCGCGTGAACTGGTCGGCGATAAAGTCCTCAAAACAGAGAAGATTGCGCTCTCGCTCAGCGTCGATGGCGCGCTCGCCAAGGGGCAGGTCCGTGTCCAGGCGGTGTGGGACGATGAATCGCCGATGACTGAGGTCACCGTGCGCAAGAAGAAACCCGTTCCGGCCCCCGTTCCGGCCATGGTTGAAGAACCGGTGATCGAGGCCGAAGAGGCTGAGATGACGATTGTTCGTCCGCGCGCCCCTCTTTTTACCCTCAGCTATACCAACGGCAGTGACCAGGCCGAGACTTATAGCTCAACTCGGCCGAAAATTGAGATCGGCCGCGGCTCTAAGGATTTCCCGGTCGACTTAAAACTTGAAGGCGATCAAGAGATTAGCCGTAAACACGCAACTATTGAACGGCTCGATGGCGGCTCATACCGGGTTGAATGTGTCGGACGCAATTCGATCGAGGTTGACGGCCGCGAATTGCCGCCGGGCGAACATCGAGAATTACTACCGGGCCAGATGATCAAGATCGGTATTTATGAATTGAAGATTATTGGCTAATGGGAGTAAAGTTTATTGCGCTGCGGGCCGTTGACCTGCGATACAATCGATCGAGTTGTTCATCTTGTCAGTGACGGCAATCTGAAGTTTGAAAACGATCTGGGAGCGCATGCGTCTCGTCCTTTCGCGATTTATTAGGGGTTACTTGGAATTCAAACCGCCCTCTCGGTAGATAGAGTAGGCAGGGTAGGCAAAGCAGGCGAAACGCCGATGCTCCCAGGCATTCTCCGAGGAATGATGATGCAATATCTTCGCCAGACAATATTATTACTCCTTGCAGTTTTACTGCTCACCGCCACCCCCACGACGATTGCGCAGAAAGCTGATGAGCCACCGAAACGCAGTGATTTTGCGCAGCTGGTCGCGTCGCTTTCAGAACGTGCGGGTTATTTCGGTTCCGACAACCTGGTCTCGAACGAACTCTCTTATCAGCATGTGCTCGGCAAATTGGCGAAGATGAATGTTTCGGGAGGCGCTTATCTGGGGGTTGGGCCGGATCAGAATTTCACATACATCGCGCAGATCAAACCGCGCATCGCGATCATGATGGATATTCGCCGCGACGCATTATTGCAGCATATGCTCTTCAAAACGCTGTTTATGATGTCGCGCAATCGGATCGAATATCTCTCGCTCCTCTTTGCCCGGCCCCTGCCCAAAGATTTCAAAAAATGGAACGATCGGCCGATCCGCGATCTGGTCGATTATTTCGACCGGACGCCGCTCGACCAAAAGATTGCCGATAAAACGAAAGATGAAATCCATAAACGGCTGACCCTCATCGGCGTGCCGCTTTCGCAGCGCGATAATGAAACGATCGACGAGATTTATCAGGCTTTCTACACCGATTGTCTCGAAGTCCGTTATACCATCCGCGATCGACCGACGGGCCGGTTCTTTCCGGCTTACCGGGATCTGCTGCTTGAGAAAGACCTCGATGGACGTTATCGCAACTACCTGGCGAATGAGGCCGATTTTCAGGTGATCAAGACGATGCACGACCGCAATCTGATCGTGCCCATCACCGGCGATCTATCAGGAACGAAGGCGATGAAAGCCGTCGCCGATTTTCTCAAAGAGATTGGCGAGAAAGTCTCGGCCTTTTACGTTTCGAACGTCGAATTTTATTTGTGGCGGCAGGACTCGATGCAGCGTTTCGTCGAAAATCTGAAGTCATTGCCGATCGACGACCGCAGCATGATCATCCGCAGTTACTTCAACTACGCTTACTACACTTCCGTTCATCCACAAACAATCGATAACTATTTCAGCGTTCAATTGCTCCAGACGATCGATAGTTTGGTCAAAGATTATGAGCTGGGCGGATACGGATCGTATTATGAATTGACGACGCGGCGGAGTCTGGATTTGACCAAGTAGGTCGCCACCAGAAGTTTACTGCCCCCAGATCCCTGATACTCTATCTCTCAGGGACCTGGGGGCAGAGAATTGCCCGATGCCTGATTACTCAAGTTATTTTTGATTGAGAGCCATCTTCTCGCCCTCATCCATCATCTTCGTTACCCTTTCAATCGAGGTTGCTTCGCAATAGATGCGCAAGACGGGTTCGGTCCCCGATTGTCTGAAGAGGATCCAACTTTCGTCGTCGAAGATGAGTTTGGTGCCGTCGAGCGTGGCAATGCCCACTATTTTCTCGCCCGCGAAACTGTCGGGAGTATTTTCGCGCAGCTTGCTGACCAGCTTGTGACCGGCTTCGATCGGCACATGGAGGTCACGTCGCTCAAAATGGAACTCCCCGAACTCTTTCCAGATTTCGCGAATCATCTCCGAAGGCTTTTGGCCGGTCGCCAGGACGGCTTCGAGCAGCATGAGGCAATTGAAGATGCCGTCGCGTTCGGGGATGTGGCCGCGCACGCCGATGCCGCCCGATTCTTCGCCGCCGATCAGGAAATCATTTGCCGGATCGAGCATGATCTCGCCGATATATTTAAAGCCGATCGGTGTTTCGAAGAGCCTGAAACCATAGCTTTCGGCGATTCGTTTGACGATGACCGACTGCGAGAATGTGCGCACGACCGACCCTTTCCATTTCTTGCGGCGCGCCAGATGCAGGAGCATGATCATCAAGATCTGATGGGTATTGATGTATTCGCCGCGCTCGTCCATCGCGCCGACGCGGTCGGCGTCGCCGTCGGTGACGAGAGCCATTAAAGCGCCGCGCTCGCGAATTGTGCGAGCCGTCAAGGCCAGGTTCCAGGGCATGGGTTCAGGCAGGACCCCGCCAAAGAGCGGATCGCGGTCAGCGCGGATCGTCTCGACGCGAAGTCTCTTTCCGCTCAGAAAAGATTCAATCCAACGTCCCCCCGTGCCGTGCATGGGATCGGCGATGACCAGCGCATCGGCGTTCCGCAGCTCTTCGATGGCGACGAGGGTCTCGACGTGGCGGCGGTAATCGTCGGTCGTCTCGACCATCTTCACTGACCCTTGCGCTCTGGCTTCGTCGATCGCCAATCGCCGAGGTTTGGTCGCGCCGACCAGTTTCTCGATTTCGTTGGTGATCTTCGGCGTCGCCGAGCCGCCGAACGGCGCTTTGAATTTGAACCCGTTAAATTCCGGGGGATTGTGGGATGCCGTAATCACCACGCCTCCGTCGAGCCCGCGTTGTTTGACCTCGAACGAGACCAGCGGCGTCGGCACGTCGTGAGCGAAGAGCTCGACCCGGCAACTATTGCCAGCCAGAACTTCAGCCACACGTTGGGCAAACAATTCGGAAGCGAACCGGCGATCGTAACCGATCAGGACGGCAATCTCCCCTCCGGTCTTCTGTTTTTTCAGGTAATCGACAAGAGCCTGCGTCACAATCTCGACATTGGCGAAGGTGAAATCTTCCGCAATGCGTGCGCGCCAGCCGTCCGTGCCGAATTTGATTTGAGCCATAGACATAATAATTATCGATTAGGCGATGGTGTAATCAGTCAACGAAGACTTGTCACCGAGCACTGAGTCTTCGACCTTGGCAAAGCGTCCGATGAGGGCGCTTTTTCCAATCACAGAGCGACGGACCTCCGTCGCTTTCCCGACGCGCGCCCCGGCCAGCAAGACCGAATTTTCGATCCGGGCTCGCTCCTCGATAAAACAATTCGGGCCGAGCACGGAGTTGATGATCTCTACACCGGCTTTGATCGTGCAACTCGGATCGATCACCGAGCGCTTGTCGATTTGCGGCGCTTCGCTATCGTTGGGTGGAGGGGGAAATGGTTGCCGCTCGACCTTAAACGCCTTAATCCGACCGTGGAGCAGGTCGTTATTTGCCTTCAAGTACCGCTGTGGCGTGCCGATGTCTATCCAGTAGCCCGACCAAATATAACCGCAGACGATTTCATTGGCCTGGAGCAACGCGGGAAAGAGCTGATACTCGAATGAGAACTTTTCATTGGCAGGGATATAGTTGAGAATCTGCGGTTCCAGAATGTAGATTCCCGCATTGATCGTATTTGACGTAACCTCTTCCGGCGTCGGTTTTTCAATAAAGCGCAGGACGCGGTCGTCCGTATCCGTTTTGACGAGACCATAGATCGAAGGGTTTTCGACCGGGGTCAGCACGATAGTCGCAGCCGCTTTCTTCTCCTGGTGAAAGGCGACGACCTCTTTGAGGTTGATATCGGTGATGATGTCGCCGTTGAAGACGATCGTCGTTTGACGCAACTGCCCTTCGGCGTTTTTGTACGCCCCGGCAGTTCCAAGCGCCGTGGTTTCGACCACATACTCGATGTGCACGCCGTATTCCTGCCCATCACCGAAGATATCTTCGATCTTGTTCGGCTTGTACCCGAGTGCAAGCGTGATGTCCTTTATGCCCGCGCGCTTGAGTAGATCGATCTGATAGAAAAGAAAGGGACGATTGGCAATGGGCACGACTGGCTTTGGCGTATAGACCGTCAGCGGACGCAGACGTGTACCTTCTCCGCCCGCGAGAATCAATGCTTGCATGAAAACTGATGTGTCTCCTTATATACGTTTAATCTTTTCTTCCCGCTTTTGGATCGAGGCCGGAGTCTAGCACCGGGCGCAGATAAATCAAAAGGCAAAAATCGAGCATTGAGAAGCGGGAAGATCGAGAGTAGATCGAGCCACTCACCCGGCCATTTTGACGGAGTTCACCCATTGCAGTATTTTATTGCAGTGATTAAGGATAGTTCGTCGAAGGAGGACGCTTGAAAACATCCATCGAGACCCGAATTGCAAAAGGTCAATATGAGATAAAAGCCCAGCTATCATGTTAAATACCGGAGCGTATGCTTATTCTCGGAATTGAAAGTTCATGTGATGAGACCGCCGCCGCGGTGGTCGAGGACGGCGTCAAGGTCCATTCCAACGCCATTGCTTCACAGATTGCCACTCACAAAAAATTTGGCGGCGTCGTGCCGGAACTGGCTTCGCGTGAGCATTTAGAGAAGATTGAAGGGATCGTTGATGAGGCTTTGAGCAAGGCCGGAACGACGGTGCGCGAAATCGACGGAATCGCGGTCACTCAAGGCCCCGGTCTGGTCGGATCACTGCTGGTCGGCATCAACTATGCGAAGGGAATTGCCTTTGCCGCCCGCAAGCCAATCGTCGGCGTCAATCACATCGAAGGCCACGTCTACTCCGTCGCCTTTGAATTTCCTCCGCCCGAATATCCGGCGCTGGCTCTGATCGTTTCGGGCGGCCACACCAACCTTTTCTTGATTCCCGAGCCTGAAAAGTACAAGCTCGTCGGACGCACGCGCGATGACGCGGCGGGGGAAGCTTTCGACAAGGTTTCGAAGCTCATTGGATTGGGCTATCCCGGAGGGCCGGTGATTGACCGATTAGCGCGATCCGGCAACAAGCGCGCGATCATCTTCCCGCTGGCCGAGATCAAGGACGAGGCGCATCGGCTGGACTTCTCTTTCAGCGGGTTGAAGACGGCGGTCTTGCGTTACATCCAGGAAAACAATATTCCGCGAGTCATCGATCCTGAAAATCCTTCCCAACAGATCCTCGACCTTTGCGCGAGCTTTCAGAATGCGGTGGTGCGGGCGCTGGTTCGCAGTCTGCGGAGGGCCGCCAGGGCATACCAGCCGAAAACGCTGATTCTGGCCGGTGGGGTGGCCTGCAATAGTGAACTGCGCACGGCAGTCAAGCAACTGGCTGAAGAGATCAGGGTTCCGGCCGCGATTCCTTCGCCGATCTTCACGACCGACAATGCCGCCATGATCGCGGCCGCAGGCTATCCAAAGCTATTCCGCGGCGCATCGGCCGGCTGGGAGATGAGCGCCGATGTCAGCCTGCGCCTCCAGAATTTTGAAGTTGATGATGTCAAGAAAGGCAAAAAGGCTAGATATAGACTGTGATGAAAGGCTGATCATTTCTTATGAAAAGTTCCAGCCGGATTTATTATCCCAATCCCACAGCCTAAAAGACCAGCTTCTCACTCGTATACTATGCCTGTATTTGATTACTTTTTTGGCCAAAATGAAAAATATCAATAAAAAATGATAAAGTTCTAGCCTTCATCCCTCATCCTTCCGCTTTCATCCCTTCACATTCTGGCCTGTTTTGAAGTAGACTCTTCTCACAATCCGTCTTCCAAGTTTAAAATGTTGGAAATGAAATGATTGGCATCTGAAGGGTTCTGAAGAGTTCGGTGAGATTAGAACTTCGCTTTGAACTCCTCTCTACGCCTCAATGTGACTATGATTAAAACTCTTGAATGGACAGATGAAGGGGTGGTAATGATCGACCAGCGGTTATTACCGACCGAAGAGGTCTATCCCATCTTTCGGACATACGAAGAGGTGGCCTGGGCGATCAAGGAGATGGTCGTCCGCGGGGCGCCGGCGATCGGGGTGGCGGCGGCGATGGGCATTGCGCTCGGCGCGCGCGATGCGAAGGTCGGGAATGGCGAAGAATTTGAGCGGGAGTTGAATCGGATCTGTGAAGTCCTCGGATCGACCCGTCCGACGGCGGTCAACCTCTTCTGGGCGATTGAGCGCATGCAGAGGCTCTATTCGGATTTGAAGCGAGAGAACAAGACGCTGGCCGAGATTCGCACTCGTTTGATCGAAGAGGCGGACAAGATTCGGCAGGAGGACGTGGAAGCCAATCGCGCTCTCGGGCGTTTTGGCGCGGACCTCATTCCGGATAACGCGACCGTCCTCACACATTGCAATGCCGGCGCCCTGGCGACTGCCGGATACGGCACCGCCCTGGGCGTGATTCGCGCCGCGGTCGAAGCGGGAAAGCGAGTTGCCGTCTTTGCCGACGAGACCCGCCCATTTTTGCAGGGCGCGCGGTTGACCGCCTGGGAACTTGATCAAGATCAGATTCCGGTGACATTGATCACCGATAACATGGCGGGACATTTTATGAAGCGCGGCCAGATCGATTGCGTCATCGTCGGCGCCGACCGCATTGCGGCCAACGGCGATGTCGCCAACAAGATCGGGACCTACTCTGTCGCCGTGCTGGCGAAAGAGAATGAAATTCCATTTTATGTTGCTGCTCCTATTTCAACGCTGGATCTGAAGATCGAATCCGGCGATCAAATTCCAATCGAAGAACGTGATGCACAGGAGGTCACACACATCAAAGGCGCTCAAGTTGCCCCGCAGGGAATAAAAATAGCCAATCCGGCTTTTGATGTGACCCCCCATCGTTACATTGCCGCAATTATTACTGAATGTGGTCTTGCTCGACCTCCATATCGAGACAGTTTAAAGAGATTGGCAACTTGTTAGGTTGGAAGTTTAATGGAGACGAAATGAAGAATGAGAGATGAAGGGTGAATGGTGAAGGTTGAAGGGTTGAAGGTTGAAGGACGAAGGATGAAGGGTGAATGGCGATGGGTGACGGAAGGATCAAGGTGACATCATCTCATTGTTCATTTTTGGTTGCTCGACCATTATCTTTCAGCTTTCATTCCTCATTCTTGATCCTTCGTCCTTCGACCTTCATTCCTCACTCTTCATCCTTCAACCTTCATTCTTTTCTTCAATTTCGTGGGAAAAAATTATGCCTATAAGCAATTCCAGCGCACGTGTTGGCGTGTACGTTGACGTTGCGAATATCAATCGCAACGGCGGCTATGGTATGGGATATGAAGTCCTCCGAGAATTTGCCTGCCGTGATAATGCCGAGGCCATGAGGCTCAACGCTTATGTCAGCTTCGACGCCGAAAAAGCCCGTCGCGAAGCCTACTATAATCAACGTACCAACAGTTTCTATTCGGTCCTCCGTGATTTCGGTTACAAAGTCATTCAGAAAGAGGTCAAGTGGTTCACTGATGAAGATGGCAACCGCGTCGCGAAGGCCAATGCCGACCTGGACCTCGCCGTAGACGCTTTACTGCAGTCCGAAAATCTTGACCGGGTTCTGCTGGTGACGGGCGATGGCGATTTCGTTCAAGTCGTCCGCGCCTTACAGAATAAAGGTTGTCGCGTTGAAGTGGTCGCTTTCAAGAATGTCTCGGCGGATTTGCGACGCGAAGCCGACATTTACATGTCGGGATATTTGATCCCCAACCTCTTGCCGATTGAGATCAAGACGGGCGAAGAGAACGTCTGGGGAGAGGTCGAGTGCCGTGTCCGCGGCATCTGTTATTACCATAAGAACGATTTCGGTTTTATGCGGTTTCTCAAGCGCATTGACCGCAATCTGTGGATGACTGATGCGAAACATCCCGAATCGCCATATGGGACAGCCTGGTTTCATGATTCGAGCTTGCCCAACGGGTCGAGCGGCATGATCGCGGCCGAGCTGCCGAGCCGCAAATATATTTTCGAGTTTAAGATTATCAGGGCGGAGCATGATAAAGGGTTGCGGGCGGTCGATGTTCAACTGGTAGCAGAGATGTGAGGTCTTCTGATGCGTGGGCGGCGCATGGCTATGACTATTGAAGAGTACCACCTGTTGCCCTTTGAGCCGGGCTGGAAATGTGAGTATCGGGATGGATGCGCGCATTACTCTCCCAGATATCACGCTGTTCATACGACTCTTGCCATCGCCCCGCGCCGCATCAATGCGCCCTGTCAATTGCGTCCCGCCGTTGAATCTGACGCCGGGGCGCTGGTCCCTTCCTACATGGCCGCTTTTGGCGAGACGGTTGAGTACTTCGGTTATTCCCCTCAAAAAACTGCGGAAGCGGCGCGCCGAACTCTCAGGTCCCATTTCGCCGGTGAACGGGGCAAGCCTCATCCGGCATCGGCTGTCGCGGTCGATCTCAATCCAAATTCGAAGCAAGAAGTGCCCATCGGCGCCGCCCTCGTCGTCGAGCGGAAAAGCGGCCTTCTCCTGGATCTGCTCTTCGTCACGCCCACCTGGCAACGTCACGGCGTCGCCCGGGCGCTGATCTCGGCCGTGGTCAACGAATTACACCTCAGCGGAGAACAGACCTTGACCAGCCGCTATCATATCGGCAATGAACGGAGCCTCGCCTGGCATCAAAGCTGTGGTTTCGTCGAAGAACCCGATCTGATGCGCGCACGGCTCTATTATCGCGCGGCTGATCATGAAT
>Ga0081539_10004784_pt1 | contig 14594 bp, 12 predicted proteins | sample TabmetS4T2R2_FD_71023 | JGI IMG/M metagenome (GOLD analysis project Ga0081539, IMG submission 71023) | Tabebuia heterophylla rhizosphere microbial communities from the University of Puerto Rico - S4T2R2 | ecosystem: Host-associated > Plants > Roots > Rhizosphere ...
CGCCAATGTCGGGATGGCGCCGACCGATTCCCGCCGCGCGGCCAAGGTGTTGCACCCCTGACGGGGGTCCTCGGCAAGCGATAAAAGATACTCTCCGTCAAATCCGCCCCCTCCGTCGCCGTTAGGATACCCGGAACGCGATCCGAAGATGATCGCGACGTCTGGGAGGATGCATGTCGAGGGTTCGGCCTGCGGCGGACATTGAGGCGCCCGCGCGTGCGGAAGGCGGCTTTGCGACCGGAGCATCTCCGTGAGCCGGTTCATCGAACGCCATCCGGCCTGGGCGCTGATCGTCATCCTCGCGATCGCATTGCTGCTGTGGTTGATCTTCGCGGTGTGGCCGCCCGACTTTGAGGCGGCGTTCGGCCGCAAGCGTGTTTTCCTCAACGCCATCTTCAACGGCATCACGCTCGGCGGGCTGTATTTCCTGGTCGCGAGCGGTTTCACGCTGATCTTCGGCCTGATGCGCAACGTCAATCTCGCGCACGGCTCGCTTTATCTGTTCGGCGGCTATGTCGGTTACGGCATCAGCGCGTGGACGGGTTCCTGGGTGCTCAGCTTCATCGTCGCCTTCCTCGTGGTGGCGCTGGTCGGCATCCTCCTGCAGATCATCGTGTTCCGCCGGATGGAGGGACAAGACCTGCGGCAAACCATGGTGACGATCGGACTTTCGATCGTGTTCGCCGACCTGATGCTGTGGGCGTTCGGCGGCGATTTCTACCAGATCCAGACGCCGAGCTGGCTGGTCGGGCCCGTCCAGTTGCCGCTCGTCACGGCTGTCAGATCCTCCGGCGAAGCGGTCTACCTGCAATACCCGCTGGTGCGGCTCGTGATCTTCGCCGCTTCCGTCGTGATCGGCATTGCGATGTGGCTCGCGCTCAATCGCACGCGGGTCGGCATGATCGTGCGCGCCGGTGTCGACGATCGCGACATCCTGGCCGCCACCGGCGTGCGGATCCAGTTCGTCTTCGTGCTCGTCTTCGCGCTCGGCGCGGGCCTTGCCGGCATCGCCGGCGTCGTCGGCGGGACCTTCCAGTCGATCTCGCCGGGTGAGGATACGCGCTTCCTGCTCGCCTCGCTGGTCGTCGTGATCGTCGGCGGCATGGGCTCAATACCGGGCGCGGCGCTCGGCGCGCTCATCATCGGCCTCGCCGAGCAGCTCGGCTCCGTCTATATCCCGACCTACGCCATCGTCGTGACCTTCCTGATCATGGTGCTGGTGTTGGCGCTGCGGCCGCAAGGCCTGCTCGCGAGGCGATGAGATGTCATTGACCGAGCGCGCCCAGCTTCCAGCCGATCCGCCCGCTTCCGCGGTGCAGAGCGCAATCATCCGCGCCTGGCCGGAGCTGCGCAGCCCCGCGGCCTGGCTGGTCGCGCTGATCCTCGTGATCATGCCGCTGATATCCAACAAGTTCTTCCTGATCGAAATCTTCGGCACCACGCTGATCCTCGGCATCATCGCCCTCAGCCTGATGTTTCTGGCGGGCTATGGCGGCATGGTCAGCCTGATGCAGCTCACCATCGCGGGCTTTGCGGCCTACATGGTCGCGGTGATCGGCGTCAGCGCCAATACCAATATCAGCCTGGGCTGGCCGTGGTGGGTCGCCACCCCGATGGCACTCGTGCTGGCAACGGCATTCGGCACCCTTGGCGGCGCGCTCGCGGTGCGCACCGAAGGCATCTACACCATCATGATCACGCTGGCGATCGGCGCGGCGTTCTACTATTTCACCAATCAGAACTGGGCGATCTTCGGCGGCCATACCGGCATCAACACGGTTGCCACCCCGCAATTCTGGGGCGTGAACTGGCGCGAGGACATTCCGTTCTATTACGTGATCCTCGCGACCGCCGCGTTGTGCTATTTCGTGGTCCAGTATATTTCGCGTGCGCCATTCGGCCTCGCGCTGCAGGGCGTGCGCGACAATCCGCGCCGCATGGCCGCGCTCGGCTTCAATGTCAACGCGCACCGGGTGGCGGCCTACGCCCTCGCATCATTCATCGCCGGCCTCGGCGGCGTGCTGCAGGTCTGGAACTACCGGCAGATCTCGCCCGGCTCGGTCAGCGTCGGCGCCTGCATCGACATCCTGATCATCGCGGTGGTCGGCGGCATCACAAGGCCGGTCGGCCCGTTCATCGGTGCTTTCATCTTCGTCATCCTGCGCACCTTCGCGCTCGATCTGCTGATCAAGTTCGGGCTCGACGGCAATCGCTTCCGGCTGCTGATCGGGCTCGGCTTCCTTGCCATCGTGTTCTGGTCCTCCGACGGCATGGTCGGGCTCTGGGAGCGCTGGTGGCGCAGGCCGGCCTCCGCGGCGCGGCCGGATGGAGGGCGCCATGGATAGCGTCGCGCACCGCCTGTCCGCCGTCGGTGCCAGTGCTGCGCTGGAGCTGCGCGGCGTCACCCGCCTGTTCGGCGCGCTGGCGGCGCTGACCGATGTCACCATCACCGTGCGGCCGGGCGAACGGCGCGCAGTGCTCGGCTCGAACGGCGCCGGCAAGACCACGCTGTTCAACTGCATCACCGGCGATTTCCCGCCCTCATCCGGCACGATCCGGTTCTTTGGCGAGGACATCACGCATTTCCCGCCGCATGAGCGGATCCGCCGCGGGCTGCGCCGCACCTACCAGATCTCGGCGCTGTTTCCCGGCCTCACGGTCCACGACAACGTCTATCTTGCCTGCTGCGGCGTTTCGCGCGGACGCTTTTCGCCGCTGCTGCCGGGCGTCAACGACGCGCTGATGCATGCCGCCGACACGCTGGTGCAGGCCGTGCACCTGTCCGCGGTAAGGGAGCAACGCGTCGCCGAGCTCGCCCACGGCCAGCAGCGTCAGCTCGAGATCGCGCTCGCGCTCGCAGGCGCGCCGCGTTTCATCCTGTTCGACGAGCCGGCGGCAGGCCTGTCGCCGGCCGAGCGGCGCGAGCTGGTCGAAATCCTGACATCGCTGCCGTCCCATATCGGCTACATCGTCATCGAACACGACATGGACGTTGCGCTGCGCGTGGTCGAGAGCGTGACCATGATGCACAACGGACGAGTCTTCAAGGAAGGCTTGCCGCGCGAGATCGAAAGCGATCCCGAGGTGCAGGAGCTCTATCTCGGAGGCGGCCATGAGTGAGGCGCGCCGCCCCACGCCTGCCCTCGAGGTAAAGGGCCTGGACGTCTATTACGGTCATTCGCATGCCTTGCAGGGCGTCGACCTCAGGCTCGATGCCGGCGTGTTCTCGGTGGTCGGCCGCAACGGCATGGGCAAGACCACGCTGTGCAAGGCCATCATGGGCCTCGTGCGGGCAAGCGGGGGCTCGGTGCGCATCCGCGGCGAGGAAACCACGGGGTTGAGCCCGGCGCGGATCGCGGGCCTCGGCGTCGGCTATGTGCCACAGGGCCGGCGGCTGTGGCGCTCGCTCAGCGTCGACGAGCATCTGCAGCTTGCCGCCGGCATGCGCCGCGGCGCCTGGACCATCGAGCGCATCTACGACAGCTTCCCGCGCCTTGCCGAGCGCAAGGGCCACGGCGGCAGCCAGCTGTCCGGCGGCGAACAGCAGATGCTGGCGATCGCCCGTGCGCTGCTGACCAATCCGCAGCTTCTGATCATGGACGAGCCGACCGAGGGACTGGCGCCGGTCATCGTCGCCCAGGTCGAGGAGATGCTGGTGCGTCTCGGCGAAGACGGCGACATGTCGGTGCTGGTGATCGAGCAGAATATCGGCGTCGCCACCGCGATCTCCCGCAATGTCGCCATCATGGTCAACGGCCGCGTCAACCGCGTCATCGACTCGACGCGCCTCTCTGCCGACCGCGACCTGCAGCAGAGCCTGCTTGGCGTCGGGATGCACAGCGATATCGAGAGCGCCATCGAGGCGGCGCCGGCGAGGGAAGCGGACGGCGCGCAGCAGCCGGCGCGAACCAAAGGTCCGGTGCGGATATTCATCTCCAATCCTGTGCTGCCGACACGTTGGTCGCAGCCGGTGCCGATCGCGCGCATCGAAGCTGCCGCCCGCACGGCCTCGGCCGGAGTCGCCCGGCTTGAAGAGGTGAGGCGGCCAAGGCGCGAGGCGGCGACGACCCAGGCTTCCGGGGCTCCGGTCGTGCTGGTCGTCGGCACGCTCGACACCAAAAGCGCGGAGCTGCGCTTCATCCGCGACATCATCGCCGGCAGTGGACTGCGCACCCGTCTAATCGACGTCTCCACCAGCGGAAAGGCTTCCACCTGTGACGTGTCCGCCCAGGAGATCGCGCTCAATCACAGCCGTGGTGGCTCGGGCGTGTTCGGCGCCGACCGCGGCGCATCGGTCACGGCGATGGCAGAGGCATTTGCCAGATGGCTGTCCCGCCAGGGCAATGTCGCCGGCATCATCTCGGCGGGCGGCTCGGGGGGTGCCTCGCTGGTCGCGCCGGGCATGCGCGCCCTGCCCGTCGGCGTGCCAAAACTGATCATATCGTCGGTGGCCTCGGGAGACGTCGGCCCTTACGTCGGGCCTGCCGACATCACCATGATGTATTCGGTAACCGACGTGCAGGGTCTCAACTCGATCTCGCGCGCGATCCTCGCCAACGGCGCCAACGCGCTTGCCGGCATGGTCAAGGCCCGCCTCGACGAGCGCGCCACCCGGCAACGCGAAGCGGGCGCCGGCCTTCCCGCCATCGGCATCACCATGTTTGGCGTGACGACGCCGGCCGTGCAGAAGATCGCGGCCGAGTTGCACGATGAATTCGAATGCCTCGTCTTCCACGCCACCGGCGTCGGCGGCCGCTCGATGGAGAAGCTGGTCGATTCCGGCCAGCTGGCGGGCGTGATCGATCTCACCACTACCGAAGTCTGCGATCTCCTGATGGGCGGCGTGTTTCCGGCTACCGAAGACCGCTTCGGCGCCGTCATCCGCAGCCGCATCCCCTATGTCGGCTCGGTTGGCGCGCTGGATATGGTGAATTTTGGCGCCCCGGACACCGTTCCCGAGCGCTACCGCCAGCGCAAATGCCACGTTCACAACCCGCAGGTCACGCTGATGCGGACCACGCCGGAAGAGAACGAGCGCATGGGAAAATGGATCGGCGAACGTCTCAACCGGATGGACGGCCTGGTGCGCTTCTTACTGCCCGAAGGCGGCGTCTCCGCGCTCGATGCGCCCGGCCAGCCGTTCTGGGACCCCGACGCCGACGCGGCGTTGTTCGGCGCGCTGGAGCGCACTGTGCGCGAGACCGGTAACCGCCGGCTGATCCGCGTCAAGAACAACATCAACGATCCCGAATTCGCCGCCGCTGTCGTCGGCGCGTTCCGTCCGCTGCTCGGACGCGCCGCAGGGCGGCGGAGAATGGTGAGGTGACCCATGGCAAGGCTTGAACGCGCGGCGCTGTTGAAGCGATTTCACGAGATGGCGAAGCGGGGTGAGCCGATTGTGGGCGGCGGCGCCGGTACGGGACTGTCGGCCAAATGCGAGGAGGCCGGCGGCGTCGACCTGATCGTGATCTACAATTCCGGCCGCTACCGCATGGCCGGCCGCGGCTCGCTTGCTGGTCTGATGCCCTATGGCGATGCCAACGCCATCGTGCTGGAGATGGCCGGCGAAGTGCTGCCGGTCGTGACCCGAACGCCGGTGCTCGCCGGCGTCAACGGCACCGATCCGTTCCGCAACATGGACATCTTCCTCGATCAGTTGAAGGCGTTGGGCTTTGCCGGCGTGCAGAATTTCCCGACCGTCGGCCTGATCGACGGCGTCTTCCGCGCCAATCTCGAAGAGACCGGCATGTCCTATGCGATGGAGATCGACATGATCGCCAGGGCGCATGAGAAGGACATGCTGACGACGCCTTACGTGTTCAGCGAGGCGGAAGCCACCGCGATGGCGATCGCCGGCGCCGACATCATCGTCTGCCATCTCGGCCTCACCACCGGCGGCTCGATCGGCGCGCAGACCGCGCTGAAGCTGGAAGATTGTCCCGCACGCATCGACAGCTGGGCGGAGGCCGCCCTCAGCGTCAATCCGCGCATCCTCGTTCTCGCGCATGGCGGCCCGATTGCGAACCCCGAGGAGGCCGACTTCATCATGCGAAACACCCACAATTGCCACGGCTTCTACGGCGCTTCCTCGATGGAGCGGCTGCCGGTGGAACTGGCGCTCACGGATCAAGTTCGAAAGTTCAAGGCGATCGGCGCACGCGTCGCGTCGTGACCAAGGGAGGACAAGATGTCGGGGAATCTGGTTGGTGAGTTGATCCTCTGGCTGATCATCGCCATCGTCGCGATCGTCATCGGCGTGTACATCGTCAACTGGCTCTATCACCGTTCGTCGAAGGAAGTCTCCTTCGTCCGCACCGGTTTCCTCGGCGAGCGGGTGGTCATCAACGGCGGCGCCTTCGTGCTGCCCTTCATCCACGACTACACGCCGGTGAACATGAACGTGCTGCCGATGGGCATCGTGCGGTCCCGGCAGGACGCCGTCATCACCCGCGACCGCATGCGCGTCGACATCGAGGCGGACTTTTACGTCCGCGTGCAGCAGACAAGGGAAGCCGTTTCGATCGCCGCCGCCACGCTCGGCCGCCGCACCATGGAGCCTGAACAACTGCACGCGCTGCTGTCAGGCAAATTCGTCTCTGCGATCCGCTCCGTTGCCTCGGAAATGACCATGGAGCAGATGCACGAGCAGCGCGGCGAATACGTCGCGCGCGTCAAGGCCGCCGCCGCCGAAGCGCTGGCGCAGAACGGCCTTGAGCTGGAATCGGTCGCCATCACCGATCTCGATCAGACCGATCTCGAATATTTCAATCCCTCGAATCGCTTCGACGCCGAGGGCCTCACCCGGTTGATGGAGGACATCGAAGCCAGGCGCAAGCTGCGCAACGACATCGAGCAGGATTCGATGATCAAGATCCGCTCCCGCAACCTCGAAGCCGAGCGGCAGGCGCTGGAGATCGAGCGCGAAAGCGAAACCGCCCGTCTGGAGCAGGAACGCGACATCGAGATGCGTCGCGCCCTGCAGCGCACCGAAGTGGCGCGCGAGCGCGCCTTGCGCGAGACCGAGGCCGAGCAAGCCCAGATCAGCGCGCGCGAAGCCATCGAGAAGGCGCGGATCGCCAACGAGCAGGCCATCGCCGAGGCCCGCATCGCCTCCGAGCGCGAGACGCGGCAAAGGGAGATCGAGCGCACGCGCGCGGTGGAAGAAAAGGAACTGCTGGCCCGCGAGGAAATCGAAAAGGCCAGGATCGCCAACCAGCGCTCGGTCGACACCGCGCGCATCGCCTCCGAGCGCGAGGTCCGCCAGCGCGAGATCGAGCGGATGCGGACGGTGGAGGAAGCCGAGATCGCCGCGCGCGAGGCGATCGAACGGGCGCGCATCCAGCAGGACCGCGTCGTCACCGATGCGCGCATCGCCAATGAGGAAGAGACCCGCCGGCGCGAGATCGAGCGCACCCGCACCGTCGAGGAAGCCGAGATTGCGGCGCGCGAGGCGACCGAAAAGGCGCGCATCTCCCAGACCATGACAGTCAATGTGGAGCGCATCAGCTCCGACGAGCGCACCCGGGCGCTGGAAATCCAGCAGGTGCGCACCATCCAGGAGGCCGAGATCGAGGCGCAGAAGGCGGTCGAAGCCGCCCGCATCGCCCGCGAGCGCACGCTGGCAGCGGAACGGATCGGCGCGGAACACGCGACGCGCAAGCTCGAGATCGAGCGCAACCAGGCGATCGAGGTCGCCGGCATCACCGCGCGCGAAACCACTGAAGCCTCCCGGATCGCTCAGGAGGAGCGCGTCCGCGCGCTGGAGATCGCGCGCAACCGCGCCATCGAGGAAGCCGATATCGCCTCGCGCGAGGCGATCGAAGCGGCAAGGATCGCGCAGGAGAAGACGGTCGCCGCCCAGCGCATCCGCGCCGAGAAGGAGACCCGCGGCCTCGAAATCGACCGCACCGAGGCGATCGAGGCGGCCGAATTGAAACGCCGCGATGCGATCGAGCGGCGGCGCATCGACGTCGAGCTCGCGCTCGAAAGCGAGCGCATCACCTCCTCCAGGACACGCGAGGTGCTCAATATCGACCAGAAGAAGGCAATCGAAATCGCCGACGAAGAGCGCGTGATTGCGCTCGCCGCCAAGCGGTCCGAGCGGATCGACGCCGACCGGCAGGTCAAACAGGCCGAGATCAACGCGCGCAAGGAGGTGGACACCACCGACGTCTCGCGCGAGCAGGCGCTGGAGGCGGCGCGGATCGCCCGACGCCGCGCCATCGAACAGCTCGAGGTCGCACGCGTCCAGTCCTTGCAGGAAGCCGAGATTGCCTCGCGCGAGGAAGTCGAGCGGGCACGCATCGCCTCCGACCGCGGCCTCGACGAGGCCCGGATCGGCCGCGAACGCGAATTGCGCAAGCTCGAGGTCAACCGCGAACAGCAGGTCGAGACCGCGCTGATGGAGAAGGCGATTGCCATTCACCAGAAGTCGCTGGAGGAATCCGCGGCGAGAGCCGCGGCGGAAAACGCCCGAGTGCAGGCGACCGAAGCGGCCGAGCGCGTCGTCACGGCGCGCGAAAGCGAAATTGCCAAACGGCGCAAGACCGTCGAGGTCTTGATCGCCGAGAAGCAGGCCGAGGAGACCCGGATCGCAGCCGAAGCCGAGCGCGTGCGCGCCGCGGTCGAAGCCGAGGCGCAACGGCTGCTCAACGAGGCGGAGAACGTGCTCACCGACCAGGCGCGCTACTCGCTGTTCCGCCGCAAGTTGCTCGACCGCATCGAGGGTATCGTGCGCGAGAGCGTCAAGCCGATGGAGAAGATCGAAGGCATCCGCATCCTGCAGGTCGACGGCCTTAACGGCGCAGGCGGCGGCCCAGGCAGCGGCCGCAGCGCCACCGACGAAGTGATCGATTCGGCGCTGCGCTACCGCGTGCAGGCGCCGCTGATCGACTCCATCCTCTCCGACATCGGAGTGGAGGGCGGCAGTCTGGCAAAAATGCCCGGCCTGATCCGCGAGGCGCGCGACATGCAGGGTATCCGCGATAGCTCGCGCAAGGGTGGAGAGAGCAAGCCGGCCGCAGGCTCTGCGACGGCAGCCACCGGCGAGCCGCGCCCCGAGCGCCCGTCGCGCAAGAAGGAGTGATCGACTGCCATGGCCCGTGTCTACGTCTCCACCGTCGTCAATGCCCGCAACGACCGCGTCTGGGCGCGCGTGCGCGACTTCAACGGCATGCCGAACTGGCATCCGGCGATTGCGGAAAGCCGCATCGAGGGCGGTGAGCCCGCCGACAAGATCGGCTGCGTCCGCGACTTCCGCCTGCGCAACGGCGACCGCATCCGCGAAAAGCTGCTGGGACTGTCCGACTACGACATGTTCTGCACCTACTCCATCCTGGAATCGCCGATGGGAGTGGAGAACTACGTCGCCACGCTGCGGCTGACCCCGGTCACCGACGGCGACCAGACCTTTGTCGAATGGACCGCCGAGTTCGATTGCGCGCCCGAGCGCGAGACCGAACTCGTCGGCAGTATCGGCGGCGGCGTGTTCCAGGGCGGGTTTGATGCGCTGAAACGCGCCTTTGGAGGCTAGTGTGCCGCATATCGTGAAAAGCACCATCCTCGACGCGCCGACCGGCACGGTCTGGAACGTGCTGCGCGATTTCAACGGCCATGACCGCTGGCATCCGGCGGTGGCCACCAGCATGATCGAGCGCGCCCAGTCGGCCGACAAGATCGGCTGCGTGCGCCGCTTCAAGCTCAAGGACGGCTCGGAACTGCGCGAGCAATTGCTGGCGCTGTCCGACCTCGAACAGACCTTCAGCTATTGCCTGCTCGATACGCCGATCCCGATGTTCAACTATGTGGCGCATGTCCGCCTGCTTCCCGTCACCGACGGCGACCGCACGTTCTGGCATTGGGAATCCCGTTTCACGACCCGGCCGGAAGACCGCGAAAACATCACGCGGATGGTGGCCGAGCAAATCTACCAGGCGGGATTCGAAGCCATTCGCCGCCATCTGAAGGAGGCCGCATGAGCGCGGAGAAAGTTGCATGGCCGTCACGGTAAGGACGTTTGCGAGCTCGGGTGAGGCGGCGGCGGCATTGTCCTCCGATCGCGGCGCGCGCTATCTCGGCGGCGGCACGCTGGTGATGCGCGCGCTCAACGAAGGCGACGTCTCGATCTCCACTGTGGTGCGCGCCAGCGACCACGCGCTGACCCGGATCGACGCCACGGGGTCGCGCGTCACCATCGGTGCCGGCGTGACCTTTGCGCGCATCCTGGCGGAGCGCGAGCTCGCCTTCCTGCACGCCCCGGCGCGTTCGATCGGCGGTCCGGCGGTTCGCAACATGGGCACGGTCGGCGGCAATCTGTTCGCACCGAACCCCTATGGCGACTTTACCGTTGCCCTGCTCGCGCTGGACGCGACGGTTGCCGTGCAGGGCGGGCTTGGCAGCCGCGACGTGGGAATCGAGGAGTTCTTGCAGTCGCGCGAGCGGCAGTCCGGCACGCTTGTGCTTTCGATCTCTTGCCAGAAACCCGCGACCAGCGAGGCGTTCCGCTACCGCAAGATTGCCCGCATCAAGCCAAAGGGTGGCGCGGTCATCACGCTGGCAGTGCATTTACCCGTCAGCAGCGGCCGGATCGCCGGCGCCCGCGTCGCGCTCGGCTCGATGGCGCCGACGCCTGTTCGCTCAGGCGGAGCGGAGCGCGCGCTGGAAGGACGTGCGCTCGACGCGGCGACGATCGCTGCCGCGGCGGCCGCGGCCGCCGAAGGCACGTCTCCCGGCGACAATGCCCTCGCCAGCGCCTGGTACCGGCGCGAGATCGTCGGCGTTCATCTGCGGCGTTTGTTGTCAGGTCAGGAATAGGATCACCATGGCCAAGACCGCCCTGCAATTTCGTCATAACGGCCGCGACGTCGCCATCTTCGTCGATGGCGGCACCAATCTCCTGGTCGCGCTGCGCGAACTGATCGGCGACATGACGCCGAAATTCGGCTGCGGCCAAGGCGGCTGCGGCGCCTGCAGCGTGCTGATCGACGGCGAACTCCATCTCTCCTGCCTGACGCTGGCCGAGACCGTGGCCGGCCGCGCCGTTGAAACGCTCGACGGCATCAAGGACGGACCCAATCTGCATCCGCTGCAGCGCGCGTTTGCAGAGAATTTTGCCGCCCAGTGCGGTTATTGCACGCCGGGCATGCTGATGGCCGCCAAGGCATTGCTCGACAAAAACCCGTCGCCTAGCCGCACGGAGGTCGTCGAGGCGATCTCGGGCAACATCTGCCGCTGCACCGGCTATGAACCCATCGTCAATGCCGTGCTCGCCGCCGCCTCCGGCGGCCGCGCGCGCGCCTGAAGGACTTTGCCATGCTGGAACTGCGCAAGGACATTTTTGCCGACGAGCGCGACGATAACCTGAAGGAAATCGGCAAGGGCACGCAGCGCCAGGACATGCTCGGCCATGTCACGGGCACCTCGACCTATTTCGATGACCACAAGCTGCAGGGCATGCTGCATTTGAAGGTGGTGCGCAGCGCGCACGCTCATGCGCGGCTGCGCCGCATCGACACGTCCGAGGCGGAACGCTCACCGGGCGTGCGCCGCGTCATCCGGGGCGCTGACGTGCCGCGCAACCTCAACACCCTGCTCAGCCTGATCAACTTCGGCAAGGACGACGAGCCCTCGCTCGCGGTCGACAAGGTCCGCTACAAGGGCGAGCCGATCGTCGCCATCGTCGCCGGCAGCCCGCGCGAGGCCTATGAGGCGATCGCAAAAGTGCGGATCGATTACGAGCCGCTGCCGGCGGTGTTCGATGTCGAGGAGGCGCTGAAACCCGGAGCGGTCGTGGTCAACGAGACCTATCCGAAGAATGCCTTCATCTATCACGAGGTCTACGATCACCAGAAACTGCGCTTCGGCGACGCCGATCGCGCCCTCGCCGGCGCCGACCATGTGCTCGAGCAGCGCTACCAGATGTCGCCGATCGAGCATGCGCCAACCGAAACCAACGGCTCGATCGCCGCGCCCGACACCAACGGGCGCTACGTCGTCTATACGTCAACGCAGGCGTTGTTCTTCTCGCTCGACACCTGCGCCAAGATTCTCGACGTGCCTTCCAACACCTTCCACTTCATCGGCGGCACGGTCGGCGGCGGCTTTGGCGGCAAGGTGGACACGCTGACCGAGCCGCTTTGCATCCTCGGCGCCATGCTCACCGGGCGCCCGGTGCGCTACGTGTTCGGGCGCGAGGAGGAGATGCAGTATGGCCCTCCGCGCGGCGCCGAACGCATCTACATCAAGGACGGCGTGATGCGCGATGGCCGCATCGTCGCGCGCAAGATCCGCGCCTATTTCGACAGCGGCGCCTATACGCGGCTTTCGAGCTATGCCGCCGTCAAATGCGCGGCGCATCTGCCGGGGCCCTACACCATCCCCAACGTCCATGGCGACGTCTATTGCGTGTTCACCAACCGCACGCCGGCCACCGCCATGCGCGGCTTCGGCGTCACCGCGATGGACTTCGCGATCGAATGCCAGATGGACAAGCTGGCGCACCTGGTCGGCATGGACCCGATGGAATTCCGCATCCTCAATGCCTATCGCGACGGCGATATGAAGGCGCACCGGCGCGAGGCAAAGAACACCGCGCTGATCGAATGCGTGCAGGTCGCCGCCGAAAAGGCCAAATGGCCGCTCCGCGAGGAGTTTCGGCGCATGTCCTCGCGCAAGGACGGCGGCGGCAGCCGCGCCGCTGTTACGCCGACGCCGCGCGATGCGCCGCCGGTGGCCGCGTCCCAGCAGCGTACGACATACGAACGCTTGCCCGCTGCCAAGCGCGAACCGCCTCCGCCTCCGCCGCCATCACCTCCGCCCGCGCCGCCGCGGCCGCCCGCTCCGTCGCACGGCGCCACCCGCTTCTCTTCCGTCTTCGGCACCAGGAGACGCTGACCATGGCCAGGCATCGCGGACGCGGCATCGCGTCGGTCAACTATCCCATCGGCATGAATCTCGGCGGTGACCCGAGCCAGGCGCTGGTGCATTCCAATCCCAGCGGCAAATTCACCGTGGCGCTGTCATCGATCGACCTCGGGCAGGGCATGAAGTCGGTGACGCGGCAAATCTGCGCCGAAACGCTCGGCGTGCCGGTCGAGGACGTCTATGTCGACACCGCCGATTCCGATACCGGCCCGCACTGCATGGGATCGTTCGCCTCGCGCGGCACCCATCGGGTCGGCAACGCCGTGATGGCCGCCGCAAGAGAAGCGCGCGGGGTGATGATGGAGGCGGCCGCCGATGAACTGGAAGTCAACGCCGCCGACCTTGAGACCGACGGCCGCGGCAACATCCACGTCAAGGGCGCGCCGCACCGCTCGATTTCGACCAAGGATGTGGCGATCGCCGCGCAGTTCAAGCAGGGCAAGACGATCGCGGGCCGCGGCATTTTCCTGGTGCCGCTCTCCGACGTTGATCCCGAGACTGGCGAGATGTCGCCGGCGACCTGTTACGCGCATGCGTGCCTGGTCGCCGAGGTCGAGGTCGACGATGAGACCGGCGAAGTGGCGATGGTCCGCATGGACAGCGCCTATGAACTCGGGCGCGCGCTCAATCCGCGACTGGTCGAGCAACAACTCGTCGGCGGCGCCTGGATGGGGATCAGCCACGCGCTCTACGAAACGCCCGAGCCCTATTATCCCGACCCCAACCATGGCCCGCGCGATTTTGTCGAGTATGTGATGCCAGGCCCCGGCGACATCTGCCCGCACGACATTGCGGTGCTGGAACGCCCGGCCGCCGACGGCCCGTTCGGCGCCAAGGGACCCGGCGAAATGTGCGCCAATCCGGTGCTGCCGGCGATCGCGAATGCGATCTTCAACGCCGTCGGCGTGCGGATCGACGATCTGCCGATCACGCCGGAAAAGGTGCTGCGAGCGATCAAGGCGCAGGGCGGCACGCGGCCGCAAGCGCGGCGCTGAGGGACGCATGCCGGTTCGCAGCAACATCGTCGGCATCGACAGCCCTGAGGCGCTCGAGCGGGCATTGCGGGCGGCTTATTACCTCGCCGACGACGCGATTGCGACCGCATCCTATCTCTCGCTTGCACTCGGCAAGCCTCTGCTGCTGGAAGGCGCCCCCGGCGTCGGCAAGACCGAGGCGGCCAAGGCGATTGCCGCCGTGCTCGGCCGCAAGCTGATCCGCCTGCAATGCTACGAGGGTATCGACGCATCGGCCGCGCTCTATGAGTGGAACTACCCGCGCCAGATGCTGGCGATCCGCCAGGCCGGCGAAGAGAGCATCGACATCTACGGTGAAACCTTTCTGATCGAGCGGCCGATGCTCGCGGCGTTGCGTGCGCCGGATTCGACGGTGCTGCTGATCGACGAAATCGATCGCGCCGACCAGGAGTTTGAGGCTTTTCTGCTCGAATTCCTCTCCGATTTCCAGATCTCGATTCCCGAGCGGGGCACCGTGCGTGCGACCGAGCATCCGGTGGTCGTCCTGACCTCGAACCGGACGCGCGACCTGCACGAGGCACTGCGGCGGCGCTGCGTCTATCATTGGATCGATTATCCGACCGCCGAGCGCGAGGCGCGCATCGTCATGATGCGGGCGTCCAGCGTGGCGGAATCGACGGCGCGTGCGGTGGTCGCCGC
>Ga0081539_10004785_pt1 | contig 14593 bp, 13 predicted proteins | sample TabmetS4T2R2_FD_71023 | JGI IMG/M metagenome (GOLD analysis project Ga0081539, IMG submission 71023) | Tabebuia heterophylla rhizosphere microbial communities from the University of Puerto Rico - S4T2R2 | ecosystem: Host-associated > Plants > Roots > Rhizosphere ...
TCTACCAGTTGCTCTGGCTGAACGTCATCGTGCCGGGGCACGTGCGCGGCCGGATCGCGGCGCCTGGTTCGTGCGCCACATCCTCATCCCCCGCGTGCTGCGCGTCTGAGGCCGCACGACGACCGGACAAGCGGCACCCGACCACGCCCGACGGGCGGCGGCGGTGCGCGGTGTGCTTCGTTGCGCTGGGGCATTCGCTGCCGCCCGTCTACCGCGTCGACCTTCAGCCAACGGACTCCGCCCGAATCGCGCCCTCCCAAGTCGCGCATTTGCTCGCGCTTCCCGCGCCGCTTCGGACCTACGACGCCAACGGTCCGCCGGCGCCGCTCCGCTAGTCGATCGGTCCATTCACTTCGATCACGGTCGCGCGATGCGCGAACCGCGCGCCGGCACAGTTCCGTCACGCGGGGCGCAGGCGCCCAAAATCCGCGGAGCCCCATTGAGAATTATCACTCTTGCCTTGTTTGCATGCGCGATTGCCCTCTTCACCGGCGGGAGATTGTTCGCCAACCACGGCCCGGGCACGTCCGGCGGCGCCAGCGCCACCGCTTCGGGCGAAACGCTCATACAAGGTCGCTTCGAGCTTTCTCTGCGCGAAGACTTCACGCAGTTCGAGCACGTCAGCCGCGCCGGTGCCGAACGCCGGGCGCTCGACGCCGGTGAGTTCGACGCGATCGAGCGCTCGTACCTCACGTCGGCCTCGCTCGCGTTCGGGCTGACCGACGACTTCCAACTGTCCGCGCAGATCGGCTACTACGCCGGCGAGAACTTCCTCGACGCCGAGAGCGAGGACGGCATCGACGTCGAGTCGTCCAGCGCCAACCCGAATGGCCCGACCGACCTGTCGCTCGGCGTGAAGTACCGCGTGCTGGAAGGTCGGCCGGGAAACCTGTCGGTGATCGCCGGCGTGATCGCGCCGACCGGCCGCGACGACGTGCGCCTGGCCAGCGGCGAACGCCTCGAACCGTCTAGCCAGCCGGGGACCGGTGCGTGGTCGTACCAGATCGGGCTGGCATACTCGCGATTCCTCACGTCGCGGGTGACGACCGACGCGAGCGCGATCTACACGATCCGCACGCCGCACGACGGCTTTGAGGTCGGCGACCGGGTGGATCTGGGCGTGGCCGTCGCGTACCGGTTGATCGAGTCGATCCGCTCGTTCCCCAACTACAGCGCCTTCGCCGAGGTCAACGCCGTCTGGCTCGGCAAGGACGAAGCGTCAGGCGAAGTGAACCGCAACAGCGGGGGCTGGACCGTCTACCTCACGCCGGGCGGACGCGTGCGTTTCAATGAAAACCTCTCGCTGACGATCGCGCCGTCGTTCCCCGTCGTACAGGAACTGAACGGCGAGCAGATCGAAAGTCGGTTCAAGCTCGCGGTGACACTGTCGGTTTCGTTCTGAACTGGGAGGTGCCCCATGAAGTTGATCGTGATTCTCGTCTCGGCATCGCTCGTCATTATCGTTGCGGGCTGCCAGTTGGCTTCGACCGGCAGCGCTGTAGCGACTTGCCGGCAGGGGCACGCCGAGTGCCTCGTGTGCAAGTCGAACGCCGACCTGGCGTGCGTGGACATCGCCGTCGAAGACGCAACACCGAGCTACGCGTACGGCGGGACGACTTATTACTTCTGTAGCGAAACCTGTAAGAAGAAGTTTGCGATGGATCCGCAGGAGTACCTGGCCGAAGCGGCGAAGTAGCAGCGTGTGCGGGGCCTGGCGGCGCAACCGGCACGTACCGGGATGGCATCCAGACCCAAAATAGGAACGGACCAAAAATAGGGACGGGAGCTATTTATCTCCGCGGGATCTATTCGTCTCCGTTCGGCGGCAACGGGTCGCCTAACTGAGGAAACTCCTGTCCGGCGCTGAGCGCGCGCAGGCGGCGCAATTCCTCCCGATCCGGCGGGACGTGGGCGAAGGCCTGCGCGATGCTGTCGGGGATTCGATTCAAGTACACCTCCGCATCCGCGTCGCGTCGGGCGGTCCTGGCGTATCGCGCGAGTGTGACCAGGCACACGGCTTCAACCAAGCGCGCGATCGCGAAAGCAACGTGGTGTGCGGCGTGGCACTGCTCGTCCGTGATAGAACCAAGGTCGCCGCACCGCCAGACGGCAACGACGCGTTCCTGATCGGACATCGTCGCCATGTTCGCCCGGATTTTCGGGATTGCGGCGCCCGCATTCGCCGCGTTCTCTGCGGCGACCTGTGCCAAGGCAGCACGACGCGCGAACAAATCGTTCTCCCACGACGCACCGGAGCAGAACTGCTCGGTGAGCGCCAGCGCCGTTCGCAAGTCACGCGGAGCACGCCGGGCGTCTTCGTGGCCGGCAGGGAGGCGGTACGCTGATAGGGATCGTCGTGCTGCGCGTGCCGCGCCGGCGACCATGGCGCGAATTGACAAGCGGGAAAGATCGTCGTTCGGCCTGGCTTCCGGCACGATCGAGAGCATACCACCGCGCCTCGGTTGCGCACCGAATGCGTTGCTCTACGTGCGGATTTGCGAGTTCGGGAGAGGACCGTCAGGTTTACGGCAGCAACTGATCGCGGAACGCCGTCGCGGGGAAGTACTTGCCGATGCTGGCGGGCGTGCCGTTCGATGCCGGTTGGTCGACCAGCATCACGCTGCGGGCGCCGATGTGCAGGCGGCCCTGCAAGGCGTTGACGAGCTGCGACAGCCGACGGAGCTGCGTGGGCGTCGGCACGCCGTGGTCGAAGTCGCCGACGAGGCAGATGCTGATGCAGTCGCCGTCGATCTGCTGCGCGCCGGCCGGCGGGGCGGCTGAGAGCTGCTTGTTCCAGCGTTGGCCGACCTGGATCTCGCCGTCGGTGCAGCCGTCGCCGTTGCCGATCACGAAGTGGTCGCCGACGCCATGCGGGCCGTTGGCGAGCGTCATCGCGTTGCCTGAGGTCGTGCGGCTCTGGTGGACGTAGATGAACTTCCAGCGCGCGGTGCGGACGGGCGTGTCGGTCTGGAAGACCACGTCCATCGTCTGCGGCGCGTCGATCGCAAAGAGGCTGTTCGAGGCGTCCGGCGTCAGCGGTGCCGGCGCGAGGGCGAGAAGCAGGGCACTGGTGAGCGAGAGCACGGTAACGAGCGTGGAGAGGACGATGACTCGACGGTGGGTGTTTTTCACGGTTCGGACTCTCCACGAAACAAGGCGCCCGCGACCTGGCATTCCGTTCCCAGCCTGGCGAGCGATGTTCGGTTCATTTTCGGATGCTCGCGTCCCTTAATCTCGGGGCCATGCGTCCGATAAAACCGTCGATCTCTCTCCAGCACCTTCATCGGTCCGGCGTGCCGGATCGTTTGAGTGCATTCCGCGAAAAATGATTCACGGACCAAAGTCAGCAGCCCATTCGCACGACATGGAGCGCTTCGGCGGCAAAGGCCGCCTCGAACTCACAACATCACAACGTCGCAAATCACAAAGAAGTTCCAAATCGCAATGAAAGGCTGAAGCTCCAAGTGGCCGGTTTGGAGCTTTGTCCGCTTTGCCCCGGTCGGAGCTTCCTTGTGATTTGTGACGTTGTAAGTTGTGATTTCGCACATCCTCAACGCGGCTCATTCCGCGAATTGCCGCAGCGCCGCCGCGCCCAGCGTCCGGTATTCGCCGCCGGTGCGCCGCGCGATCTCTTTGAGTGGCCCGCTGTCCGCGTCTCCCAACGCGAACGTGTGGACCTTTACGTCGCCCGACTTGCGAAGGTCCATCACCATTTCCACGAACGAGTTGTCCAGGTCAAGCCCTTTGCCCGTCGCCAGCACGATCGCGCCGGGCTTGTTGTTGAACGCCTTGTTCAGCGCGCTGGCCGCATCGCTCTGGCCGAAGGCGGTGGTCTCTTCCATCGCGCGGCGGCAGGCGGCGAGGTTCTCATTGCGGGCGTAGCCGGGGAAGCCGCTGGGATAAGCGAGGTCCGAGCCGTTGTTCCAAAAGATGACTTGAAACTTGCGGTCGCCGCCGAGCGATTGGACGGAACGGTACGTGACTTCCTTGAGCGTGTCGAACAGGTCGCGCGTGCCGCTGCCGCGGTCGAGGACGTAGATCACCACCTGCTCGGGGAGCGCGACGTCGCAGAAACTCGGGCCCGTCGGGGCGTGGTCTCTCGTCTGGAGCGGATCGGTGGACGTCGCGTTCGCATCGTTACTGGCCTGCGATCGCTGCGAGCGGCCGGATCGACCCATCGCCATGAAGACGATGACCGCGACGAGCGCCGCCAGGGCGATCGTCATCGCGAGGATGATCGGGAGCGAGGTCGAACGCGGCGCAGGTTTGGCGCCTGCGGAGGAGGTCGGCACCCCGCTGCGCAGCCGGGCCGAGCCGATGCCGCTGCCGGTCAGGCCGCTGCCGGCGACGACGTCGGCAAGATCTTCGAGTCCCGTGCCGCTGGGTTCCGTGCGGGCGCGGCGCTGGTAAAGCGCCTTCTGTCCCGCCGCCGGCGCGCCGGCATTGGCCACCACGGCCGTCCCGGGCGCTTGCCCCGGCGCCGCGGCTCGCGTCGGCCGTTTCAGGTGCGACGGCACCGTCTGGATCGTCCCGCAATGCTGGCACCGACACACCCCGCCGGCGAACGCGTCGTCGATCGTCAGCACGGTGCGGCAGTTGGTGCAGGTGAGGGAAATCATTTCCGATTGCCGATTTCCGATTGCCGATTACGCGGGGCGGCGTCGTTGCGCTTAGCTGTTTTCCGGGATGCCGCCATGATAGAAGTGATCTCGTTCGCCTCGCGCCAGAGCGGCTTGACGTGGGTGTCCGGGAGCAAGCCGGTTTCCATGACAAGTTCGAGCCAAAAGCAACTCTCGTCGGCCTCTTCCTCGACCACGCCAATCTTCGCGATGAACTCAGCCCGAGCGCGTGCGCGGCACGCGGCGCGATAATTGGAAGCTACCGATGTTCCGGAATCCGCCAATTGCCCCGCGATTGTCCAGCCGGGCTGTCCACTCGGCAGCGCCGACACAAGCTTCAACACCCGTAGAGCAAATGCCTTCGTGCGCTGCTTGAGATCGACATCATCCATTTGTTCGCCTCGATGTCATTCGGCAATCGGCATTCGGCAATTCCGCTCTACGGTTGCCACAAGTAATAAAACCCCCGCGGCAGCGCGAGCGCCTCGGGGAACTCCAACCGCATTACGTTGTCCCGCGGCGGCGGGGTCGGCGAGCTGGCGTAAATCGAACCCGAGTACCCGTACGGCCGCTTGTACATGACGGCCCGCGCGTTTGGCGAGTTGCTCATCTCGCGCGCGAGGCTCAACGCGTCCGGCAGCAGGCCGGTGCGATCGACCAAGCCATACTTCTGCGCCTGCTCGCCGCTGAAGACCCGGCCGTCGGTGACGAGCTTGATCGTGTCCGGGTCGGTGAGCTTGCGGTTCTCTTTCACGACGCTCACGAACCGCGCGTAGTATTCGTCCACCATCCCCTGCATGACCTCTTTCGCCTTCGGATCCAGCGGCTTGAAGGGCGAGCCCATGTCCTTGAGCTGCGCGCTCTTGATGGCCGTCTCGGTAATGCCCAGCTTGTTCATCGCGCCGGACACCTCGAAGGTCTGGAACAACACGCCGATGCTGCCGACCACGCTGGTGGGGTGCGCGACGATCTTGTCGCACGCGCACGCGACGTAATAACCTCCGCTGGCGGCGACTTCCTGCGTGTCGGCGACGACGGGCTTGTGCGTCTCGTTGCGGAACCGGCGGATCATCTCGTACATCGTGTCCGAACACGTGACCGTGCCGCCGGGCGAGTTGATCCGCAGGACGACCGCTTTCACGTCACCGTCGCGGGCGGCGCGGTCGAGCTGCTGCGCGAACAGGCTCAGCTTGTTCTCGCCCGGCCCGAGCAGGCCGTCGCTGCGGGCGTTCAGCAGCATGCCTTCGACTTCGATGATCGCGATCGTTGATGGCGAGAAGCCTTTGCCAGGTTGGACTTCGACCTCTTCGAGCTCGCCCGTGTTTGCGACGGGTTTGATCAGCAGGCTGGGCATGCTACAGCCGCCGGTCAGGAGACCGACGAGCAGCAGCGCAGTGAACGATGCAGGCAGACGCATGTGCGATAACCTTCCTTGGCTAGAATCGTCCCGTCGCCCCACGTCCCGAATGTGCGCCTCGGCGGGGGATTATGCCCATGGCCCATCACGTGAGCAAATCGAAGTTCGCCGAGCTGGTCGAGCGGGCGATCGCGGAGCTACCGCCTCCGTTCGACCAGGCGCTGGAGGAAGTGCCCATCGAGATCCGCGACCGGCCGACGCGACAGGAGCTCAAGCAGCTCGGCCTGAAGTCGCGCGACCTGCTCCTGGGCCTCTACCACGGCCGGCCGCGCACGGAGCGCAGCGTCGAGGACAACTGGCGGATGCCGGACGTGATCTACGTTTTCCAGGAAGACGTCGAGCTGGTGAGCAAGGACGAACAAGACCTGGTGCAACAGGTGCGCACGACGGTCCTGCACGAGCTTGGCCATCACTTCGGCATGAGCGAGGAAGACCTGGACAACCTGGGCTACGGTTGACTCAAGACTTCTCGGACGTTCGGCCGATGCGGACGGCGGGGAGACAAGCCCCCGCACCGGAAAAGGTTGTTGCGCCGCGACTTTTCAACGGTCGCCGTCCGGGATATGCTGGTACGATTCGCCGCCGCCGCACAGGCCGCGACGTCTTTCATCCCGGATTAGCACTGGCTTGCGACAGGAGTGACGACCATGACCCGCGCAGTATCCCGCGCACGGCTCGGCCAATGGATGCTTTCGACCGTCTGCCTCACCGCGATGGGGTTTGCGCCGGCGTGTGTGTTCGGTCAGACCCCCAAGGCGGGGGAAGTGGTCGGAATCTCGCGTCCCAGCGAGGAGCGCAAGCTCACGTTCGCCACACAGGGCCTCGTGAAGGAAACGCTCGTTAAGGAAGGCGAGGCGGTGAAGGCCGGTCAGGCGCTCGTCGCGCAGGATGACGAGATCGATCTCAAGGAGCTGGAGCGGCTCAAGCTGCTTGCCGATTCGACCGCCCGCGTCGAAGCGGCGGACGCAAGTATCGAGCTGAAGCGATCTGTCGTGAAGCGAAAGACCGATCCGGAGCGCGCCGGCGCCTTTACCGAGGCCGAGATCGAGGAAGCCAAGAACGACCTGACGCTCGCCGAGAAGCAGAAGAAAGTCTCCGAAGAGGAGCAACAGGAGGCCAAGATCAAGGCCGAGCAGCAGGCGAAGAAACTGGAGAAGATGAAGATCCTCTCACCGTACGACGGGATCGTGGCATCGATCGTGTCGAAGGCCGGCGAGTGGGCCGACCCGCAGAACAAGGACGGGGCGATCGTCGTCGTACAGAATGACCCGGTTTACATCGAGGTCACCGACCTCTCGACCAGGCAAGTCGCGATGCTGAAGCCCGGCCAGAAACTCCAGGTCCGTTACGCAAATGACAAGGAGAACGCCTGGCACGACGCGGAGATTTTCTTCTTCGCCCCCGTAGCGAACGCTGGGGCCGACACGCAGCCGATTAAGCTGAGGATGCCGAACCCGGAGGGTCGGGCTTCGGGGATGCAGATGTTCGTGAAGCTCCCGCAAAACGTGGCCGAAGCCGGGGCGGTCGGTGGTGGGCAGGCGTCGAGGTAAGTGAAAACCTTAAATCTCAAAGAACAAATCACAAAGAAGTTCCAAGCCCGAAATGAAAGCCCAAAGCGCCTTTGGAGTTTTCTGCCTGCCTTGACGTCTTGGAGCTTCTTTGCGAGTTGTGACTTGTGATTTGTGAGTTTCAGGGCGCGAAACGCCCTGTTCAGGCTTGGCCGTGTTTCGGCCCGGATTGCGCCGTATATACCATCAGGACTCCGTGCGCTGTCGGGGCGTACGGCCGTCGGGTTGTCGCATTACCCCGTTTTCCGTTGCAAATCGCTGCCGGAAACAATGAAATTGGGCCGCTATGTCATCTGGAATCGTTGAATCTTCCCAATCGGGCAGCTCCTCGGAAAAGGATCGCGACCGCACCCCGTCCGCCATCCCAAGGGCGCGCATGCTTCAACGATTGCTCCAGCAGGGCTCGGACCTGCCGGCCTTCATCAAGGCGCTGATCGAATCGCAGGGCGTCGTCGTCGCCGGCACCGAGGCCGCCGCGTTCCTCATCGAGCCCAACAACAACGGCGACGGCGCGCAGCCGCAAGGCGGCCCACCCGATTTCAAACTCCGCGCGATCGCGCACGTCCGCCCCGACGAGTCCGCGCCCGAGGTCCGCCAGAAAGCGCTCGAAGCCTTCGCCGAGATCGTCCGCCCGTGCGTCGCGCAGGGCAAGGACGGCGTGATCGAGGTCGACGGCTCGCGCAAGGACACGGTCGATCCGCAGTTCTGCCTCGTCACGCTCCTGCGCTCCGAGGGCAACATCGTCGGCGTCAGCGCGGTGATCGCGCGTGCCGCGAACATGGCCCGCGCGCAGCAGCGGCTCGCCTCGATGGAGCTGGTCGCCGGCTACTTCGAGATGTTCACGATGCGGCGGACGATCGAGCAGGCCAAATCGATCGCCAGCACGCACCAGAACGTCTTGCAGCTCGCGACGAGCGTCGCGACCGCGGAGGGGTTTGACTCGGCGGCGATGAACCTGTGCAACGAGCTGGCCAGCCGCACCGGCGCGACGCGCGTCGCGATCGGCTGGGTCGAGGGCTTCCCTCCCAAGGTCAAGCTCCGCGCGATGAGCCACACCGAGAAGTTCGACAAGAAGCAGGAACTGGCGGTGCTGATCGTCGCGGCGATGGAGGAGTGCCTCGACCAGGAAGACCTGGTGCACTACGACGCCGGCCCCGAAGCCGCGCCGGGCGACAAGGTCACCCGCGCCGCGGCCGAGCTGTCGCGCCGGCAGGGCGGGATGAGCGTGCTGTCGCTGCCGCTGCGCCGGGCGGGTGAGATCGTCGGCATCATCCTGATGGAGTTCAACGCCCAGCGCAAGCTCCCGCCCAGCGCCGAGACGTCGCTCGCGGTCGCGGTCGAGCTGCTCGGGCCGCAGTTGTACGACCGCTATCAGAACGACCGCTGGTGGATCACCAAGACCGGCATCAGCATCCGCGAGACCGCCAAGATGGCGATCGGGCCCAAGCACATGCTGCCCAAGATCTGCATCATCCTGGGCGTCGTTGGCGTCGCGTTCATCACGTTCTTCAGGCCGATGTACAAGGTCGTCGCGCCGTTCAGCTTCGTGGCGACGGAGCGCTCCATCAAGAGCGCGCCCTTTGAAGGCTTCGTCAGCGACAAGGTCTTCGTCGAGCCCGGCGATGAGGTGAAGGCCGGCCAACCGCTCATGGAGCTGAAGACCGACGAGCTGAAGCTGAAGTACAGCCAGGCGTTGGCCAATGCCCGCTCGCGCGCGATGGCAGCCAACAAGGCGCGCGACGAGAAGAAGCAGGCCGAAGCCATGCAGGCTTTGGCCGAGGCCGAGGGATACCAGGCTGAGGCGGACCTCTACAAGAAGCAGATCGAAGACGCCGTGATCCGCTCGCCGATCGACGGGATCGTGTTCAGTGGCGACTGGAAGGACAAGCGCCACTCGCCGGTGAAGAAGGGCGACGAGCTGTTCAAGATCGGCAAGAAGGACGGGTTCTGGCTGGAGCTGACGGTCGCCGAGCGCGACATCCAGGACGTGAAGGTCGGCGCGACCGGGTACCTCGCGACGACGTCGCTCCCGAACGAGCGCATGCCGTTCAAGGTCACGCAGATCGTCCCGCTCCCCAACGCCAAGAACAACGAGAACACCTTCGCCGTCCGCGGCATGCCCGACAAGCTCGATCCCAAGTGGCGCGAAGGCCTCGGCGGCGAGGCCCGCGTCGAGGTCGAGAAACGCTCGCTCCTGTGGCAGTGGACCCACCGGTTCGTGGACTGGGTGAGACTCAAGACGTGGATCTTTTGACGTGATTCTTTCGTGAGGAGGTCGTTGCCCGGGAACTCACAACCCACAACGTCACAACTCACAAAGAAGCTCAAACACTCAACGAAATGCGAATTGCCAAAGGGCCCTTTGGAGATTTGAGGTTTCCCTCCATTGGAGCTTCTTTGTGACTTGTGATTTGTGATTTTTTGTTCCGCACAGGCGGCCCGTCATGCTCCAACTCCGCCCCACATTCTCCGAGTCCTGGTACCGCGTGAAGGACCTCCGGCCCAAGCTGCGCGCCGGCGCGCAGATCAGCCGGCAGTTCTATCGCGGCGATCGCTGGTACGTCGTGCGCGACCCGGCCGGCAACCAGTTCCACCGACTCTCCGACGCCGCGTACCGCTTCGTCGGATTGCTCGACGGCGTGCGCACCGTCGGCGAGTGTTGGGACTTGGTCGGCGGACAACTTGAAGACGATGCGCCCACGCAGCCCGAAGTCATCCAGATCCTCAGCCAGCTCTACGCGGCCAACCTGGTCGAGACGGACATCTCGCCCGACGCGACCGTGCTGCTGCGCCGCCACAAGGTGCAGCAGAAGCGGCAGCTCCAAGGCCGGCTGATGAACATCCTGTTCCCGCGGATCCCGATCTGGGACCCGGACCGGTTCCTGTGCCGGTGGATGCCGGTGGTCGGCGTGCTGCTGAACAAGTGGGGCGCGATGCTGTGGCTGATCGTGATCGGCGCCGCGGTGACGGTCGCCGCACCCGACTGGCGCATCCTCCAGGCCGACTTCCAGGCCGCGATGCAGCACAGCCAGGACCCGCGGTACTGGCTGCTGTTCCTCTCCGTCTTCTGGGTGATCAAGTTCATCCACGAGTGCGGACACGCGTTCACGTGCCGGCGCTTCGGCGGCGAAGTGCACGAGATGGGCATCATGTTCCTCGTGTTCGTGCCCACGCCGTACGTCGACGCGAGCACCGCCTGGGCGTTCCCCAGCCGCTGGGCGCGGATGGCGGTCGGCGCGGGTGGCATGATCTTCGAGCTGTTCGTCGCGGCGCTGTGCACGTTCGTCTGGAAGTGGGTGAAGCCCAACGAGATGGTCTGGGGCGTCGACGTCCACGGGCTGATGAGCTACGTGATCTTCATCGCCTCGATCACCACCGTCATCTTCAACGCCAACCCGCTGCTGCGTTACGACGGCTATTACATGCTCAGCGACTTCCTGGAGATCCCCAACCTCCAGATGAAGAGCCGCGAGTACATCATGGGGTTGATCAAGCGGCACGTCTGGCGGCTGCGCCTCCAGCAACCGCTGCCGCCGGTCTGGCAGCGCGTGCAATTGTTCTTCTACGGCATCGCGTCCAGCATCTACCGCGTGTTTGTGGGCGTGGCCATCATCCTGATGGTGTCGTACCAGATCCCGATCCTCGGAACGCTGATGGCGATCGGCGGCGTGATCACGTGGCTGGTCGTGCCGGTCTTCAAGCTCGGACGCTACCTGCTGATCGAGCCCGAACTCCACCGCAAGCGCGGCCGCGCGTGGGCGACGGTTGCGGTGATCGCGGCGCTGGCGTTCTTCCTGATCGGGCTGGTGAAGTTCCCGGTGAACGTCTACGCCGACGGCATCGCCGAGCCGCTCGATCGCGAGCAGGTCCGCGCGCTCACTCCGGGTTTCGTCGCGCAGATCGTCGCCAAGCCCGGCTCGCACGTGAAGAAGGGTGACGTCATCGCGATCCTCCAGGACGACGAGTTGGAGATGCGCGTCGCTCAAGCGCGGACCGAGGTCCGCAAGGCCGAGCTCGAGCAGCAGCAGGCGCGCACGAACGACGCGAACCTCGCGCAGATCGCCGAGGCCAAGATCCGCGTCCGGAAGGACCAGCTCGCCGACGCGCTGCGGCAGAAGAACGAGCTGACGATCGTGGCCGGCCTCGACGGGCAGCTCATCGCACCGCACCTGAACGAAATGATGGGCAAGTACCTCCAGCGCGGCGAAGAGCTGGGCACCGTCGCGACGGTCGAAAAGCTTCAGATCAAGGCGGTCGTCAACCAAACCGACGCGCAACTTGCGGCTGAGAAGAAGCTGAACACCGACGACATGCCGACGCAGGTGCGGCTGGCGGGGCAGGCGGACGTGGTGCTCAACGCCGCTTCGACGCTCTTCGTGCCGGCCGCGATCAAGGAGCTGCCCAACGCGTCGCTCACGAGCGTCGGCGGCGGCGAGGTCACGCCCGACCCGCGCGACCCGCGCGGGCTCACCGCCGCAAACGAAGTGTTCATGCTGGTCTGCTCGCTCGCCAACCCGCGCGAGACCTACCAGCCGGGCCAGCGCGCGTACCTGCGGATCCAGATCGACAGGAGGCCCCTGGCGTGGCAGTGGACGCGCAAGTTCCTCCAGCTCATCCAGGCGCGGCAGCAGGAAAAGTCCGCACTGGTCGGCTAAGACGAATACGATTTACCACGGAGGCACTGAGGCACGGAGCAAAGCACTTGCGAATGCGTTTCTCCGTGCCTCTGTGCCTCCGTGGTGAAGACGCTGTTCAGGTTATGCAATGACTCAGCTCGCGACCACAGAGCTCTGGTCGATCTTCGACGCCCGCCGCGTGAAAGCGCCCGAGCTGCGCGGCGTGGACCTGTTCGTGAACGGGTTCGTCGGATGGTTCAAGAACCGCCAGGGCATGAAGAAGAAGTTGGAGGACGTGGCCGACCGCGTCGAGACGCTGGAGCCGGAGATCAAGGCGCTGGGCTCGGCGCATTTCGCCGACGAGGTCGCGAAGATGCGCGCCCTGGCGCGCGTCGGAAAGCTGAAGGACGAAGCCCTGGAGCGCGGGCTGGCGATCGTCCGCGAGGGCGCGCTCCGCGCGATCGGCAAGCGGCCGTTCAAGGTCCAGCTCATGGGCGCGCTGGCCATGCAGAAGGGCCTCATCGCGGAGATGGCGACCGGTGAGGGCAAGACGCTCACCGCCGCGCTCGCGTCGAGCTTGTGGGGCTGGGCCGGCAAACCCGTTCACGTCATCACGGTCAACGACTACCTCGTGCAGCGCGACGCCGAGCTGATGGGCCCGGTGTACCGCATGCTCGGGCTCGACGTCGGCTACGTGACGCACGAGTCGCACCCGCAGGAGCGCGTCGAGCATTACCGCCGCGGCGTGGTGTACGTGACGAGCAAGGAGCTGGTCGCCGACTTCCTGCGCGACCAGATCGCGCTGGGCAACCTGCGCTCGGCCGCGCAGACCGCGATCAACCTGATGGGCAGCGCGCTGCCGCGCCCGCCGCTGATGATCCCGGGCTTGTTCCGCGTGCTGGTGGACGAGGCGGACAGTCTGCTGATCGACGAAGCGGTCACACCGCTGATCATCTCCAATAGCCCCGACGACGAAGCGAACGCTTCGCTTTACCGCGCGGCGAACGAACTGGCGGCGAAACTCCTCGAGCGGGACCACTTCAAGATCGACTGGACCGTCCGCAACTGCGAGCTGAACCAACGCGGACAGGACTACCTCGATGAGCTCGCCGAGGAAACGCACAGCGGCTTTTGGAAAGGGCGTCGCCGTCGCGAGGAACTGGTCACGCAGGCGCTGACCGCGCGTCACTGCTACGTGCGCGATGAACAGTACCTGGTCGATCCGGAAGGCAAGGTTCAGATCATCGACGAGTTCACCGGCCGCGTCATGGCGGATCGGTCGTGGCGGCACGGGCTGCACCAGGCGATCGAGGTGAAGGAAGGCACCACCGTCACCAGCGACAAGGAGAACCTGGCGCGCCTGAGCTTCCAGCGCTTCTTCCGCCAGTACCCGATCATGGCCGGCATGACCGGCACGATCTGGGAGGCCGCGCCGGAGGTGTGGGAGATCTACCAGCGGCCGGTCGTGCGCATCCCGACGAACAAGCCGTGTATCCGCATCCAGCACCCGACGCAGTTCTTCGACACGACCGAGGAGAAGTTCGCGGCCGTCGTCGAACGCGTGATCGAACTGCACGAGAAGGGCGTGCCGATCCTGATCGGCACGCGGTCCGTGCTGAGCAGCTTGGAAGTGAGCAAGCGCCTGGAAGCCGCGGGCAAGCCGCACCGCGTCTTGAACGCGACGCAGACCGCGCAGGAGGCGAACATCGTCTCCGAGGCCGGCCAGCAGGGCCGGATCACCGTCGCCACCAACATGGCCGGTCGCGGCACCGACATCATCCTCGGCCGCGGCGTCGCCGAGCTGGGCGGCCTGCACGTGATCTCCACCGAGCCCGCGACCAGCGCGCGCGTAGATCGCCAGCTCTTCGGCCGCGCCGCGCGTCAGGGCGATCCGGGTTGCGCCCAGATGTTCGCCTGCGCCCAGGACGACCTCTTTCACCGCCACACTTACGACATCCTCCGCAAGGGTTGGCGCACCGTCCGCCCCGACCGTTTGATTAGACTCGCCCAATGGCGCGCCGAGCAGCTCGCGCGGTTCAACCGCAAGCAAGTCCTGAAGAACGACGACTGGATGGACCAGGCGGTGCCGTTCTAGCCGATCGCCACGTCCGGGGAGTCACGTGAGGGACGTGTGATGCGACGTATCAGACGGAACTGCGTCGAGGTCTGTGTCATCGCCTTCGTGGTGGTGTCACTGGTCGGCGCGGGCGCCGCAACCATCTCGTTGCTCGACGACGCCAACGCTCGCGTGCGATGCGCCTCGAACCTCCGCCAGATCGGGCAAGCGTTGTTATACGGATCGTGAATGATCCCCGCGCGCCGTTCGGCGCTTGTTCGGTTGCGCGATTCGAGTGCATGAGATAGAGGAGTCGT
>Ga0081539_10004786_pt1 | contig 14592 bp, 12 predicted proteins | sample TabmetS4T2R2_FD_71023 | JGI IMG/M metagenome (GOLD analysis project Ga0081539, IMG submission 71023) | Tabebuia heterophylla rhizosphere microbial communities from the University of Puerto Rico - S4T2R2 | ecosystem: Host-associated > Plants > Roots > Rhizosphere ...
CCAGATATGGCAGCGTCTGCCGGCCCGCGTCGAGCAGAAACGTCGGGTACCAGAAATTCAACGAGTAGTAGATGCACATGAACGACCCGATCACCAGCGTGGTCTGGATCGTCGTGCCGAGCAGATCCTTTCGGAAGATTCGCAGCGTCGACAACTTTGGCTCGCGTGCCTCCTCCCCGGTCTCGCGCAGCCGGCGCTGACGCTCGAGCCAGATGGGTGACTCGGGGACGCCACGGCGTATCCACAGTGTGAAGAGCGCCGGAATCACACAGACCCAGAACATCGTGCGCCACGCAAGGTCGGGCGTGTCGCTGAAGACGGGGTAAACGAACTGAAACACGATCGATGACAGCAGGTAGCCCCAATACCATCCACCCAGCAACAATCCAGACGCGAGTCCGCGCAGCTTCTTGGGCCAGTGCTCGAGCACGAGCGGCATGCCTGCTGCCCACTCGCCTCCCATGCCCAGGCCGAACAGCGCGCGCAACGCGAACAGCATGGCGTAGGACGTGGAAAAGCCGCACAGCGCCGCGAAGATCGAGAACCAGATGATCGACAGCGTCAGCGGCAGCTTGCGGCCGTACTTGTCAGCGAGTGTGCCGGCGATGGTGCCGCCAACCAGCCGCATGATGAGCGTCACGCTGCCAAGCGCTCCGGCAAGCGCCCGATCGATCGTGAAACTCTGCTGAATGTCCCGGACGATGAAGGCGAGGATGTTGAAGTCGAACGAGTCGACGATCCAACCGAGGAAGACGGCCCAGAACGCACGCCACTGATCGGAAGTGACCTGGCGCCACCATGGGAGGACAGGCGCGTCGGCAACGCCCGCCACTCCATCGGCCGGGATGACAGCGCTTCGACTTTCCAACAGTGAACCTCCGAACTGCCGCTAGGCGACGGTCGAGTGTGACGGGGTGTGTCGTCTGACGCGCGGCACCTTGTGCGTCGTCGTCGCGCTCAGCAGCCCGCCGGCGAGCAGGCTGACGACGGCAAGAGCGACGACGCTTGCCGACGGCGCGTCATAGTGCGGGTGGCCGAGCACCGTGACCACCGCATGGGCCACCACGGGCACGCACATCACAATCGTGAACGCTGCGTACGGCAGGACCATCGACGCGTAGTACGGCCGGTGGAGCAGGCCGATGATCCAGCCGATGACGAGCCACTGGCCGTAGCGGATGACCGTGCTCGCCACGAGAACCCAGAGCTGGGGCGTCGAGCTGTTCATCGCATTGAGGATGCTGAACAGCGTCGCCCACAGCACCCATCCGGTCACAATCGCGCGCAGCGCCAGCCACTTGTGATGGACGATCGTCTGCGTCCACGACTGGGCGATCGCCGCGAGGGCTTGTCGCCAGTACCACAGCGTCGATCGATCTGCCTGGCCTGAGCTGCGTCGACGGCACCGTTCCGCGAGATCTCCGACGAGCGCGTCGTCGACACCGGCGTGCTCGAGCAGCCATGTTCCTGCCGCGGACCACAAAGGAGGCATCATGACTTACCGCCCTCCTGTTTCCGGGAGCTCCTGCCACAGGCTGACCAGCGCACGCCTGACGCTGCTCGCTTCACGAAGCCCGCTCGGGGTGACCTTGAAATATCGCTTGGCCTTGCCGCCGCGCTCAGGCGTGGGATCACCGAGTCGCGACGAGACGAACCCCTTCGATTCCAGCCGACTCAGCGCGGCGTAGACGCTGCCGAGCGCGACCTCACGGCCGATGCACGATTCGATTTCCTCGAGGATCGGCAATCCGTACGCGTCCTCTTTCAATCGCATGACCGCGAGCAGCACCATCAGCTCGAAGTTCCCAAGGTTCTCTCGTCGCTTTTTCATCTGGTTCTCTCAGCCAGCAAGCGTGTGATCAGCACCTCGGTATCCTTGTGGACAATCGGAGGACCGCCCGCGCGTCCACGGCTTCCCACGCCCAGCGCAGCATCGGCCGGCGTCCGTCCCTGTTTGTCTTTGGCGTCGAGCACGGCGCCGTGCTGCGCCAGGAGCGTCACGACCGAGTTCAATCCCGACTGCGCGGCGTAGTGCAGTGCCGTATTGCCCGAGTCGTGCACCGCGGTGACGTCGGCGCCGTGCATGACGGCGAGCTGGGCAGCCTTGAAGAGATCGGCTTCGGTCCCGACGTCTTCCGAGAACGCGCTGGTGCCGCGGCCGAGACCAGAGGCGAGCATCAACGCCGTGGCACCATTTTTCTGCTTCAGCGAGACGTCAGCACCATGGTCGATCAGGATTTGCATGCTGCGATAGTCGCCGTGCTTTGCCGCGCGCATCAGTGCCGTGGCTCCATCGTTGAGGGCGGGATCGCCAGGCGTATGCGCGCGCGTCAACGTCGGCGTCTTCAGCGGCGCGTTGGGATTGGCGCCGCGGTCGAGCAGGAGGCGCTCGATGTCGAGCGGCGAGTGCGTGTCGTTGACCCGTCGAGGCGGCCGGCCATAGACCTCGGCCAGCGAATTCATGTCGACGGCCGCGTACAGCGGCGCCATGCCAGCGCTATCGACGATGTTCGGATTCGCGCCGTGGTCGATCAGCACCACGGCAGTGTCGTAGTGCGCGTTCATGATCGCGCGCAGGAGCGCCGTGGCCCCGTCGGGGTCGACCACGTCGAGATCCGCACCTCCATCGGCCAGCGCGCGTACGGCGTGCGCCGCGCCTTCGCGCGCCGCGTACATCAGCGAAGTCCATCTGCCCGGTGGGACGAACGTCAGGACGCCCTCGAGCCCGAATCGATCCTTCGGGAAGATGAGCGCCTTCGACCGCGCGTTGGGGTCTGCGCCGCGCGCCATCAGCAGCGTCACCACATCGGCGTGGTCCTCGGCAGCCGCCCACATCAGCGCGTTTTCGCCGAGGAGATCCTCCTGCGCCGCGATGCTGGCACCGCGATCGAGCAGCACCTTCACCGCATTCGTAATGCCGGTTCGCGCTGCAGTCATGAGCGCCGTCTGACCGCGCGACGCGGACGTATTGGGGTCCGCGCCGGCGCCGAGCAACGCCTCGATGATCGCCGCGTTGCCGTTGATCGCCGCCACCATCAGCGGCGAGCTGCCGTAGCGATTGGTGGCACGGGCGTTGGCACCCGCTGTCAGCAACAGCCGCGTCGTCTCGAGATCGTTGGCCTGCACCGCGAGGTGGAGCGGCGTGGTGCCATCTGCCTCCGCCGCGTTCACGTCGACCTTGGCGCGCAGCAACGCGCGGACGGCGCCGCGATTGCCGGCCCGGACGGCGTCCGCCAGGCGCGCCCCATCACCGCGCACGCCGATGGTCGCGGCACACAGCGCCAGCGCAATCACCGCGCCGCGCACGCGACGGGTTCGAGGCATCAGCCGAAGAGCTCCTCGACGCGTCCGTTGCTGTCGCCGAAGGTATCGATCGTGCTGCCGTAATGATTGGCCATCGCCAGCCACAGATTGCCAACAGGCGTTCGCGCCGGCAGCTTGACATGCCGATGGCCTTTGCCGACCGTGCCGCCAACCGCCACCACCGGCAGCGGATCGCTGGCATGGGGATTCGGATTGCCCATGCCGCCGCCGTAGACGATGAGCGAGTGATCGAGGATCGATCCGTCTCCATCGGGCAGGGAACGGAGCTTGTCGAGGAATCGCGCGAACAGCGTCACGTGGTAGGTGTTGACCTTCACGTTCTGCGCGATCTTCTGCGCGTCGTTTCCGTGGTGCGACACCGAGTGATGCTGCTCGGTGACGCCGATCTGCGGATAAGTGCGCTGACTCAGCTCGCGCGACAGCATGAACGAGAAGACGCGCGTGATGTCCGCCTGATAGGCGACGGCGAGCAGGTCGAACATCAGGCCGACGTGTTCCTCGAATGAATCGGGAACACCGACCGGGGCTTCGAAGCTGACGTCCCCGCTCGCATGCGCCTCGGCGCGCTCGATCCGCCGCTCGATCTCACGGACGGTGTCGAGGTACTCAGATAGTCGCACGCGATCGCGGGCGCCGATGACGCGCTGCAGCCGACCGGCTTCCTCGCCGATCGAGTCGAGCATGCTGCGCTGCTCGCGCATCCGCGCGGCACGCTGCGCGGCGGTGGCGCCGCCATCGAACATGCGCTCGAACACGACGCGCGGATTGATGTCCATCGGCAGCGGCGTCGACGGCGTCCGCCAGGAGATCGTGTTCAGGTAGGCGCAGTTGAACCCGGGCGAGCAGGCACCAACATAGCCGGTGAAGTCCTCGGTCGCCAGCTCGATGGAGGGAAACGGCGTGTCCTGTCCGATCTCCCGCGCGACAACCTGATCGATCGACGTATTGGCGAGCACGTCCTCGGCTTCCGTGCGCTTCGGCCACACACCGGTCAGGAATCCTGCCGCGCTCACGGCGTGGTCGCCGACCTGGCTGCCCGGATGCGATCGCGTCAGGTTCGACACGACGACCAGCGAGTCCTTGAACTTCTCCAGCGGCTTCAGGATCGGCTTGAACTCGAAGCCAGTGCCGACCTCCCCGGGGATCCATTGCTCGACGATCGCGCCATTCGGGATGTAGACGACGCCGAATCGCGTCCGCGGCCTGGCAGCCGTCTGGGCGAGCGCGGTGAACGCCGGCACCATCGATTCCAGCAGCGGCAAGGCCATCGTGACGCCGGCGCCACGCAGGAACGTCCGCCGCGGGAGCGATCGCTTGGTGACGAACATCAGAGCTCCAGCAACCTGTAATTCAAAATATAAAATTCAAAGTGCAAACAGTCCCACTTGCAACAACCAGGATGAAATGCGCCGCGCCTGGCACTCCGAAGTGATGAGCCATTGCTGTTTGCATTTTGCATTTTGCATTTTTCATTACTCCCTTACCGTCTCGCGGTGTTTTGCATCGCGACGTCACCCCGCACCCGCATCCGAAACGGCGTGCTGTGCACGATGCCACGCACGATCGACGACAACCGGTAGTTGTCTCGTGCCGCGTCGCGGACGATGGCGCGGACGGTCGGCATATCGTAGCTGTCCAGCCCACGGCCGAGCGCGTAAATCAGCAGCTTCTCGGTCATCGTCCCGACGAACATGTTCGGCCTGGCGACGATCGCGCTCCGGAGCTCGACCACGCCGCTGATCTGGCGACCATCGGCCAGCTGACCCGAGGCGTCGATCGCACCGCCGGGTTCGCGCGACCGCCACGCGCCGACGGCATCGAAGTTCTCCATCGCGAACCCGATCGGATCCATCACGCGATGGCAGCTGGCGCACACAGGGCTCGCCCGGTGCGCCTCCATCTGCTGGCGTAGCGTCTTCGGCGCCTCGTTCGCGCCCGGCGGCGTCAGCTGCGGCACGTCGGGTGGTGGCGGGGGCACCGGCAGCCCGAGCAGGTTCTCCAGGACCCACTTGCCGCGCAGGACCGGCGACGTGCGTTCGGCGTGCGACGTCACTGCCAGCATCGAACCGTGCCCGAGCAACCCCCGCCTGGCGTCGTCGGTGACGGGCACGCGCCTGAACCAGCTGCCGTAGATGTTCGGGATCCCATAGTGACGCGCCAACCGCTCGTTGACGAACGTGTAGTCGGCGTTCAGCAGATCGAGGACACCGCGATCCTCGCGGATGATGCTCGTGAACAGCAGCTCGGTCTCGCGGCGAAATGCCTGCCGCAGGTTGTCGTCGAAGTCGGGAAACAGGTCGGAGTTGGGCTGCACGTTGCGGACGTTGCGCAGCTGCAGCCATTGACCCGCGAAATTGGCGACCAGCGCGTCGGCGCGCGTGTCGGTGAGCATGCGCCGCAGCTGCCGATCGAGCACGGCGTCCTCGTGCAGCCTGCCTTGTTCCGCCACGCGAAGCAGCTCCGCGTCCGGGATGCTGCTCCACAGGAAGAACGACAACCGTGACGCCAGCTCGACGTCGCTGATGCGATAGGGCGTGCCTGGCGTCACAGCCGCCGGATCCTGCTCGACGCGAAAGACGAAGAACGGGCTGGCGAGAATCCGCGCGAGGCCGCGCTGAATGCCCGCGTCGAATGTGCCCTGTCTCCTACCGTCGCCGTAGAACTGCATCACCGGCCGCAGGTCTGCTTCGGTGATCGGCCGACGATATGCGCGCCGCGCCACGCGCGTCAGGATCTCGCGCGCGCACGCCTGCTCGGCGGCAGCCGCCTTCGGGCGGCACGTGAGGATCTCGCGACGCGACGGGCTGTCGCCGGACCCGGAGACGGAAAACGGTCCCGAGATGGACAGCGTCTGGATATGCGGTTTCCCGCTCCAGTCGAAGTTGTCGGCGGAGCTGCGCATGAACCGCTGCAACCGCTCGGTATCCTCCACCGGCAGATTGCCGATGAAGGCCACGGTCACGTCATGGGCCCCGGCCGTCACCGGCACGCGCACGCGCATGCGCGCCTCGACGGCGTCGCCGGTGTCGGTCGGCTTTTCGAACAGCGACGCGAGATCGTCGTAGCCGCCGATCGTGACCTGGTGCACGGCCTGGCCGTCGATCGACACCTCGAACTCGCTCGGGTACTGCAGGCCGCGCACGATGTTCAGGTTCGTGCGATACAGCTTGGTCTGGAAGTCGTACTCGCCGTTGACCGGAAAGTCGTAGCGGACGCGCAGGCCGCCGATCGTCCCCAGCGGCAGGCCATCGATGTGGCGATCCTGCGAGAGATCCTGCCGCACGCGGAACGTATCGCTGCCCGGCCGCATGTTGACGTCGCCGATGGCCATCGCGCTGATCTTGTCGGCGGCGGCCAGATACCGCTCCTGCAAGGAGGGCGAAATGCCGAGGACATCGGACACGTTGTCGAAACCGAAGGCCGAATCGTCGGGCGGCAGCAGCGTCGTCGCATCGACGTTCAGGCGCAGCAAATCACGGATGGCGTTCGCGTACTCCGTCCGATTCAGTCGATGCAACAGCGGACGACCGGGGTGGGGCGAGGCCGCGGCGGCTCGATCGAGCTGATGCTCGAGCCACTCGGTCATGCTTTCGATCGCGTCGTCGGTCGGCCGGCGAACACCGGACGGCGGCATCAGCCCTGCCCGCAGCTTTCTGATGACGAGCTCCCACTGAGCGGCGTGACCGCCAGGATTGGCGAGCGTCGCCGGGTCGAGCACGAGACCGCCGGTCTTCAGGCGCTCGTTGTGACAGGTGACGCAGTAATCGGTGACCACTTGCTGATGCGTCGCCAGTGTCGCCGAGCTCGACGAGGTCGTCGCTGCCTGGCGCCGCAGCGCCAGCGGTTGCCCCGAATTTCCAACTCCGAACTCACTGACGCTCGAACCAACTGCCAAGCGCTGAGAAACAGGATCGGGAGGTGGAAGTTGCCTCAGGGTAAGGGCATTGGGAGTTGAACATCCCGACCATGCGAGTGCGCCGATCCACAGGTAAATCGCGCCGACGACACCTCTGCCGCCCACCTGCCTCATAGAGCAGCGAACAGGATAACTGGTTTTTTCAAGCCGTGTGAGGAAAGCCAATCATGCGATCGAGACAGCCAGCGGACGTGGCGCGACATCGAGGCGCGCGGCAATCCCTTCCAGGCTCGGCGAGGCCGCAGGATACAAATCCAGCACCGCCGGATCGTGGCCGGGAATCACATGATCCGGCGACGCCGCCAGCCGTCGAATCGTCGAATACCCTTCCAGCACCTCGCCGACGTTGTAGGTCACTGGATAGACGCGACCTTCATTGGCGTGCGCATACAGGTGCGTGGCGTCCGACGCGAGAACGACCGCTCCGCGTCGTGTCATCACGCGCACGCACTGCAGTCCCTTCGAATGTCCGCCGATGCGGTGGACCGAGACACCGGGCGCGAGCTCATCGTCGCCGTCGTGAAACACCACGCGACCGGCAAACACCCTCCGCACAATCGAGACAATGTCCTCGACTTCGAACGGAATCCGCATGATCGGGTGCGCCATCAGTCGTCCCGTCGCGTAGGCCACCTCGCTGTCCTGCACGTGGTACCGTGCCCGCGGAAAGGCGTCGTAGTTGCCGCAATGGTCGTAGTGCAGGTGGGTAAGAATGACGTCTTCAATCGACGCCGGATCGACTCCGAGCGCCTCGATCGCCTGAGCGACAGGCGTCGTAATCGTCCGCCCGCGCCTTCCGGCCATCATCGCGTCAAATCCGGTGTCGACGAGAAACGTTCGCGCCGATCCCACCGCGAGCCACACGAAATAGGCAAGCGGTTCCAAGATGTCGTGCGGATCGCCGAACAGGTAGTTTTCGTTCGATCGGCGGTCGTGATGCGCATATTTCAGCGCGAACACCTCGTAGACCGTGTCGCTCATCCGGCGCAGTGTACTTGGGTCGCCGGTGTCCAGGTAGATGGGTAGATGGGTAGATAGGCTGATAGGCAGATAGGAACTGGTCACCGGGGCGGATAGGTAGCTGGGTCGACGGACAAGCGTTTGCCCCATCTACCCATCTACCCATCTACCCATCTACCCATCTACCCAGTCCCCCTGATACGATCGCGAGTCTTTCGGAGGGCTCGTATTCGTGATTATCGATTCGCACGGCCACGTCACCGCGCCGGACAGTCTCTACGTCTACAAGGCGCAGTTGACCTCGCATCGCGGCGCGCACGGGCGCCAGGCCAACATCAACGACCAGGACATCCGCGAGGCGCTGCACAAGCCGGTCTTCGGCGGCAGCTCGCATCTGGATCAGTTGACGGAGGTGGGCACCGATCTGCAGCTCATCTCGCCGCGGCCGTACCAGATGATGACGAGCGAGAGTCCCAGGCTCGTTCAGTGGTTCACCGAGGAAACCAACACCGTCATCGCGAAGCAGGTCGAGATGTATCCGGGCCGCTTTCGCGGCGTCTGCGGATTGCCGCTGACCCCGGGGGTCAGCCCGAAGGCGGTGCTGCCCTATCTCGAAAAGCTCGTGAAGGAGCAGGGATTTGTCGGCTGTCTCCTCAACCCGGATCCAGGCGAGTGCAGCGGCGTGGAGACGCCGCCGCTGGGCGATCGATTCTGGTATCCCCTGTATGAGAAGCTCGTCGAGCTCGACATCCCGGGTCACATCCACTCGTCCGGCTGCCGCTCCGAGCGTCTGACCTATTCGCTCCACTTCATCAACGAAGAGAATATCGCGGTCGTGTCGCTGCTCACCTCCGACGTGTTCAAGGACTTCCCGACGCTGAAGATCCTGGTCTCGCACGGCGGCGGCGCCATCCCGTATCAGTTCGCGCGATTCGAGGCGAGCTCGCTGCGCCGCAAGGGCGCCACGCGGTTCTCCGAGGCGATGCGGAACCTGTACTACGACACGGTGCTCTACTCGAAGGATTCACTGGAACTGCTCTTCAAGACCGTCGGCATCGACCGGTGCCTGTTCGGGACCGAGCGCCCCGGCGTCGGCACGGTGAAAGATCCCCGCACGGGCCGCTGGCTGGACGAGACGCGATTCACCATCGAGGCAATCGAATGGCTGACCGACGCGGACAAGAAAGCAATCTTCGAGGACAACGCGAAGAAGTTGTTCAACCTGAAGGTCGCGGAGCAGGTGGCCGTATGAATCGACGACTGTTCCTGGTGGCGGCGCTCATCGCGATTGCCGCGAGCTGGCCGCGGGCGCAGACGCTGCAGAAGATCGTCATCAACTATCCGACGCGCAGCGGCGCCTCGTGGCACCTGTACCTCGCGAAGGAAGGCGGCTACTACAAGAAGTACGGTCTCGACGCGGACATCGTGTTCGGCGTGCACCCGACCGGCATCGCCATGCTGACCAGCGGTCAGGCGGTGATGGTGAACCACTCGCTCGAGCAGGCGATGGTCGCCAGCACGCGCGACGGGTCGTTCGCGCTGATGGGCAGCACCTCGAACCGCGGGCTGTTCGCGCTCATCGCGCAGAAGAGCTTCACCAGTCCGAAGGAGCTGAAGGGCAAGCGGATCGCCATCGGGCAGGTCGGTGATGCTCCGTACAACTACAGCGTCGCGTTGCTCGGCAAGTACGGTCTGGGCGTGCGCGATGTGGAGTGGATTCCGGTCGGCACCGACGTTACCGGGCGCGCCACGGCGCTCTCGACCGGCCGCGCCGACGCCACGCTGCTGACCGCGCCGAACTGGTTCCGCCTGGAGGAGATGGGCTACAAGAACCTGGCGAACCTTCAGGATCACGACGTCTATGCCGCGACCGTCTACATGTTCAGCAAGAAGGCGGTGACCGACAACCCGAAGCTCGCCGAGCAGATCACCAAGGCGCACGCCGAAGCGATCAAGCGCTTCTACGACGACAAGGCGTTCGCCATCAAGGCGTATCAGGCGTTCGACAAGCAGCCGGACGCCGACGTGGCGCGCATCTACGATCTCTACAAGAACGGCAACATCTTCGAGCGCGTCCCTTACGTCCTCGACGCGGCCGTCAAGTCGATCGTCAGCCAGCAGATCGACCAGCGCATCGCCAAGGACCTCAAGAGCTACGACTTCCACAAGGTGGTCGACAACAGCGTCATCGATCGACTCGTCAAGGAAGGGTTCTTCGAGAACCTGTTCGGCGCCGGCATCAAGGCCGAGGAACAGCGCAAGGCGAAGCTCGCGTTCCGGTGATTCACATCGATCGGCTCACGAAGCGCTATTACGTCGAGCGTGATGGGCGACAGGTCGTCGCGCTGTCCGATGTGTCGCTCACCGTCGCCAACGGAGAATTCATGGCCATTGTCGGCCCGAGTGGCTGCGGCAAGACCACGCTGCTCAACATCGTCGCCGGCCTCATCCCGTACGACCTCGGCGCCATGAGCATCGATGGCCGACGCATCGAGGGCCCTGGCGTCGATCGAGCGGTCGTGTTCCAGCATTCGAGCCTGCTGCCATGGCGCACCATTGCCGGAAATGTGCGCTACGGGATGGAGATGCAGAAGCGTTTCGACGCTGCGACCATGCGCGAGCGCACGGACCACTTCATCAAGCTGGTGGGCCTCTCCGGATTCGAGAAGCACTATCCGTCGGAGCTATCGGGCGGCATGCAGCAGCGCGTCAACCTGGCACGCGCGCTCGCCGCCGACCCCGCGGTGCTGCTGATGGACGAGCCGTTCGCGGCGCTCGACGCGCAAACGCGCGAGTTCATGCAGGCCGAGCTGCTGAAGATCTGGAGTCAGGCGCGAAAGACGGTCATCTTCATCACGCATCAAATCAACGAAGCCGTTTATCTGGCCGACCGCGTCGCGGTGATGAGCGCGCGTCCGGGGCGCGTCAAGGGCATCTTCGAGATCCCGTTCGAGCGGCCGCGGCAGCTCGGTCTCAAGCGCGATCCGCGCTTCCTTCAGCTCGAGGACTCCATCTGGCAGCTGGTGGAAGAGACGCCGGAGCGGATCGGGATGGCGAAGACGGCGAGCTAGGGTGACCACGATTCAGGACGATCCCGCCCTGACTGAACGTCCGCGGCGCAGCTTCTACGAGCGTCACGAAGCCGTCATTCTCGGCGGGTCCGCCGTTCTCATCGCGATCGCGATCTGGCAGTGGGCCTGGTCCGCCGGAAAGATCTCTCCGCTGTTCTTCACCGGTCCCTCCGCGGTCGTCGCCCGCTTCATCGAAGAATGGACGATGGGCAGGTTGAAAGAGGACCTCGCGTACAGCGGAACCAACTTCGTGATTGGGGTCGGCGCCGCGATCGCCACCGGCGTCATCACGGGCGTGGTGATTGGGTGGTACAAGCGCCTGGCGATGATCTTCGAGCCGTTCCTGACGGCGCTCTACTCGACGCCTCGCGTCGCGCTCATCCCGCTCATCCTGATCTGGTTCGGCATCGGGATCTGGTCGAAGGTGTTCATCGTGTTCATCAACGCGTTCTTCCCGGTGCTGATCAACACGATCGGCGGCGTGCGGTCGACCGACCGCGATCTGCTGCGTGCCGCGCGCGCCTATTGCGCGTCGGACTGGCAGATCTTCACGACCATCGTGCTGCCGGGCGCGGTGCCGTTCATCCTGACCGGCGTGCGGCAGGCTGTCGCGCTCGGGTTGATTGGCGTGGTCGTCGGCGAGATGTTCGGCGGCAGCCAGGGGATCGGGTACATGGTCAATTACGGCGGACAGACGTTTCAAACCGACACCGTGTTCATGGGTGTGGTGCTCATCGCGTTCGCCGGCATCGTGCTCACCTGGCTGGCGGAGCGGCTGGAACGGCACTTCTCGAGGTGGAGACCGGAACGGTGAGCGCCCTGACGGCCTACGGGCTACGGTCTTCGGGCTTCGGTCCTGGCGGAATTCGCGTTGGGGGCCACGCGCGAGAGACGAGGCAACATACATTCCAGGCCCGAAGGCCGAAGGCCGAAGCCTGAAGGCCACGGAGCACACGCATGGCAGACATCGTTCTCGGAATCGGCTCCTCGCACGGGCCGCTGCTCTCGACGCCGCCCGAGCAGTGGGACCTGCGCGCCAAGGCGGACCGCGCCAACAAGAGTCACTGGTATCGCGGCAATACCTACGACTTCGAGTCGCTGCTCACCGCGCGCGCGCCCGGGTTTGCATCCGAGATCGAGCCCGAAAAGCGGCGACAGCGCTTCATGCAGTGCCGCACGGCGCTCGAGGCGCTGGGTCGGAAGTTCAACGAGGTCGCGCCCGACGCGGTGGTCATCATCGGCAACGATCAGCGTGAGTTCTTCAACGCGGGACTGACACCGGCGATCACCGTCTATCGCGGGAGCGAGATCCACAACGTGCAGCATCTGCACGAGGACCAGCCCGGACTGAACATCGCGGAGCCGTCGAACTCGCCCGAGGAAGGGGCCACCTATCCGGGCGCGAGCGCTCTTGCCGATCACATCCTGCGCTCGCTCGGCGACGAGAACTTCGATCTCGCGCAGTCCGATGACACGCCGAGCGGCGCGCCGCGTGGCGGCATCCCGCACGCGTACGGCTTCTTCTACCACACGATTCTGCAGGACCGGACGCCGCCGAGCGTGCCGGTCATCCTCAACGTGCACTTCCCGCACAACACGCCGAAGCTGCACCGCTGCCTCGAGCTGGGTCGCGCGCTCCACCGCGCCATCAAGACCTTCGACGGCTACAAACGGATCGCGCTGATGGCCTCCGGCGGCCTCACGCATTTCGTCATCGACGAGGACTTCGACCAGCAGATCATCGCGGCGATGAAGAGCGGCGACGAGAACGCGCTGGCGACGTTCCCGGAGAACTACTTCAAAGTGGGCACCGCGGAGATCAAGAACTGGTACCCCGTGATCGCGGCCGCCAACGCCGCCGGCCTGAAGTATCACCAGATCGATTACGTGCCGTGCTATCGGTCGGAAGCCGGCACCGGCAACGCGATGTGTTTTGCCTACTGGGAGTGACCCTGTAGGAATCAGGTATCAGGAATCTGGATTCAGAGCTGGTTCGGAATCAGGTCGCAGGAACCACGGTTGTAGGGTCCGCCTTCAGGCGGACCGACACTATATGGACGATTTCACTAGCCGGTTGACGCGCCTCGACGCGTGCGCCGTGTCGGACGCGCTCGACAAGCTCGGACTGACCGGCGTCGTCTCGGGCATTCACCGTCTCGCGACCAATCGACGGATCTCCGGTCGCGTCGTCACCGTCAAGCTCGAAAAGGATGATGGGCGCGCCGTCGCGTCGCGGCATCTGGGCACGTCGGCGATCGAAGCGTGTCAGCCCGGTGACGTCATCGTTATCGAGCAGCGGTCCGGCATCGAAGCCGCGGCCTGGGGTGGCAATCTCTCGCTTGGTGCACAACTCCGGGGTGTGTCGGGTGTGATCGTCGACGGACCTGCTCGCGACGTCGACGAAGCGCGCGAGTACGGCTTCCCGCTGTTCGCCCGCGACCACACGTCCCGCACCGCTCGCGGCCGTATCGTCGAAACCGGAACCAACGTCCCCATCAGCGTCGGCGACCTCACCGTGAATCCCGGCGACTTCGTCGTCGCCGACGGCAGCGCCGTCGTGTTCGTTCGCGCCGCGGACATCGAACACGTACTCGACGCCGCGGAAGCCATCGCGGCCAAGGAGCGTGCGATGGTTGTGGCGCTCCGCGAGGGTCAGCCAATCAGTCAGGTGATGGGAAAGAGCTACGAGACGATGTTGAAACCGTGATCCTTGCAGGTGTCAGGATTCAGGTATCAGGATTCAGGGGTGGTCCAGGAATCAGGCAGGAATTCCAATCAGGACTCAGGGTCGAACCGCTGTGCCATGAGCGTCTGATCGCGGGCGAACACGATATGGCCGGAAGCGTAGGCAATTGACGACTCCGTCTGCAGCAGCGTGACAACAGGCTCGCTCGAGTCGAGCGAGCCAATCCGGATCAGCGAAGGTTGTGACGGCGGGCAGCACGCGCCTGTTGACGCGGTGTAGAAGAAATGCCGCCCGTCCGGGAGAAAGTAAGGAAACCGGTGATTCGTCTCGCCCGTCGACGGATCGAGCGTTGTCACCGCGGCCGTCGCGCCACCCGCGGCGGACACCCGCACCAGACCAGCGCCCGACGCCGACGCGACGATGACATCGTCGCGGCTCCAGCTGCCCCCGCGTGCAAGCGGCGCATCGCACAGCACGCTCGGAAGACCGCCGGCAATGGCGATCTTCTTCAACTTGCCGCCGGCGAAGAATGCGATGAACCTGCTGTCGGGCGACCAGAACGGAAAGGACGCGCCGTCAGTTCCCGCAAGCGGCGTGGCGATCAGCGTCGCGACCGGCCGCAGCCAGATCTGATA
>Ga0081539_10004787_pt1 | contig 14590 bp, 9 predicted proteins | sample TabmetS4T2R2_FD_71023 | JGI IMG/M metagenome (GOLD analysis project Ga0081539, IMG submission 71023) | Tabebuia heterophylla rhizosphere microbial communities from the University of Puerto Rico - S4T2R2 | ecosystem: Host-associated > Plants > Roots > Rhizosphere ...
AGGCGCGCGGGCGAGCCAGCGGACCGGATCAGGTGCCAGGTGAACCACGACGGCGCGCGCCGCCGGCGGGTCGCCGACCAGGTCGTCCTGGCCCAGCGGCGGGTCCTGCCCATGGGTGACGAGGGCCCGGTCCCCGTGGTAGGGCAAGGCGACGGTGAGCGGGGTGGGCCAGCCGTCGAACCACCGGGACCGGGAGAGATTCACGCCTTCGGCGTCGGCCAGCAGCCGGCGGCACACCTCGCCGTAGACGTCCTGGCCGAAGGCCGCGGCCAGGCCCGTGCGCAGGCCGAGGCGGCTGAGCGCGACAGCGAAGTTGGCGATCCCGCCGGGTCCGGACCCGAGACCCTTGGCCCAGACCTCGGCGCCGGGAACGGGTGGGGAATCCATCCCGGTGAAGACGATGTCGAAAAACAGCAGACCACAGCAGAAGGCGTCGAGCGGCCGAGGAACGGCCGGCGCCGCGGCTAGCGTGTCGGCCCGCGCAGCATCCCGTGGGTCGACCGGCGCGGCGTCCCGCGCGCCGTCGGCTTCCGACATATCCCCACCTCCCGCCCGCACGCTTCTGCTCGACTATGAGGAACCTAGGCGAGAGCATGCTCTACTGTGAATGACTGTGCAAGGGTTGATCGGAAAAGACACGTGACTGTGACTGAATCTGCAGGGTATGGTCGCCACATGCTGGCCGAGCGGCGACACGAGCTGATCCTCCGCGCGCTACGCGCGGACGGCCCGGCAACCGTGTCCGTCCTCGCGGAGCGGCTCGGGGCGAGCGAGGCGACCATCCGCCGCGACCTGATCCAACTGGACGGCGAGGGCCTGCTGCGCCGGGTGTACGGCGGCGCCGTTCCCGTTGTCGACCGCGACGACCCGTTCGTGGACGTGGCCGAGGTCCACGCAGCGGAGAAGGACGCGATCGCCCGCGCGTGCGCCGAACTCGTCAAGGACGGGGAGACGGTACTGCTCGACATCGGCACGACTGCGCACCGACTCGCCCGGCAGCTGCGCGGACGCACCCTCACGGTGATCACCAGCAACCTGGCGGTCTACGAGGAACTGGCCGACGAAGCCGCCATCCAGCTCGTCCTGCTCGGCGGCGTCCTCCGCCGTGAATACCGTTCGCTGGTCGGCTTCCTGACGGAGGACAACCTGCGCCAGGTGCACGCCGACCGGTTGTTCCTGGGAACCAGCGGCGTGCGCCCGAACGGGCAGGTCATGGACACCACCGTCGTGGAGGTTCCGGTCAAGCGAGCCATGATCGCAGCGAGCGACCACGTCGTGCTGGTCGCCGATATCGGCAAGTTCCCCGGCAGGGGGATGGCACGCGTCTGCGGGCCGGAGGACCTCGACATGGTGGTCACCAACGCGTCCCTGGACCCCGCGACCAGGTCATCCTTCATCGAAGCCGGTGTGGAGGTGGTCGAGGCGTGAGGCTGACCGTCCTGGGCGGCGGCGGTTTCCGCGTCCCGCTGGTGTACCGCGGCCTCCTGGCCGACCAGGCAGAGGGCCGGGTCACCCAGCTCACGCTGCATGACCTGGACCCCGCCCGGCTGGAAGCGATCCGCCGGGTGCTGGCCGAGCAGGCCGACGGCGTCCCCGATGCGCCGAGCGTCGAGGTGACCACCGACCTGGACGAAGCCGTGGCAAAGGCGGATTTCGTCTTTGTCGCGATCCGGGTGGACGGCCTGGAGGGCCGGGCGCTCGACGAGCGGCTGGCATTGGACGAGGGCGTGCTCGGGCAGGAGACCGTCGGCGCCGGCGGCGTCTCGTACGGGCTGCGGACCGTCCCTGTCGCCGACCAGATCGCCCAGCGGATCGCCGCTGTCGCCCCCGATGCCTGGGTGATCAACTTCACCAATCCGGCCGGACTGGTGACCGAGGCGATGGCCCGGCACCTCGGCGACCGGGTGATCGGGATCTGCGACTCCCCGGTCGGGCTGGGCCGTCGGGTGGCCCGGGCCCTGGGCATCCATCCGGCCGATGCCGAGCTCGACTACGCCGGGCTGAACCACCTCGGCTGGTTGCGCGCCGTTCGGGTCGACGGCCGCGACCGGCTGCCCGAGCTGCTGGCCGACGCCGAGCGGCTCGGCCGGTTCGAGGAGGGGCGGCTGTTCGGTGCGGCCTGGCTGCAAGCACTCGGCGCCGTCCCGAACGAGTACCTGCACTACTACTACTTCAACCGGGAGGCGGTCGCCGCGGCGCGCGCCGCCGCGGAGACCCGCGGAACGTTTCTGCTGCAACAGCAGCGGCGGTTCTACGCCACACTGGCCAACGGCAATGGATCCGCGCTGACCGCGTGGGACAGCGCTCGGCTGGAGCGCGAGAGCACCTATATGGCGGAGAACCGGGAGGCTGTCGGCGCTGGTGAGCGAAACTCGTGCGACCTGGAGTCCGGCGGCTACGAGCAGGTCGCCATCGCGCTGATGCGGGCGATCGCGCGGGACGAGCGGGCCACGTTGATCCTCAACGTGCGCAACCGCGGCGCTCTGGACGTGCTGGATGACGACGCGGTGGTGGAGGTGCCGTGCCTGGTCGGGTCGGACGGCGCCCGGCCGGTCGCCGTGGACCCGCTGCCGGATCACGCCGCCGGCCTGGTCACCTCGGTCAAGGCGGTCGAGCGGGCGGTGATCGAGGCTGCCACCACAGGCTCGGCGTCCGCGGCGCTGCGGGCCCTCGCCATCCACCCGCTCGTCGACTCCGTTGCCGTGGCCGGCCGGCTGCTCCAGACGTATCGGCACCACTTCCCGCAGCTGGCGTACCTCCGGTGATTGCGAAAGAGGACCACACATGCACGACGATCGCGGCCTGGTCGAGGCGCGGCTGGACCGCGTGCTCCGGGAGCGGATCCGTGCGGCGACGTACGCCGCGACGCTGCCCCTGGAGCTGGCGGTCTGGCACGTGCCCGGCGAGCCGGTCCAGGTCACACAGGCGCTGACCGCGATCTACGAGCCGTTCGCCACGGGGACGCGGTGGGGCCCGCCATGGTCTACGAGCTGGATCCGGGCCACCGGCGAGGTTCCGAGCGGATGGGCCGGCCGCCGGGTGGAGGCGGTGATCGATCTGGGCTTCGTCGGCGACTGGCCCGGCGGGCAGGCAGAGGCGCTCGTGCGGGACCTGGACGGCAAGCCGATCAAGGGCGTGGCGCCGCAGAACCAGTACGTCCCGATCGCGAACCCGGCCGCCGGCGGTGAGCCGGTCGGCCTGCTGATCGAGGCCGCCGCTAACCCCGACATCCTGGCGGGCGGCTTCCGGCCGACCCCGCTCGGCGATCGGCTGACAGCCGGGGACGAGCCGCTGTACACGTTCCGCCGCGCCGATCTCGCCGTCCTCGACGAGGACGTCTGGCACCTCAGTCTGGACATCGACGTGCTGTCGGAGCTGATGCGGGAGCTGCCGACGGAGGGGCCCCGGCGGCACGAGATCCTGCGTGCGCTGGAGCGCGCCCTCGACGTTCTGGACCTCACCGACGTCTCCGGCACCGCGGCCGCGGCACGCGCCCAGCTGTCCGGCGTCCTCGCCCGGCCGGCGCATGCCAGCGCACACAAAATCCATGCGGTCGGGCACGCGCACATCGACAGCGCATGGCTGTGGCCGCAGCGGGAAACGATCCGCAAGACAGCCAGGACCTTCGCCAACGTGACGGCGTTGGCGGCGGACTATCCCCAGTTCTTGTTCGCCTGCTCGCAGGCCCAGCAGTACGCCTGGGTGAAGCAGCACTACCCCGAGGTCTACCAGCGGATACAGGAGGCGGCGAAGGCCGGCCAGTGGCTGCCCGTCGGCGGGCAATGGGTGGAGGCCGACGGCAACCTCCCCGGCGGGGAGGCGTTGGCCCGGCAGCTGATCCACGGCAAGCGATTCTTCCTCGCCGAGTTCGGGATGGAGTGCCAGGGTGTGTGGCTGCCCGACTCCTTCGGCTACACGGCGGCGTACCCGCAGCTGGCGCGGCTCGCCGGCATGCGCTGGTTCCTCACCCAGAAGATCTCTTGGAACCAGACCAACCGGTTCCCGCACCACACGTTCTGGTGGGAGGGGATCGACGGGTCGCGCATCTTCACCCACTTCCCGCCGGCCGACACCTACAACGGCACGTTCGAGGGCGCCGAGCTGTCCCGCGCCGTGCGGAACTACGCAGAGAAGGGCGGTGGCACGCGGTCGTTGCTGCCGTTCGGGCACGGCGACGGCGGCGGCGGGCCGACCCGGGAGATGCTGGAGCGGGCCCGCCGGCTGCACGACCTCGAGGGGTCGCCACGGGTCCACATCACCTCCCCCGACACGTTCTTCGCCGCCGCACTGGAGGAATACCCCGACGCCCCGGTGTGGTCCGGCGAGCTCTACCTGGAACTGCACCGCGCGACGTACACCACACAGGCCCGGACCAAGGCGGGCAACCGGCGCAGCGAGCACCTGCTGCGCGAGGCGGAGCTGTGGGCGGCGTCGGCTGCGGTGCACGCCGGGTTCGACTACCCCTACGACGAGCTGGACCGCCTCTGGAAGGTGGTGCTGCTGCACCAGTTCCACGACATCCTGCCGGGCAGCTCCATCGCCTGGGTGCATCGGGAGGCCGAGGCCACGTACCTCCAGATCGCCCACGACCTCGAGGTCATCATCGCGGACGCCGCGGCAGCGCTGCTCGGCGACGGGGACCGGGTGTGGGTGCTGAACGCCGGCCCGCGCGACCGGTCCGAGGTGGTCGAGGCCCCCGCCGCGGCATACGTGACTGTGCCCAGCCACGCCGCCGTCCCGATGGACGACGCGATCGCGCAGCCTTCGGCATCCGTCACCGCCGGGGACACCGCAGCCGAAAAATGGCTGGACAACGGCCTGGTCCGGGTCACGGTCGACGCCGACGGGCTGATCAGCTCGGTGCGGGATCTGGTCGCTGGGCGCGAGGTGCTCGCCCCGGGCTCCCGCGGCAACCTCCTGCAGCTGCATACCGACCTGCCGAACTACTGGGACGCCTGGGACGTCGACCGCCATTACTTGCGGCAAGTCAGCGATCTGACGGCCGCCGACTCGGTCACGGTCACCGAACCGGGGCCGCTGAGCGCCGCGGTGCGAATTGAGCGCTCCGTCGGACAATCGCGCATCGTCCAGACCGTGCGGATCACCGCGGGCAGCCGGCGGGTCGACATCCTGACCGAGCTGGACTGGCACGAGCAGGAGCGGTTCCTCAAGGCCGCCTTCCCGTTCGACGTGCATGCGGACCGCACCGCGGCGGAGATTCAGTTCGGGCACGTCTTCCGGCCCACGCACACCAACACCAGCTGGGAGTTCGCCCGGTTCGAGGTCTGCGCGCACCGCTGGGTGCACGCCGGTGAGCCGGGGTACGGCGTCGCGCTGCTGACGGACTCCACGTACGGCTTCGACGCCGGGCGGGCCACGCGGGACGACGGCGGCACTACGACCACCGTGCGGCTCAGCCTGGTGCGCGGGCCGCGCTCCCCCGATCCGGAGGCCGATCAGGGCCCGCACCGGTTCGCCTACACGCTGCTGCCCGGCGCGACGATCGCGGACGCCGTGGCCGGTGGGTACGCGCTGAATCTGCCGCTGCGCGTCGTGCGTGGTGCGGCCGGTCCCGGCCCGGCGCCACTGGTGGCCAGCGACGGGGACGGCGTCGCGATCGAAGCGGTCAAGCTGGCCGACGACGGCAGCGGGGACGTCGTGGTCCGGGTCTACGAGTGCCTGGGCGGGCGCTCGGCGGCCACGTTGCGCCCCGGCTTCCCGGTCGCCGCGGTCCAGGTGACGGATCTGCTCGAACGGCCGCTCGACGTCCCTGCCGCTGGAGAGGCACCGGCGGTGGGGGCCGACGGCGGGGTGGCTCTCAGACTGCGCCCGTTTCAGGTCCTGACGCTGCGCCTGCGCCGGTGAGCGCGCTCGGCCGGCTGCGGCCGTGGGACGCACCGGAGATCACGTCGTGGCGACGGCTGCCCATGCACACCGTGCCCCACGCCCAAGGCACCGCGCGGATCGGGCTCGACGGTCAGTGGCGGTTCCAGCTGCTGCCCGCGCCTGACGCCGCGCTGGCCTCGCGGTGGGCGCAAATAGCCGTCCCCGGCTGCTGGACCATGCAGGAGTTCGACGACGTACACGGCGTCGGCGACCGGCCGCAGTACACCAACGTGCAGATGCCGTGGCCGGACCTGCCGCCGCACCCGCCGAGCGCCAACCCGACCGGCGTGTACGAGCGTGACGTCGAGATCCCGCAGGACTGGATCGGGCGCCGCGTCGTCCTGCACGTCGGTGCCGCAGAGAGCGTGCTGATCGTGCAGGTCAACGGCATCGACGCGGGCATCAGCAAGGACTCCCACCTGGCCGCCGAGTTCGACGTCACCGATGCGGTCCGGCCTGGGTCGAACACCGTGCGGCTGACCGTCGTGAAGTGGTCGGATGCGTCGTTCATCGAGGATCAGGACCAGTGGTGGCACGGCGGCGTCACTCGGCCGGTGTTTCTGTACGCCACAGGGCACACGTACCTGGGTGACGTGCGAGTCCGAACGACCTCGGCCGGAGAGCTCAACGTCGAAGCCGAGGTCGCGACGTCCACCCGGGAATGGGCGTGGGGCTGGTCGGTAGCGGCCCGGCTCCCCGAACTGGACGGCGTCCTATCGGCCCGGGTCGACCCCGGTGACACTCCCCCGGAGGAACTGGGCCCACGGTTCGACGCACCGGACGTGCCCGGGCGGCTCCGGATGACGGCGACGCTGCCCGACGTCCGACCGTGGTCCCCAGAGGAACCCGCGCTCTACGACCTCACCGTCACCCTGCACGACCCGGACGGCGTGCCTGTGGAGCAGACGGCGTACCGGATCGGCTTTCGTTCCGTCCAGATCGCGGGGACGGACCTGCTGATCAACGGTCGCCGGGTACTGCTGCGCGGGGTGAACCGGCACGACGTCCATCCCGAGACCGGGCGGGTGCTCACCCGCGAAGAACTCCGCGCGGATCTGGCCCTGGTCAAGCGGTTCGGCTTCAATGCAGTCCGGACGTCGCACTACCCGAACGACCCGGCCCTGCTGGACGCCGCCGACGAGCTGGGGCTGTATGTGATCGACGAGGCGGACATCGAGTCGCACGCCTATGCCGACCGCATCGCCGACGACCCGGTCTACCTGAGCGCGTACGTCGACCGGGTATCCCGGATGGCCCGGCGGGACGTCAACCACCCCAGCCTCATCCTGTGGTCCCTGGGCAACGAGAGCGCGCACGGGGTCAACCATGACGCAGCGGCGGGGTGGCTGCGCGCCTTCGATCCGACCCGGCCGCTGCACTACGAGGGCGCGATCCGGTTCGACTGGGACGCCGGGCACGCAGTGACCGACCTGGTGTGCCCGATGTATCCCCCAATTAACGCCATCGTGGCGTATGCACGTTCCGGCCGCGCCGACCGGCCACTGATCATGTGCGAGTACTCGCACGCCATGGGCAACAGCAACGGGACCCTCGCGGAGTACTGGCAGGCCATCGAGTCGACGCCGGGCCTGCAGGGCGGGTTCATCTGGGAGCTGTTCGACCACGGCCTGAGCCAGGCCCGGCCGGACGGGACGACGCGATGGGCGTACGGCGGGGACTTCGGCGACGAGCCGAACGACGGGCCGTTCTGCTGCGACGGGCTCGCCTGGCCCGATCGGTCGCCGAAACCCGCGATGTGGGAGCACCTCGCGCTGGCCGCGCCGGTGGCGGCCCGGCTGGTGTCGTGCGATCTGGCGAGCGGCGCGGTCAACGTGGAAGTGGGCAACCGGCGCGACTTCTCCGACCTGTCCGGGCTGACCGCCGAGTGGGAGGTGTGCACGGACGGCGGTCCGGCGCGGCGGGCGGCGGCCGACCTGCCGTCGCTCCCACCCGACGGGACGGCGGTCATCGGCGTCCCGAGGCACCTGCTCGGCGGGTTGCCCGCGGCCGGCGAGACCTGGCTGACGCTGCACGTCCGGAATGACACCGGCGATGTGGTTGCTTCGCCGAGCCTGCGGTTGCGGGCCGACGACCGCGATCTGTTGTTACGGCTCGGCGACGTCACGCCGTCGGGTTCGGTAACCCTCGACGCAGACGGGTTGCTGGTGCACCCGCTGCTCGCCGTGCCGCCGGCGCTGTCGCTCTGGCGGGCGCCGACCGACAACGACCGGTACGGCGGGGTGGCCACGCACTGGCGTGCCTGGGGGCTGGCCGAGGCGGAGCGGCGGCTGGTGGACGTGACCCAGGACGCCCGGCGCACCCTCGTCCGGGCGGAGTACCGAACGGCCGCCGGAGTGGTCCGGCACGAACAGGGGCTGACCCCCGTGATCACTCCCGAAGGGCTCGAGGTCCTGCTGGTCGAGGAGACCGCCGTCGTGCCCGAGGCACTGGAAGACCTGCCCCGGGTCGGGACGGTCTTGGAAACCGTGGCGGGCCTCGGGACGCTGGAGTGGTTCGGCCGCGGGCCGCACGAGACGTACCCGGACCGGCGCCTTGCCGGGTTCGTGGGGGAGTTCCGGCTGGACGTGGATGCGGCGTTCACGCCGTACATCCGGCCGCAGGAGAGCGGCGGGCGGAACGGCGTGCGGCGGTTCCGGCTGCTCGGGCCGGCCGGGGCGCTGGCCGTCCGGCTCGATTCGCCCCGGCAGGTCAGCGCGACCCGGCACCGGGCTGCCGACCTCGACGCCGCCACCCATCACGAGGACCTCGTGCCCCGGCCGGGGGTCGTGGTGCATCTGGACGCCGCGCACCGTGGCCTCGGCACCGCGTCGTGCGGGCCGGACACACTTGCGCCGTACCTCGTGGGGCCGGGCATTTACCGGTGGGCGTGGACGCTCGGATGACAGCGTCACGCGTCGGCGAAGAGTTCCCCCGGATTGACCTTCACCGTCGCGACGCCGAGGCTCAGCTCGCCAGGCTCGCCGCTCAATCGAGTGACGCGCCGGAACGCGCCGTCGTCCAGCTCATACGCCTCGATCGCCCTGTCCCGCGGGTCGACCACCCAGTAGTGCGGCAGGCCCGCCTGCGCGTACTTCCGCATCTTCAGGACCAGGTCGTCCCGGCGGTTCGTGGAGAGCACCTCGACGGCCAGGGCCGGCGTCCCCAGAAACCGAGCGTTGTCGGCGGGATACGGGTACACCAAGATATCGGGCACGAATTCGTCTGCCCCCGGCTTCCAGCCCCAACCCGTGATCACCCGAAATCCCTTGGGCACAACTGCCCTGAGCAGCTCGATAAGATGCAGGACCGCCAGTTGATGCACCTGCGTGGGCGGTGTCATCTCGACGAACCGGCCGTCGATGTACTCCCCGCGGACGTCCTCGCCGAGCCCTTCGTACTCCTGCCACGACATCTTCCGGCCCCGCGGCGTCGCGGTCCCACCACCCATGACGCCTCCCGACCCTGGATGATCCCGCCATCCTGCCCGAAACACCCGAACAGCCCGGCAGGTTATCCACAGGCCTGTGGGTAACCGGGGTGTGATCGCGGGAAGCGGGACCCGGCCGGGCGTGTCCCGGTCCGGCCCGACATACTGGTGGGCCGCGTTGAACGGACGACCTGGACCGGGACGACAGGAGGCTCGCACCGTGACCCTGGCCGACGCCGCGGCCGAGCTCGCCGTCGAGCAGGCGTACGTCACGCGGCTGTACGAGCACCTCGACGCGCTCCGCGAACGCACGGCGCAGTCCCTCGACCAGGTCCGCCGAGCCCCCGTCGTCCCGACTCCGGCGGGCCGCGGGGAGCGCGACGCATTCGATGCGCTGCACACCGAGCGGCTGCACCAGCTGCGCGCCGTCGAGGAACGGCTGTGCTTCGGACGGCTCGACTTGGTCGACGGCGGGCGGCGGTACATCGGCCGGCTCGGGCTGTCCGACGAGTCCCAGGCCCAGCTCCTCGTGGACTGGCGCGCCCCGGCCGCCAGCGCGTTCTACCAGGCCACGGCGGCCGAGCCACTGGGCGTCGCGCGGCGCCGGCACATCGCTACCCGGGACCGCACCGTCACGGGCATCGACGACGAGCTGCTGGACGCCGACGCGCTGGGGCAGGAACAGCTGCCCACGGTGACCGGCGACGGCGCGCTCATGTCCGCCCTCACGGCGCACCGCACCGGGCGGATGCGCGACATCGTCGCGACGCTGCAGGCGGAGCAGGACGCGGTGGTGCGCAGCCCGCTGGCCGGGGTGCTGGTCGTCCAGGGTGGTCCGGGTACCGGCAAGACCGCCGTGGCGCTGCACCGCGCGGCCTACCTGCTGTACACCCACCGCGACCGGATCGCCCGCAGCGGCGTGCTCGTGATCGGCCCGACACCGGTCTTCCTCCGTTACATCGAGCAGGTCCTGCCGTCCCTGGGCGAGACGGGCGTCGTCCTGGCCACTCCGAGCCAGCTCTACCCCGGGATCGACGCGACCGGCGCCGAGCCGGACGACGTGTCCGCGCTCAAGGGCGACCCGCGCATGGCCAAGGTGATCCGGGCGGCGGTCCGGCAGCGGCAACGCGTGCCGTCCGCCCCGATCGAGCTGCGGCTGGACGGCGATCATGTGGTGTTGCGTCCGGGTCTGGTGAACGAGGCCCGGGCGCGGGCCCGGCAGACGGGGCGGCCGCACAACGATGCCCGGGTCACGTTCGTCAAGCACGTGCTGGACGACCTGGCCGCCCAGCTGGCCCGGGCGCGCCGGATCCAACCGGAGGACGACACCATCGCCGATCTGCTCGCCGAGCTGCGGTCCAGCCGCGACGTCCGGCGCGAGGTCAACCTCTCCTGGATGCCGCTGGCCACCCCCGCGTTTGTCGACGCGTTGCTGTCGTCCCCGCAGCGCCTCCAGGAGGCCGCGGCCGGCGTGCTCAGCCGGGCTGAACGCGAGTTGCTCCTGCGCGAGCCGGGGTCGCCGTGGACCTCCGCCGACGTCCCGCTGCTGGACGAGGCGGCCGAGCTCATCGGCGAGGACATCACGGCGTCGGTCACCCGGGCCGCCGAGCGCGCAGCCGCCGTTGCCGAACGGCGGGAGGCGCTGGAGTACGCGCGCGGTGTCCTGGCGATGTCCGGCGAGGCCGCCGACATGATGACGGCTGACATGCTGGCCGACCGGTTCAGCGCCGGCGGGCCGACGTTGACGGTCGCCGAGCGCGCCGGTGAGGACCGTTCGTGGACGTTCGGGCACGTCGTCGTCGACGAGGCCCAGGAGCTGTCGCCGATGATGTGGCGGCTGATCGCGCGGCGCGTCCCCTCACGATCGATGACAGTGGTGGGTGACCTGGCACAAACCGGGTCCTCCGCCGGGGCCACGTCGTGGGCCCAGATGCTGGACCCATTCGCGCGGGACCGCTGGCGGGTGGCCGAGCTGACGATCAACTACCGGACCCCGGCGCAGATCATGGAGGTGGCCGCGGCCACCCTGGCGGCCGCCGGCGTGCGGACCCGTACCCCGGAGGCGGCCCGCGCGGGCGACCGGCCGCCCGCCGCCGTTGAGCTGGACGGACGCCAGACGCAGGACGTGGTCCGCGCCGTCATCGAGACCATCCGGCATGACGATCTCGAACTGGGAGGTGGGCGTTTCGCGGCGGTGGTCCCCCGCGCCGGGTACAGCGAGCTGCGGACCGAAGTCACCGCGGCCTTGGTGGACCGCACGGGTGGGGACGAGCCACTGGCCGAGCGGGTGGAGGTGCTACGGGTGGACGACGTCAAAGGGCTGGAGTTCGATGGCGTCGTCGTCGTGGACCCGGCGCACATACTCCGCGAATCGCCGCGCGGCGCCAACGACCTCTATGTGGCGCTCACCCGCCCGACGCAGCGTCTGACGGTCCTGCACCACGGCGACCTTCCGCCGGGACTCGACATCCTCGCGCCGGATGGTCCGGCGCAGCTGTCCATCAGCCAGACTCCGGTCGCCAGCTAAAGGGCACTCAGGACCCGGTCGGCCAGGTGCTCGGCCAGGGCGAGGCTCGACGTGGCCGCCGGCGAGGGTGCGTTGCGGACGACGATCACCCGCCCCGAGCTCTCCACCAGGAAATCGTCCACCAGGCCGCCGTCCCTCCGCACGGCCTGGGCCCGGACCCCGGCGCCAGCCGGCTCGAGGTCCGCCGCCGTCAGTTCCGGCAGGTAGGCCTGGGCGCGCCGCAGGAACGCCCGGCCGGAAATCGAACCCCACGCCTCGTACATCCCGGTTCGCCAGTGCTGCCGCGCCAGCCGCCACAGTCCGGCGTTCCCGGCCATCGCGGCGACGTCGCGCAGGCGGACGTCGCGGCGCCGGTACCCCTCCACGGCCAGCGCCAGCACGGCGTTGGGCCCGACGTGTACCTCGTCGTCCGCTCCCCGGGTGAGGTGCACGCCGAGGAACGGGTAGCGCGGGTCGGGCACCGGGTACACCAGCCCGCGGACCAGGTCACGCGCGGGCCCGACCAACCGGCGGTACTCCCCGCGGAACGGCACGATTCGCGGATCGGGTGCCAGCCCGGCGAGTGCGGCCATCCGCCCGGTGCCCAGTCCGGCACACACCACCAGCGCGTCGACCGACCGGACCACCGACGCGTTCCAGCGCCGCCCTGAGGCGGCCGCCGTCCCGACCAGGACCCGGTCGCCGCGCTGTTCCAGGGACGTCACGAGCTGACCGGTCAGCACCTCCCCGCCGGCGGCCTTGACGTCCTCGGCAAGGCGGCGTGCCACTTGTACGAAGTCGACGACGGCGGTCCGCGGCGAATGAACGGCCGCGACGGCGCGCACGTTCGGTTCGATCTCCTTCACGCCCGCGGCGTCGAGCCAGGCCGCTTCCGGCACCTGGTTGGCCAGTGCGCGGCGATGGATCTCCCGCAGCCGGTCGAGTTCGCCGTCGTCGGTGGCGACGACGACTTTGCCCAGCTCGCTGTATCCGAGGGCGTGCTCCTGGCAGTACTCGCGCATCATCGCCATGCCGCGGCGGCACAGCGTGGCCTTGAGCGACCCGGGCGGGTAGTACAGGCCGGCATGCACGACGCCACTGTTGTGCCCGGTCTGGTGCCGGGCAACGGCGTCCTCCTTCTCCAGCACCTGGATCCGCAGGTCGGGCCGGGTCGTGACAAGCCGACGGGCGAGGGCGAGACCAACGATGCCGCCGCCCACCACCGCGACGGAGCGCGTGCCGGTCATGGCGGGAATGGTACGGGGGTCGCGGCACCCGGCAGAGGGCGAATCGGAAACGCGGAGTGTCCGGAGGTTCCGAGCATCCGACGGCCTGGTTACGCTCCTGAGAGTAGGCGGACGGAGCCGGCATGGCCGTGGTGGATTTCGCGTGGGACCTGGTCGCGACCGTGTGGCGGCTCGTGACCTGGGTCCTCATGCGAATCTGGCGGTTCACCCGCGGGTTCGTCAGCACCCTCATGCCCGGTCAGCCGTCGATCGTGCACACGGCGGTCGCGATCGCCGTCGTGGCGGCGGAGATCGTCGGCGTCTGGTACGCGCTCGTCAGGCACGCGGCCGGCTCCTGAGCCAGGCGCTTCCATCTCGATACGCCGTCATGATCTGAGCGGCGACGTCGGACGGCAGCGGCTTCACCACCTCGCGCAGCGTGACACCTGAGGCGCGCCCGGCCCGCGGAAGGATCCACTCGGCGACCAGCTCGGGACGGCGGCGGGCGGTGTCGCGCAGCACCCAGCCGATCGCCTTGCGGACGAAGAACTCCCGCTCCTGGAGCATCTGGTCGGCGTAGCGGGTGAAGCGGGCCCAGTCGCCGCCGCCCGTGCGCAGCGGCAGCTCATGCGCGAGCAGGGCCGAGCGGCGGACCCAGAAGTCCGGATCGCCGGCCCACCGGTCGAGGACGGGCGTCGCGGTGGCTCCCAGCCGGTCGGTGAGGGGACCGACGGCTTCGACGGCGAGTGGGTCGACCAGCGCCCATGTGCGCGCTTCCCGGATGAGCCGCTCCAGGACGGCAAGGTCCGCGGCTTCCAACAGGCCCGCGCTGCGCACCAGAACGAGCGCCGCCGTGAGCCGCCGCTCGTGCACCGGGTCGCCGTCCAGCCGCCAGTCCCACAAGTGCAGCGCTAGGGCGATGGCGTCCGCACGATCGGGCCGGTGTTGCCGAAGCAGCCGGCGTACGACGTCCCGCATCACCCCGACCGGGGCGCCGTAGTGCACGAGTTCGCTGCGCAGATACCGCTTCTCGTGCTCGGCACGGTCGGGGGTGCCGGCGGCACGCACCGCCGAGTCGATCTCCCCCGCCGCCGCGGTGATGTCCAGAGCGGTCACGCGGAGAAGGTAATGCCTGCGGCGCGCCGGGCCTGAGCTCAGCCACAGTGCTCACGAGGAGTCAGAACGGTGGGTCTTCGGGCAGTGGGGGCCGGGGTTTCGGGGTCGGCGGGGCCGGTGGTGGCGGAGGCGGTTCGGGGAGCGGCAGGTCGGTCGGGTAGTCCTTGTGCTCGGTCCCGGTCGGCGTGGTCCAGATCAAGGTGCCGGGCGGGTCGGTGGGGTTGGTGGAGTGCCGGACCCGGAAGCCGGTTTCGTGTTTGACCCGGTGGTGGTGGCCGCACAGTTTCGCGCCGCCGCAGTCGCAGGTGTCGCCGACGGGGTGGGGGATGGTGTGGTCGTAGTCGCAGCGGGTGGCGGGTTGCTGGCAGCCGGGGAAGCGGCAGACCGCGTCGCGGATGGTGAGGTAGTCCTGCAGGGCCTGGGTGGCCC
>Ga0081539_10004788_pt1 | contig 14580 bp, 13 predicted proteins | sample TabmetS4T2R2_FD_71023 | JGI IMG/M metagenome (GOLD analysis project Ga0081539, IMG submission 71023) | Tabebuia heterophylla rhizosphere microbial communities from the University of Puerto Rico - S4T2R2 | ecosystem: Host-associated > Plants > Roots > Rhizosphere ...
GATCGTCGGAAGAGTAATCCCTCTCACCCCAATAACCTTTCTCAGCTTCTGCGAGCGGCATAATGTGAAGATTGGCCGAGGCCGGCGGCTGCGCTTCCAGGGTTAACGAGCTGGCCCCGCCAAAGAACGGTGTCTGCACGTTAGCCAGCCGCTTTGTAACGGGATTATCCGGGAGAAAATGAGCGACCACATCGCGCACCCGGGACACTTCCTTGATACCGGTTTTAACCATTGCCATCAGTCGGTCGTCATCCACCGTCACGCCCTGTTCCTTGAGGAAGGCGAGGAGCTTCGGGGTCTTGGCCGCGGGATCGACCAGGAAAAGAATGCGCCCGTCCTTGTTCCAAAAATCGCGCAGCATCTTCATCTCGCGATCGGAAAAATCATATTGCGGCCCGGCGATCATGAGCACCTTTATCTCGGCCGGGATTTCCGGCAGTTCGAAAAGATTCACCTCTTTGAAGGCGATGTTTTCGTTCTCGATAAAGGTTTTCAAGACTGAGATAGGACTCTGGCCGGTCAGAGGCGGTTCCTTGTGACCCATGATGTAACCGACGGTGTTTTTCTTGCCTTCCACGACATCGAGAAGCGCGCTCGTGATCGCCTCCTCGCCCTTAAAGGCGGTGACTCTCGACTGCTCGCCCCTCATTGGGTTACCCTGCTCGATGTCGGCTAACTCCGAAGACTTCAGACTCTTATTCCGGCCCTGGTAATCCACAATCAGCACGCTCTCATTGGTCACGACCTTGTACTTATCCAAAAGCTCCTTTGCTCTCGTCAGGTTCCGGTCCGGATCCACATATTCGACATCGAGTTTGCCGTGCGAACCGTATTGATATTCCGTGAGCAAATTCTGGACGTCGCCAAGGATCGGGTTCTGCGCCCCGAAGAAGACCGTGATCCGCGCTTTGCCTTTCAGATTGTCGAGGAAATGCTTGGTCTTATCGGAAAGGGCATACTTCTTATCCCGGGAAAGGTCCCAGCGGCGGTAATGTTCGAACCCGACATAGTTTACCATCGCGGCGAGGACGAGGATGATCGCCACCTGAATGATCACGTTCGCGCCGATGAGGACGCGATGGATCTTTTTTGGTTTCTCGATCGAGACGTTCTCCTCAGCCATGGATCAGAGTCTCCATTTGCGCGATTGAAACGCCTGATAGGTGAAGGTGAGGATTACGATTGTCATGCTGAGATAGAGCACCATCGGCCGGGTATCGATCTGGCCACGCGAAAGGGTGCCCATCTGTTCAATGGCGGAGAAATAGCCGAGTAATTGTCGCGTCTCCGAGCTAATCTCCAGGAGGACAAACTGGATCAGGCCAAAAAAGAAAAGGAGCGTGATCGTGGCAAAAGAAATGATTGCCGCGACGATCTGGTTACGGGTCAGGACGGAAGCGAAACAGCCGATCGAGAGATAGAACATGCCAAGGAGCAGTAGCATAAGATAACTCCCGAGATAGGCGCCCGTGGAAGTGGCGGCCGGCTGGCCGGTGAGGCGTTGAAAGATAACAAAATAAAGCCCGGTCGGAATCCAAAGGATGATGTAGAAAAAAAGCGCGCCAAAGTATTTCGCGAGCACCACCTGCCAGTCGCGCACCGGGGCGGTCATGAGCGGTTCGATCGTCCCGAGCTTAAACTCCTCGGCAAACAAGCGCATCGTGATCAGGGGAAAGATCAGAACAAAAGCAAACCAAAAAAAGACCGAGTTAAAGAAAGCTTCCTGGACCGAATATTCTACGGCCCGCTGATTCATGTAAGAGACTTGGAAGTAAAAATCGACGCCGCTGACGAGGAGAAAAAAGACGAGGACAATATAGGCGATCGGGGAGTAGAAGTAACTGCGAACTTCGCGGGAAAGAAGAGTCAGGAATTTACGCATCAGCGACCGTGGGTGGAGTCATCGTCTCGGCCATCGAGCCAAGGGCGACATAAAGAAATTGTAAGTACTCATTCACGGATCGGCGACCATAGCCTTCGGCAATGTTTGCTGAAACCGAATGAGCGGCATCGACAAACTGGGAGCGAAGTTTGAAGTCTATCTTGGCTTCAACAAAGGCAATCCGCCAAAAAAGCTCAAAGAGCCCGATGGCTTTCTGCCAGACAATGAGCCTAATGTACCCCCGGTTCTTGTTTCGTCGCGGCGTTTGAAAGCTTTCCACTATTCCACTACTCCAACACTCCAACACTTCGCTAGACTTCATCCGCGTGCGTGATTTCAACAAAGACATCTTCCAAAGTCGCCTTGCGCTGCGATAACTCGCGGACCATCCAACGACGGTCGCTGGCCAGCCGAAACACTTCCGGACGTACATCGGCGCCGGCTTCGGCCCGGAGGGAAAAAATTTGCCAGTCTCCTTCATCTGCCACCGTCACATCCTTGACCCCGGCAATCGCTTTCAAGGCCTCGCTTCCATTGTCATTGCCCGTCTTCGCTTCCAGTCGCACGCCGGTTGCCGTTCGCATCTGATTTACGAGGTTTTCGGGTGTATCGCACGCTTCGATCTTCCCGCGATTGATGATGATGATGCGGCTACAGGTCATCTCGACCTCGGGCAGGATGTGAGTGGAAAGCAGGATGGTATGCTGGCGCCCGAGGTTCTTAATCAGCTCGCGCACCTGCCGGATTTGGTTTGGATCGAGGCCGATCGTCGGCTCGTCGAGAATCAAGAGATCGGGCTCGTGGAGGAGTGCGTCGGCCAGACCGACGCGTTGGCGATAACCCTTCGAGAGGGCGGCGATAAGTTTATTTTCTACCTCTTTTAAACCGCAAAGTTCCTGTACGTCGCCGACTCGTTCATTCTTCCGGCGGTAAGGAACTCCTTTGAGCGCGGCCCGATACTCGAGATACTCAGTCACGCGCATGTCACTATAAAGCGGGACATTTTCCGGCATGTAACCAAGGTGCGACCGGGCCTGGAGCGAGTTTTCGAAAACGTCGAAACCGGCGATCGAGGCGCGGCCCGAAGTTGGGGGGAGGAAGCTGGAGAGAATGCGCATGGTGGTGCTCTTGCCGGCGCCATTTGGCCCGAGGAAACCCATGATTTCGCCCTTACCCACCTCGAAGTTCAGATCCTCGATCGCGGTCTGGCCGGCGTAACGTTTGGTGAGATGCTCGACTTTGATCATGCCGCAGTGAGAGTCTTACTGACAATGCCAATCGAAAAGCGTTGGCAACTTTTTCGCCAAAAAAATTTCAGCGTGCCTCCAGGTTAACTGTCTGGAGGCGGCGCCCCCGCCCGTTGCGGGCGATGACTCCGACTGCGAAGTCGACACTCGAGCCGGTATCGGCCTGGGCGAGCAAACGCTCTACTTCCTTCACCGAATTGACCTCGTAGTGGCCAATCCGATAAATCATCAGCCCGCGCTCGAACCCGGCTTCGGCCGCCGGGCTGTCTGGTTCGACCGCGCTAATCAAGACGCCGCGTTGGCGGGCGTAGCCGAGGGCGTCGGCGAGATCGTTAGTCAGGTCCTGTAGCTGAAGGCCAAAGAGATCCTGGGCGCGTGAAGAAACCGTCTCCTGGTCGTTTTTGCCCGGGGTCGCGACCGGTTGATTATCGGCCACTTTTTTGAATTCCTCGACGTTTTGCCTAACGACATCGGCAGGGATGGCAAAACCGAGACCCTGGGTCGGAACACCCTGCGGGGTGAAAGCCATCTTGGCCGAGCTCATCCCCACGAGGCGCCCCTCCAGATCGATCAAGGGGCCGCCGCTGTTGCCGGGATTAATCGCGGCATCGGTTTGAAGCAGGTTGTGGTAATCGACCTTATCGACCGTAATATCGCGGTTCACTCCGCTAAGGACGCCGCGGCTGATCGAGGTGCCGTAACCGAGGGCGTTGCCGACCACGATGACCGTCTGGCCTAACAAGTTGGGCGAGATGTCATGCAGGTTGATGAAAGGGAGCGGCTTGTTGTTATCAATCTTGATCAGGGCGAGGTCTTTCTTCGCATCGCCGGTGATGTAGCGGCCTTTGTAACTCTTATTGTCGTTCGTGATCACCTCGATCTTGAGATCGGCGGCACGTTCGACCACGTGCTCGTTCGTCACGATGTAGCCGCCCGAATCAACGATGAACCCCGAGCCCAGGCTTTGCAGACGCTGCCGGACCTCGCGCGGACGGTTGCGATAAATCCCGAAAAATTCCGCGGCAAAATCATCAAACGGATCGCGGGCCTGCCGCCGGACAATCCGCTCGGTGTTGATATTCACGACCGCGGGTAAAACCTTCGCCACTGCAATGACGGCGGGCTCAGAGGCAGGATTGATCGAGGGCGCCGGAGTGAGGGAAGACGACGGCAGGGGATTCGGCGTGGGTTGCGCGAACGCGGCAGAGACAATCCCGACGCATCCAAAAGCGACTTGGAGGTAGCCCATATTCCGCCCAAATATTTGCGCAGTAGGTCGACTCACTTGTAGGCGAACATCGGGAGGCGTTTGGCAGTGTCAACTTGCCCGCCCGACAATCGCCGCCAGAGTAGCGGGAGCCATGCGTTCTTCAATTGCGACCCGTCCCAATCTGGATCTGATCGAACAGAATTATCAGCTTTGGGAGGAAAATCCCGAGGCACTTGATTCGGGATGGCGCGCTTTTTTTGAAGGGTTCGAGCTGGGTAACACTCCGGAACGAAACGGTGCCGGCGCCACAGTCGCCGTGCCGGCGCCCGTCGCGGCCGAGGAAGCCTCTTTTCAGACCCGGGTGGACAATCTGATTTATGCCTACCGCACGATCGGGCACACGATCGCGCGAGTGAACCCGCTTGCGGAGAAACGCCCGGAAAATCCCCGCCTCTCGCCTGGTGAACTTGGCTTCACGGAACAGGACCTGGATCGCAAAGTCTCATCCCAATTCTTTCTCGATAACCGGGGCATGACGTTGCGCGAGATGATCATGGCGCTCGACGAGATCTACGCCGGCGCGATCGGAACCGAGTTTCAGTACATTCAGGATCCGCGGATTCGCCATTGGGTGCGCGATCGGATCGAATCGCGCCCACCGAAACATCAGGCCTCGACCCAGGTCGAGATCGCGCTCCTCCGTTTGCTCCTCGAAGCCGAAGCGTTCGAGGTTTTTTTGCACACCCGTTACGTTGGGCAGAAACGCTTTTCGCTCCAGGGGGCGGAGTCGCTCATGGTAATCCTCGACACCATCCTCCACCGCTGTCCGGGGATCGGGATCGAAGAAATCTGCATGGGCATGGCGCACCGCGGCCGGCTCAATGTGCTGGCGAATTTCCTCAAGAAATCGCTCAAGGTGATTTTCACCGAGTTCAGCACGAACTACATCCCGGAGCTGGTCGCGGGCGACGGCGACGTGAAGTACCACCTCGGTTACCGCACGAAACGCAAACTTGCTTCGGGCCACGAGATCGAGCTTCGGCTCGCGGCCAACCCGAGTCATCTCGAAGCGGTCGATCCGATCGTGGAAGGAATCGCTCGCGCCCGGCAGAGAATGCGCGGCGACACGGAAAAGCGACGAAAGGTCTTGCCCGTGCTCATCCATGGCGACGCGGCTTTTGCCGGCCAGGGAATCGTCGCGGAAACTCTCAACCTCTCCCAACTGCACGGCTACAGCACCGGCGGCACGGTCCACGTGATCGTCAACAACCAGATCGGATTTACTACTTTGCCCGAAGACGCGCGTTCCTCGCCCTACGCCACCGACGTCGCGAAGATGATCGAGGCGCCGATTTTTCATGTAAACGGTGAGGACCCGATCGCGGTAAAGTTCGTGACCGAGACGGCGCTTGATTTTCGCCAGACCTTCGGGCGCGACGCGGTGATCGACCTGTATTGCTATCGCCGCTAGGGGCACAACGAAGGCGACGAGCCGCTCTTCACCCAGCCCGATCTCTACCACAAGATCGCCCAACGCCCCTCCGTCACGCAGCTTTACAAGCAGGAGCTGCTCGCTTCCGGGGTGCTCAGCGCGGACGACGCGGCTTCGCTCGAAACGGAGTTTCAGCTGCGCCTCGAGATGACACTCGAAGAAGTGAAATCGCTCGAAAAGGAAGAGCCGGCCAAAGGCAATCGCTTCCAGGAATCGACCGCGGTCTTTCAACCGAAATACTCGAGCGAATCGGGCCCGACAGCGATTAGCCCAAAGCTGCTCAAGCAGGTGGTCGATGGCCTAACGGGAGTGCCGGATGGGTTCAATCTGTTGCCCAAGGTGAAACGGATCACAATCGACCGGCAGCGCGAAGTCTACGAAGCAGGCGGGCCGTACGACTGGGGATTTGCCGAGGCGCTCGCTTTCGGTTCGCTCCTCCTCGAGGGCGTGCCGGTGCGTTTGTCGGGTCAGGACAGCCGGCGCGGCACGTTCAGTCATCGGCATTCCTTTCTTTACGACGCGAAAACCGGCGCGCCCTATCTTCCGCTTCTCCACCTTGCGCCCAACCAGGCGCGCATTTGCATCTACAACAGCCCGCTCTCGGAAGCCGCCGTGCTCGGGTTCGACTACGGCTACTCGCTCGATTACCCAAACATGCTTTGCATCTGGGAAGCGCAGTTTGGCGACTTCGCCAACGGCGCGCAGACGATCATCGACCAGTTCATCGTCTCAGCGGAGTCGAAATGGCAACGCCCGAGCGGGATCGTCTTGCTTCTGCCGCACGGTTACGAAGGCCAGGGGCCAGAGCATTCCAGCGCGCGGCTCGAGCGTTTCCTCCAAGCTTGCGCCGAGGACAACATCCAGGTCTGCAACCTGACCACCGCCGCGCAATACTTCCACGTCCTGCGCCGGCAGATGAAGCGCAACTTCGTCAAACCGCTCATTCTCATGACCCCGAAAAGTCTGCTCCGTTCCGAGCAATCAGCGTCACGCGGGGAGGATTTCACCGCGGGCAGGTTTTCCGAGATTTTGCCCGCGCCGGAAATAGGGTCACCGGAGAAAATCGAGCGGGTGATTCTTTGCTCGGGCAAGGTTTACTATGATCTCCTCAACCGTCGCACCGAAGAAAAAGTCGCGAATGCCGCGATCGTTAGGCTGGAACAGCTTTACCCCCTGGCGGAAGAGAAGCTGCGTCAAATCCTGAGTACCTTCTCTCAGGCGAGGAAGATCGTCTGGTGCCAGGAGGAATCGCAAAACATGGGGGCGTGGACCTTCATCGAGCCGCGGCTCCGGTCACTGTTAGGTCAGAAAATCCTCTATGCCGGGCGGAACGCGAGCGCGAGCCCCGCGGTCGGCGCCCTCGCGGTGCACAAGCGCGAGCAGGCCTGCGTGATCGAGGAAGCTTTTCGCGTGTAGACGACAAAGGAGCGGCGGTTTTCGGTCGCCGGGACGCCTGCAAAGCGCGCTTCCATGGCTTGCGCAACTCACCATTCTGGCACTACTTGCCGGAGACATGAGCGCGCCGGATCACGTCTTTACCCTTGGGATCGAGGAGGAATTCCAGATCATCGACCCGCAAACGCGCGAACTGCGTTCCCACATCCAGGAAATTCTGGGCGAAGGCAAGGTGATGCTGAAAGAGCAGATCAAGCCCGAGATGCACCAATCGGTGGTCGAGCTCGGCACCGACGTTTGCGGGAATATCGACCGGGCGCGCGAACAAGTCATTAACCTGCGGGCCCATCTCGGCCAAACCGCCGGCCGGGCCGGTTTGAAAATTGCCTCGGCGGGGACGCATCCCTTCTCGCATTGGTACGATCAACGCATTACGGAAGACGACCGTTACGCCACGATCGTGAAGGACATGCAGCAGGTGGCGCGGGCCAATCTCATTTTCGGGTTGCACGTGCATGTTGGCATTCCCGACCGTTCCTCGGCGATCCATGTCATGAATCAGATGCGCTATTTCCTCCCGCATCTCTACGCGCTCTCGACCAATTCGCCCTTCTGGGTGGGACGTAACACCGGGTTAAAAGGCTACCGCCTCAAGGTCTTCGAACGCTTCCCGCGCACCGGCATGCCGGACGCCTTCGAGAGCCTTTCCGAGTACGAAGATTTCATCAAGCTGCTGATCAAGACCGGCTGCATCGACAACGCGAAGAAAATCTGGTGGGACATTCGGCTCCACCCCTTTTTCGACACGCTCGAGGTGCGGATCTGCGATGCGCAATCGCGGGTGGACGACACCATGGCCCTGGCCGCTTTAATTCAGGCGATTGTCGCCAAACTGCACAAATTGCTCTGGCAAAACACCACCTTCCGCGTTTATCGGCGCCGGCTGATCGATGAGAATCGCTGGCGCGCTTCGCGCTACGGCCTGGAGGGCAACCTGATCGATTTCGGGCACGAGAGAGAAGTCCATATCCGCGATCTGCTCGAGGAGTTGCTCGAATTCGTTCGCGCAGAAGTCGACCAGCTCGGCAGCCAGCGCGAAATCGAGCACGTGCGCAAAATCATGCGCGAAGGCACCGGGGCCGACCGCCAGCTCGCTGCCTGGGAACGCGAGCACAACATGCACGACGTGGTCGATCATCTGGTGGCCGAAACTTATGAGGGCCTCGAGATCGAGCCGGCCGCTGCATAACAATTTTCCCCAAGTAAAGCCCAATTCCCGCGCAATATCCCGGCAGGGGGGCGGATAACGAGAATCCCGGGAAGCACCGCTCTCGTCCACATCATTGATCCGGAACCGCGCGACCTGCACTCCTGCATTCGGCAAATCCTTGACGATGGCTGGGTGATTTTAAAGAAACACGGCAAGGCGAAGATGTATTAATCGGTGGTCGGGTTAGGCACTGAAGTCTGTTCCGATAGCTTCCGCGGGCGCCAAAGGTCGTCCAACTTGCGCAGCCGGTTGGCGGAAATCGCGGCACGCGCGGGTTATTAAGTTCGTAGGCCGACGTTCCTTGGTTCGGGCGCCTATTTGCTCCGGCATCTCTACCCACTCTCCGGATCGCCGGGGCCTACGAACGCTTGGCGTTCGAGCCGAACAAATCGGCTCGCACTGAGCGCTTTTTTCCTCCCGATTCCCCGCAGCAAGCCGACCGCAGCATAGTTGGAGCGCGGTTTGATTGCTGCTCGTTTCCGGGTAACACTCAGCACTTCCAAAATGCCCGACCGCGCTTATCTGCATGCGATCGATCCCGAGCTCTCCCCCGGCGCTCGCAACGCCATCGAGGTCTGCCTTCGTCTCCAGCCGCAGGAGCGTTTGACCATTATTACCGACACGGCGACGCGCGAGATCGCCGCGGCGCTCCAGAAGGAAGTGGAACGCGTCGGCTCCGATTACAGTCTCTTCGTCCTCGAACATCACGCCCGGCGTCCGCTCAAGTTCATGCCCGAGACGATCCTGGAAGACCTCGCTACTTCCCAAGTCTCGATCTTTGCCGCCCAAAGCCAGACCGGCGAGCTCAGTTCTCGGGCGCAAATGACGACCGTGGTCAACAACTACGGGATTCGCCACGCCCACATGGTCAACATCACGCGCGAGATCATGCTCGAAGGAATGCGAGCTGATTTTCACAAGGTCGACGAGCTGAGCCAGCGCCTGGTCGAGCGGGCGCGCAAAGCCGAACGCGTCACCTGCAAGACGCCTGGCGGGACCGATTTCGTGGCCGAGCTCTCGCCGAAACTGAAATGGCTTAAGACCAGCGGGATCATCACCAAAGAGAAATGGGGCAACCTCCCAGGAGGCGAAATTTTCACCTCGCCCTACAACTCGAACGGAGTCTTCGTCGTAGATGGAGTGGTCGGCGATTACCTCTGCGAACGCTACGGCGACTTAAAAGAGACACCGCTCAGAATCGAGGTCGAGAACAACCGCATCGTTAGTCTGAAATCGGAGAACAAGGAATTACGTGATGACTTCCGGCTTTACACAAGCACGGACGAAAACAGCAACCGGGTGGGCGAATTCGCGCTCGGCACCAACACCGCCTGCACCCACGTGATCGGCAACATTTTGCAGGACGAAAAAATTCCCGGCATCCACATCGCCTTTGGCCATCCCTACGCCGAGCACACCGGCCAGAACTGGATTTCCAAAACCCACATTGACTGCGTCGGGCGCCACTTCGATATCTGGTTCGACGACGAGAAGGTGATGGAGCGCGGCAAGTTTCTCGTTTGACGATCTCCGGCGGGTTCGCCCGGTCCACCTCCTGGGCGGCCAGCCGCTAACGATCATCCGGGAGATTGTAGGCCAGTTTGTGTGTCGGCTGGTAGAGCTGCATGTCATCCGCGCCCGGCACCAGCATCATGATGACGCGGCCGTACTCGCGTTCCTCGATTGCTCCTCGGAACTGCGCGCCTTTCGCTCGTAGCTCCTTCACCGTCGCCTCGATGTCGTCACACATGAGCGAGATCAAGTGCTGGCGCGGGTGGTCGTAAGACTTCCCTTCCCATTCGCTATGTGTCGGGTGCACGCCCATCTCGCTCGGGCCCGACTGGAAGATGAGCCAGTCGTTATCCCATTCTTCCGCGACAAACTTCCAGCTGAGGACATCGCGCAAAAATTCCCGCGTCGCCTTCGCATCGTCGGAGTAAATCAGGGTATGAATAGAGGTGATCATGGTGCGCAACTTAGAACAGCTTTCGCAGCGTTGCCTTGCGATTAGCTTCCTTCGGTCCGGCCACGGCCGCACGCGCCGAGCGGTCACTCTGTAGTGCTTTGTTGTTTTCGGACTTGGTAATTGTAAAGTCGCGATCGTTGCGCGCGAACCTGGTCGGACATGTCCTGGAATGACTTCCGCTACAGCGCCCGGGCGCTGGTCAGGAACCCCGGGTTCTCGGTCCTCGCCATCGTCACGATTGCGCTCGGGATCGGCGCGAACACGTCGATCTTTACCGCCGTAAACGGCGTTCTTCTAAGATCGTTCTCCTTCCCGGAGGCCGACCGCCTCGTCGTCGTGACCGGTGTCTCCAAATCCCTCTCCGACCTCGGTGTCTCGTATCCCGATTATCTCGACTGGCGCAGCGGGCAGCGGGTGTTTGTTGATTTGGCCGCGCGTTTTCCCGCCGGCGGCGTGATCGCCGGGATCGGCGAACCGGCAAGAGTCTTCGGGCGCTATGTGACGGCGAGCTTTTTCCAACCTTGCGCGTGCAACCGCAGATCGGCCGGTTCTTTACCGAAGAGGAAGACAAGCCGGGCGCCACACATGTCTTGGTGATTAGCGATCAACTCTGGCGGCGACTCTTCAATGCCGATCCGAAGATCGTGGGCCGGGCGATCGATTTCAACGGCGCGAGCTGGACCGTCGTCGGCGTTCTTCCGGCGAACTTCGATCCCTACGGCAGCAACAACTCGAACAACGATCTCTTTCTGCCGATGGTCGCAACCTTTGGAAACGACCGCTTTCTCCGCGACCGTGGCTCGCATCCATGCCGAGTGATCGCGCGCCTCCGGCCAGGCGTGAGCGAGCATCAGGCCGAGCTCGAGAGGTAAGCCCGAGCCGGCCGGCCAGCTTCAATGGCCGGTCGCACTCTCCTATTTCGTCGATGAAGCTCTCTGTCCCACGCTCGGTATTCCACTTCTCGCGGGACGGATGTTGAGCGAGCGAGACAGCGACGATGCACCGCCCGTGGTGGTGGTGGACGATGAGTTTGTGCGCGAGAATTTTGGCGGCGCAGTGCCCAGGGCACTCGGGCGACGGTTACGGTTCAAGGGCGAGAACGAGCCATGGCGGGAGATCGTCGGCGTCGTGAGTCATATCACTCATTACGGCCTCGAGGAACATGGACGCGGCGAAGTTTATCGGCCATGGGCGGCGCTGGCTGCCCGCGATGACGGGTTTCATTACCTGCGCGCGATGGATTTCGCGGTTAAAATGGCGGGCGACCCCAATTCCTATCTTCCCGCAATCAAGACGGAGCTGCGCAAGATCGATCAGGGCCTGCCTCTCGGAAACGTCGCCACCCTCCAAAGTTTGCTCCGCGATTCCACCGCGCCGCGCCGGTTTAATCTCGGCCTGATCAGCACCTTCGCACTCCTTGCCCTCGCCCTGAGCGCGGTCGGTTTGTATGGAGTAATGAGTTACGGTGTGAACCACCGCAGGACCGAGATCGGCATTCGCATGGCCCTGGGCGCCCAACCCAGGGAGGTGCTCCGGCTAATCCTGTGCGAAGGTATGATCCTGACGGGAATCGGAACACTTCTGGGCGGGGCCGGCGCACTGGTGCTAACCCGTTTTCTCTCGAGTGTCCTATTTGGCGTCTCTGCGATTGATCCGGCAATTTATCTTGGCGCGGCGCTCTTATTGTTGGTTATCTCAGTCATCGCCTGCTTCTGGCCGGCGCGAAGAGCTTCCGCCGTGCAACCGCTCGAAGCGTTGCGCTACGAATAAGAGTGACTCTTGGAAAAAGACAAAAAAAGATGCCCTCCTAATCATGACTACGCAAGTTACACACATGAAGATCACCAGGGCAGGTTCACAACCATCGAGCAAAGGACCAGCCGATTGGTTTACCGGCACCGTTCGGATCGATCCCTTGTTTCAGAGTGAAGCTCCCGCGCGTGTCGCCGGCGCCAGTGTCACCTTCGAACCTGGCGCGCGCACAGCCTGGCATACGCATCCGCTCGGTCAGACGCTAATTGTCACCGCCGGCTGTGGGCGGGCGCAACGAGAAGGCGGGCCGATCGAAGAAATTCGTCCCGGCGACGTAGTCTGGTTTCCGCCTAACGAAAAGCATTGGCACGGCGCCACGCCCGAAACTGCCATGACCCACCTTGCTATCCAGGAAGCGCTCGAGGGCAAGGTGGTCGAATGGATGGAACAGGTTACCGACGAACAATACGAAGGGTAGACCGAGAATTCGCGTGCGTCGCCGCCTTCGGAGCGCTCAAGCTTTTGCTGTAAAACCCGGAGCGGTCGAAGCAGCAGGGACGTCGTTTCCCGGCGGCGAGCATCGAGCAGGCATTCTTGACCCGGCGTGCGCGCGTCTCTTCCTGCTTGGCCGAGGCAATCCAATGAATCCAATCCCGGCGCGCCATGGGCGTAATGTCCAACCACATCTTTCTCGCTTTCGGGGCGGCGGCGAGCGCCTTGCGCAGTTCTGAGGGCACGGCGGGCTCCGGTTCCTCCGCCGCAGGCGCGATCTCGAGCGCGACCTCGTCGCCCGCTTCCGCGCCGGCGGACTCGCGCAATTTGCGATGCACCTTGAGCCAATGGCTTTTTTTGCCGTCCGGGTTAAGTGTCGCCTGGAAAGGAGCGCCGTTCAGGGTCCCTTCAATTGCTGTCAGGCCACGCGAGGGGAGCTTTGCGCTCGCGGTTTTGGGCAGGATAAGAAAACTCCAGTCGGCCGACCGCTCGCGCTCGGCTGGGCGGAGGAGTTTCGCTGTGAAAGAGATTTTGGCGGTTTTGGTCATGCTACCGGGCCGCACACTGCTGCCGCGCGGCGGTTACTGCTTTTGCAGATTAAAGCTATCGGTTGCTTCAAGCTTTCCCGCAACACTTGCCGTAGCGGTCACAGTATAAGTGCCCGCCTGAGCGCGACCGGAGATGCGCGAGCTGAAAGTTCGCGTCACTGACTCCCCACCCGCGAGCGTTCGCGAAAACTGCGCAATCGTGCGGTGCGCCCCCGGGCCGGTCAGTCTTACCAGGGTCTCAATCGTGCGTGTGGCCGAGCTGAGATTGATCAGCTGTAATCGGAATTCGAAACTGCCTCCACTCGGAGGGATCACAATCGGGTCGCCCTTTGCTGTAAGAGTGAGACTTGTCTGTGATTGTGTGCCGAAAAAGATCGCGGCATAGCCGTGCGCGCCAGTGGCAAACTGTGGCGCACCGACGACAAGATCGGGCGCGCCATCGTCATTCAGGTCTGCCCCTGCCACGGATAGCCCCACCTCATCCAAAGCTGAGCCAGTAACGATAAAGTCAGCGTTGGCCGCGGCAATTGTTCCAGTAAGCGGACCGAAGAAGGTATAGGCCCGACCCGATCTTCCACCGCCGGCTCCATTGTCTGGCGCCCCCACTGTGACATCGCTGAATCCGTCGCCATTGAAGTCGCCTGCGCCCGTGACGGCGGCGCCAAACAAATCACGGTTCACTTCGCCGGTAAGGATCGCGCCGGCGTTTGCCGCCTGGATATTGCCACTAAGTGGCCCATAAAAGACATAGGCTTTGCCCGCACCATTATTGGCGAAAAGTTGGTCGGCCCCGATGATGACATCAGACACGCCGTCGCCATTAACATCGCCCGCTCCGTCGACTGATCTGCCAAATCCGTCATTGATCGCCTCACCAAAGATGATGGCGTCGGCCTGGATGGCAATGAGCGAGCCGCTGACCGGGCCGAAAAAGATATAGGCCCGGCCCGTATCCGCACCATTAAGGGGAAAACGCGGCGCACCTATAATGAGGTCGTTGACTCCATCACTATTGAGGTCGCCCGCCGAAGCGACCGATGCGCCGAATGACTCATTATCGAAGCTGCCTGTGATGGTGGCGTCGGCGGACGCCACGGTTCGGATGCCGGAGAGTGGACCGTTGAAGACAAAGAGTTGTCCGCGCGAATTTGATCCGGCAATATCGGTTCCCAGGATAATATCGCCGAAGCCATCGCCATTCAGATCGCCCGCCGGTGCAACCGCGCGACCGACTTCATCGAAAGCCGCCCCTTCGATGATAGCATCGGCCGAGGTCGCGGCGAGTGTGCCACTCACCGGCCCATTAAAGAGATAGACCCTGCCTGA
>Ga0081539_10004789_pt1 | contig 14570 bp, 12 predicted proteins | sample TabmetS4T2R2_FD_71023 | JGI IMG/M metagenome (GOLD analysis project Ga0081539, IMG submission 71023) | Tabebuia heterophylla rhizosphere microbial communities from the University of Puerto Rico - S4T2R2 | ecosystem: Host-associated > Plants > Roots > Rhizosphere ...
GCCGATGATCAGGTAGTCGGGCAGCAGCCGGAGCCCGGCCGTGGGGCGCGCGTAGGCCTGCGCGCTCCAGCGGGCCGCTCTCCTGGCCAGCTTGGTGGCCCCGTTGGCGGTGCTCATGTGGTCGCTAGCGTCTCCTGGTCTCTGGTTCGGGATCGGCGCTCGGCGGCGGCGGCTTGAGCCGCCTCCCGGTCCCGCCAGGCCACCGCGGCCACCACCATCATCAGGTGCAGCTGGGTGGGCATCATGTCGTAGTAGGCGAACTCGAGCACCCCGATCAGCAGCATCACGTGGCACCACAGGGGTGGCCCGGTGGCGGCCTTCCGCGACATCCACAGCACCCACCCCCACCAGCCGAGGAAGAACACCAGGCCGGGGATCCCGTGGGAGAAGATGACCAGGTAGACCTGGCCGTGGGTGCCGATGTCGGGGGCGTTGGGGGTGTCGGCCGACTCCCGGGGCCCGCCGTAACCGAGCAGCGGCCGCTCCAGCGCCCCGGCGACCGCCTGGTCGGCCAGGCTCTCGCGGCGCTCGTTGCTGTGCTGGTGGGCGAGCCGGTCGCTGAGGTAGCGGTCGAGCGGGGTGAGCAGGACCCCGGCGGTGATCACGGCCATGAAGCCGACGATGGCCACCAGGGCCCGGGCGTTGCCACGCATGGCCACCCGCACGGCCGCGTAGACCAGTCCGGCGGCCAGGCCGACCCACAGGCCGCGGTTGGCCGAGACCACGATCGGGACCAGGGAGGCGACCAGCAGCAGCCGGATGGCGTTGCGGACCAGGTACGAGCGGACCAGGCCGAGGGCGGCCAGGGCCATGGGGGTGAGCAGGCCGACCGCTCCGCCCCACTCGTTGGTGTAGGTGAACGGGGCCGCCGGCCGGGTCAGGGCGTAGCCGATGAAGGTCTGGACCTGGGCCAGCCGGGGGTTGAACAGCTCCTGGACGTAGGTGCTGGTCTGGAGGTCGGGGGGCAGGACCATGGCCGCCGGGGTCGTCAGGCGGAAGCCGGGGGCGGCCAGGGCGGCGAACCCGAAGCCGATGACCGTGGCCCAGAACAGGGCCAGGGCGAGCACGATCCGGCGAGTCGGCATGGCCGAGCGGGGCAGGTTGTAGATGTAGACGAACATGACCGTCATCGACAGGTAGAGGACGGCCCGGTAGGAGAAGGCGTACCAGCGGCGGGTGTCGTCCAGCTGGGTGGCCGACAGCAGCATCCAGAACAGGAAGGCCAGCCACCAGCCGAACCCCCGCGGCACCCGTACCCGGCCCTTGAGCAGCAGCCAGACCAGCATGGGGGCGGCGAACGGGATGCAGATGACCGATGACAGCCCCAGCGCCCACCAGATCGGGAAGCCGCCGAACAGGGCCAGCACCGGCCAGCCCTCGGGCAGGCCCGAACGGCGCCGGGACGGCGCCGGCGTCCCGGCCGGTGGGGTCAGCTCCTCGATACGCTCGGGCACCCGAGCAGCATAAGCCGCCCGGATGCCCGGCGGTACGTCAGTCGTGCCTACTGCAACCTAGTGCAAACGGTTGAGGAAGGCGTCACGCCCGATGTCGCGGTAGGCGGCCACCGACGCGCTCGAGCTGGTGATCCGCCAGTCGCAGGAGTGCAGGGTGTTGAAGTAGACCAGGGCCTTGATGCGGGTCCGGGTGGTCTTGAGCTGGACCAGGGAGTCGCGCAGCCACGCGGCCTTGCTGGGCGCGCCGGCCGGCTGCTCGCGCAGCCCGTACTCGGCCAGCATCAGCGGCTTGCCGGGGGCGTGGGCGGCCGTCCAGTCGTAGAACGGCTTGGTGATCTCGGCGAACGATCGTGGCTTGGAGCCCGATCGGCAGCCGTACCAGTTGTAGGGGTCGTAGGCGATCCAGTCGACGTAGGAGTCGCCCGGGTACAGGGTCGGGTAGATGCCGCCGTAGCCGCCCACGTACCCCATCATGTTCCAGACGAACAGGACGTTGTCTGCCCCGACCCGGTTGAAGGTGTCGACCACCCGGCGGAACGCCTTGGCGTAGTCGGCCGGCTGGCCGGCCCCGGGGATGTCGTTCTCGGGCTCGTGGTGGAAGGCCAGGAAGGTCTTGCGGCCGAAGCTCTTGAGCCGGTTGGCGGTCGCGGTGATCTGGGCGTCCTGGCCGCCGTTGGCCACCGCCGCCCAGGAGCCGGGCGACTTCCAGTTGATCAGCAGCATCCGGCCCTCGGCGGCCAGGGCGCGCTCCTCGGCGGTCGGGAAGGCCTGGCTCCACTGGTGGTAGACGTGGACGATGTCGAACCTCCGCCCCATCTGGGCTTCCCAGCTCTTGTCGAACTTGCTGGTGCCCCACAGGGCGCCCGAGTTGGGGGCCATGGCGCCGGTGAACCCGGCCGGTCCGGGCGAGCCGCCAGAGCCGGGCGAGGTGGTCGCCGGGGTGGTCGAGGCCGGCGGCTTGGTGGTCGAGGTGGCCGCGGTCGTCGGGGTCGGCCGGGTGCTGGAGGGCGGCAGCGGCGAGGTCTGGAAGTGGGGGTCGAGGGCCAGGCGCCGGAACCCGTCGACGGACCGGCTGGAGGTGGCGACCCGGTAGTCGCAGGCCTTCCTGGCGTCGAAGTAGACCAGGGCCTGCACGCCCGGCATCTCGGTGGTCAGGTCGCGGGCGGCGGCGTCGAACCAGGCCGCCTTGCGGGCCGGGTCGGCCGGGTCCTCGACCGAGCCGGTCTCCCCGATCATCAGCGGCTTGCCGTGGGAGCTGCCCCACACGTAGAAGTCGCCGAAGATGTCCGACAGGTCCCGCCAGGCGCCCTGGGGACGGCAGCCGGGGCCGTTGTAGCCGTCGGCGCCGACCCAGTCGACCTGGTCGTCGCCGGGGTAGAAGCGGTCGGCGGAGTCGCTGGCGAAGGCGGCCGCGGTCGGCGCCCACACGAACGACGCCGGCAGCCCGGCGAAGACCTCGCGGACGTGGCGCCAGGCGGCCTTGTAGGCCTCGGGCGAGCCGACCCAGCCGGCGTTGGCCGGGTCATCCATGCGGTGGGCGTAGCGGATGAAGACGGGCTTGCCCAGGACGCGCACGCCCTCGGCCAGCTGGCGCAGGTAGACGTCGTGGCGGCCCTGGGCGATCTCGGTCGTGCTGGCCCCGTTGCCGATGGTCAGCAGCGGGATCCGGCCCATCTGGACGTCCCAGGCCGGGCGCCAGCCGAGCTGGGCGCCGAAGGGCACGTAGGTGTGGTCGATGGCCAGCCGGCGGCCGATGCGCCGCTCCAGGTCCAGCACGGCCTGCTGCTGGGCGGCCTTGGAGAACGAGCCGGTGGGCTGGACCCAGGCGCCGAGCCAGGCCGCCGTGGGGGTCAGGGCCTCGTCGGCGGCCGGGCTGGAGGGCGGGAAGGCCCGGGCCGACACGGTGAGGGCGCCGACCAGGCCGGCCAGCAGGAGCAGGGCGGTGACGACCCGGGAGGGGGGACGGCGGGCCGAGGTGCGGGTGTGGCGGGGGGCGGAACGGGAGGGGCGCGGAGCGGCACCGGCGACGTGGCGGGGGACGTGACGCAACGCTTGCTCCTCCTTGGTGATGCTTCACCAGGGTCGGGAGGTTGGAGCTGGGGCCTGGGGGGTGGCCCACCTTCCGGGGGGACGGAAGGCCGGGGCATCTAACCAAGATCACGATTCGACGGTCAAATCGTTGCTTGATTGTGTCCAACCCGCTCTGGCGCGAACGGGCGCTAGATGCCCTTACCGGCCCCGTGAGCCATCCGCACCACCGTCTTGGGGCTGACCAGGCGGAGGCTGATGGCCAGGGCCAGGTAGGCCCGGCGCTCGCGCCGGTTCAGCGACAGGGTGCGGCGTGCCCAGCGCCGGGCCGGCTTGCGCTCGCCGAGGGCGGCGTGGGCGAAGGCGATCTGGCCGTAGATGCGGGCCAGCCCGGTCGGCTCCTGCTGGAAGTCGCGGTGCTTGTCGACCAGGTAGGTGAGGGCCGAGATGATGGTGCGCCAGCGGTCGGCGAAGAACGACGACTGGTGCCAGTGGATGACCGCCAGGGGCTCGGGCACGGCCAGCAGCGGCCCGTACCGCGACGCCCGCAGCAGCCACTCGTAGTCCTCGGCGTAGCTGCCGGGGATCTCCTCGTCGACCAGGCCGATCTGGGACAGCAGCCGGTCCCGGTGGGCGAGCACGGTCGAGGGGTGCAGCTCGGTCAGGCGCGAGCGCAGCAGCTGGCGGTGGGTGACCAGGATGGTCGGGGCCAGCCGGATGGTGGTGCGGTCCTGGTAGCGGACCAGGATCCCGGTGGTCGAGACGGCCGACCCGGGGGTCGCCAGCAGCCGTGCCACCTGGCGGGCCAGCTTCTCGGGCAGCCACTCGTCGTCGTCGTCGCAGAAGGCGACCAGCTCGCCGGTGGCGGCCAGGATGCCGCTGTTGCGGGCCCCGGCCAGGCCGGGGGTGCGGTCGTTGCGGCGGAGCACCAGGGTGCGGCCGGGCGGCAGGTCGGGCCAGGGCAGGTCGAGGTCGCTCTGGTCGAACACGACCACGCACTCGATCGGGCCCTTGTAGGTCTGGCCGAGGATGGCCGTGACGGCCCGGCGCAGCAGCTCGGGCCGGTCCCGGGTGGGGACGACCACGCTGACCAGGGGCCGCTCAGCGGCCACGGCCGCCTCCGCCCAGGTACCCGTAGCGCAGCAGCAGGGGCCAGGTCGAGACCAGGGTGAGCAGGCGGTGGCGGCGGCGCAGCTGGCCGCGCCACTCCTCGTCGACCCGGAGCGGCACCCGGCCGGAGCGGAACCGCATCGGGTTGCCGGCCAGGGCGTGGCTGGGGCCGAGCTCGACCCAGCCGTCACCCACGAAGCCGAGCTCGCCGGCGGCCGTGGGGCGGCCGGCGGCCGCCAGGACCCGGGCCAGCTCCCCTGCCGGGTCGCGGACCAGCGACTCGTAGCGGAGCAGCAGCCCGCGGACCCCGAGCGTCCGGAGCAGGTGGAGCAGCAGGTTGTAGCCGAGGTAGCGGGCGCTCATCCGCAGCGGGGTGTCGGTGGCCATGAGGGCGTCGCCGGAGACGACCTCGGCCCGGCGCATCCGCTTGGTCCAGGAGAAGGCGACGCCGCGGCTGTCGCGGACCAGGTGGACCAGGCGCAGGTCGACCCCGCGCATGCGCCGGACCAGGAAGGCCGCCGAGGCGTGCTTGCTGGCGTCGACCACCAGCGGCCGCCCGCTGACCTCGCGCACGGCCGCGTACAGCCGCTGCAGCAGGTCCAGGTAGCGGGCCAGACGGGCCCGGTAGCCGGGGGCGAGGGCCGGCAGGACCATCAGGGGCACGAAGCGGTTGCGGTCCACCGACCGCTTGAGGGCCAGCACCTCCTCCACATCCAGGGTGTCCCAGCCACCGAAGGCGACATCGCCGACCCGGCGCCAGAACGGGCAGTCGGCGAAGCAGCGGCCGCAGCCGCAGCGGTTGTTCTCCTTGAGGCCCCGCTCCCAGAGGTGGACCAGCTCCCCCACCGACCAGACGTCGTCCAGGCGGCCCAGCATCCGGTCGAGCAGGGTGCTGCCGCTGCGCCCGAGCCCCCCGATGTACAGCACCCGCACCGGCCCGGTGGGGGCCGGCTGCTCCCCGGGAGTGCCCGGCTCGACCTCGGCGGTGGTCACCGGGCGCCCGCCCAGCGCGAGGGCCGGCCGCCGACCAGCCCGTCGACCAGGCGGCCGAACTCGCGCACGGCGGTGGCCGTGGCCCGGTCCTCGGGCCCGGCGCGGAAGGCGGCCGGCTCGCCCGCCACCCGGTCCAGCAGCCGGTGCAGGTCGGCCTCGGTCTCGGCCAGGTGGATGCCGCCGCCCTCGGCGGCCAGGCGGCGGGCGAAGGCGACCTGGTGGTCGTCGACGTGCTCGCCCAGACGGTGCTGGCGGGGCACGACGACGGGGACGGCGCCCATGTGCCGGGCCCCCAGGATGGTCCCGGGGCCGCCGTGGCAGACGACCGCCGCCGCCGAGGCCATGGCCGCCTGCAGGGCGTCGAACTCGAGGTACGCCTCCCAGTCGGCCGCGCCCGCGGCGGTGGGCGGGGCCGAGGTGCCGGTCTGCATCAGGCAGCGCACCCTCCCGGGGTGGGCGGCCAGCCAGGCGCCGGCCCAGCGGACCAGCCGGTCGAAGGGGTGGTGGTCGGTGCCGACGGTGACCAGCAGCAGCGGCGCGTCGCCGCGGTCGGTCATAGCAGGCTCCCGATGACCTGGCCCTTGGGGTAGTTGCGCCGCTGCTCCTCCCACTGGAGCAGGAACAGGTCACTGAAGGGGTAGCAGAGCCGGCCGGTCATGGTCGGCGAGTCGATCCGGTCGTAGACCTCGACGTACACCGTCCGCTTGCCGAGCAGCTTGGCCAGCAGGAAGAACGGGAAGGCGACCCCGGCCCCGCTGGAGACGACCACATCCGGCTTGTAGCCGCGCAGCAGCTTCCAGGCCAGGCGGGTGTTGCGGGCCAGGTTGGCCAGGTTGCGGGTCGTCGGATGGTGGGCCCAGGCGACCTGCTCGCCGGCGAGCAGCGAGGTGCTGTCGAGCTTCTCGAAGGTCACCCATAGACGATCGTGCTGTTCCCACCATGGCTTGAGGTTGTGGAGCTGGATGAGGTGGCCGCCGGAGGAGCAGACGAGGAGCGCGCGCACGCCGCCGCCTCAGTACGCGCCCCTGGTCGAGACCAGGAGCGGGATGGTCTTGGACAGGATGAACAGGTCGTAGGCGATCGACCAGTTCTCCACGTAGAACAGGTCCAGGCGGACGTAGTCCTCGAAGGACAGCTCGCTGCGCCCGCTGACCTGCCACAGGCCGGTGATGCCGGGCCGGACCTCGAGCCGGTCGAGCTGCCACTCCTCGTACAGGGCGACCTCGTCGGCCAGCGGCGGCCGGGGCCCGACCAGGCTCATCTCGCCCTTGAGGACGTTCCAGAGCTGGGGCAGCTCGTCGATCGAGTAGCGCCGCAGGACGGCCCCGACCCGGGTCACCCGCGGGTCCTGGCGGAGCTTGAACAGGGGCCCGTCGGCCTCGTTGCGGTCGCGCAGGTCCTCCAGCATGAGGTCGGCCCCGGCGCACATGGTGCGGAACTTCAGCAGGGTGAACGGTCGCCCGCGGAGCCCGATCCGCTCCTGGCGGAAGATGACCGGCCCGGGCGAGGTCGCCTTGATGGCCGTGGCCACGACCGCGAACACGGGCAGCAGGGCGAGCAGGCCGACGGCGGAGACGACCACGTCGCAGGCCCGCTTGGCCGCCGCCTGGGCCCGGGTGAGCTGCAGGACGTTGACCGACAGGGTCATGACCCCGCCGATGGTCTGGGGGGCGAGGCGGCTGGACAGGATCGTCGGCAGGTTGGCGGTGAAGCGGACCTCGACGTTCTCCTGCCGCCGGGCCTTCATGATCTGGGGGACGTCCTCGGGGGTGACGGCACTGGAGGCGACGAACAGGCAGTCGGCCTTGGTCTCGCGGATGAGCTCGCGGATGCGGGCGACCGGGCCGAGCACCCGCTCGTCGTCCAGGCGCAGCGCGTCCAAGCCGCCGGCCACGAACCCGACCGGCTGGAAGCCGAGCTCCTTGGTCTGCATGGTGGCGGCCAGCCGCTCGGCCTCGAGGTTGGCCCCGACGATCAGGGTCCGGAAGGTGAGCTTGCCCGCGAGGCGGATGCGCCGGACGCGCCAGTGCCACAGCCGCCGCACGGTCAGCGCCAGGACCAGCCCCAGCCCCCAGGACAGCACCATCCACAGCCGCGAGAACGAGGCCTTGGACCAGAACGACACCATCACCGTGGCCGAGATGATGAGGCTGACGGCCACGATGATGCGGCGGAACTCCTCGGCGGTGGAGTACTGGTGGACCCGGTACAGCCGCATGGTCAGGTAGACCAGCGGGGTGATCAGGGGCACGGTCAGCAGCAGCAGCCAGAAGTCGGCGGTCGGCATCAGCCGGTCGAAGCGCAGCTGGTAGGCCAGGGCCATGGCGGCGAACACCGCCAGGCTGTCGGTGATCCCCATGAGGACGTAGTGGCTGCGGTACTGGCGGCTGATGTCAGAGCGGGCGCCGGCCAGCCGGGGGGAGATCAGCAGGCTGCTGTGGAATGGCGGCTCCAGCCCTACCGTCTCCGTCAAGGCCCGCCGCACGTCGCCCGTCCTTTCCGATGCCCCGTAGTCCGAAGGGATAGCCGAGCGGGTCGGAAGGCCGATCTGGAGTTGTTGGTCTGGCGGCGGCGGCACCGGTCACGACTCCCGAGTCCAGCTCTGCTGGTGCATCAGCACCAGCGGCAGCATCTCGTGGGCCGGACCCGGGTGCATCCGGTGGTTGAAGTAATCTCGTCACGCATCTGAAGTAGCCATGACGAGGGCCTAAACGGGTAGTGCGCCCCACGCGGGGGCGCACTACGTAGGGATAGCCAGCGGTGCTGGCCCTATCCGTCCTGGGCCTCGTAGTAGTACGTGCTCTTGCTGGCCTGCTTGGAGCGGTTGAGCACGGCCCCGACGATCCTGCCGCCGACCTGCTCGATCTCCTCCTTGAGCCGGCTGACCTGCTCCCGGGCGCTCTCCTTGGCGTCGGCGACCACCAGGATGGCGTCGGCCAGCGGGGCCAGGGCCATGGCGTCGGCCACGACCAGGGCCGGCGGGCAGTCCAGGATGATGAAGTCGAACAGGTCGCGCTGCTCCTTCAGGAACTGGCGCATGGCGTCGGAGTCCATCAGCGCCGAGGGGTGCGGGGGCAGCGGCCCCGACAGGATCACCCACAGGTTGGGCGCCACCGACCACAGCTCAGAGGCCATCTGGCGGCCGTCGGCGACCGGGACCTTCCGCTTGCCGGGCGGGGTGCCGTCGGTGAGCAGGTTGGACAGGCCGGTCTTGTTGGACAGGCCGAAGAACTGGTGGACCCGGGGCCGGCGCAGGTCGGCGGAGACCAGCAGGACGTCCTTGCCGGTCTCGGCGAGCACGACGGCCAGGTTGGCCGCGGTGGTGCTCTTGCCCTCCCCCACCCCGGCCGAGACGACCATCACCGAGTTGATGTCGAGCTGGGCGGCCAGGCGGGCCATCCGGGTGCGCAGGGTCCGGTAGGACTCGGCGGCCGGGCCGTTGGGCTGCTGCAGGGTGACCAGGCTGTTCTTGTGGCGCCGCTTCCAGCGGAGCAGCTTGCCCTCCTGGCGGACCCGCTTGGACAGCGGCGGGATGGTGGCCAGGACCGGCCGGTCGAGGCGCTCGGCCAGGTCCTCGCGACCCCGCAGGCGGTCGTCGGTGCGGTCGCGGACGAAGGCCAGGACGACCCCCAGGAAGAGCCCGATGAGCAGGCCGATGCCGACGTCGAGGCGGTTGTTGGGGCTGGCCGGGGTGGAGGGCAGGTCGGCGGCGGCGATCACCGTGCCCGGGGTGAAGTCGAGCGACTGGAAGCCGCTGAGCTGGCTGAGCAGCTGGTCGAGGCGGTTGTTGGCCGCGGCCAGCCTCGCCTGGGCGGCCTGGCGGGTGGCGGAGTCGGCGTCGGCGTCGGCGATCACCTTCTCGGCCGCCGTGGCCTGCTTCTGGAAGCGGGTGATGTCGGTCTGCAGGCTCTTCTGGCTGATGGTGGCCTGGGAGCGGGCGTCGGCCTCGCGGGAGGTGAGGTACGCCTTGGCGAAGACGTCGGCCCCGCGCTGGGCGGTCAGGGGCACCGTGTCCTGGTAGTGGACGCGCAGGATCTGGCTGTTGGCCGGCACGTCGACCTTGACGTGCTCCAGCAGCTGGGCCGGGGTGGCGGTGGTCTTGAGGGACTTGGCGGCGAGTGCGGCCACCGGCTCGGACATGGCCAGCTGGCGCTGGTTGAACATGTTGAGCTGCTGGTCGACCCGCGACCCGGGGTCGAAGGCGTTGGTGGTGATCGCCCGGACCAGCACCGAGGCCGTCGATTCGTAGACCGGGGTACGGCGGAAGGTGTAGGCGGCGGCCGCGGCCGCGCCCAGCAGGGTGACGGCGACGATCAGCGCCAGCTGGCGCTTGAACACCCGCAGGTAGTCGCGAAGCTCCACCGATCCCGTCGGCGTCGGCTCTGCACTCACGGCATCGACCGCCTTTTCTCCATCGCGTCGGGCCCCCCGGAGGTGGCTCGCCCTGGCTCGCGGCGGACGCTCGCCTCCCACCGATCACGCTAGCGGGTGACTGTCCACCTTTCCTCCGTCGGATTGAGCATCGTCACCCATCGCTAAGGACTAGATACGAGTACGTAAGCGCTACGTCGTGAAGTGGGGGCGCAGCCGCCGGTAGGTCTCCCCCAGCAGCTCGGGCAGGACCTTGGTCCGCCCCACCACGGGCATGAAGTTGGTGTCCCCACCCCACCGCGGTACCAGGTGCAGGTGCAGATGGTCGGCGATCCCGGCCCCGGCCACCTGCCCCAGGTTCATTCCCAGGTTGAACCCGTGGGGGCCCGAGTCCTCGCGCATGGCGCGGATCGCCCGCCCGGCGAAGGCCGTCATCTCGGCCAACTCCTCCGGGGTCAGGTCCAGGTAGTCGCCGATGTGGCGGTACGGCGCCACCATCAGGTGCCCCGGGTTGTAGGGGAAGGCGTTGAGCAGGACGAAGCTGACCGCACCGCGGGCGAGCAGGTGGTTGGCCTCGTCCTGGTCGGGATCGGCGGCCGGCAGGTCGCAGAAGATGCAGCCTTTCTGCTCCCCGCCCGCGCCTCGCCTGATGTACTCCATCCGCCAGGGCGACCAGAGGTGCTCGGGGTCGGGCACGGCGGCGCTCCTCGGCGGAGGGGGGTTCGGCGGACCGGCCGATGATAGAGCAGCCCGCCACGAAGGGCTGTGGAAAACCCGCCGCCACCCCCGGCGTTTCCCGGCTACCCTCCCAACCGGGGCTCCTGCCACCGGCGGGGGTCTCGGTCGCGTGGCCCGAGGCCTCAGGTGGTGGGCGGCGGGTCTGTGGTCGGCGGCGCCTCGGCGGCGGTGGTGGCCGGTGGCGCCTCGGCGGCGGTGGTGGTGGGTGGCGCCTCGGTGGTGGTGGGCGCCTCGGTCGTCGTGGTGGGCGGCTGGGTGGTGGTCGTGGGCGCGGGCGCCTTGGTGGTCGTGGTCGGGGAGCCCGCCTTGGTCGTGGTCGTCGGGCCGGTGGTCGGCGGGGCCGGCGACGCCCGCGTGGTGCTGGTGGGCGTGGTCGTCATCGGCGGCGGGGCCGGCGGGGTCGGGCTGGTCGGCGGCGGGGCGGTCGGCGGCGGGCCGGCCAGGCCGGGGGTGACGACCCCGGGCACGATCCGGGTGGCGCCGGCGAAGCCCTCGCGCCAGATGGAGGCGACCCGGACCACATCCCCGGTGTGGGGGGCGTGGACCATCAGGCCGTTGCCGATGTACAGCCCCACATGGTGGATGGTCGCCGGGTCGGCGGGGTTGTCGGCGTAGAACACCAGGTCGCCGGGCAACAGGTTGGCCACCGCGACATGCGGGCCGGCGCCCCACTGGGCCCGCGACACCCGGGGGATGGCCACCCCGGCGGCCCGGTAGGCGGCACTCGTCAGCCCCGAACAGTCGAAGCTGTTCGGTCCGCTCGTCCCCCACCGGTAGGGGTCGCCGAGCTGGGCCAGGGCCCAGCGCACCGCCGCCCGGGCCACCGGCCCGGCCTGGAGCCACGACTGGACCGTCCCGACCCCGGACATGTAGCCGGACCAGGCGGCCCGCCGGGCTGCCTCCGCTCGGGCCTCCTCGGCCTCCAGATAGCCCTTGAGCTGGGTGTCGATCTTGTCCAGGGTCTGCTGGAGCTGGGTGGCCAGGTGCTCGACCTGGCGGCGCTCGTCGGCCTGTCGGCGGTGGACCAGGTCGGCCTCGGCGAGCTCGGTCGCCACCCGCTCATTGAGGCTGTCGACCTCGCCCTTGCGGACCCGGACCTCGGCCACGACCGCGGCCCGGGCCTCCAGGGCGGCCTTGGTCATCGGCAGCTGGCGCATGGCGTCGGACGGGTTGGCCCCGCCGACCAGCTCTCCCAGCAGCCACTGGGGGCCGTTCATGTAGGTGGCCCGGGCCTGCTCGTCGAGCTGCTGCTGGGCCGTCTCGAGCTGCCGCTGGGCGGCCTCCTGACGGGCCTTGAGCTCGGCCAGGCTCTGCTGGAGCACGTGGCGGCGGTCGTCGGTGGCGTTCAGCCGTTCGGCGAGCCGCTCGACCTCGGCGTGCTGGGCGTCGAGCTTGGCCTGGAGGGCCTTGGCCTTGGCGACCAGGGCGGCGTCGGGGGCGGCCGGGTCGGCGCCGGCCGCGGTGCCGGCCGCCAGGGCGACCAGCAGGGCCAGCACCAGGGCGAACGGGGCGTGGCGGGTCAGCCGCAAGGTCGCGCCGCCACCGTTGGACATCATCGCCCCCAATCGACCGGCCCGCGGGGCATCGTACCCGATATTGCCGGAATTGCACCTCACAGATTGCGTAGGCCGGGTGGCGGAGCCGGCCCTCAGAACTGCTGGCGCTCGGTCGACCCGGCCAGGGCCAGGGTGGAGGCCTGACCGGCGCTGATGGCCTCGGCGACGGCGTCGAACACGCCCGTCCCGACCTCGCGCTGGTGCCGGGTCGCGCTGTAGCCCTGGTCCTCCAGGCCGAGCTCGTGCTGCTGGAGGCGGACGTAGGCGGGCATGCCCTCGGCGGCGTAGCCGGCGGCGAGCTCGAAGGCGGCCGCGTTGAGGCTGTGGAAGCCGGCCAGGGTGATGAACTGGAACCGGTAGCCCATCGCCGCCAGCTCCTTCTGGAAGCGGGCGATGGCCTGGTCGTCCAGGTGCCGGCGCCAGTTGAACGACGGCGAGCAGTTGTAGGCCAGCAGCTTGCCCGGGAACCGGGCGTGGACCGCCTCGGCGAACGCCCGCGCCTGGTCCAGGTCGGGGGTGGAGGTCTCGCACCACAGCAGGTCGGCGTAGGGGGCGTAGGCGAGGGCGCGGGCGGTCGGGGCCTCCAGGCCCGCCCGGACCCGGAAATAGCCCTCGGCGGTCCGCTCCCCGGTCAGGAACGGCCGGTCCCGCTCGTCCACGTCGCTGGTCAGCAGGGTCGCGGCCAGGGCGTCGGTGCGGGCCACCAGGATGGCCGGCACCCCGGCCACGTCCGCGGCCAGCCGGGCCGCCTGCAGGGTCCGGATGAACTGGCCGGTCGGGACCAGGACCTTGCCGCCCAGGTGGCCGCACTTCTTCTCCGAAGCCAGCTGGTCCTCGAAGTGGATCCCGGCCGCCCCGGCGGCGATCATCGCCGTGGTCAGCTCGTAGGCGTTCAGCGGCCCCCCGAACCCGGCCTCGGCGTCGGCCACGATCGGCACCAGATACGCCGGCTCCGAGCCCTCGACCCGGGCGACCTGCTCGGCCCGGAGGAGCGCGTTGTTGATCCGCCGGACGACCGCGGGCACGCTGTTGGCCGGGTACAGGCTCTGGTCGGGGTAGACCTGCTCGGCCAGGTTGGCGTCGGCCGCCACCTGCCAGCCGGACAGGTAGATGGCCTCCAGGCCGGCCCGGACCATCTGCACGGCCTGCCCGCCGGTCATCGCCCCCAGCGCCGGCAGGTAGTCGCGCTCGGCCAGCAGCCGCCACAGCCGCTCGGCCCCGACCCGGGCCAGGGTGTGCTCGACCAGCACCGACGGCCGCAGCCGCAGCACGTCGGCGGCGGTGTAGTCCCGGCGCACGCCCCGCCAGCGCGGGCTGGAAGACCATTCCTCGGACAGGCTCGTGGGCCAGATCTGGGGCATGCGACACCACCTCCCGGGCGGCAATTCCCGGCGTATTTCCTGAGCGGAATTGTGGTGGTCGACCCCGGATGCCCGACTCTACCCCGCCCCGTGGTATAGATCCAATTCATTGTTGCTATCGACCCGATCGAGGGGCTCGATAGCAGCAGGTCAGCCGCTCAGGCGGCGGGCCTGATGCAGGTACGGGCAGTGCCGGCAGCCGCTGTCGCAGCAGGTGCCGCGGTCCCACAGGTAGGCGGCGGTGAAGACCCAGTACCCGGTGGCCGGGTCCAGGTAGCCGTCCTCGCCGGCGTCAAGGGCGCGGGCGTGGGCGGCCAGGATGGCCGCGTGGTCCGGACGCGAGGGGTCGAGGCGGGCCGGGTCGGGCACCGCCAGCGCGGCCGGGAGGCGGCGGTCGGGGACGCTCACCGGACCAGCCTAGCCGCCGGGCGGGCTGGTAGTAGGCTGCTCGGATCCCGCAGCGCGACCTCACCGGACCGTCCCGAGGAGCTTCCATGGGCATCCCCAGCGCCTCCTACTCGATCACCATGCGGGTCCACCTCGGTGCCGACCCGCTCGGCATCGGCCGCATCACCACCGCGGTCGGCGAGTCGGCGGGCACGGTCGTGGCGGTCGACATCGTCGAGTCCCACCCCGACCTGCTGGTCGTCGACCTGACCTGCAACGCCGTCGACGCCCGTCACGCCGACGCCATCAACCGGGCGGTCGGCGCCATCGACGGCGCCGAGGTCCACACGGTCAGCGACCGCACCTTCCTGCTCCATCTGGGCGGCAAGCTCGAGGTCGCCTCGAAGGTGCCGCTGCGCACCCGCGACGACCTGTCGATGGCCTACACGCCCGGGGTGGCCCGGGTCTGCCGGGCGATCGCCGCCAACCCGGCCGACGCCCGCAAGCTGACCATCAAGCGCAACACCGTGGCCGTGGTCACCGACGGCTCGGCCGTGCTCGGCCTCGGCAAC
>Ga0081539_10004790_pt1 | contig 14569 bp, 13 predicted proteins | sample TabmetS4T2R2_FD_71023 | JGI IMG/M metagenome (GOLD analysis project Ga0081539, IMG submission 71023) | Tabebuia heterophylla rhizosphere microbial communities from the University of Puerto Rico - S4T2R2 | ecosystem: Host-associated > Plants > Roots > Rhizosphere ...
CGCCCGTACCGCTCAACGGACAATCCAGCAGCACGACGCCCGCCTTCGCGAGCATGGCGCGCGCTTCTTCTTTCACCGCGATCGGCAGGGTGCTGGTCTCGATGATGCTGTGGTCATCGCCCGCCCCCGCGATCTCCTGCGCCACCTCGTGCAGCGCGCGCGCGGACGGCAACGACGTGACGATGATCGGCGCGGTGCGGGCGACGGCGGCAGCGCTGCCCACCGCGCGACCGCCCGCGTTCGCGAGCGCCTTGCGCCGTGACGCGAGCACGTCGTGGCCGATAACGGCGAAGCCTCCGGCGACGAGATTGGCCGACATCGCGGAGCCCATGATGCCGAGACCGATGACGCCGACGGTTTGCGCTTGCCTCATGATCATCCCTCGCCTCGTGGTCATCGCTCGCCTGTCGACGATCAGGAAGACGCTGCGGCCTGATCGAGCGCGCCCACGGCCGCGAAGAGCGCCTCGATCGCGCGACGTGGGATGTTGCGCACGATGAACACGATGCGGGATCGCGGCTCCACGTCGTTTCCGGCGCGCAGCGTGACGGGCGGATGGAACACGTGCTGCGCGCCCTGCAGCACCACGGGGCCGTTTTCTCCGCGCACGTGCACGATGCCCTTGAAGCGCAAGAGATCCGGTCCGCGCAGGGCGGCGAGGGCCTGCAGCGCTGCGTTCAGACCGTCCCAGGTGAACGGCGCATCGAACCACAGGCAGAACGCATCGATGCCCTCGAGGTGCGCACCATGCGGTCGCATCGCGTCGCCTGCGGATGTCGAGGTGCCGGCAGGGTCGGCCACGCCGATCCAGCGCGCGACGTCCTCACGCGAAGCGGCCGCGCTCTGCAATCCGATGTTCTCGATCTCCGCCGGATCGAGCACGCCGTTGACGGCGCTCGTCACAGCGGCGAAGGGATTCAGCACGCCGATGCGCTCGCGCAGTGCGTCGACCGCGCTCGGCGCTGCGATGTCGCTCTTGGTGATGACGATGCGATCCGCGACCGCGACCTGGCGCACCGCCTCCGGCATCGTTTCGAGCTGGCCGCTGCCATTCACCGCATCCGCCAGCGTGACCACGCCCGCGAGACGATACTGTGCACTCACGAGACCATCGGTCTGCAGGGTGTGCAGGAGCGGCAGCGGATCCGCAAGCCCGGTGGTCTCCACGAACACGCGATCGAAGTCGATGATCTCGCCGGCCCGGCGCCGCACGAAGAGCTCGCGCAGCGTCTCCTGCAGATCGGTGCGCAGCGTGCAGCACAGGCAGCCGTTGCCGAGCAGCGTCATCTGCTCCGAGGATGCCTCGACGAGCTCGTGATCGAGCGGCACGTCGCCGAATTCGTTGATGATCACCGCGGAACGGCGCATGCCCGGATGCCGCAGCAGATGACGCAACAGCGTGGTCTTGCCGCTCCCCAGAAAGCCGGTGATGACCGTCACCGGCAGGCGACCGAGAAGCGGATCCGGTGCGCTGGCCGCGCTCATCACACGGTCATCTCGAGCACGTACAGCCCGCCGGAAAAGCGATCGACCGTGTAGACGATGCGGCGATCGTCGACGTACACATCGTTCAACTGGATCGCGCCCGCCGGCGAGAGCTTGGGCGCACCGGGCACGAAGTACGCGATCTCGCGCGGCTGATACGGATCGGTGATGTCGTAGGCGCGCACGCCGGCGTTGAAGAACGTGCCGATGACGATGTCCTCGGAGCGCCACGAACCCGGCAGGGGCAGGTTCTCATGCAGGTTGTGCGCGCCGAAGCGTCCACCCCGTCGCGCGAACGTGTCGTACGGCGGCGCCGGCAATGTGCCGATGGGAACGGGATTGGTCTCCACCCGTGCATCGACGAGCCACACGAGCTTCGGCCAGTCGAAACCATCGTTCTTCACGCATTCGTCGCTCACGACGAGCAGGTTGCGCTCGAAGAGCGGCAGCACGGTGTGCGTGAAACCGTTGTACGGCGGCGAATACTGCCAGCGCGACACGAGCTTCGGATGCGCCTTGTCGGCGATGTCCAGGATCAGCGCGCCGCCATCGATATAGCCGACATAGGCGCGGTCCGGCCGTTGCGGAAACACGTTGGTGTTGTGGGCGCGGAAACCGGCATCGAACTTGGGATCGAGGCGCGGCGGTGGCGGCTGGCCGTCGCCTTCGCGCGTGCCGGGCAGCCACCAGCGACCGACCTCCTCGGGCTGCGAAGGCTTACGCACGTCCACGATGCGGTAGAACTGATCGTCGTTGGGATGCGTGGGCACGAAATCGGCGGAGCCGCTCGCCATGTGCACGTATTCGCCGTCGACGAACCAGAGCGCGTGCACCCCGCGCGAGTGCGGACCCGAGGCGTCGAAGTGCGCGATGCGCCGCGGCGTTTCGGGCACCGCGACGTCGAAGAGATCGAACCCCGCCGGCGTCAACCCGGTGGTCCTCGTCTGGTACGCGACCGCCATGACATTCCCGACCACGTCGAGCGAGTTCGAGCGCACGTTCGCGTGCGGCAGCTCCGTCTGGGTGACGACCTTCGGAGCGCGCGGGTCCGTCACGTCCACGCCGGTGAAATTCTTCGGGGCGGACTCGTGCGCGAGCCACAGGATGCGCCGCCCGTCGCGCGCAAGCTGCATCGCCATGCCCTCGCCGATGCCGCCGAAGCCCTGCAGCTCGTGATGCGCGAGGAGACGCATATTGAGCGACAGCGTCTGGTCGGCGCGCGACGCGGTCGAGGAGAGGGTATTGGCCATCAGAGCTCCGGATCCAGTAGCATGTTGATCACGCATTGTCCCGCATCTGCCGGATCCCTGAGGAGACACGCATGCGTTCGCTCGCGCAACTCGCTGTCGCATTGCTGATCGCTGCCACTTCGTGCACCGGTGTTGCCGTCGCGCAGACGTATCCCTCGAAGCCGGTGCGCCTCGTGGTGACCTATCCGCCCGCCGGCAGCTCGGATCTCATGGCGCGCATTCTCGGACAGAAGCTTTCCGATCTGTGGGGACAGCCGGTGATCGTCGAGAACAAGGCCGGCGCAGGCGGTGCGATCGGCATGGAGTACGCCGCGCACCAGCCGGCGGATGGCCACAGCTTCGTCATCGCGAATCTCGGACCCGCCGTCGTGAACCCGATGCTCACCAAGGTGCAGTTCGCGCTCGAGCGGGATTTCCTGCCCGTGTCGCTCATCGCCACCGGGCCCAACATTCTGGTGGTCAATCCCAAGACGCCGTTCAAGACGCTGTCCGAGATCGTGGCGTATGCGCGCGCGAATCCCGGCAAGCTCAATTTCGGCTCCGGCGGTGCGGGCAGCGTCGCGCACCTGTCGGGAGAAATGCTCAAGAGTCTCGCGCACGTCGAGATGGTGCACGTCCCGTACAAGGGCGGCATCCTGTCGGTCAACGATCTGCTCGCGGGTCAGGTCGATCTCGTGTTCTCGGACGCGTTGCCGGTGATGCAGCACATTCGCGCGGGCAAGCTGCGCGCCATCGCGGTGACGAGTCCCGAGCGCAGCCCGCTGGCACCGGAGATTCCGACGTGCGTGGAATCGGGGATGCCCGGCCTCGTCGCCGTGAACTGGTGGGGCGTGCTGTTGCCGGCGGGCACACCCAAGGACATTGCCGCGAAGTTTCACGCGGACCTCGTCAAGGTGATGCAGGATCCCGATCTCAAGACGCGATTCGCGGCACTCGGCGTCGATGCGGTGAGCGGAACCCCCGAGCAGCTCGAGGCCTTCATGAAGGCGGAGGCCGCCAAGTACGCCGCGCTCATCAAGGAAGCGAACATCCGGGTGGAGTGACGCACAGCATCGCGCGTCAACGCTTCGCGAACCCGAGCCACCGCGCCGGCAGGGTGGTGGCGTCCGCGCCGCCACCGCCCTGGACGGCAAGCGTGTCGAAAACTTCGAGCGTGCGCTGCGTCAACGGCATGGACAGGCCCTGCGCCCGGGCCTCATCGATCATGGTGGCGAGATCCTTGCGCACCAGATCGACGTCGAACATCACCGGGCCGGAAGCTTCGCCTTTGAGCGATGCCGCGATCGCGCCGCCGCGCGCGCGCAGCACGTTGGGACCGCCGGACGTGTCTGCGAAGATATCCATCAGCCGGCTCGGGTCGATGTCGAGTGAGCGGCACAACGACAGCGCTTCGCCGAGCGCCTGCCAGTAGACGAGCAGGGGAAGATTGATCGCGAGCTTCATGCTTGCGCCCGCACCGACCGGGCCCACATGCTCGATGCGCCGGCACAACTGCTCGAGCACGGGTTTCGCGCGTTCGAAATCCGCGGCTTCCGCGCCTGCGAATCCGAATAGCTTCCCCTGTTCCGCCGGGACCACGGTGCCTCCCACCGGACATTCGACCAGCGCGCCGCCTTTCGCGCGTACGCTGGCGGCGAGCGAGCGCTCGACCTCGGGCCGCACCGTGCTCATCTCGATGAAGAGCTTGCCGCGCACGTCGGCGGAGAGCAGCCCGTCCGGTCCGTCGTAGGTGGCGTCGATGGCGGCGGCGTCGGTGAGCATCGTGATCACCACGTCGGCCGCTGCGGCGAGATCGCGCGGTGTCGCCACCACGCGCGCGCCGAGCTCCGCCACCTGCTGTGCCTTGTGCGGCGTGCGGTTCCACACCGCGACATCGTGTTCCGTCGAGAGCAGACGACGCGCGATCGCCGCACCCATGCGACCCAATCCAGCGATACCGATTTTCAATGGCACCTCCATCATTCCTGATATGGCGTTCTCTTCAAGTTGACACTGGCCACAGCGTGCCGTCAAATGGCACGCGACCGGAACAGGAGCTCGTCATAGCGAGACGCTCCGGTCGGAAGGAGGACGAATGGAATCGGCTGCGAGCGCGTCGCGCGACGGCATGCGCATCGATTGGGATGTGGCCATCCCGATGGACGATGGCATCGTGCTGCGCGCGGACGTGTTCCGTCCGCCCGAGAGCGGCCGCTTCCCGGTTCTCCTCACGTACGGCCCCTATGCCAAGGGTCTCGCGTTTCAGGATGGCTATCCCAGCGCGTGGCAACGGATGGTCGCCGAGCATCCGGACGTCGCGTACGGATCGACCAATCGCTACCAGAACTGGGAAGTCGTCGATCCCGAGAAGTGGGTGCCTCATGGCTACGCCTGCGTGCGCGTCGATTCGCGCGGCACGGGCCGTTCGCCCGGGTTCATCGATCACTTCTCGCCGCGCGAGACGCAGGATTTCTGCGCGTGCATCGAGTGGGCCGGCGTGCAGCCGTGGTCGAGCGGCAAGGTGGGCCTGAACGGCGTATCGTATTACGGCATCAACCAGTGGCACGTCGCGGGGCTCGACCCGCCCCATCTCGCCGCGATGTGCATCTGGGAAGGCGCCGCCGACTGGTATCGCGACATGACCCACCACGGCGGCATCCTGTCGACGTTCTGGGCGAACTGGTACGACATGCAGGTGACGACGGTGCAGTACGGTCGCGGCGCGCGCGGCCCGCGCAGCCGCGTCACCGGCAAGCCCGTGTGCGGCGATGAAACGCTCTCCGATCGCGAGCTCCAGCGCAACCGCTGCGACTTCGGCGACGAGATCCTCGCGCATCCGCTGGACGACGAGTATCACCGCGCACGCTCGGCGCAGTGGGACAGGATTCGCGTGCCGTTCCTGTCGGCCGCGAACTGGGGCGGGCAGGGCCTGCATCCGCGCGGCAACTTCGAAGGCTTCGTACGCGCAGCTTCGGAATGCAAATGGCTCGAGGCGCATGGCCTCGAGCACTGGACCCACTTCTACACCGACTACGGTGTCACGCTCCAGAAGCGCTTTTTCGATTGCTTCCTGAAAGGCATCGACAACGGCTGGATGCGCCAGCCGCGCGTGCGGTTGCAGGTGCGCCATGTCGATCATTTCGAACAGCGCGACGAGAACGAATGGCCGATCGCGCGCACGCGCTGGACGCGGCTTTATCTCGACGGCGCGAATCAACACCTTACGAATGAACCGACGCACCCCGGCGCTCGCGTGTCGTACGATGCGTGCGGCGATGGCGTCACGTTCGTGAGTGCGCCGCTCGACGAGACGCGGGAGATCACCGGACCGCTGGCGGCCCGGCTGTTCGTGTCCTCGTCGACGACCGATGCGGATCTCTTCGTCATCTTTCGGGTGTTCACGCCCGACCTGCGCGAAGTGGTGTTCATGGGTGCGATCGATCCGCACACGCCCGTCGCGCAGGGCTGGCTGCGTGCGTCGCATCGCAAGCTCGATCCTGCGCTCACCACGGAATATCGCCCGTATCACACCCACGACCAGGTGCAGCCACTCGAGCCAGGGGAGATCGTGCCGCTCGACATCGAGCTCTGGCCGACGTCGATCGTCGTGCCGCGCGGATACCGCCTTGCGCTCACGGTGCGCGGCCGCGATTACGAATGGGGCACGTCCACCGGCGCGCGCCTGTCCAATTTCAAGAACGAGCTGCGCGGCTGCGGGCCATTCCTGCACGACGATCCGCGCGATCGTCCGGCCGACGTGTTCGGCGGCGCCACGACGCTGCACACCGGTGGCGAGCATGCGTCGTACCTGCTCGCGCCCTTCATTCCAGCGCGTGCAACGAGCGAGGTGCGCGCGTGACGATGAAGCTCTACGGCTTCTGGCGTTCGCTTGCGAGCTTCCGCGTGCGCGCGGCACTCATGTACAAGGGCCTCGCCTTCGACGAAATCCCGATCGATCTCATGCGCGGCGTGCAGCACGAGCCCGAGTACAGGGCGATCAATCCGCAATCGGTGCTGCCGGCGCTGATCGTGGACGACGGCGCGCCGCTCTTCGAATCCCTCGCGATTCTCGAATACCTCGAAGAGACGCATCCCGCGCCTCCTCTCCTGCCGACCGATGCACGCGGCCGTGCGCGCGTGCGGGGCCTCGCCATGATCGTCGCCTGCGACGCGCATCCGCTGATCGTGCCGCGCATCCGCCGTTATCTCGAGCAGGAGATGCATCAGGACGAGCCGGCGCGCAACCGCTGGCTTTCGCACTGGACGCGTGAGGCGCTCGTCGTGCTCGAATCCCATCTTTCGAGTGAGCGCGAGACCGGCCGCTTCTGCCACGGCGACACGCCGTCGATGGCCGACATCTGCCTCGCCTCGCAGGTATTCGCGGCACGTTTCTTCAAGGTCGATCTCTCTGCGATGCCGCGCGTGCAGCGCGTGTTCGACGCCTGCATGACGATCGATGCCTTCGATCGCGCGCAGCCGCTCAAGACCGCGGGCGCACCGTCCGAGCCAATGCACTGACCACCACCAGGAGCACACATGTCATTCACCCGCAGAAAGTTCATCCACGCAGCCGGCGCCGGCGTCGGCGCAGCGGCGCTCGGCCTGCCTGCCAGGAGCTTTGCGCAGTCGGGAAACGTCAAGGTCGGCCTGATGACCGTCAAGACCGGACCGCTGGCGTCCGGCGGCATCGACATGGAGCGCGCGCTGGTGCAATTCATGCGCGAGCATGGAAACACGCTGACGGGACGCAAGATCGAGCTTTTCGTGGGCGACAGCGCGGGCGTTCCGGCCCAGGCGCGCACCAAGATGCAGGAGCTGGTCGAGCGCGATGGCATCCACGCCATGATCGGTCCGCTTGCCGCTGCCGAGGCGCTCGCCGCGGACGATTACATTCGCGCCCAGCAGCTGCCGACGTTGTCGGTGGCCGCCGCCGAGGACATGACGCAGCGCAAGCCGAATCCGTGGTTCGTGCGCGGCACCTCGACATCGTCGCAATGCGCGCATCCCCTCGCCGACTACTGCGCCAGGACCCTCAAGTACAAGCGCATGGCGGTCATCGCCGACGACATCGCCTACGGTCACGAGATGTGCGCCGGGTTCCAGCGCGTGTTCGAGGATGCGGGCGGCAGGATCGTGCAGAAGATGTTCCCGCCATTGACCGTGCCCGACTACGCGACGTATCTCGCGCAGATGAAGACGAACATCGACGCCATCTTCCTCGGCTTTGCCGGCTCGAACGGCTTCCGCTGGTTCAAGCAGTTCAACGAATATGGCCTCAGGGGCAAGATCAACGTGGTCGGGGGCATGACCGCGTTCGACGAGGCGGTGCTGCGCAACATGGGCGACGAGGCGCTCGGCATCGTCACCTCCTGCTGGTATTCCGCGGAGCTCGACAATCCGATCAACAGGAAATTCGCCGCCGCGTTTCGCAACGACTGGAAGTACGATCCGGGTTTCTACGCGGCGGCCACCTACGTCGAGGGCGCGGTGCTCGAAGCCGCGCTGCAGGCGGTCAGCGGCAAGATCGAGGACAAGCAGGCCTTCATGAAGGCGCTGCGCGCGACCAAGGTCGACACCGCGCGCGGACCCGTCTCATTCGACGAGTTCGGCAACATCGTCGGCAACGTGTACATCCGCAAGGTGGAGCGCAAGGAAGGGCGGCTCGTGAACACCGTGATTCACACCTATCCGAACGTCAGCCAGTTCTGGACGTACGATCCGAAGGAGTTCCTCAAGAACCCGGTGTATTCACGCGACTGGCCGCCGGCGAAGAACCTCGAGCCTTGACCGTTCGCCGCCGCCGCGGTCGCGCATGCAGTTCTGGATCATCCAGACGCTGAACAGCCTCGCCCTCGGAGGGCTCCTGTTCCTGCTGGCCGCGGGCTTCTCGCTGATCTTCGGGTTGATGCGCATCGCGAACCTCACGCACGGCTCGTTGTTCATGCTGGGTGCGTACGTCGGCGTCACGGTGCTGCGATTCGTCCCGAATCTGTGGGTCGCGACGTTGATCGCCGCCGTGCTGGTCGCGGCATTCGGCGGGGCCATCGAACGCTTCCTGTTGCGCACGCTCGGCGGCAATCCGCTGGGGCAGGTGCTGGTCACCCTGGGGATCTCGTTCATCGTTGCCGATGCATGTCTCATCACGTGGGGAGGCGATCCGATTCCGATCGCCGCGCCGGCGGCGCTGCAGCGCGCGGTGAGCATCGGCGGGGTCGCGTTTCCGCTGTACCGCCTGACCGTGCTGGGTGTGGCGGTCGCGACCGCGATCGCGCTGCATCTCTTGATGGAGCGCACACGCCTCGGCGCGATGATCCGCGCGGGCGTGGACGACACGGCCATGGCGAAAGCGGTCGGGATCCGCGTGTCCAAGCTGTTCACGATGGTGTTCTGCCTTGGTGCGGCGCTCGCCGGCGCCGGCGGCGTGATCGCCGGACCGATCATGTCGGCGTATCCCGGTCTCGATGCGGACATGCTGCCGCTCGCCCTCATCGTGGTGATTCTCGGCGGCGTGGGCAGCCTGTTCGGCGCATTCGTCGGCAGCTTCATCATCGGCGCGATCTACACGTTCGGCTCGGCGCTCGCGCCGAATCTCGCGTACGTGATCCTGTTCCTGCCGATGATCTTCGTGATTGCCTTCCGGCCGCGCGGTTTGTTCGGAAGGTCGGCGGCGTGAGCAGGATCGCGATGCTGATCGCAGCCGTCGCCGCCATCCTGTTTCCGCTGGTGGGCGGCCCGTTCTACGTGAATCTCGCGAGCCAGATCTTCATCGCGGCCCTGTTCGCGGCGAGCCTCAACCTGCTGGTCGGCTACGGCGGGCTCGTGTCCCTCGGGCATGCCGCATGGCTCGGCGTGGCGGCCTACACCTCGGCGTGGCTGTATCTTCGCCTCGGCCTGCAACACGCGATCACGGCCGCGCTCGCGTTGATCATGACCACCGCGACCGCGGCGGTGTTCGGCGCGATCGCGCTGCGCGCGACGGGGCTCGGCTTTCTGATGATCACGCTCGCCCTGTCGCAGGTGCTGTGGGGCACGGCCTATCGGTGGGCGTCGCTCACCAATGGCGACAATGGCCTCTCCGGTCTCACGCGTCCCGCGCCTTTCGGACTCAGCCTCGAAGCGCCCGCGCCGTTCTATTACTTCGCGCTCACCGTGACGGCATTCGCGATCTGGACGATGTGGCGCTTCGTCGATTCGCCCTTCGGCGCCGCGTTGCGCGGGACGCGCGATGCACCGCGACGCATGAGCGCGCTCGGCCACAACGTCACGCTCGTGCGCTGGCTCACGTTCGTCTATTCCGGATTCTGGGGTGGCGTCGCCGGGCTGCTGTTCGTCTATTACAACAAGTACATTCACCCGACCGCGCTCTCGCTGACGACGTCGGCGGAAGCGTTGCTCGGCGTGATCGCCGGCGGCGCCGGCAGCGTGGCCGGACCGATCGTCGGCGCCGCGATCGTGCTCATTCTCAAGAACTACGTCTCGGCCTACCTCGAGCGGTGGAACATGCTGCTTGGATTCGTGTTCGTGATCATCGTGATCTTCATGCCGGAAGGCGTCGTGCCGGGCATGCGGCGCTGGTGGTTGCGCGGGCGGCGAGCATGAGCGGGACGGCCCCGTGAGCACGGCACTGCAGGTCGCCAATCTGCGCAAGGTGTTCGGAGGCCTGCCCGCGGCCAACGACGTTTCATTCGAGGTGATGCAAAGCGAGCGTCGGCTCATCATCGGCCCGAACGGCGCCGGCAAGACGACGCTGTTCAATCTGATCACGGGCGATCTCGTTGCGGACGCCGGCGCGATCCGGCTGTTCGGAGAGGACATCTCGCGCTTGAAGCCGCACGAGCGCGCCCACCGCGGGATGGCGCGGACGTACCAGATCATCACCCTGTTCCCGAAGGACACGCTCGAGCACAACGTGATGCTGGCGTTGCTGGGCCTCTCACGCGTGCGATGGCGTGCATTCCGCGCGATGGCGAGCGAAACCGCGCTGCGGCAGGAGGCGCGACACGTGCTGGGCGTGCTCGGCCTCGCCGAGCGCGCCACGCGCCTCATCTCGGAGGTATCGTACGGCGAGAAGAGGCGCGTGGAAATCGCCATGGCGCTCGCGCAAAAGCCGAGGGTGTTGCTGCTCGACGAGCCGCTCGCCGGTCTCTCGCTCGAGGAGCGCGCCCAGGTCAAGGCGCTCATCAGCGCCATTCCGCGCGACGTGACCGTGGTCATGATCGAGCACGACATGGACACCGCACTCGACCTCGCCGACCGCGTCACCGTGCTCCACTACGGGAAGGTGATCGTGGAGGGCACGCGCAGCGAGGTCGTCGCGCATCCGAAGACCCGCGAAATCTACCTGGGCACCTGATTCCGATGCGCATGCTCGACGGCGAACGAACCGCCGCTCCCGCTGGACCTTTCACCGCGGGCGGCGCCCCGGACGCGCTCGCGCTGACCGGAATCGATGCCTTCTATGGCGACAGTCACGTGCTGCACGACGTTTCGTTCACCTTGCGTGCGCGACACGTGCTGGCGCTCCTGGGCCGCAATGGGGCCGGCAAGACGACGTGCATCAATGCGATCATCGGGTTCCTGCCTCCGCGCCGCGGCCAGATTCGCCTCTTCGGCGAGGACATCGCGCGGCATTCGCCCGAGGCGATCTCACGCAAGGGCATCGCCATCGTGCCGCAGGGCCGTCGGGTTTTCCCGAGCCTCACGGTGCGAGAGAATCTGATCGTCGCGCGGCAATCGCGAAAGTCGCGCGACGTGCCCTGGACGCTCGAGCGCGTGCTCGAGCTCTTTCCCGGACTGCGCGAGCGGCAAGCGCAGATCGCGGGATGCCTGTCCGGGGGCGAGCAGCAGATGCTGGCGATCGGGCGCGCCCTGATGGGCAATCCGCGCGTGCTGCTGATGGACGAGCCTTCGGAGGGCCTCGCCCCGCGCATCGTGGCGGAGGTGGGTCGCACCATCGAGCGCCTCCGCGCGGAGGGCCAGGCGATCGTGCTCGTCGAGCAGAACGTGAAGCTCGCGCTCGAGCTCGCCGACGACGTCGCGATTCTTAACACCGGTCGCGTGGTGTTCACGGGAACGGTCGGCGAGCTGCGGGGTGATCACGCCCTGATCGCGCAACATCTCGGTGTCACGTAACGCAATGCCATCGGAGAACACAGCGACATGATGTTCACGTGCTTCGACGCAGGGTGCGCGGATCCTCGGCACGACCATCACGCGAGGTCCAGCGCGCGCGCTGCCGCGACCAGCGAACGCCCGCGCGCGCGCTCGCGCGTTGTCGTCAAGACCCGCCGCAGGAAAAGCCTGCGCGTGGATATCCATTGCCACTTCTTCAACGCCCAGGTGGCGGAGAAGATCGCCCCTCTGGATCCGGGACGGCACGATCCCTCGGTCATCTTCGCGAACGCACTGACGCGCGAAGTCAACGTGAAACAGGTGCGCGACCGGATGCCGAAGCTCTCGGACATCGAGACGCGCCTCGGCGACATGGACCGCATGGGCATCGACATCCAGGCGGTCTCTCCCGCGCCGCACCAGTTGTGCTACTGGACCGAGCCCGACACGGGCCGCGAGCTCTCGCGCATGGTGAACGACCGGCTCGCCGAGATCGTGGGCACCTGGCCGGACCGGTTCGTGGCGCTCGGCACGGTGCCGCTGCAGAACTCGACCTTGGCGGTGGCCGAGCTCGACCGCTGCGTGACGAACCTCGGCTTCCGCGGGATCGAGATCAATCCCAGCGTCAACGGTATGGATCTCACCGATCCGCGGCTCGATCTCGAGAAGTTCTTCGCCCGGGCCGACGAGCTCGGGATCGTGCTGTTCCTGCATCCCATCGGCTTCAGCCACGCCGAGCGGCTGGTCGATCACTACTTCAACAATGTCATCGGCAATCCGATGGAGACCACGATCGCGGCCAGCCATCTGATTTTCGATGGCGTCATGCAGCGTCATCGACGGCTCAAGGTCATCCTGCCGCACGCGGGCGGCTACCTCGCGCATTACTGGGGCCGGATGGACCATGCCTATCGTGCGCGTCCCGACTGCCGCACCGTGCTCAAGCGAGCTCCCTCGACGTACCTCGCGAGGATGTATTTCGATACGATCACGTTCGATCCGGACATGCTGCGGCTCATGATCGACCGGTTCGGCCCCGAGCACGTGCTGCTCGGCACCGATTACCCGTACGACATGGGCGAGGAGGATCCGGTAGGCGCGCTCGCCGCCGTGCCCCGACTCGCGCGCGCCGAGCGGGCCATGATCGAAGGGATGAACGCCGCGCGTCTGCTCGACATTCGCGGCACGACGCCGACTCGCAACCGCAGAAAGGGCAGCGCATGACTTCGCTCACGAGAATCGTTCGCGCATGTACGGTAGCCACCGCGCTCGTCTGCGTTGCAATACCGGCAGCGGCGCAAGGCAGATGGACCCGGCTCGCGGCTTTTCCGGAACCCGCCGAGGAGCTGCTCGGCGTGGCTGCGGGCGGCAAGCTGTACGTGTTCTGCGGCCTCGCGCCCGGGTGGAAGCCGATCGGCATGGTCTACGAGTACGACCCCGGCACGGACAAGTGGGCGAAGAAGAACACGATGCCGGTGTTGTCGCATCACGTGGCGTTCACCGAATATCGCGGCAAGATCTATGCGTTCGGTGGATTCGTGCTGCCGGCGAGCGGTCCGCCGGCGTGGGGACCCGTGAACAATGCGTGGGAATACGATCCTGCGAGCGACCAGTGGAAGGCGCTCGCTCCCATGCCCACGGCGCGTGGGTCGCCCGTCGCGGTGACCGTCAACGACAGGATCTATGTCATCGGCGGCGCGGCCACACTCACCGGGCCCAAGGACGCCGTGGTGCACCCGACGCGACCGCACGTGTCGCTCGGAACCGTGGAGGAATACGATCCCGCGACGAACACCTGGCGAACGCGATCATCGATGCCGACGCCGCGCAACCATGCCACGGCGGGTGTGGTGAACGGCAAGGTGTACGTCATCGGTGGCCGTGTCGGCGCAGCATTCATCAGCGCCGGCAGCACCAACGTCGATGTCGTCGAGGAATACGATCCCGCAAGCGATACCTGGGGCAGCGCACGCGCGCGCATGCCGTCGGCGCGCAGCGCGATGGCGTCCGGTGTGTACAACGGCCGCATCTACGTCACCGGCGGCGAAGGCCAGGACGCGCAGCGCATGTACACCTTCCGCGCCCTCGAGGCCTACGATCCCGCGACGAATCAGTGGAGCATCCTGCCTTCGATGCCGGTTTCACGCCATGGCCTCGCCGGCGCGGCGCTCGGCAATCGCCTGCACATGGTGAGCGGCGACGTGCAATCCGCCGGCACCGGCGTGCAGGTGCACACCGATGCGCACGACGCGTTCGAGTTCGCCCGTTGACGCGACGACATCGTTCATCCGCGATTCACGACCCCGTGCACGACTAAAAGACGAGGAAAGCCATGAGAAAGTCCTGGACCTTTGCATGTGTCGCGCTTTTCTGCGCGATGGCGAGCTGCAACCCTGCGCTCGCGGCGGAAACGAAAGTCAAGATCGGCATTCTGCTGCCGCTGACCGGTCCCTTCGCTGCGGTCGCCGAGACGCAGCGCGATGGAGCGCTGCTGGCGATCGACATGGTCAACAAGCGTGGCGGTCTCGACATGCCCGGCGGCAAGGTGCTGCTCGAAGGCGTCGTCGGTGACGACGAGGCGAAGCAGGACGTCGGGGTCCGCCGCTTTCGCTACATGCAATCCGAAGGCGTGAAGGGACTTGGCGGTCAGACGTTCGCACCGCTCGCCTATGCGATCAACGCGATCGTCAGCAAGGAGCCCATGCCGTATTTCCCGGTGTGCGTCATGGCCAAGGAGGCGTTCC
>Ga0081539_10004791_pt1 | contig 14567 bp, 22 predicted proteins | sample TabmetS4T2R2_FD_71023 | JGI IMG/M metagenome (GOLD analysis project Ga0081539, IMG submission 71023) | Tabebuia heterophylla rhizosphere microbial communities from the University of Puerto Rico - S4T2R2 | ecosystem: Host-associated > Plants > Roots > Rhizosphere ...
TCGAGGCCTTTGCGCAGGCGGGTCGCGCCGCCGTCGGTCATCGGTCCGACCCGCAGCTCGATCCCCTCGCGGCGGTCGGCGATGCTGAGCTCGACGTGGCCGTCGGTAAAGCCCTGGGGGGCCGCCGCGGAGATCGCGTCGCTGAGCAGCATCGCGTCGGAGAGGCGGTCGACGGTGATCTCGTGGCGCGCCGCGAGCGCGCCGAGCACCCGGCTCAGCACCGGCCCGACCAGTTCCGGCGGCCCGACGCGGACCGCCGTCGCCTCGATCGGCTCCGCCACCTGCTGGGCCAGGTCCGGGCGGCCGTCGCGGGTGCCGGAGACCAGCGGCAGGTGCATGCGGATCTCGGTCCCGCGGTCGACCCCACCGCGGATCTCGAAGCTGGAGGAGAGGGCGGCGATCAGGGTGAGGCCGATCTTCAAGCTCTGGCGTTCCATGTCGGGAGCCGGGCGCGGGCGGATCCCGGCGCCGAAGTCGCGCACGACCACGGTCAGGCCCTCCTCCTCGCCGAACGCCTCGACCGAGAGCAGCCCCTCCTCGTTCTCCGGATAGGCGTGGACGACGACGTTCATCGCGGCCTCGGTGACCACGGTCTTGAGATCGTCGACCGTCTGTTCGTCCATCCCCAGCCGTTCGCCGAGACCGGCGAGAGCGTGGCGGACCACCGCGACGTTCTCGGCACGAGCCGGGAGAGACATCCGGAGACCCGGTCGATCATCAGTCTGCGTGTTCACATTCCTATCCGAGGGCGCCACGACACGTGTCGTGATTTATGCGGCGCCGAGCATAGCTTGCACCACTGCCTGGGCCACCGAATACCCCTGCCACAGACGCGCCAAACAGCGTTCAGAATGTCCAGTTTGCCCTTTCCTGCGCTAGCATCGGCGCCGTGCAACCCGCCCCCTTTGAGACGTCTTCGGCAGAGGTCGACGGGGTCTGCGTAATCGCCGTCCGCGGCGAGCTCGACCTGAGCACGGCGCCCGACCTCGAAGGACCGCTCGACGCCGCGGTCGACGGCGACGGCAGCTCAGTCCTGATCGATCTCGCCGAGTGCGAGTTCATCGACTCGACCGGGATCGCCCTGATCGTCCGGGGCTGGCAGAAGCTCGAGGGCAACGGCGGCGGCCGGCTCGCGATCTGCTCGCCGAACGATCAGGTGCGCAGGGTGCTCGACGTCAGCGGCCTGGACCAGTCGATTCCGGTCCACGGGAGCCGCGACGAGGGCGTCGCGGCGCTGCGCAGTTGATGCCGAACGCGGCCGTACAGGCGTCACAGAACGAGTAAGCGCTCGCCTGTCGGGTAGCGGACTTCGGATGCCCGCTCCCCGCCGTCCGAAACTTCCGCGCGAGCTGTTCGAGACCCGCAGCCACACCTGGCACGCGCTCGGGCTCGGCGACGAGCTGACCCCGCGCTTCTCGAAGAAGGCGCTCGGCGGCCTGGTGCTGGCGCTGCTGGTGATCGCCGGGACCCTGGTCGTCTACTCGCAGCGGGCGAAGATCGCCCCCGGCTACGGCGAGTGGATCCGGATCGGCACGGTGGTCGTGCTGGTCCTGGTCGGCTCGGCCGCGACCCACTGGCTCTCCAAGGGGCTGGCGCCGCGGATGTACCGGCGGCTGGACCCGGCGACGGCGGGGACGGTCGGCTTCATCGTCCGCCTGCTGGTGATGACCGTGGTGGTGATCCTCGCCCTGCGGATCGCCGGCGTGAACGCCGGGGCGCTGGCGGTAGGGGGCGCCTTCACCGCGGTCGTGCTCGGTCTCGCCGCCCAGCAGAGCCTCGGCGGGATCTTCGCCGGCATCGTCCTGCAGAGCACGCGGCCGTTCCGGGTCGGCGAACGGGTGAGGTTGGTCGGCGGCGCCCTGGCCGGCTCTCTGGAGGGCACGGTGACCTCGCTCGGGCTTTTCTATACGACCCTGACCCAGGGAGCCGACCGTCTGCTCGTCCCCAACAGCGTCCTCCTGCAACTGACCGTGGTGCCGCTGCGCGAGCCGGAGAAGGTCGACGTCCGCGCCCGCTTCGAGACCGACGCCAGCCCGCAGCGGGTCGAGCAGCGACTACTGCGCGAGGTGACGGTCCCGACCCGCTACCGGCCGAGCGTCTCGCTCGAGGAAGTCGACCCCGACGGCGTCGTCCTGCGGGTGAACGCGACCCCGCTCCGTCCCGAGGAAGGCTCGCAACTGGCCGAGGAGGTCCTCGAGGCCCTCCGCAGCCAGGAGCGAGCCGAGACCGGCGAACACCGGGTGCGCAGCGCCTAGACGATTGATTCCACGCTCAGGCGGCGAACTGGGCGAAGGATCTGCTCGGCAGCCCGAGCCAGCTGTTGACCCAGATGCCGGCGGCCAGGGCAAGGAGCTTGGAAGCGATCCGCGCCCGCAGCCCGGTCAAGGTGCGGGCGCGGTGACGCTCGAGCCCGAGGCGCTCCTTCAGGGTCCAGAAGACCGACTCGAATCCGCTGGCGGATCATCGCCAGGTGGAGCGGGGCGTCGGGCTCGTCTTTGCGGGCGGGGCGCAGGACCTCGGCGGCGAAGCGGGCCTCGACCTCGGCGGCGAACTCCTTGCCCGCGTAGCCCTTGTCGCAGACGACCTGCTCGCCCCCGCGCAGCGCCTTGGGCAGAAGGCGCAGCGCGACCTCGCGCTCGGGCTGGTCGGCCGGGGCGAGGATCGAGGCCCTCGGGGTGCCGTCGGGCGCGCAGCAGAGGTGCAGGCGCATGCCCCAGAACCAGCGCGAGTGCGAGCGGCAGTAGCCGTAGGCGCAGGCGTCGGCCAGCTCTGAGCGGCGCACGGTCTGCGCCGAGCGGCCGCACTCCACCGGCGTGGAGTCGAGCAGCACCACCGGGTCGCAGTGGCCGGGGCAGTCGGCGGCGAAGGCGCCGATCAGCCACTCGATCGTCTCGCTCAGGCGGCGACGGCGCTTGTGGAAGCCCGGCTGGCGGGGCAGCCTCGGGAACAGCCCGCCAAGCCGCTTCGCAGCGACGGCGAGGAACTCCCGATCAGAGGAGATATCCATCACCGCCTGGGCGACGCAGAGGGTGGCGACCTCCGCATCCGTCAGCCTTCGGCGGGCGTTCTTCTCCTTTTCAGGCAGGAGATCGTCGGCGGTGCAGAACACCGCGGTGAGCAGCAGGTCGAGGTCGGCGAGCATCGTGGCCCTCCTTCGGGTCGACGGGGCGGTTAGACACCGCCGACTTCGACCCGCTGCCCGCTGCTTCCTTGCGATGCGCCCTTCCACGCCTGGAGGCGTGGAATCAATCATCTAGCTGGGTGGTCGCCATTTCAACCGGTATCCGGTTGAAATGGCGACCACACGCTTAGAGGCCTTAGAGGTTGACCGGGGACATGTCGGCGTAGCGGTCGCCGACCGCGGCGCCGGCGGGGGCGGCCTCGTCGATTCGCCGCAGGTCCTCGTCGCTGAGCTCGACCTCGGCGGCGGCGACGTTCTCCTCCAGGTACTTGAGCCGCTTGGTGCCGGGGATCGGGACCAGGTCCTCGCCCTGGGCGAGGACCCAGGCGAGCGCCAGCTGTCCCGGCGTCACGCCCTTCTCAGCGGCGATCTCGGTCACCCGCTCGACCAGCTTCAGGTTGCGGTCGAAGTTCTCGCCTTCGAAGCGCGGGTTGACCCGGCGGAAGTCACCCTCGGGCAGGTCGTCGGGGCTCTGGAAGCGGCCGGTGAGGAAGCCGCGGCCGAGCGGGCTGTAGGGGACGAAGCCGATCCCGAGCTCCCGCACGGTCGGGAGGATCTCCTCCTCGGGCTCGCGACTCCAGAGCGAGTACTCGGTCTGCAGGGCGGCGATCGGGTGGACGGCGTGGGCGCGGCGGATCGTCTCCGGCGCCGCCTCGGAGAGGCCGAGGTGGGCGACCTTGCCGGCCGCCACCAGCTCGGCCATCGCTCCGACCGTCTCCTCGATCGGTACGTTCGGGTCGACCCGGTGCTGGTAGTAGAGGTCGATCCGCTCGACCCCGAGCCGGCGCAGGCTGTCCTCGCAAGCTTGCCGCACGTAGGCAGCGTCGCCGCGGATCCCGAGCCGCTCGCCGTTCTCGCCGCGAACGTTGCCGAACTTGGTCGCCAGCACGACCTCCTCGCGGCGGCCGGCGATCGCCTCGCCGACCAGCTTCTCGTTGGTGAACGGCCCGTACATGTCGGCGGTGTCGAGGAAGGTGACACCGAGGTCGAGGGCGCGGTGGATGACTTCCACGGCCTCCCCCTGGTCGGCGTTGCCATAGAACTCCGACATACCCATGCAGCCGAGCCCGAGCTCGGAGACTTCGGGCCCGGACGTGCCGAGCTTGCGCTTGTCCATATGAAGAACCTTTCTGTGCTTGGGGGAGGCTGGGCCTCGTTAGGAGGCGATCAGCAACACGAGGTTCACAACCAAGGCCAAGGGGGTCCCGACCAGCGCCAGGTAACGGAAGAATTTGGCGAAGCCGCCGTGGTAGCGAACGCTGTCCATAAGTACCAGGCCGACCACGTGGGCCATGTTGACCAAAGCGGTACCGATCGCGATCAGGATCGCAGCCGCCTGCGCGCCGGTCTCGTTGCCGCCGGCCGCGACGGCGGCGGCGAGGATCGCGACGATGATCGTCCCGAAGATCCCGGCGCAGATGCCGGCGAAATCCGAGCGCGAGAGGCCGGCGCCGTAGGAGGCCCCGATTTCGTGTCCCTCCATCGGGTCGAGCGTCCCCCGGCCCGCCTCCTCGACCTCGACCACGTGCTCAGTCCCGTCGCCGTCGCCGTGCAGGACCACCATCCGCAGCGGCGGGTCGATCCCCGCCTGGGCCTTTTCGAACAGCCCCTGTTCGAACCAGCGCGACTGCTCGTCCTCGTGCTCGAAGATCAGCACCTCGTCGGCCGGCGCCTTCAGCAAGGCGTCTTTGGCCGCTTGCACGGGATCGGGATCGCCGACCTCGCCGGCCGCCTCGATGCCGCGGGAGCGCAGGTCCCCGAGCACCGCCCGCAGCCGCTCTTCGGCTTCCGCCTTGGGCTCGTCGATGTCGCCCATCGTGTGCCGGAAGGCGTTTGCCTCGACCGCCGGGACGACCACGCGCAGCTCGAAGCCGTCTCCATCTCCCGCCTTGCGGATCGCGTCGACCGGCTCGTCGCCATGGATGCCGTCGGGGACGATTGCCAACACTCGGTGTGCCATCGCGAGCTCCTCTCCTCTAACGGTCGGGCGGGGTGAAGTCCTCGTCGCGCTCTTCGGCTTCCTTCTCGGCCAGCTCGAAGCCCTCCTCCTCGCCCTCGCCGGCCTCGACCAGCGGCTGCTCGGCGGGGTCCTCGACGTCGTAGTCGACCATCCCGCCGACGGCCGAGGCTTCGCGCGCCGCGGCCTCGGACTCCTTCTGGGCGAGCTCTTCCTCCTCGCGCTCTTCGTCGCCAAAGTTCATGGCACCCGATTACCCCTGCCCACCGGGGCGAAACAGGACCGCTGGTTCCCTCCGCGCGCGACGGGGTAGCCGCAGGTAATGCGAGCGCTGGTGATCAACTGCACGCTGAAGCGCAGTCCCGAGAAGTCGAACACGGAGGGGCTGGCCGAGGTGGTGATCGAGGCCCTGCGCGATGCAGACGTCGATGTCGCCACCGTGCGTGCGGTTGATCGCAACATCGCTCCTGGGGTAACGAGCGACGAGGGCGACGGGGACGAGTGGCCGGCGGTTCACGAGCAGCTGCTCGGCGCCGAGATCCTCGTGATCGCGACGCCGACCTGGCTCGGTCGCCCCTCTAGCGTCGCCCAGCGGGTGCTGGAGCGGATGGACGCGATGATCTCCGAGACCGACGCCGAGGAACGGCCGGTCGCCTACAACCGGGTCGCCGGCGTTGTCGTCACCGGCAACGAGGACGGCGCCCACCACGTGATCTCAGAGATCTCGGGCGCTCTGGCCGACATCGGCTACACGATCCCCGGCCAGGCCTGGACCTACTGGAACAAGGGCCCCGGTCCGGGCGAGGACTACGGGGAAACCGAAGAGGGACACGAGTGGTCCCACGAAACCGGCAAGACCGCCGCCGCCAACCTGGCGGCAGCGGCCCGGGCCTTGGCGGCGAAGCCGATTCCCGCCCCCGGCAGCTAGCCGGCGGCGGGCTCCGGGTCGCCGTTCGTCCGCCCCAGGAGCCAACCCGCGAGCAGGCCAACGGCGGCGCCGAGGCCGAGCAGGGTGGTTGAGCGCACCGGGTTTCGCTTCAGTTTCGAAGCGGTCCCGTGGGCGGTGTGCTTTGCAGTGGTCTTGACCGCTTTGCGCGCGATCTTCTGTTTGATCGACATGGGGGCCGAATACCCCTGGCGCCAGCCGCCTACACCTGGGCGGCGCGCAGCGCCCCGGCCCGCTCCTCGGCCCCGCTGAGCCCATGGCGCAGCTCGCGCGCATTGGCCGGGGCGAACCCGCGCCAGTCGTTGTTGAAGTAGGCGAAGACCGGGCGGCGGGCCCGCCAGGCGGCGACGCGGCGGCGCCAGGCGTCGAGCTCACCGGCCGAGTAGTTGCCGGCCCGGCCGCGGCTGCCGTAGTGGAAGCGGACGTAGGCCAACGGCCCGGCCGGGGCCGCCGGCGGGAGCTCGCGACGGGCGTCGTCGCCGATCACCACGGAGGCGCCCCGCTCCGCCAGCAGCTCGGAGACCGGCGGCTTGAACCAGCTCGGGTGGCGGAACTCGAAGCAGTGGTCAGCCGGTGGCAAAGTGTCGAGCGCCGCCGCCAGGAGCTCGTCGTCGCGCTCGAAGCGCTCGGGCAGCTGCCAGAGCACCGGCCCCAGCTTGCCGGCCTCGCGCAGCGGCTCCAGCGGCTCCCAGAACCGGGCGACGCCATCGGCGATGTTCTGGAGCCGGCGCATGTGGGTCAGGTAGCGGCTGCCCTTGACCGCGAAGCGGAAGCCGTCGGGCACCTGCTCGGCCCAGGACTCCGCGGTCGCGCGCTTGGCCAGCCGGTAGAAGGTCGCGTTGACCTCGACCGTGTCGAAGACCTCGGCGTAGCGTTCGAGCCAGCGCGAGCTGCCGAGGCCCTCCGGGTAGAGCCCGCCGACCCAATCGCGATAGCTCCAACCCGAGCAACCGATCCTGACTTCGTGCATGCACACCTCCTCGCCGCGGAGTTACCCGTTTGGCGCGGCGCGAACACGGGGTAGCCGCCGCCTGTGGCACTGACGGCGATCCTCGACATCGACGGCACCCTGGTCGACACCAACTACCACCACGCGATCGCCTGGCACCGGGCTCTGCGCGGGCACGGGCACCCGATCGCGCTGTGGCGAATCCACCGCCACATCGGCATGGGCGGAGACCAGATCGTCGCCGCCCTCGCCGGCGATCAGGTCGAGGAGTCAGAAGGCGACGCGATCCGCGCGGCCGAGGGCGAGGCCTACGCCGAGCTGATCGGCGAAGTCGAGCCGATGGAGGGCGCCCGCGGCCTGATCGAGGACCTGCGGGACGACGGCCACCGGGTCGTCCTCGCCTCCTCCGCCAAGGCCGAGGAGGTCGACCACTACCTGAACCTGCTCGACGCCCGCGACCTGGTCGACGCCTGGACGACCTCCGCCGACGTCGAGCGGACCAAGCCCGAGCCGGACCTCGTTCACGCGGCGCTAGAGAAGGCCGGCGGCGAGGGGCCGGCGGTGATGATCGGCGACTCGGTCTGGGACGTGAAGGCGGCGAGCGCCGCCGGGGTGCCGACGCTGGCGGTGCTCACCGGCGGCTTCTCGGCGGCGGAGCTGCGCGAGGCAGGCGCCGCCGAGGTGGTCGAGTCGATCCGCGAGCTGCGCTCAGCTGGCGCCGGCGACAGCCCGCTGCAGCTGTTTCTTGCTCATCGATGAGCGGCCTTCGATGCCGAGCTTCTTGGCGTCGTTGTAGAGCTGTTCCTTGGTTTTGCCGCCCGGCCCTTTGCCCGACTGTTTGCCGCCGCGCTGGCTGGCCGACTGGCCGCGGGTCGAGGACTTCGACTTCGTTTTCGACTCGCCCGAGCGCGCCTTTTCCTTGTTCACGGCGCGGGCGGCGATTTCCTCCGCCTTTTCGGTCGAGCGCCCGGCTTCCTTCTCGCTCTTTTTGATGTGTTTGTACTGGCGGTCGCGTTTGCTGCCTTTTTTCACTCCGCGTGGTGGCATCGTCGCTCCTCTCAGCTCGAGGCTGCCTTTGCTTGCTGGCCCTCGTGGACGCCCTCGGCGAACTCCTCGACGAGCTTTGCGATGAAGGCCTCGAGGTCGTCGGGTTTGCGGCTGGTCACGAATCCTCGTCGACGTGGACCTCCTCGTCGACCCACTCCGCCCCGGCGTTTCGCAGGTCGGTCTGCAGGCTCGGCCAGGAGGTCAGGGTGCGGCCCTCGACCACGCCCGCGTCGATCAGCGTCCAGGGCGCGTGGCAGATCGCGCCGACCGGCTTGCCGGACTCGAAGAAGGCGCGGACGAACTCCAGGGCCTCGTCCTCGGTTCGCAGCTGGTCGGGGTTGGCGACCCCGCCAGGGAGCACGAGCCCGTCGTAGTCGTCCGGGTTCGCCTCGCCGACGGTGCGGTCGACGGCGAAGGTCTGGGCCTTGTCGAGGTGATTGAAGGCCTGGACCTCGCCGGCTTCGGGCGCCAGCAGCTCGACCTCGGCGCCGCTGCCGCGGACCGCTTCCAGGGGCTCGGTCAGCTCGACCTGCTCGACCCCCTCGTTGGCCATCAGAAAGGCGATTTTCTTGCCGTTCAGCTTTTCGAAGTTCATCCCTAGCTCATCTCCTTCTGTGATCGGAAAGCCGCTGAGAACCGGACCGGCGCGCTCCTCCCGGTCAATACCCCGGCCCCGGGGCGATCAACCAATCAGCTCCAGCACCGCCCGCTCGGTCTTGGCGAGCGAGCGCGACGGCGTGATCGTGCGCCCGTCGCGGTAGCGGTCGAAGACCCGGGGGTCGATGTAGGAGCGGCGGCAGACGGCCGGGGTGTTACCGAGGCGCTCGGCGACCGCTTTGACCGCGGCGGCGATCGTCCGCTTCGCCGCCGCTTCGGAGGCCGGGTGCTCCTCCCCCGCCAGCTCGACCGCGGCGAGCACGGTGCCGTGCCAGGTGCGGAAGTCCTTGGCCGAGAACTCCTCGCCGACGTGTTCCTGGATGTAGGCGCGGACGTCGTCGGAGCGGAGGTCGCGCCAGCGCCCGTCGGCTTTGAAGACCAGGAGGTCGTCGGGGCCGCCGCGGCGGCGGCGCATCGTCTCGATCGCGGTGATCGCGGCTTCGTCGGCGATCGCCTGCACGCGCCGCTGGCCGCTCTTGGCGGGGAAGTCGAAGACCAGCTCCTCGCCCTCGCGGCGCACGTGCTCGCGGAGGACGGTCGCGACCCCGTAGCTCTCGTTGCTCTCCGCGTATTCCTCGCCGCCGATCCGGAAGAACCCGAGGTCGAGCAGGCGCACCGCGCAGGCGAGGGCGCGCTCCCGCGGCATCCCCTCGAGCCCGAGGTCGCGCTTGACCGCGCGGCGCAGCTTCGGCAGGCGGCGGGCGAACTCGCGCATCGCCTCGTACTTGCGCGCCGCCTGCCGCAGTTCCCAGCGGGCGTGGTAGCGGTACTGCTTGCGGCCGGCTTCGTCGTACCCGGTCGCCTGGATGTGGCCGAAGGGGTCGGGGCAGATCCAGACCTCCTTCCAGGCCGGGGGAATCACCAGCTCCCGGATCCGGGTCAGCGTCTCCTCGTCGTCGATCCGGTTGCCGGCGCCGTCCTCGTAGGAGAACCCGCGGCCGCGCTTGACCCGGCGGATGCCCGCCCCGGCGCAATCCGAGCGTCGCAGGCGGCCCTTCGGCGCGACGCTCAAACGCGCACCACGATCCGCTCGGGGCCGGCCTCGAGCACCGCCTCGCAGGGGATCCCGCGGGCGTCGGGACCCGGTCCGCGCAGCCGCTTCAGCATCCCCTTCGCGCCGATCAGGAGCTCCTCGACGACCACGTCCCCTCCCTCCCAGCGCCCGCGCAGCTCGACCACACGGCCGAGCCGGCGGCCGCTCTGGTCGCACACCGGGCGCCCGATCAGGTCGCTCAGCGCCTGCCGCTCGTTCAGTTCCACGGCAGGTGCCTCACGATCCAGCGTCCGGGGTCGTCGCCTTCGCCGAGGCCGAGCTCCGCGGCCTTCTTGCGCAGCCGCACGGTCGAGTCGATCCGGTCCACCTCCCCCCAGGGGATGCGCATCGCGTTCTTGCCCCAGGTCTCCTCGCCGAACACCCGCCGGGCCAGCGGACGCAGGCGCCGGGGGACCCGCCGGGGATAGATCCCAACCCCGACGAGGAGGGCGCTGACCCGGAGCGGGCTGCCCTCCAGCTCGAGGTCGTCGACGCGGCCGCAGCGGCGTCCGTCGGCGTCGAGGATCTGCTCGTCGAGCAGGCGGTGGGCGATGAAGATCGGGTCCGATCCTGCCATCTACCCGCCCCCCGCGTTCGTCATCAGCAACAGCGGGATCGCGGCGATCGCCAGCAGGACGATGATCCCGAAGTAAAACCAGGCGAGCGTCGCCGCGACGCGCCCGTTCGCATGCTCCCCCATGAACGAGCGGTCGCCGGCGATCAGCAGCACCGGCAGGTAGGTGAGCGGCAGGGCGACGACCGAGAAGACGACGCTGTACTCGGTGATTTCGACCGGGTTGATCCCGCTCAGCACGATCAGCAGGGCGAGCAGGAGGAAGACCAGCCAGGAGGCGGTGAACCGCGGCGCCCGCTGCGGTCCGCGGTAGCGCCCCCACTCCCAGCCGAGGAACTGGGCGAGGTTGTAGGAGGCGGCGAAGCTGGAGTCGATCGCGGCCCCGCCGATGCAGAACAGCATGCCGCCGAGCGCCAGCAGCAGACCGGTCTCGCCGAACGCCCCCTGGGCCGGCAGCGCGACGGTGCCGAGGTCCCCCGGGTCGACCCCGATCGGGTGGAAGAGGTAGCCGGAGACGATCACCAGGGCGCAGGCGAGCAGGCCGCCGACGCCGTAGCCGACGAAGGCGTTCAGGCGGTTCTCTTTCAGGTTCTTCTCGGTCCAGCCCTCCTCGATCGCGCCCGACGAGTAGAAGTGGACCTCGTAGGGCATCAGCGCCGCGGCGAAGACGCCGACCACGAAGTACAGGTAGAGGGTCGAGTCGGCGAAGGAGGGGACGAAGCCCTGGCCGACCTCGCCCCAGTCCGGGCTCTGGTGGAAGACGGTGGCGACGACCACCAGTAACAGCAGGCCGCCGTAGCCGAAGAGGCGCTCGATCCCGCCGAAGGGCAGCAGGGCGACGATCGCGACCAGGGCGATCAACCCGACGACGACCCACATGCTGAACGCGGCATCGAACAGCAGCTGCAGGATCAGGGCGAGGCCGCCGAGCTCGGCGGCGACCGTCAGCAGGTTGACGAAGGTCGCCGCGACCAGGGTGACCAGCCCGATGTTGAAGCTCATCCGCATCCGGATCACGTCGAAGACGGGCCGCCCGGTGACCGCCGCTACCCGGCCGCACATCTCCGCGTAAAGGGCGATCCCGATCGTCCCCGCGACCACCGCCCAGAGCAGGTCATAGCGGTAGAGAGCCCCGGCCTGGGTGTTGAAGACGAGGTCGCCGATGTCGAGGAAGCCGCCGATCGCGGCGATGATTCCGAGCGCGATTTTGAACAGCGCCCTCACTGCGGTTCGCCGGTCAGCTCCTCGACGATCGCGTCGGCGTCGTCTTTGGCCTGGCTCATGTGAGCTTCGACCGCCGCGCCGTGGCGCTCGTCGCCGGGGAAGACAGCGATCTGCTCGTAGAGATCGGCGATCTCCAGCGCCACCCCGACAGCGGCGTCGCGCTGCTGGCCGACCTCCGGGGAGGGCTCGGCGTCGGCGAGCTTTTCCGCCTCGTGCTCGGCCTGGCCGCCAAGCGTCTTCGCCATCACCCGCGCGTAGGTCGACTTGGTCGCGTCGCGGGCGACCCCGTTGGCGATCAGCTCGCCCTGGGCGGCGAGCGCGCTCAGCGATTCGATCCCGCGGTTCAGCTCGTCGCGACTGAGATCACCGCAGCCGGGGGCGCTGAGGCAGAGCGCCGCCAGCAGCAGGGTGACGACAACGGCCTTCATCTCGGTGACGCGATTACCCGCCGCGGCCCTCGGGTAAATCCCCCGACAGCTCACCCGACCAAACACGATCCGAAGGAGGGGAAGATGGCAGAGATCACGACGCTCGAGGAGAAGCTGGCGGAGGTCACCGGGCTGGCGCGAGCGGCCAAGGACCTGAGCGAAAAAGTCGCCGGGATGGTCGAGGACGACGAGGTCAGCCAGAAACTGGAGCAGATGAAAGAGGAGGCGGCCGAGACCGACGAGCGCTGCACCGCGATCATCGACCAGCGCGAGGGCAAGAAGACGGCGATCCTCGAAAAGGCCCAGGAAACGAAAACCGAGGCCTCGGAGATGGCCGACACCTACCTCGGCGAGGACTCCGACGGGCTCGACGGGCTCGAGTTCATGACGATGGCTGAGGCCGGCGAGGTCGGCCACTGGGCGATCCTCGGGAAACTCAACGAGAAGGCCGGCGAGAGCGAGATCGCGGAACTGGTCGAGTGGGCACTGCCGATCCAGGAACGGCACTTCAGCGACGTCAAAGAGGGCTCGCTGGCGCTCGCCGCGGAGGAGGATCCCGATTCCTGAGGGGCTGCTCCCGATCTACCTGAACGACCACCTCGCCGGCGCGACCGTAGGGGTCGAGCTGGCGAGGCGGACGGCCGCGAGCAACCGCGAGGACGAGCTCTTCGGCCCGCCGCTGGAGCGGATCCGGGAGGAAATCGAAGCCGACCGGGCGACGCTGGAGCGGGTGATGGAGGCGCTCGAGGTGAAGCGCGACCACCTCAAACCGGCGGCCGCCTGGATCGCCGAGAAGCTCGGCCGGTTGAAGCCGAACGGGCAGCTGCGCGGCTACTCGCCGCTCAGCCGCCTGGTCGAGCTGGAAGGCCTCTACATCGGGATCAGCGGCAAGGCCCGGCTCTGGAAGGCGCTCGCCGCGAACGTCGGCGACGGCGTGCCCGGGGTCGACTTCGACGAGCTCGGCGAGCGCGCCGATCGGCAGCGGACCGAGGTCGAGCAGCTGCAGGAAGAAGCGGCGAAGATCGCGCTGCGGTGAGCGCCTGAGCCCGGCCGGGCGGTCGCCTCAGGACCCCGCGCCGATTTGGATCGGGATCCCTGGGTAATTAGTCGGCGGAGGAAAGGTGCTGATCTACGAGTTCCAACGCGAGGACCGCGATGGCGAGTGGGAACCGCTCGGGATCGCGCGCATCCCGTCCGGCCAGCTCGACGTCGGCGCCGCCGTCGAGTCCCTGCGGGCGACCCAACGCCTCGAGCCCGGGGCCTACCGGGTGCGCGCGGTCGAGGCCGAGCATCGCTGGCACTACGGCGAGGTCGACGAGAACGGCGAGTTCCGCCGGATCGACGTTCCGACCGACGAAATCGCGATCTAGCCCCGCGTTTTACCGAGGGGCCCCGGGGTAACCGCTGTCTAGCGCTCACTCTCACTGTCGGTTGGACGCGAAGACAAGGGACGGGGAGACAAGGGGACGCGCGGTCAAACCCCTGCAACCCGAGGAGTGAGGTAACGATGGAGGCAAGCAGTGAGCGGCGTTTTGCGGTGATCACCGGCGCGTCGAGCGGAATCGGCTTCGAGCTGGCCAAGGTGTTCGGGGAAGAAGGCTTCGATCTGCTGATCGCCGCCGAGGACGAGGAGCTCGACCGCGCCGCCGCGGAGCTGAGCGCGGTCGCTCCCAGCGTCGAGCAGGCCAGGGTCGACCTCTCCCGTCCGGAGGGAGTCGAACAGCTCTACGAGCAGGTCTCGAAATCCGGCCGGCCGGTCGACGCCCTGGCCCTCAACGCCGGGGTCGGCGCCGGCGGCGCCTTCGCGACCGAAACCGACCTCGACAAGGAGCTGCGGCTGATCGACCTGAACGTGCGCTCGACCGTCCACCTCTGCAAGCTCGTGCTCGCCGACATGGTTGCCCGCGACGCCGGCCGCGTCCTCATCACCTCCTCGATCGCGGCGACGATGCCGGGGTCCTTCCAGGCCGTCTACAACGCCTCCAAGTCGTTCGACCAGTCCTTCGCGCTGGCGATCCGCAACGAGCTCAAGGACACCGAAGTGACGGTGACGGCGCTGATGCCGGGGCCGACGGACACCGAGTTCTTCGAGCGCGCCGAGATGGAGGACACCAAGGTCGGCGCCGGCGAAAAGGACGACCCCGCCGAGGTCGCTCGCCAGGGCTTCGAGGCCCTGATGGCGGGCAAAGAGCGGGTTGTCGGCGGCTCGCTGAAGAACAAAGTCCAGGCGGCCGCGAGCGGCGTGATCCCGGACCGGGCGAAGGCCGAGATGCACCGCAAAATGGCCGAGCCCGGCACGGCCGAGGAGGCGGAATCGTGAAAGCCCTGACCTTCCACGGCAACGAAGACGTGCGGGTCGACGAGGTTCCCGACCCCTCGATCCAGGACCCGACCGACGCGATCGTCCGCATCACCTCGACCGCGATCTGCGGCTCGGACCTGCACCTATACGGGGTCCTGGGGATGTTCATCGACGAGGGCGACATCCTCGGCCACGAGCCGATGGGGATCGTCGAGGCGGTCGGCTCCGAGGTGACCCACATCGCCCCTGGGGACCGGGGGGGGATCCCG
>Ga0081539_10004792_pt1 | contig 14565 bp, 12 predicted proteins | sample TabmetS4T2R2_FD_71023 | JGI IMG/M metagenome (GOLD analysis project Ga0081539, IMG submission 71023) | Tabebuia heterophylla rhizosphere microbial communities from the University of Puerto Rico - S4T2R2 | ecosystem: Host-associated > Plants > Roots > Rhizosphere ...
AGGTCGAGGACGAGGAGATCGGGCGTGGACTCATAAACGGCTTCGAGAAGCTTCCTCGGGTTGCGGGGGAACGCCGCCTCGATGCCGAGCTGGGATGCGGTCTCGGAGATCTTGCTCCTGAACAACAGGTCTTCTACGGCCGCAAGGACTCTTCTCGCCAAATGGGCCTCCTCTAATTTTGGGTAAGCTCGCACATTCTATCCGCAGGCGGTGCGGTATCCTATCCGGGTGAAGAGATTTAACGAGCTTCGCGCCGGGCTCCGGCGCACCAGAGAGACAATCTCCAACTTCACGCCGTTCTTGAGGCCCCGCCGCAGGGGGCTCCTACTGGCGCTCGGCGTGTTGCTGCTCGAGACGGTGACGAGCCTCTCGCAGCCGTGGCCGCTCGCGCTCACCATCGACTACGTGCTGACGGACAACAAGCGGCTGCCCCATGCTCTGCCAGATTTTCTGGCGGACGAGGCGTTGTTGCTCGCCGGCATCGCCTTCCTTATAGTTTTGATCTTCACGGTTACCCGCAGCGTCGCCTCCTTCCGGCGCTACCTGCTCCAGAGGCTCGGACAGGAGACCGTCTTCGACATGCGCGAGGCCCTGTACTCGAAGGTCCACGCCCTCGGGCTCGACTACCACGGCAAGAAACGCACCGGCGACACCATAACCCGCGTCACCAGTGATGTGAAAGAGGTTCGCAGCATGCTGGTCGACTCGGTAGTGGAGGTGTTCTCATCGGTCATGATCCTGCTCGGCATGATGGTCGTTATGCTGTGGCTCGACTGGCAGCTCACCCTGCTCGCCCTCGTTACCGTCCCCTTCCTCTTCCTCGCCGTCAGCCGCTACAGGAAGGCGCTCATAGCGAGGATGCGGATCGTCAGGACCAGGGAGGGTGCGATCGCGAGTGTCATGCAGGAGGCGATAACCGGCATCAGGGCCGTCAAGCTCTTCGCCCGCGAGGAGGACGAGATGGAGCGCTTCAGGGTCGAGAGCCGGGAGTCACTTAAAGCGAGCGTGGACAGCGCGGTGATAGAGGCGAAGTTCAGCACCGTGCTCGGTATCGTCGGAGGGCTGGGGACCGCGCTCGTGGTCTACTTCGGGGCGAGGCAGGTCCTCGCGGGCAACCTCTCTTTAGGCGACCTGACCGTCTTTATCGCCTATCTGGCCCTGTTTCTCTCACCCTTGTGGGCCTTGAGCCGGCAGGTCAATCAGATCGGCCAGTCACTCGTCTCGGGCGAGCGCATCATAGAGCTACTGAACGCGGAGCCTACGGTGAAGGATCTTCCGGGAGCGCGTCCCGCGCCGGCCTTCGACGGCAGGGTGACCTTCGAGGAAGTGCGCTTCGCCTACGAAAAGGAGGCCGGCGAGGTCCTGCGCGGCGTGGACTTCGATGTCGAGGCGGGGAGCCGGGTCGCGCTCGTGGGAGTGAGCGGCGCCGGCAAGACCACCGTCACGAGCCTCATAGCCCGTCTCTACGATCCACAGGGTGGGCGAGTCCTCATTGACGGGGAAGACATAAGGGACTTCACCCTCAAGTCGTTGCGCGATTCCATAACCTTCGTGCCTCAGGACCCGATGCTCTTCCGGGCGACGGTGGCAGAGAACATAGCCTACGGACGACCAGGGGCGAGCCGCGAGGAGATCGAAGCCATAGCCGGGCTCGCAGGGGCCGACGAATTCATCCGGGAGCTGCCAGAAGGCTACGACACCCTCCTCTCCGAGCGCGGGGAGAGCCTGAGCGGGGGGCAGAGGCAGCGCATCTCCATCGCGCGGGCCATGCTCAGGGACACCCCGATCCTGATCCTGGACGAACCCCAGTCCGGCCTCGACGCCGAGGCCGCCGCCGCGGTCGAGGAGAGCTGGAGGGTTCTGACGGAAGGACGCACAACCTTCGTCATAGCCCACGAGCTCAGGCTGGTCAGGAGCGTCGACGTGATCCTGGTTATAGAAGACGGCCTCGTCGCCGAGACCGGCACTCACGAAGACCTCGTCTCCTCGGGCGGCCTCTACGCGAGGCTGTACTCCCTGCAGGAACGCGACCCGGTGCAGCCTTAGGGAGGTGAACCCTTGAGAGAGATGCTCATAATGTGCATCGTCTTCACCGCTGTTGCGGTCGCGATTTACGTCTCCTTCGCGTAGCGGACCTCCCTAGTCGAGGTGCGAGGCTTCGTGAATGGACCTCTGGACTTCGGAGTAGTCCATGCCGACGGCCTGCAGGAGGTCTACGGCCGTCGAGCGGATCTGCCCTACAAGCACGCTGGTCTCCAGGTCATTGTCATCTTCGAGCACGGACGTTGCGTCCCTCACGGCACCGAGCGCGAAGTGGCGGACGTCGAGAGGATGTTCGGGGTTCTCCAGATAGCCGGCGAGCGCCTCCACCGCGAGGGCGAGCCCCAGGATCGCCTCGGGAAGCTGGCCCGGCGCGGCACCTCTCTCGCGCACCAGCGTGAGCACGGCTCGGGCGAGTACGCGGGTGTTGCGCACGGCGAGATCTAGCTGGTCGGTCGCGACGGCGTAGTATGCCAGATGTCCGAGATGCCGCCTGCGCGGCGGAGAGAGGCGTGCGATCTGGTACCCACCGTCGAGCTCCTCCCGCAGCCGCGCCACCGGAGCGTCTATACGCCGGGCCTCCGAGAGCGCCCCTTCGGCCAGCTTTACATCACCACCGATCAAAGCAGCGGCTGAGTCACGGAGGGCCGTTGCGAGGTCTTCGAGGACGGGCCGCGCCGCGACCCTGGCGCGCATGCTCGGGTTGCTGGGGAAGATCGTGCTGACGGCCAGGGCGGCGCCGCCGCCGACCAGCGCCTCCAGGAACCTGTCCGGAGATACTCCGGGGGTCGCGGGGTCGAGGCCTGAGACGAGCAACGCCGAGACGCCCGCCTCTGTCCAGAACATGACCCCGCCCCGGATCAAAAGCGCCACAGACATCGCGAGCCCGACCATGACCCCGGTCTGAACGGGGCCACTCCCTATCGCGAGCATGATGAGGTCGGCGACCGCAAGCCCGACGGCCACCCCGAAGATCCACTCGATGGCCCTCTTGAGCGTCTGCCCGGCCACCGCGCCGATCGAGATCACCGCCGCTATCGAGGCGACGAACGGCCGCTCGTGCCCTAATATCACCGCCGCCGCAGACCACGCAAGGGTCGCCGCAACAGCCGTCTGCACGACAGGCCACATGCCGGCCCGCAACCGCCCGAGAGCACCGTCCGTCGCACGGCGAAGTACCGAAACTCCACCCCTTCTCGCGACGTTCCAAACACCAGAAATTGCCATCACACCTCCCTCCGAACCCGCTCGCTTTAACTACATGCCGATTGCATATACCAGCGGTCAATCTAACACCTCTCGCGCTGTACACAAGGCGTTTGAGGGGATTTTTGTGGGGTGTTATCAGATTGTTTCTATATCGTTGCAAAGTGTTTCTAATATCGGCTACAGGCAGAGGCACCGCAACCAGTCGCAAAACAACGACACGAGACGGGAAGTACCGGTGCGGTGGGTGTTGGTGGCTACGAACTGCTGGTACGCCGCAGACGCCCGTCGAGCATACGGAGCACGCGTTGCCAGGAGTCTTCGTTGGCGGTGGCGTTGCCCTTGAGGCTCCCTCCGTAGTAATAGGTTCCTGGCGTGGCCGGCTGGTAGGGTGGCTGGATGCCGTGCCCGGCCTCGGGGTAGTGGCGAAACTCGTCTTGATAGGACCTTCCGTGGTGCTGGAGGCGCTCCATGGCGACCTGTGATAGCTGCGTGGAGGGCCAGATCTGGTCTTCGTCGCCGGAGATTAGTAGGACGGGACCGTTGGTGCGCTCGACGGGTATCTGGGCCTTGTCGATCTGCTCCGGCTTCGCCTGCAGAATGTCGAAGGGGTTGGGGATGGAGGGCAGCGGTTTGCCGCGGAAGGTCCAGGCCGGTTCGGGGCCGGCGGGAGACGGGAACACGAAACCGCTTCCGACGTAGCTCACGACGGCCTCGAGCTCGGGGTAGTGCGCCCCCAGGAGCAGGGCTAGCTCGCCGCCGCGTGAGGTGCCAATCACCCCGAGCCGGTCACCCCGCACCTCGGGTCGCCCCTTCAACCACTCGATGGCGCTCCCGAAGTACTCGAGCGGGATGCGGACGAACCTGTACGGTAGCGATCCAAGGTAGAAATATGCCAGCGCGAGCGCGGCGTACCCGTGCCGCGCCAGTAGCGCCGCCTCCCGCATTGCGTAGGGCGCCAACCCTCCCTCGGAGCCACCCAGGACGAGCATGCCGGGTACCGGGTCGCCCGCCGCGGGCCGGAAGAACCTGCCGTATAGTCCGCCTTCGCGGACGTCGGTGCCCTCTATCTCGCCGGTGATGAGGTTCCTGACGACCCTGACGCTCGCCTTCCTGCCATCGACCTCGGCGGTGATGAACAGGGGCCGCGGGCGCAGAGAGATCGCGTAGGGAGTCCCCATGCCGTCTGCCGACCACACGAGGCCCATCGGGTCCGTCCCCGTGTAGCTGCCTTCTATCGGTGCCTGCCCGGACAGATCCACCATCCCCCGGACATCCGCCCGGAATGCAGCCCTGGACGTCCACTCGATGTCGTAGTCGTCCACGAACCGCGCGTGCAGAATCACGCGCTGCCAGGGCGAGAGGCCCTTCATGGTGATGGTAAACGCTTCGTCGACCGCGACGGGATTGGGGGTGACGCGAAGCTTCCCGGCTGGCCGGGAACTACCGCAGGCAGAAAACAACCCTCCGCAGGTCGTCGCCGCGACGCCCGAAGCCGCGAGCCGTAAGAACCCCTGCCTGGTGTAGTGGCGACGGAGAGGGGCAGGAGGCATGTCAGGAGGAGTCGTCGGCATCATCTGCCATAACCTCGACCAGCAATACTAGCTCCGTTCGCGGTGCCATACCGCCGAGGGACTCCGGATCCCTTCGCAGGTTAGTCAGGGCGGGGGAGGTGCAGGCTCCCCCGCAGAGAGCTAGAAGTTGCGGCGCATGAGGCGGACCGACGCGATGCCGGACACGACCAAGAGCGCGAGTGGGATGGCCATCAACAGCGCGGGTGAGACACCGCCGCTCGTAGGTAGCGCAGAGGCGCTGGCCGAGGGGCTCGCGCTCGCCGAAGCCGATGCGCTGGCTGAGGCCGTAGCGCTGGACGAGGCCGTAGCGCTGGATGTAGCGGAGGCACTAGATGTCGCCGAAGCACTCGAGGTCGCCGAGGCACTCGAGGTCGCCGAGGCACTCGACATGGCGGAGGCACTGGTGGACATCATTATGTGGTGATCCGCAAGGGCGGGGGGCGCTAGGACCAACACCGCAACCATGGACAGCGAGGCTAATAGTAGCAAGCGCTTCACGACATCTCCTTCGTTCGCTTTCCGAGGGGGGATACCTGCACGCGCCCCCCTCCTCCTGAAGATATGTTAGGCAGGTTACGAAACCCGCGTCAACATACCCGACCTTCAGTAGAGCAGGTGTTTGTCCAGCACGTTCAGCAGGTCTTCGCCCGCAAGGTAACGGCGCAAATTCTCGCAGAAGAGGTCGGTCTGTGCGGAGTTGATCAGGTCGGGCACGACGTCGGTGGTGTGGGCGCTGACGATGACGTTATCGAGGTTCCACAGAGGGCTCTCCTCAGGCAACGGCTCGACCTCGAACACGTCGAGCGCCGCCCCGGAGAGGTGTCCGCCCTCTAGCGCTTCGACGAGCGCAGCCTCGTCGACGACGGCGCCCCTTCCCACGTTGGAGAAGTACGCCCCCGGCTTGATCCTGGCTATGGCCTCCGCGTCGAGCAGATGCCGCGTCTCGGGGGTCCCCGGCAAGGTAACGGCCACGTAGTCAGCCTCGCCGAGGGCTGTACTCATATCGGCCGTCGTGTACAGCTCGTCGGCGTATTGCCAGGCCTCATCGTCCTCGCGTACCGTACGCTTGACCCCGATGACGCGCATGCCGAAGGGTTGCGCGCGCACGGCTATGGCGCGGCCGATACTCCCCATCCCGAGGATGCAGAGCGTCTTGCGTTCCAGGGTCTCCGTAGTTCCCTGTCGCCAGACCTTCTCGGCCTTGTCGCGACGCAGGCGGTCGAGGTCCTTCGCATGCTGGAGCATCGCCATCAGCACGAACTCGGCGAGCGGCCCCGAGTAGATGCCGCTCGCCGTCGTCACCACGATGTCCGTCTCCCCGAGGCCCGCCCTCTGCGCCACCTCTCCGGCTCCAGCCATGCTCCCCTGTACCCACCGGAGCTTCGGGGCGACCCGTACCAGATCCTCAACGTGGCCGCGGGGGAAGTCGTAGAGGATCTCCGCCTCCGCGAGCATCGCGAGGAACTCCTCCTCACCCTCAGGTGTTCTCTCCCAGTCTTCGGATCCCGCGTGGTCCCCAGGCCACTGCGGCGGCGGGACGAGATCCTCCCTGTAGAGTACCCGCAGGCCTCCGTCCACCTCCCTTATGCGACTGATGTACTCTTCCTCGAAGTAGCTGGTTATAAGGACCGTGGCCAAGAGGATCTCCTTTTGTTCAGCACTTCAGCACGCCGCCTCTGGCGGCCAGTCAGCATTTCAGCCTGTCCTGGTCGGAACACTACCCGAAAAGAGGATGTTCATCTTCGGCATTCTTTCAATCACAGGAGCGTCTCACCACACGTAGTTGGGAAACTGACGAGCGAAGGCCGCACTATCTGAGCGTGCTGAGACTAACTGAAATGCTACCCTTCGCCATGTGGACGAGTTGATCGACATCCTGGACGAATTCGGACATCCGACCGGCGAGGTCGCACCGAAGGGCGAGGCGCACCGTCGGGGGCTCTGGCACCGGGGTTTTCACTGCTGGATCTGCGGTACGGACGCCACAGGCGAGCCGTACCTGCTCGTACAGCGCCGCTCTGCGACGAAGGACACCTGGCCGGGCCGGCTGGACATAACCGCCGCAGGACACCTCACCGCCGGCGAGAGAACCCTTGATGGACTGCGCGAGATCGAAGAGGAGTTAGGATTGAGGGTCGAGCCCGAGAGGCTCATACCGCTGGGAAGCCGGCGCGCCGAGCAAGAGATCCCCGGCGGGTGCGACCGCGAGTTCCACGACGTGTTTCTGCTGGTGGACAGCACTCCTCCGGAGAGGATGAGGCTCCAGGTCGAGGAGGTGGACGCGATAATCGAGATAAACCTGGATCTCGTGGAGGCCCTCGGCAATGGTGAGAGCGTGCCTGCGACGGAATACACAAGCGGAAGGTCCCTCGCCACCAGGGTATACCCATCGGACTTCGTTCCCAACAGTGACGACTATCTCCGCCGGGTGGCCGGTGCTGCCCGCCGGGTTCTCGCCGGAGACGAGCCAGGTCGAGTCTTCTAGTCCGGCTGGTCTTCGATCTGCCTGACGGCCAGATCGGCCCGCCAGCCCGCGCTGCGCGCGTCCCTGAGCGTGTTCTCGGCGTGGGTATCTTCCAGGGCTCCGGCCCCTGACTCTGCGAGGGAGATCAGGTCTCGGGTGGCTCCTGCCGCCAGGTGTACGGCCGCCGTCGCGAGAGATCTGTCGCTGAAGACCTGAAGGTTGCAGGCCGCGAGGGTGGCCAGGTCGGCACACGCCAGGGCGGCTTCTGTCAGGGAGTCGGTCTCCGTGTCGGTGAGAGCTTCGAGCCGGCGCTCGAGATCCAGCGCCAGGTCCCTGACTACCTCGAGCCGCAGAGGCTCGTCGGGTTGCTGCCGGCAGGCGTCTACGAGAAGGCCTGCGGCCAGGGCTCCTGCCTCCGTGGGGGTGCGCTCAGGCATCGCGCGGGATTCGGCTGGCTAGGCCGGGTCTATGCGGCGGTAGCGGGCGATGGCGAACATAAAAGCGCCGTAGACGAGGAGGCCTGCGGCGATGGCGCCGAGCATGTACGCGCCGAGGGGCTGATGCTGGACGGTTTCGAGGGCCGCGCCGAGGCCGCGGGTCTCGCTCGGATCCGACTGATAAGCGGCCAGGATGAGGAAGGCCCCGGCCACGCCGATGGCCAGGGCGCGGGCTGCGGTCCCGACGCGGCCCGCGTAGATGACCCAGCGTTCCTCCCTTTCGTCCATCTGCTCCAGCTTCAGCTCGCTTCGGAACTTGGCCTCGTAAGCTGCGTAGAGCTGGTAGAGACCGACCCCGATCACGGCGAGTCCGACGAGCCCGACCAGGATCTGGCCGAGCGGCGGCTGAAAGGCCATGGCGCTCGCCGCCGCGGCGTCCTCCGAGCTGTCTTCGGCGCCGAGGATCGACTGCGCCGCGGTGTAGGCCAGGACGCCGTGGATCACACCGCTCCCCACGTAGGCGACGCGCCGCACGATACCGTGGGCGTCCGAGCCCTTGCCGTCGGGGTCCATCACCCCCTGCACCACCTTCCACAGCGCGTAGCAGGCGAGACCGAGCGCGAGGAGGGCGAGCATGACCCCTCCGAAGGGCTGCGTCCCTATGCTCTGCATGGCGCCGGTCGGGTCTGTGGTCTCTCCACCGGCGCCGATAGCCTCGCGGAGCGCCAGAAAGCCGATGGTCGCGTAGACGATCCCCTTCGCGACGTACCCGAGCCGCGCCAGCCGCTCCACCCACGGGCTGGCGTGCCTGGCCGCATCTTCGGCGTGTTCCCTGACCTCCTCTCCCCGCAACTCGTTGCGCGCCACGACCGGACTCCTTCCCGCTTCGGTCACCCGGAATACTCTACACGAGTATCGGCAAGAACTCGCACGGCGCGATATATTTAGTACATGAGGGTTGCGCTGGCCCAGATCAACACCATCGTCGGGGATATCTGGGGGAACGTCGAGAAGATGTCCGACACCCTGGAGCAGGCGACGGATGCCGGCGCGGAGCTCGTCGCCTACCCGGAGCTGACCATCCCCGGCTACCCTCCCGAGGACCTCCTGATGCGCCCGAGCTTTATCGAGGAGAACCTGAGGGCGCTCCACGAGTTCGCCGGGAAGGTCCCTGAGGGCGTAGCCGCCGCCGTGGGGTTTGTGGACCTGGACGCAGACCTCTACAACGCCTGCGCCGTTCTCTCCGGCGGCGAGGTGCTGCACCGCTACCACAAGCGCTACCTGCCGAACTACAGCGTCTTCGACGAGAACCGCTACTTCCGCGAGGGTTCTGGAGCTCCGATCGTCGAGGTTGGCGGCGCCCTCGTGGGGGTGAGCGTATGCGAGGATATCTGGTATCCGGGGGGGCCCGCCCGCGAGCAGGCCCTCGGAGGAGCGAGCGTGCTACTGAACATCTCGGCCTCCCCTTACCACAGGCGGAAGGGCGCCTTCAGGGAGCGGATGCTCGGCGTGCGGGCCTCCGACTACGGCTGCTACGTCGTCTTCTGCAACCTCGTCGGCGGCCAGGACGAGCTCGTCTTCGACGGGCACTCCGTCGTCTTCGACCCCGAGGGCGGGCTCGTGGCGAGGGCTGACCAGTTCAAGGAAGATCTTCTGGTCGTTGACCTGTACCCGGACCACTCGCTCATGCAACGCCTCCACGACCCGAGGCCCCGCAAGGAGAACCAGGAGCGCGCGCCCGAGATAGTGAGGGTTCCGCACCACGAGCCGCGTTCCGCGGATCCGGTCGAACCGAGGATCGAGCCTTCCCTCTCGGAGGAGGGTGAGATCCTCGAGGCCCTGGTGCTCGGCCTCGGGGATTACTTCCGCAAGAACGGGTTCTCGCGGGCCGTGCTAGGTCTCTCGGGCGGAATAGACTCCTCGCTCGCCGCCGCCGTGGCTGTCGAGGCCCTGGGTCCCCAGAACGTCACGGGCGTCCTCATGCCGAGCCGCTACACCTCCGAGGTCAGCAACACCGACGCCGCCGCGCTCGCCAAGAACTTAGGTATTGATACCCAGACCATCCCCATCGGCCCTGCCTTCGACGCCTACAGGGAGATGATGAAGGGCGCCTTCAGGGGATTGCCCGAGGACGTGACGGAGGAAAATTTGCAGAGCCGCATCAGGGGAAACATCCTCATGGCCCTCTCGAACAAGTTCGGCTGGATCGTCCTCTCTACCGGCAACAAGAGCGAGATGAGCGTGGGGTACTCGACGCTCTACGGCGACTCTGCCGGCGGGTTCGCGGTCATAAAGGACGTGCCGAAGAACCTCGTCTACAGGGTGGCGCGGCACATCAACGAGAGGAAGAACCGCGAGGTCATCCCCGACTCCGTCCTCACCAAAGAGCCGACCGCCGAGCTGCGCGAGAACCAGCGCGACACGGATTCTCTACCACCATACGAGGTCCTCGACCCCATCCTCGAAGCGTACATCGAGGAGGACAGGGGGATAGCGGAGATCGTGGCCTCCGGCTTCGACGAGGACGACGTCAGGCGCATCGTGCAACTGGTGGACAGGGCCGAGTACAAGCGCCGCCAGGCCCCGACAGGCATAAAAGTAACGGGCCGCGCCTTCGGGCGCGACAGGCGCATGCCCATCACCAACCGATACTTCGAACGCGATCACGAAGAGTAGTACTCTCCGGCTGGTCGGCTTGGGGGTACGTCAGACGTCTTCCGGCGGTAGACCGCTCGGGCGCTTGCGGAACCTGAGCTGTACCGTGGTCCCGCGGCCGGGGGTGGAGATCACGTCGAGGTCGGCCCCGACCTCGCTGGCGCGCTGGCGCATGTAGCGGAGGCCCATGCCGGGGGCGTGGTCAGCGGTGTCGAAGCCGCGGCCGTCGTCCCTGATACGGATAATGAGCAGCGAGCCCACCTGGCGGGACTCCAGGTACAGGTTGCGTGCGTCCGAGTGCTTGGCGACGTTCCAGCACGCCTCGACGAACACCCGGATAAAGGCGGCGACCTCGGCGGGGTTCAAGACCTCCAGGGAGACCTGGAGGTCGTCGTGGGTCTTCACGCCGAAGTACTCCTCGAACTTCCTCAGGCGTTGGCGGAGGAAGTCCCCTGTCCTGGGCGGGCTCTCGCTGCGCAGGGTCTGAAGCTCGTCGTAGGGGCGTGAGATCTGGAACTCCGCCTCCCTCGACGCCCCGAGGGCCCTCTCGAACATCTCCCGCGCCTCCTCCTGCTCTCCGCGGCGCTCGGTGTCGAGGGCGGCGCGCAGCGTCAGCGAGATGCCGTGCACGTTCTGCTTTACGGTATCGTGCAGCTCGTAGAGCAGGCGGCTCTGCTCCCTCTGGCGGGCCCATTCCTCACGCTCCTGGCTCAGGCGCCTGGTGACGAACGAGACCAGCCCGATACGCACGGCCATGTACAGAAGAAGGGCGGCGCATCCGGCGAGCGCGTACGCGGGAAGCGGCGGGTTCATGGCGCCCCAGAGGAGCAGGACCAGAAACTGCACCGGCGGGGAGAGCGGGCCGAGCCAGAAAAGTAGTATCCGCCACGGCTGTATACGCCGGACGTTCGGGTCGGCCGGGACATCAGGGGAGGTCGTCGAGGTGAGGCCTAGCAGGATCATGCCGAGCGCCCACAGCATCTCGGGCCAGTTGCCGCTCTGGTAAGGCCCCACCGAGCGGAGCCCCAGGTAAGTGGCGTCGGCGAGCAGCAGCGCGACGAAGCCGCCGTTCAAGAAAGCGGAGAAACGGGGCCTCACCGGGGTCGAGGTGACCACGAGCCCGAGGAAGAGCAGGGCCGCGTCGCAGACCGGCTGGGAGAGTGCCACGACCACGTCGCGCACGCTCTCGAGACCCGCCTCCGCCGTGGCCGGACCGAGGACGAAGTACCAGGCGAGCGTCCCGACCGAGAGCATGACGGCCCCCGCGTCGAGCGCGCTGACCAGCGTGATCCTGCGCGTCGCAAGCGCCACCAGGTGCAGCATCGCCCCGGCGAGCAGAGGATAGGAGATGGCGTAGGCGACGTCTTGCGGGGCCACGGGCCGCACGATGCCGAGCCCTAGGAGGTGAGACGCGCTCCACAGAGAGTTCCCCGCGAGCCTGAAGACCATACCCCATCCCATGAGCCGCAGGAAGGCCCGTTCGTGGCCCTCTGCGCGTTGCGCGACACTCAGCAGGGCTACGGCCGCGAAGGCGGCGGTAGTCAGGGAGAAGATGGTGGCGATGACGGTCTTCGCATCCGAACCTTGAGGCAGGGCGGCGAAGACGAGGGCGCCCGCCACCCAGCAGGCCAGAGCGGCCACCGGGGGGATGCGCGGGAGGCGAGGATCGCGCAACTTGCCCGCATCCGAACCTTGCACCTTGTACCCTCCAGAACTCGAACAGGGTCATCCTACCAAACTCGTGGCACGCCTAGCTAGCCCGGTCAGCAGAGCCCTACATGCTAAAGTACGGCCTTTCGGGGCGGAGATAGGAGGAGCGTATGGAATACAGGCGTCTTGGAAATACGGGGCTTATGGTCTCCGAGCTGTGCCTGGGGTGCATGACCTTCGGGCGGGAGGCCGACGAGGAGGCGTCAAAAGAGATCGTCGGCCGCTTCCTCGATTCAGGGGGCAACTTCTTGGACACGGCAGACGTCTACTCGAACGGTGTCTCAGAGGAGATCACCGGCAGGGCGCTGGAGGGTGTCCGTGATGACGTCGTCCTCGCGACGAAGGTCCGCTTCCCGATGGGGGACGGCCCGAACGACGTGGGGCTCTCGCGCAAGCACATAATGCAGGGGTGCGAAGAGAGCCTCAGGCGCCTCGGCACGGACTACATTGACCTCTATCAGGTGCACTGCTGGGACGAGGCCACGCCCCTGGAGGAGACCCTCTCGGCCCTCACGGACCTGGTTCGGAGCGGGAAGGTTCGCTACATCGGCGTCTCCAACTTCACGGGCTGGCAGCTCATGAGGAGCCTCGACGTGAGCGAGGCGCACGGCTTCGAGAGGTTCGTGTGCCTGCAACCGCAGTACTCGCTCGTCGAGCGCAACATCGAGCGGGAGATTCTACCCGTCTGCGTAGAAGAGGGTCTCGGTGTGATCCCGTGGAGCCCACTCGGGGGAGGCTTCCTCTCCGGGAAATACCGCCGCGGCGAGGAGCCGCCGCAGGGATCTCGTATCTCCGAAGCCGAGGAGTCCATGGAGGAATACTGGGATCGCCGCTCCACCGAGCGCAACTGGGCCACGCTCGACGTCGTCGGCAGGATCTCGGAGGAGACCGGCAGATCCTACGCCCAGATCTCGCTCAACTGGCTCCTCAGGCGGGATGGCGTTACCGCGCCTATCATCGGGGCGCGCACGCTGGAGCAACTGGAGGACAACATCGGCGCGAGCGGCTGGGAGTTGAGCGAGGAGCAGCTGGAGGAACTCTCCGAAGCCAGCGCCCTCGAAGACGTCTACCCATACCGCTTTATCCGCGACGCCCAGCGGGTCTAGAGAGCCAAGTTCCGGCGGGGTGCCCCTCCGCCGGAGTTCGTGCGATGGGGTTTTGGATCGGGGCTCGTGCCGGGTAGTCGCGCGGCGTGTCGCTTGTGGGCTTGGGGTGACGTGTCCGGTATAGTATCCGGGTGTGCCCTGGCGCACACCGTCGGTGCGGAGCAAGGAATATGCGAGCCGGAGGCAAAGTAAACACGGGGAACATCGACTGGGCGGCTTTGCCCGCGCTTTACGTGCCGTTTCCTTCGGCCATCAACGAGCATGCTGACTCCGTTCACCAGAGCACCACGGAATGGCTGCGGCGCTCCCTGGTTCTTGCAGACGACACGGTGTACCGTCGGTTCTACGACATAAAGATCGGACGTCTGGCCGCACGGTTCCACCCCGACGCCCCTCTCGACGCGCTGCAGCTCATCTCCGACTGGTACGGTTGGATGTTCTTCTGGGACGATAAGCGCGACGAGACGGAGATCGGGAAGCAACCGAGCTTGCTGGCGGAGCGGAACGTCGGCTTTCTCGAGGTCATGACGGGCTCGGAGAGCGACCCGGGCGGCCCCCTCGCCTGCGCCCTCCTGGATCTGCGGGAAAGAGTCCTCGCGAAGGTAACGACAGGGGCCTGGATGCGCCGGTTCGTCGGGAGCATCGAGGAGCATTTCGCCTCGACCGTATGGGAGGCTACCAACCGTTCTCTTGGCATCACGCCAGACATAGATAGCTACGTCAGGATGCGGCCCGTGACGGGAGGGTTGAACATCGACACCCAGTTTATCGAGATCGCCGAGCATGCCTATCCTTCGCCTAAACTCTGGAGGGACGATGCCGTTCGCAGGATGGTCCTGGCATCGAACAACGCGGTCTGCTGGGCCAACGACATCTTCTCCCTCGAAAAGGAGATCCGGAGGAACGACGTACACAACCTGGTTCTGACCTTGCAGCAGGAACAGGGTCTCACGCTGCAAGCAGCCCTTGACCGTGCCATCGAGATGCACAACGCAGAGGTACGGGTCTTCACGGATTCAGTCTCGCAGCTTGAGCGACTCGACGGACCGGTCGATGACGTATTGTGGCGGTTCGTCACCATTCTGCAGACGCGGATGCGCGGGTTCGTGGACTGGGCGCACGAATCGGGACGTTACCGATCTTCGGTGGGCATAGACCCGCCTCCGATCGGAGGCCCACGTTGACCGACCCTACACGGCGATCTGGTTCGCCATCCTTGCAGGTCGTCCAGCTGCGTCAACTCATCGGCTGGCTCACGCCGGTGGCGTTCGGCTTCGTCCTCCTGTCCGGGGTTGTTTCTGTAGCGTTCCGTGACGTGAGGCTGGGGATCGCAGGGGTCCTCATATTTATCTTCGGATGTCTGGTGCTCCTGG
>Ga0081539_10004793_pt1 | contig 14563 bp, 12 predicted proteins | sample TabmetS4T2R2_FD_71023 | JGI IMG/M metagenome (GOLD analysis project Ga0081539, IMG submission 71023) | Tabebuia heterophylla rhizosphere microbial communities from the University of Puerto Rico - S4T2R2 | ecosystem: Host-associated > Plants > Roots > Rhizosphere ...
GTATTGGCACCGCGTCGATTGCCCTTTGGAGACTGCGTGGTTATATACAAAAGAAACTCGGGGATGCTCGAATACCCGAAAAATTTGATCTCTTTTGCAATCAGACCGATTTCCCCAATTTAAGCGCTCTACCAATCGCAGACGATTACTGGTTTCGGGATCAACTAAAAGAGATAGAGTTGAATCCTGAGACTCTGGAACCATTGATACCACTTGTGTCATATTTCAGTGCTAGAGACGGTTTCAGGAGTACTGCCACTACTATAAGCGTTCCGTTATCAACGATCGGCGCTTGTAATTCAATTCAGTGGTCCCTTCTTACAATCACTCATGAGATTAGCCACATCATTGTTCACAACGTCCTTTCTAAGATCTATCCTCGCGCGTCTATAGGAATTGAACTCACCAGGGCTCGGAGGCTCGTTGAGCGACAAATAGGGCCTCGAAATCTTCTCGAGGAGATTCAAAGACACGTGCTGAGAACGGTAGTTGGGATGAACACGGTAGGCCTTCCGAAATACAAGCTTACCGATGACACATTTCTCGAGATGTTGCGACACTCGCACACGGAGGTGGAGGAAATCTTCGTTCATGTTTTCGACTTCATGTACTTCTACGGTATGTCTCCCGCAAAATATGTTCGAGGAATTTGGGCGTCGTGGGGAACAATACCGAATATCAATGCAAGAGTTCACGATTACGTTATAAGAACTATTTGTGCTGTTTTGGTCGGAAACCTAAGACGAAGTGTGCCTGATGACAATATTTACCCAGAGGATATTTCGAAGGATCAGGTATTGGTTCAGCTACGAGAGTTGGCGGAAGAAGAGCCTGTTGGAGCGTATGTCAACTCAGCAATCGATTACATTGAACGCTACTGGGAAAGTGAGATTCGCCGGGCCGTTCAAATACGACGCCAACTGGTAAAGGTTGTACATACGTTTTTGTATTCGGAGGATGTGGCTCATGAACTTCAACGCGAAATCTGGATTCGGAGTAAAAGCGGAGATAAAGACGATTACGCTCTTAAGAAAGGAAGGATTGAAGAGTCTTACATAATGAATCCTTTACGTTTCATTGAGGCTTATACAAACGCGCGGAAGCCATCAAGTAGTGACTCTGCGTGGATTTACTATATTCTCGCGTTCTGCATCGATGATGAGGACTGAGTCTTACAGAAATTTAAGCGGACTGTTGTTGGAGTCTCCAGGAGGCCCAATCGGCGTCCATGACATTGAAAGGGCTGCTGTAAGGTTCGATCGTGCGATCGGAGACACACGCTGGGAGCAATTCGTTTTTACGTCCTCAACACCACTCTTAGGTGAGCCAACAATCGAATCCTCGTCTTTTGACTATTTGGTGGTATGCCGGAGGAGTGGTCCACGAATACTCTTGATGAGTCCGCATCGAGAGGTGGTTGACCATCTCCTCGAACGAAATTTGGGCAAGGCGTTCGTGCCACGTTTGAGGCATGTTCCTATCGCTGTTGATGACTTGGTGAGAGCAATCGTAGATAAACCATCGCTATATTCATTGTCGTCAGTTCACGCTCGCGTTGGCGCATTTGGTGACAATCTAACTTCTGTATCGTACTACGGTGAGGATTTAGGTGAGGCTCAGATGTTTCGCGACCAAATGGAAAAACTAAGTTTTTATGCCTGCGGGTTGCGGAGTACCATCGACGGAACGCGACTGATTAGACTTGGCAGCGATGGAGCCATATCGTTTATGCTAACGAAACCTGAGAACCGTAGAATTCAAGACGTAGAGAAAGTTCTGATCTTTCTGCGTAGGCACCATTATCTTCCTGTAGATGTTTTACCAAGCGGATGAAAGGCGCCCAGCATGTTAGATATGACCAATTACGATGATTGGGAAGATCTACCAACTCTCATACAATATCTCGCTGTCCAGTTGGCCTCTTCTCGACTCGCATTGACCTTGGGTGCGGGAATTTCTAAGCCCTTAGGGCTTCCCGATTGGGAGGAGTTAATTGAGCGCCTTTATCGGTCAAAGGCTGCACCAAGACCCTCCTCGGGGGATCTCACTCAGCAAGCCGAAGACTTCCGAACTAAGTTTTTTCCAACGGACTTCGATGGATTTAAGACCGCGGTCAAAACGGCTTTGTACGATGGTTTCGCAATAGACTTTAAGACCCTCAGACAAAACGATAATCTCGCAGCGATAGCCTCATTAGTGATGTCGTCACAACGGGGAAGCGCGTCAAAAGTTGTGAGCTTTAACTATGACAACTTAGTCGAGATATATCTAGCTTATCACGGCTTTGTTGCGAGGCCAGTGAGTGATGAGATTCACTGGTCAAACAGTCCCGATGTCACAATCTATCATCCACATGGGTTCTTACCATACGGTGCTCGAGAGCCTATGAGTGAACAGCTCATTCTCGATCGTGAATCTTATGATCAGATACTCGGAAAGCCGCATCTGCCATGGTATCAGCTCTCGCTGACAATTATGCGAACACACACGTGCGTATTTATCGGACTCTCAGGCGATGACAACGCTTTAACAGGTCTTTTGACAGATATAAAAAAGGTTCATGCCATAGCTAATTCGAAGAGGGAGTTGTTTTGGGGAGTATTATTCACGACTAATCCCGATTTGAAGCCGCGTTGGGAAAAACGCAATGTGTTTTGTAAAGTTCTAAAAGACTACAATGAACTGCCAGATATTCTCTTCAAGGTTTGCCAATATGCGGCGCAGTCGTTGAAGTTTTCTCCCTGAGTTTAATTAACTTCGCATTGTTGCTAAGTAGCGGCTTCGCCGTTCTAATATTGCCCCACATCCATACGATGACGGTAACTATATATATGCGAAAGGCACGACGCCTCATCCAACTTTCGTAACGCAGAAGATATCTTCAACTAGAACACATACACGACGGCTCGCTAGTAGGGGTTCATCGTTGAGCTTGTAAAAAGGTTGATTCCACTAAACAAACTGGGACGTTTCACAAACCGCTAACCAATTCTTTTAGTGCGCAATGTGCGGCCTCAATAACGCGATCGACGTCTGCGGGTGTCAGTGCTAGAGATATGTAGCTCATATGATTCCGAAGCATGAGTACTCCTTCTTCGACCAATTTTAAGAAAAACGAATCCTCGAAGGATTGCGACGTTTCGGTAAAACGAATGTAAGGCATGCATGGCCAATGATAGGGAACTGCTGACATATCTTTTTGAAGTCCTACAGATCCAATTATGTCGTTCAAACCATTGATTAGCCGCGTGCCAACCGTGCTCAGCGCACGCGGTGCGTCTTCTTGCTTCAGCTTTTCAATTGTTGCGAGTGCAGCCGCTATAGAGGCGGTTTCGGCACCGAATGTTCCTTTGATGCGAGCTTGCGATGCCAACATCATCACGTCGCGCTTTCCCAATACACCCGCGAGTGGTAATCCATTAGCCAAAGCCTTGCTCAGCACCGTGAGGTCGGCGGCTATTCCGTAGAGCGCTTGAAATCCACCTAAATGAACACGAAATCCAGTCTTTGACTCATCGCAAATAAGTAACGCGCCCTCTTCACGTAAAGCATTGGCCAGTTCGGAAGCCACCGCACCGGTAGTCGGAGGCATGAGTTGAACTGGATCAATAATGACGGCCGCAAGCTGTTGCCCAGTGTCACGAACCGCGCTGATTAGGTCTCTAGGATCCGAACCGTACCACACGCGGACGAGATCGTTGTGCGCTACATGTGAAACACCAAGTGGCCAGCTCTCCTCAAATGTTGCGGGGTCGTAACTGTGGCACCGCAAGTAAGGCGAAATGACTTGATCATGCCAACCATGAAAACCGACACGAAGAATGCGTTGTCTTCCCGTGTATGCACGCGCCAGTCTTATCGCTGCCGCAACAGCTTCTGATCCAGTCTTGAATGTTATGAGATCGTCGCTGTGCGGATACAATTCCAATAATTCGTCTTGTAACTCATAAAACACCGGCCCGGGACCGGGTAGCAATGTACCCTTCTGCAATTGGCGAACGACAGCCGCAACGACCGCGGGATGACCGTGGCCCAGGACAACTGGCCCCTGGCCACAAACAAGGTCAATATATTCGCGTCCATCCATGGTCCAGCAGTGTGCGCCTTGGCCGTGGCTGAAACGCAAATTGCCAAAGTAGTCTGAAGCGCCTACTTGAACTTGAACAGGCTGGAAACTCTGTCGCGGCACTTTTAGGCTGGCCTCCCAGCGTTTGAGAAATAAGGATTGGTACGAAACCTAATACGGTAGACGTCCCGCGCTCGACTAGTGGAGCGGCTGAGATCTTCGTCGGGGATATCGTGTAATTCCGCCAGTTCTACCCAACGCAACGCGGCCGTTTTAGTACTATCTACCGGCTGTGGCTCGCCTTCAATAAGTCGGCACAGATACGAAACAACAAGCCAGTCTTCCGGTCCGTGAACCTCGACATGCCGCGTCGGCTGCTCATCGAGTAGCTCATCGACTTTGACTCGTACACCGTCTCCTAGTCGCTTTCGCACGTAATAGTCGATACTCTCGATCAGATTGTCACCTATAACTTGACCTCCAATACACTCGAACTTCCCAGTTTCATCGCGGCACGCGGGTCCACGCTCCTGGAGCAGCAGTCTGCCATTTGGATCAAAAATCCAAGCCTCTACCGCAATTCGATAGCCAATCACATTGTATTGGCGTTCATTAAGTCGAGTCTTTAGATCGGAAACCCCTCGCAATAGGTTTGACTGACGATTATCGTGGCCCGAAGCCAAGTCAATGCTCGACCCGGGTCGGGCTTTCATGAGTGGCAAGCACAAAACATCATCTGGGGGCATCCCACGTGCTACTAGGTATCTGCCATCCGAGTGCCATGCGCCATCACGGTCTGCTTTTCCTCTACTACGGACTTCAAGATGGTCATCTTGAATCGAGATGATGCTGTAGTGCCACGGATAGCCAGAATGCACGTCGGGTGAATCAAGCGTTCCAGCGCCTAAAACCCAAAGCTTTCTTCCTTCAGTAGACCACTCATAATTGAATTGCTCGTTCTCAGGTTTATGGACATGACCATGCAGAACAGCAACAACTTCATCTACAACCAAACGTTGTAGAAATGCGATGTCTCGTAGAGCCCCATCGCCGTGGATTGGGTGATGCCAAACCGCAAAGATTCGCGCCTCGGAACCGACTTCTAAAGCGCACTTCCTCGCGGCCAGCAAACCTTGATTGAGCGCTCCAGCTTCGATACTGCTGCGGTTGGGATAGTAATGGTCGAGATTCCAAGCTGAATTTAATCCCAGCAACACGACCGTGTTGTCCTTAGATGTAACTACTTCGAATTGCCTATTATATTCGAGCGGATAGGTTCGTCTGGTAACGTGTCGATGATATTCAGCATAATTACGGAAACGCTGCTCGTACGCACTGGCATCAGTCACTACCTCTACATAGTCGCGGTTCGCCTGATTTTGATATCGTGAGACACTCGACGGCGGTGCTTCCGAAGCTCTCATCACAGAATAGCTTTTTTTTGCCGAGACCCAATCAACGTCGTGGTTTCCAGGTACAATAAGGAGGTTTTCGGTCGCGACCTGCATTGTTTCGCAAAGCTGCATTATGAACGCCGCAGTAGCTTCATACTCCGTGCGTAGCGCAAACTCGGAGTTGTCGCCAGATACTATAATGGCGTCCAGAGTTTCGATTTCTAACTCACGCTGAATGTCACTGCAAAGTTGGTAAACGCAAGTCTCAGCCCGTTCAAGTGTTTTGAGATGCAAATCTGAAATATGAAGAATACGAGCCATGTGAAGATCCCTCGTAGGCAGTGGGAATTAGGTTGTAAGCAGCATCGAGAACACATAATTTGTCATGTTGAGAAGACCGAAACTAATTGATCAATCCCTCACGGCTCCAGGTACGTTAGGTGTGACGTAATACTCACTCGCAGTTGTGATTCCTTCTGCGATCACATAGCTTTCGTTCCTAGGGAACCGGTGGCGCTTTGGCTGAATTCAGCCCGCGCCCATTCAATTGCTGGACGACTACGCATGAAGAATGGAACGCCGATAGATTGACAGTATTCGGCCACCCCAGCTTGAGCCTCGTTTGCCTCAAATACTTTCCAGATCACTTCATTATCATCGAAATCCATTGGATGTTCCACGAAAGGAATATTTGGAGGAACATCTCCTCGAAAAACCTTGTGCTCCAAGACGCCGGCTTCATCTGCGTACCATGCCTCTCCAAGAACTATATCTGCATAGTCCTGCGCTCGATGCACAATATGTATATACTCTTTCACTGGGACCAGAGGAAGAAATGGTCTAACTGCAAGCACGGCAATTAAACCGTCTTCATGAAAGCGTCTCAGCTGTTCCAGCCGAGCAAAAGGCGCTGCAATTGGAGGTGGCTCTAGATGCGGAAAAGTAAGCTGGGCAACGCTTACACACCCAAAGAGCAGTTTTCTCCGGTCCCTCAGATGTCGAGAGATCTCTTTGAGCTCATTTAAATGATCTTCTTGCAGTAACGCACGCGTCGTAAATAAGAGATCAGTACCAAACTGAGAAAGAGCCTTGAGTAGTTCGATTCCCTTATTTGCGCGGGGCGGCGCGAATGAATCGGTGTCTCCGCTAACATAGATAATGTCGAACGGCTCCGTTATTTCAGCCAACCAACCTCTAATCTCCTCGACCTCCATAGACGCATAGGACTTGAAGTCAGCATGAACATAGCAAAAAGGACAACTGTACGTGCAGAACCTTGTCGGATGAAGTGGTCCCAATGAGACCATGACTCGACCGCTACGTACATCGAAGGGACTGTTCCGAGATCGTTGGTGTATCATGCTCCACCCGACGAAACGCATGACTTGCTTCACAACAAAGATCTTAAGGCTTAAAGGTCTCGCTTGTCGATGGAATCAGTTCTCAGATTGCTGGTTGCAAAGAAGCTATTAACTCCACACTGCTGAGAGGAACGATTGGATGAACAGCGTGAATCGACTTACAATATCTATCTGTTTAGGTGTACATTCTGAAAAAAGAAACTCTTCTTAAGGAACGACCCGAAAGAAGGTGTTTAGCTTAGTACGCGAGCTCTACCTGACAGAACGCACTGTGAGACATGTCTAACCATAACTCATATAAGGACGCTGGCGTTGACTATGACGTACTCGATGCCCTCAAAAGAGATGCGCTTAAGGCGGCTCTTTCAACGTCTCCAGCCTTGCAGCAACATCTAGGAACTGCGAATGATGGTTCACGAGGGGGTTCTGCATTCGTATTCGACATTGCGGGACGATCCTTTGCGATGGTTCAAGAGTGCCTAGGAACTAAATCTGTTATAGCGAGGCACTTTCAACAGTTAACAGGTCAAAATCGTTTCGGCGATGTTGCCTATGATGCTGTCTCCGCAATCTCAAATGATCTCATTACAGTGGGAGCTCTTCCGGTCGTAATAAACGCGTACTTCGCCGTAGGAACCGCAGAGTGGTTTGATGATCACAACAGAAGCCGTGCGTTGATAGAAGGTTGGACAAGAGGATGCCGCGACTCAGGTGCCGTTTGGGGTGGCGGTGAAACGCCAGCATTGCCACGACTGATCGCGACGGAAGACATCGAGTTGGCGGGTAGCGGACTCGGCATTATCCCTGATGGACAAATGCCTCTTCTCGGCGGTGCGTTGTCTCCAGGAGACGAGATCGTATTAATAGCTAGTAGTGGAATACATACCAATGGTCTCAGTTTAGCTTTAAAGGCAGCCAAGCAATTGAGGCACGGATTAACAGAGGAATTGCCAAGCGGTGAGAGCTTTGGTTCGGCGTTGCTCACGCCGTCCCTAATTTACGTGCCGCTGGTTCGAGAGCTTCTGAATTCTGGTTTGAACATCACCTATATCAGCCATATAACGGGTCACGGTTTGAGAAAGCTCATGCGAGCTAACTGCAACCTGACATATCGAATTCATCATCTTCCGTCGGTTCCTGAGGTTTTGACATTCATTGTCGATGCGCTGCGTCTTAGCCCCCGCGATGCATACGGCACATTAAATATGGGCACTGGTTTGGCGATATACGCTCGAAGCGGTACAGGAGAGAGCATCGTTGCCTGTGCCGAACGAAACGGGTTCCGAGCATTATGTGCTGGTATTGTCGAAGAAGGTCCAAGGCACGTCACAATTGAGCCCTTGGGTCTAACTTTTGACAAAGAGGAATTAAGATTGCGTTAGCGTGGAGAACCGAATGTAATATGTGCCACCTTATTGGTCGATCCTTTTATTCTATATTGAGGAAACATTAATGAAGGACGAAAAAGAATCGAAGACGGTCCCCAAGGAACTAAGCAACCCAGACATTCTGAGACTTTTTAGAGAGGTGGCTACGCAGGGACGCGAGCGTGGATGGGCTCTGATCTTTCCGGACAACGTGTCCGAGATGGCGAGTATTAATACGCTCGTCGAATGCGGTTTGATTACGGTAGATTCTGGTATTCGCCAATTTGATCTCTCTGGAAAAGCTAAATCGGCAGAGGTAATTTGTGAGTTAACCGCTGCTGGTAAAACCGCCTGTTCTGCACTCTCTATATGACAGAACGGCACCGTGGTATCGACAGTTTTCGTCCACGTCGACAGAAACCCAATCGTTATTTGGTTGCGTCTTCATGAGGAATTCCCTGGGAGTGAATACAGACTCTCAAGAGTTGAATCGTGGTCGTCGTCTAGCCTATGAAACTTTTCGCGCAACGTTACTCGACTTATTTGGTCGTAACGGCGTTACTGAACTAAGATTTCGCGACGAGTGGCTTACACGACTCAATGCCCAGCCCGACCTAACATTGAGTGGCTGGTATGAACCTCCTCCGTTCGGCATGGCGGTACTATCTGGCCGAGACGATTCGGACGTACCTTTTGGTTTTGCGTCTCTCAGACCGTCCATCTATTGGCCTTCGGAAAGAATTATTGACTGGGACCGAGGTCTAATTTATGCCTATTGCTCACCAATCCATTTGATAGATCGCCTACCTGCTGATTTTGGTGTGACTCTGTACTTCGGGGGAAAACGCGACGTGCGTAGACACTTTGCGACTGGCCTATCACTAACGCAGGAAATAATGCGCGAGATCACTCCGCGCACAATGTCACGATCGTTATTTAGACAATCGGAAATATTTTTTCGCAAAGTCGGAATGCGGAATAATGTTGCCAGTATTACGGATTCGGTTCCAGTCGATCTCGGTCATTCTCTACCGTTGCTAGATAAAGCTCATCTAAATAGTGATCGCCAATTGACTGATTCCGCGAAAATAGCGTTACGTGAGCGGAGATGTTTCATAAGTGAAAGCGCCGACTGGGAGATATCTAGTGTTGCGCAATTCACAATCGAGCCGAGTCTCGTCTCCCTCACAAACTCGCAGTTGCCTCAGGTTAGTCCACATTATGTCCTAGGAGTTTCTGGAGAAAGAGTCATAATTTGTGACGAGTGCGATGCGCTCTATTATGAGTTGGGTCTGTTCGGATAGGCTGCAAGGTCTTTTCGTGAGGTCTCTAGACTCGTCAGCTCAAAACGTATAACCTCCCATGAAATTCTATCTGGTCTATGTTCAGTTATCTCAAATCCGTAATACATCCGGTGTGGGCTCGTTTTCTCTTTGTTCCAAGTTGACCGTGGAAGCTGTTCCTTTTATACGATATATTCATTTTTCCTTAGGAAGCTGACAACGCTATTCACTTCGTGAAGCCGATCAGGACCGGTCAACAGAAATGAGATCATTCCATCTGAGCCGAATCTTGCGAGCTCACTACCTCCAGCGGCAAGACGAATTCCGCATACATAGAATGACGCTAGCGACATGTTATCTCTAAATAGCGAAGCCTCTCCGACGTCATCCCCGTAAAACGAGATAGCTCTTAATGAGGCGCCAAATGCCGGAACGCGAGCATGGACCGAACTAAGAACGTAATTCATCGGATGTTCCGTCAACTCGCGAACAAGCCGATCGACTTGGATAACTACACGTTTTAACGGCGACCCGAGTTCAAAGAGCTTATCTACCAAGACATCTACCACTGAACGCACCGTACTCGATAAGATCAATTGATTGTGATCTCGACGACAAAGAATTATGTAGGTATATGGCCCTTGCATCGATGTGTCCTCCATAGCAAGTGGAATCAAGGAGTGGTAAACATATCTTTCCCACTTGGAAGAGCCCAAGGTATCTAGAAACTTCAATTCGTTGCAAAGCAGTAGGTGTTGTCTTGATGCTATATCGGTCAAGCTTTTTAATACTAGACCGCTGAGATCCTCGGTGAACACCCAAAAGCGGCCATTCATGAACACCTCAAAACCGGCCATAAAGAAGTAGTCGCGCAGGGACGTTGACGACGCTGAGAGGCAAGGTAGCCTCCGGCGCCATGAGCAACGTATTGAGCGACGATAAACGACAACAAATAATCGCCTTAGGCCGACTCGGCTGGAGTTTACGACGGATCGAGCAGGCTACCGGTGTGCGCCGTGAGACGGCCAGCACCTATCTAAAAGCCGCCGGCATCAATGTGCGACGCCCAGGTCGAGCGACAAAACCGGCCATTGAGGTGTTCACCGACTCTGCTCTGGAAAAGCCCGTCAATCCTTCAGAAAAGCAGGTTCAAGATTCAAAACCGGCCATTGAGGTGTTCACCGACTCTGGTCTCACTAAATCGGTTTCTAACCCTGCTGTGAGCACCGCCAAAGCGGTCACCCTCAGCAGCTGCGAGCCTTATCGCGAGTTGATCGAAGTTGGCTTGCAGCGTGGGCGCAATGCGATGGCCATCTGGCAAGACCTGGTGAGCGATTATGGGTTTGCGCACAGCTATCAAAGCGTGCGGCGCTTCGTTAACAAACTGCAACCGAGTGTCATGCCGCCAGCGCGGGCCGTGATTATTACTGAACCCGGTGAGGAAGCGCAGGTGGATTATGGCACTGGTCCCTGGGTGCGTGATCTACAAACGGGCAAGTATCGGCGCACGCGCCTGTTTGTGATGACCCTCGGCTACAGTCGCAAGTGCGTCCGGCTACTCACCTTCAGTTCCAGTGCGCGGGTCTGGGCCGAACTACACGAGATTGCTTTTCGTCGGCTGGGTGGCAGTGTGCGGGTCGTGGTGCTCGACAATCTGAAAGAAGGCGTACTGAAGCCGGATATCTACGACCCGACGCTCAACCCGCTCTATCGAGATGTGTTGGCCCATTACGGCGCAGTCGCTTTGCCCTGTCGCGTCAAAGATCCCGATCGCAAAGGGAAAGTTGAAGCGGGAGTGGGTCATGCGAAGAAGACGCCACTCAAAGGACAACGCTTCGAGAGTCTGGCAGCGGCGCAGGCTTACCTTGATCGCTGGGAAACGAACTGGGCCGACACCCGCATTCACGGCACTACCAAACGACAAGTGGCGGCGATGTTTGCCGAAGAGCGACCGCACTTGTTGCCACTACCACTCGAACCTTTCCGCTTCTATGAATACGGCCAGCGCGTCGTGAACCTCGACGGCTGCGTGGAAGTAGCCGCTGCTTATTACAGTGCGCCACCAGGTTGGATCGGCCGGCGTGTCCCGGTGCAATGGGATGGACTGTATGTCCGCTTGCTGCATCCGCAAACCGGTCAGCTATTGCGTGAACATCTGCGCCAGAAACGCGGCTGCTATCGCATTCAAGAAGAGGATCGTTCACCACGCACGCCACCTTCTACGGTCCAGTTACTGAACCGGGCCACTGGTGCTGGCAGCAATATCGGCAAACTCTGTCAGGCGATCCATGAACGACAGGGCCAGGTTGGGGTGCGTCGCATCCTGGGTGTGCTCTCATTAGCGAAGCGGTTTGGCCCAGCACGGGTAGAAGAAGCTTGTGCAGCGGCACTCGAACTCAGCGTGCCTGAGTATCACTTTGTGCGTCGTTATCTCGAACGGCAGCCGTCACTACCACTCACGCTGCAGCAAGTTGATCCCTTGATTCGCGAACTACAGCAGTATCGCGATGTCATTCAGCTAAGACTAAAGGAGTCGGAACCCACATGAATCTGATTGAGTTGCACCAGGCTTTACGACAACTGCGGCTCGGTGGCATGGCTGCTGTGCTCGAGACACGACTGCATCAGGCCCAGGCCGAAGCTATGGCACCCATTGATCTACTCTCCTGTCTGGTCAGCGACGAACTTACCCGTCGTGGTGATCGCTTACTGGAGAGGCGGCGCAAGCAGGCCGGCTTTCGCGATCCACTCAAGACCCTCGACAACTTCGACTTCAACTTCAACAAGAAGATGAATCGCAGTTTGATCTTCGAGCTGGCTACCGCCAACTTCGTGGGACGCCGGGAGGACGCTTTGTTTTTAGGACCACCTGGTTCAGGCAAGAGTCATATAGCGCAAGCAATCGGCCAAGCTGTTATTCAACAAGGCTATCGGGTGCTCTATCGTGAGACTCATATGCTCTTGGATGAACTGGCAGAAGCGACCATCGATGGCACCCGCAAAGAGTTTATTGACTCGGTACTGAGCTGGCCCTTTCTGATCATCGACGATCTCGGTATGCGTAAGTTACCGCTAACCGCAGCTGAAGATCTGCTGGAGATCATCATGCGTCGTTACGAGCGCGCTAGCACGCTGGTTACTTCTAATCGCCCGGTGGAAGATTGGGGCAAACTACTGGGTGATGCGGCCGCGGTCAGTGCCATGCTCGATCGGTTGCTGCATCACGGCCATGTGTTGCAGTTTGGCCCACGCAGCTGGCGCACGAAAACAGAGTTAACCGCCGCTCAACTGCAGTGAGAGTGTGTTCCCAAAGCGCAGGCTTTACCATGCGCCCTTGGTCAAAAACTTGTCTGAGGTCGAATATGGACCACGTTTTTTCGGTCTTGGCTCAAAGAGTGCTGGTTCCCGGTCCCAGGTTGTGGAAACTGCCGCGCCGTGGAAACCGTGGAAAACGAACCGCATGTTTTCCACCGTTCCCACTGTGCTTGGAAAACTCGGCAAAAGACGGCCGAGTTTCCCACAGTTCCCACAACCTCTACTGCTGGAGCTTGATTGGACGGCTTGAACAAAAAATTCCAGTGGACATGAACCTTATGAAAGCGTAAAAACCACTCGTCCCGGCCGACTCTCTATGGCCGGTTTTGAAGTGTTCACGGGTGGCCGGTTTTCAGGTGTTCACCGAGGCTGAGATTATTTGCATAGGACTGCATGTTCTGTGTCGAAGAGTTCAAACTGAGGGTGACAAGCGTCCTTGGATGTTCATTTCAACATTGCGCAACTAGTACCCATAATAGTAAATAATCGATTCGCTACCCAACTCAGGGCCGGATCCCATGTCCGTCAACGTAATTAAGAATGAGACTCATTAGAAGGAACTGTAGGTAGACCCGGAATGCTTGTCTTCTGTAGCTACTCACACCACGACGAAAAGCATAGGCGAGCCTTGGAAATGCACTTGGCTGGTATGCGTCACCAAGGAATCATAGACAAGGTCTGGCATGACCGGGAGATACCACCAGGACAAGATTGGAAAAAGGAGATTGACGCCAAGTTAGAGATCGCAGACGTGATCATATTATTAGTGAGCCCTCATTTCATCGCGTCTGAGTATTGCTATAGCGTTGAAATGGCTCGTGCATTAGATCGTCACCGACAGGGTGAAGCTTTGGTTATTCCAATCATCATTAGGTCATGCGATTGGGGCGCGACTCCCCTTTCAGCGATTCAACTATTGCCACAGGATGGCCGTCCTTTGACAGAATGGCCGAATCGAGATCGCGCTTGGACAAGAGTTGTCTCAGAAATCCGAAGGCTGCTAGTAGCTTTTAAAGAAAATAAGCTGCCTGAGTCACCATTCTCATCCGAAAAAACGAGATCAACTGGTAAAAAGTCAAATCCAGTGGAACGGTCCCAACCTTCGTCTCAACCATCTTTAATTCGTCAGAGTCAACGTAAGCGACGCTCAGGATCCCTTCGATTGAACGGGAAACAGCGATTCTTGATCGCAAGCAACACCGCCGGCAAAAAAAGGATTTCTGTAGTGTCTTCGCTCACTGATTCATTAAAACGATGGAGCCCGTCGACAAAAATCTCACCCATATATCAATTGGAATTGAAGGGACAGACGTTAAGCGAAGAGTCTCTTGATGACCACCAATTCATCCTTTTCTTGGGTCCGCTCTCACCAGCAAGGATATTGGAATGGTGGTGTGAAGACTGCGTGGTCTGGATCACAGTCGGCCTGTTTAACGTGATGGTTCAGGCTAAAACGGCAACCCGAATAAACAGAATTCTTACTTGGGCGAAAAATAACTCAATACGATTTGAATTATGGAGACTGGAAGATGGGACTATTAAAAAGACAACCTTTTCATCAAATTTGGCAGAGTCAAACTCTTGGCAAGCCGAGATTGTCAAGATTTCGCGCCTCTCTCTTTCGCCTGATCTGCAACGCCTTGTGCAGGACTATTGTTCAATAATGGCATCAGCACTTTCGAAAGCTGCGACAGCTTCGCCCGAGATGTTTCAGGATCTTCTTACCGTAAATGCATTCATTAAGAACCTATTAAAAGAACATAGCAAGAACAATGCC
>Ga0081539_10004794_pt1 | contig 14563 bp, 26 predicted proteins | sample TabmetS4T2R2_FD_71023 | JGI IMG/M metagenome (GOLD analysis project Ga0081539, IMG submission 71023) | Tabebuia heterophylla rhizosphere microbial communities from the University of Puerto Rico - S4T2R2 | ecosystem: Host-associated > Plants > Roots > Rhizosphere ...
TGATGGCAATGTCCTTGATGTTGAGGACGATGTCGGTTACGTCCTCACGCACGCCCGGAATCGAGGAGAATTCGTGCAGCACGCCGTCGATGTGCACCGACTGCACCGCCGCGCCCTGCAACGAGGAGAGAAGCACGCGCCGCAGCGCGTTGCCGAGTGTCACGCCAAAGCCCCGCTCGAGCGGCTCGGCCACGACCGTCGCGATGCGCTTCGCATCGTTGCCGGTTGAGACCTGGAGCTTCTCGGGCCGGATCAGTTCCTGCCAATTCTTCTGGATCACGTCTTCACCCATTCGAGTGCCACGGGGACATGCCCCCGCGAAAAACCCCGCTCCGCTTCAGCGGGAGAAACAAACGGCGGCGGGCCAAAACGTCCGCCGGAATGAAAACATCAGACGCGGCGACGCTTGCGCGGGCGGCAACCATTGTGCGGGATCGGCGTTACGTCGCGGATCGACGTCACCGTGAAGCCCGCCGCCTGCAGCGCGCGCAGCGCCGACTCGCGGCCCGAGCCGGGGCCTGCGACCTCGACCTCGAGCGTGCGCATGCCGTGCTCCATCGCCTTCTTGGCGGCGTCTTCGGCGGCGACCTGCGCGGCGAACGGCGTCGACTTGCGCGAGCCCTTGAAGCCGTTGCTGCCCGACGACGACCAGGCGATGGTGTTGCCCTGCGCGTCCGTGATGGTGATCATCGTGTTGTTGAACGACGCGTTGACATGCGCGACGCCCGACGCGATGTTCTTGCGTTCGCGTCGGCGGACGCGTTGTGTGGCTTCCTTGCCCATGCTCGACCCTGTTGCGGCTCGCTCCGGAAACGCCCGGTACGTTCGAGACCTACTGTTCCTGAAACGCTGATTACTTCTTCTTGCCCGCGATGGCCTTGGCCGGCCCCTTGCGCGTGCGGGCGTTGGTGTGCGTGCGCTGGCCGCGCACCGGCAGACCGCGGCGATGCCGCAGGCCGCGATAGCAGCCAAGATCCATCAGCCGCTTGATGTTGAGCTGGACTTCGCGCCGCAGATCGCCCTCGACCACATAGTCGCGGTCGATCAGCTCGCGGATGTGGAGCACTTCCTGATCGGTGAGCTGCGACACGCGCCGCTCCGCCGGCAGGCTCAGCTTCTCCATGATCTCGGAGGCTTTCTTCGCCCCGATTCCATGGATGTACTGCAATGCGATGACGACGCGCTTGTTGGTCGGAAGGTTGACACCAGCGATACGAGCCACTTCATTTGCTCCTGTAGCCAGCCCTGCTGGCCGTTATCTCCGCACCCGGCTCTCGGAGAGAACGCGAAACGCCGCGACGACACCGCCCCCTCGGCCCGGGCCGGCATCGTCTGCGTGCTAATGCAAAACGGATGCCGGGTATTAAAGGATTCCAACTCAGTCCGTCAACCTCTTCCGGCGACAGAATTAACGCCGTTTCTTGGCATAGCGGACCGCCTTCTTCGCCCCCTTTTTGGCCACTTTCTTTGGGGCCTTTTTGGCGACCTTTCGGGTCGCATTCTTGCTGGTTCCGGCCGCCTTGCGACCCGGTCTGCTCGCCGTTTTGGGCGCTTTTTTCGCCTTGGCAGACTTCACCGGGGTCCTGCGGGCGGCCGCTTGCGCCGCCGTTTTCTTTTGTATTTTCTGAGCGTTGGCGGAACTTTTTGAAGCTTCCGCCGCGCCTGCCGGCGCAGCCAGGACACGATCGATCGCCTCCGCGACCTCGTCGATCGACGCCATGCCGTCGACGGGGCGCAACAGGCCCTTATCCCGGTAGTAGGCGATCAGCGGTGCGGTTTGATTGCGATAGGCGATGAGGCGCGTCTTGAGCACCTCCGGATCGTCGTCCTTGCGCAGCGGCTCGCCGCGCGCCAGCGTCTCGGCGATCCGGCTCTCGATCCGCCGGATCAGGGCGCCCTCGTCGACCTGCAGCTCGACCACCGCGTCGAGTTCCATGTGCTTGTCGTGCAGCATGTGCTCGAGCGCCTCGGCCTGCGCGACCGTGCGCGGGAAGCCATCGAGGATGAAGCCGTTTGCGGCATCCGGCTCCTCGATGCGGTCGGCGACGATCGCAACGACGAGTTCGTCCGGGCACAGATCGCCCCGGTCCATGATGTCTTTCACTTGCGTCCCGACCGGCGTTCCGGCCTTGACGGCGGCACGCAGCATATCTCCGGTCGAGAGCTGCACAATCCCGTGTTTGGAAACCAGACGCTGAGCCTGCGTCCCCTTCCCGGCCCCCGGCGGGCCGAGCAGTATCAACCTCATCTACGCCGCCCCCGCAGCTTGGATCGCTTGATCAAACCTTCGTATTGATGCGCCAGCAGATAGCCCTGCACCTGCGCCACCGTGTCCATGGTGACGCTGACAACGATCAGCAGCGAGGTGCCGCCGAAGTAGAACGGGACCGACGCATAGCTGATCAGGATTTCCGGGATCAGACAGACGATCGCCAGATAGGCGGCGCCGACCACCGTGATACGGCTGAGCACATAGTCGATGTATTCGGCGGTGCGCTCGCCCGGCCGGATGCCGGGAATGAAGCCGCCGTGCTTCTTCAGATTGTCGGCCGTCTCGGTCGGGTTGAACACGATCGCCGTATAGAAGAACGCGAAGAACACGATCAACCCGATGTAGAGCGCCAGGAATAGCGGCCGGCCATGCGCCAGATTGGTCGTGATCCAGGTCATGACCTCGCCGCCCTGGCCCACGTTGAAGTTCGCGATCGTGGTCGGCAGCAGCAACAGCGATGAGGCGAAGATCGGCGGGATCACGCCGGAGGTATTGAGCTTGAGCGGCAGATGCGAGGATTGGCCCTCGAACATCTGATTGCCGACCTGACGCTTGGGATACTGGATCAGCAAGCGGCGCTGCGCGCGCTCCATGAACACGATGAAGGCGATCACTGCGACCGCCATGGCGATGACGGCGAGGATGATGCCGGTCGAGAGCGCGCCCTGGCGGCCGAGCTCGAACATGCCGAACAGCGCCGAGGGCAGCTCCGCCACGATGCCGGACAGGATGATCAGCGAGATGCCGTTGCCGATGCCGCGCGAGGTGATCTGCTCGCCGAGCCACATCAGGAACATGGTGCCGCCGGTGAGCGTGATCACGGTCGAGATGCGGAAGAACCAGCCCGGATCCGACACCGCGTTGCCGGCGCCCTCGAGCCCGATCGAAATGCCATAGGCCTGTGCCGCCGCCAGCACCACGGTGAGGTACCGGGTGTATTGGTTGATGGTCTTGCGGCCCTGCTCGCCTTCCTTCTTGAGCTGCTCGAGCGTCGGCGAGACCGTCGTCATCAGCTGAATGATGATCGAGGCCGAGATGTACGGCATGATGTTCAAGGCGAAGATCGCCATCCGGTGGATGCCGCCGCCGGAGAACATGTTGAACATGCCGAGAATGCCGCCGGCCTGGGTGCGGAAGATCTGTTCCCAGGCGGACGGATCGATGCCGGGCAGCGGGATATACGTCCCGAGGCGGTAGACCAGCAGTGCGCCGAGCGTGAACCAGATGCGCTTCTTCAGCTCCTCGGCCTTAGCAAGCGCGCCGAAGTTGAGATTCGCTGCAAGTTGTTCCGCGGCAGAGACCATGGCCCGTCGCTCCGGTTAGCACCCCGCCCCCATATGGGGATCAGGCGGCCTTTTCGCCTGTCTCTTCCTTGGCTGGCGCCAGGATCGTGACCGACCCGCCCGCCTTCTCGACCGCCTCGACTGCCGATTTCGAGGCGCCCCACACCGAAAACGCCACTTTCGCCTTCAATTCGCCCATGCCGAGCAGGCGCACGCCATCCTTGGCCCGGCGGAGCACCCCGGCCTTGACCAGGGCGGCGGCATCCACGGTGCCGGAAATGTCGAGCTTCTTCGCGTCGATCGCCTTCTGCACGCGGTCGAGATTGACCTCGTTCAGCTTCAGGCCGAACGGCTTGTTGAAGCCGCGCTTGGGCAGGCGCCGATGCAGCGGCATCTGGCCGCCCTCGAAGCCCTTGATGCGCACGCCGGAGCGCGCGGTCTGGCCCTTGCCGCCGCGGCCGCCGGTCTTGCCGACCCCCGAGCCGATGCCACGCCCGATGCGAACGCGCTTCTTGTGCGCGCCCGGACGGTCGGCGATCTCGTTGAGTTTCATGACAGTCAGTCCCTACTTCTCGTCGACCACGCGAACGAGGTGATGCACCTTGAGGATCATGCCGCGCGTCGCCGCCGTATCCGGCAGCTCCTTGACGCGGCCGATCTTGTTCAGCCCGAGCCCGATCAGGGTCTCGCGCTGGGTATGATGGCGCCGTTGCGGGCTGCCGGTCTGCTGAACCTTGATGGTCTTCGTCGCTGCCATGATCGTCACTCTCTTCGGCCGCCCTCAAGGGCGGCTCAAACTCAATCTGCTGCCGCCTCGCTGTCCACGCCGGTGCGGCGCGCCTGCAGGGTCGACACCTTGATGCTGCGCCGCTGCGCCACCGCACGCGGCGAGTCCTGATGCTTCAGCGCGTCGAAGGTCGCCCGCACCATGTTGTACGGGTTGGACGAGCCGATCGACTTCGCCACCACGTCCTGCATGCCGAGCGTCTCGAACACGGCGCGCATCGGACCACCCGCAATGATGCCGGTGCCGGGGGGCGCCGCGCGCAGATAGACCTTGCCGGCGCCGTGGCGGCCCGCCACATCGTGATGCAGCGTGCGGCCTTCGCGCAGCGGCACGCGGATGAGATTGCGCTTCGCCGCATCGGTCGCCTTGCGGATCGCCTCCGGCACCTCGCGCGCCTTGCCGTGGCCATGGCCGACCCGGCCCTTCTGGTCGCCGACGACGACGAGCGCCGCGAAGCCGAAGCGGCGGCCGCCCTTCACGACCTTCGCGACGCGGTTGATGTGGACGAGCTTGTCGACGAACTCGCTCGGCTCCTCCCGTTCCCGGGAGCGGCGGTCGCGATCTCGTCCTTCGCGCGGTTCACGTGCCATGTGATTTTTTCCTCAGAACTTCAAGCCGGCTTCGCGCGCGGCGTCACCCAACGCCTTGACGCGGCCGTGATAGAGATAGCGGCCGCGATCGAACACAACGTCGGTCACGCCCTTTTCCTTTGCGCGCTCGGCAACCAGCTTGCCGACCGCCTTCGCGGCATCGATGTTGGCGCCGGTCTTGCCACCCTCGCGCATCGTCTTCTCCATCGACGACGCCGCGACCACCGTGCCGCCCTTCAGGTCGTCGATGATCTGCGCGTAGATGTGCTTGGACGAGCGGAACACCGAAAGCCGCGGACGGCCGCTCGCCGCCGCCTTGACGGCACGCCGCACGCGCGCCTGGCGCCGCTCGGTCGTGCTCAGATACTTGCCCATCTCCGGCTCCGTTACTTCTTCTTCGCCTGCTTGAACGCGATCACCTCGCGCAGCAGCTTGCGTAGGTTGCGGCTCTCGTGCGGCGCGGACGCGCGCCGGCCGCGCAACGTATCGACCGGCACGCTGAGGAAGATCCCATTCGCGCTGCGAATGAGAACCTCGAGCGGCTTGCGATACGTGATCGCGGTCACTTCTTCTTTCCTTCCTTTCGGAAGATGTACTCGCCCTCGTACTTCACGCCCTTGCCCTTGTAGGGCTCGGGCGGACGGAACGCGCGGATTTCCGCCGCGACCTGCCCGACCTTCTGCTTGTCGATGCCGGCCACCACGATTTCGGTGGGCTTCGGCGTCGTGATCGCGATGCCTTCCGGCACCGGATAGATCACGTCATGGCTGTAGCCGAGCGCGATCTGCAGGTTCTTGCCCTGCAGCGCGGCGCGATAGCCGACGCCGGTGATCTCCAGCTTCTTCTCGTAGCCCTTGGTGACCCCGGTGATCAGGTTGTTCACCAGCGTGCGCGAGGTGCCCCACATGGAGCGCGCGCGCTTGGTTTCGTTGCGCGGGTCGACCTTCACGGCGCCCTTGTCCATCGTCACCGTCACGTCGTCGGGCAGCACGACCTGCAGCTGACCCTTCGGGCCTTTGACCTTGACGGTCTGCCCCTCGATGTTCGCGGTGACGCCCGACGGGATCGGGACTGCCTTCTTGCCGATACGAGACATGGCTTGTTCCTTCTCCCCCGCCCTAGAACACCGTGCAGAGGATTTCGCCGCCGACGTTGTTCTCGCGCGCATCGTGATCCGCCATCACGCCCTTCGGCGTGGACAGGATCGAGATGCCGAGGCCATTGTTGATGCGCGGCAGCGCCTTCACCGACGCATAGACGCGGCGGCCGGGCTTCGACACGCGTTCGATCTCGCGGATCACCGGCGCGCCATCGAAATACTTCAGCTCGATCTCGAACTCCGAGCGGCCATCCTTGTGCTCCACCGTGGTGTAGCCGCGGATATAACCTTCGGTCTTCAGCACATCGAGCACGTTCGCGCGCAGGCGCGAGCCGGGCGTCGAGACCTTGCTCTTCTTGCGCAGCTGCGCGTTGCGGATGCGCGAGAGCAGATCGCCGAGCGGATCGTTCACGGACATGCGATCCTCCTACCAGCTCGACTTGACCAGGCCCGGAATCAGGCCCTTGGATCCAAGCTCGCGCAGCGCGATACGACTCATCTTGAGCTTGCGGTAATACGCGCGCGGGCGCCCGGTGACCTCGCAACGGTTGCGCACGCGGATCTTGGCGGAATTGCGCGGCAGCTCGGCAAGCTTGAGCGTCGCCTGGAAGCGCTCTTCCATCGACACGTTCTTGTCCATCGCGATTTCCTTCAACCGCGCCCGGCGGCCGGAAAGCTGCTTCGACAGCCGCATCCGCCGCTTGTTCTTCTCGATTGAACTCGTCTTCGCCATTCAGCGTCTCCTGGGTATCCGCGTCTGAGGTGACTTCTTGAAGTCCCTCACTGCCGGAACGGGAAATTGAAAGCTTGAAGCAACGCGCGCGCTTCATCGTCACTCTTCGCCGTCGTGCAGACGACGATGTCCATGCCGAGCGTCGACTCGACCTTGTCGTAGTCGATCTCGGGGAAGATTAGGTGCTCCTTGATGCCGATCGTGTAGTTGCCGCGGCCGTCGAAGCTCTTCGGATTGAGCCCACGGAAGTCGCGCACGCGCGGCAGCGCGATATTCACCAGGCGATCGAGGAATTCGTACATGCGGGTGCGGCGCAGCGTGACCTTGCAGCCGATCGGCTGGTTCTCGCGCAGCTTGAAGGTCGCGATCGACTTGCGTGCATGCGTGATCACCGCCTTCTGGCCGGCGATGGCGGAGAGGTCCGCGGCGGCGGTATCGACCTTCTTGCGGTCGTTCACGCCTTCACCGACGCCCATGTTGAGCACGATCTTGTCGATGCGCGGCACTTCCATCGGATTCTTGTAGCCGAACTTCTCGACCATCTGCTTGCGGATGATCTCGTCGAACTGCTTGCGCAGGCGCGCCGGTCCCTTCGGCTCCGCTTCACGCGGGGCCGCCGGCTTGGCCGCCTTGGCGTCAGCCTTGCCCTTGCCTTCGGCCTTCGCGGCCTTCGGTGCGCGGTCGGCCTTCTCGCCCTTCGGCGCCTTGTCGGCCTTCGGCTTCTTGTCTTCCTTGTCAGCCATCGATCTCAACTCCCGACCGCTTGGCGTAGCGGACCTTCTTGTCGCCCACGACCTTGAAGCCGACCCGCGTCGGCTTGCCGTCCTTCGGATCGGCGAGCGCGAGGTTCGACAGGTGGACGGAGGATTCCTTGGTGACGATGCCGCCTTCCTGGGTGGCGGACTGCTTCTGGTGACGCTTCACCATGTGGATGCCGCGCACCAGCGCGCGGTCCTCGGCGCGGCGCACTTCGATCACCTCGCCGGAGCGGCCCTTGTCGCGGCCCGAAATGACCACGACGGTGTCGCCTTTGCGGATCTTCGCCGCCATCACAGCACCTCCGGCGCGAGCGAGATGATCTTCATGTGGTTCTTCGCGCGCAGCTCGCGCGGCACCGGGCCGAAGATACGCGTGCCGACCGGCTCCATCTGCGGGTTGATCAGCACCGCGGCGTTGCTGTCGAAACGGATGACCGAGCCGTCGGCGCGGCGGATGTCCTTGCGGACCCGCACCACCACCGCCTTCATCACGTCGCCCTTCTTGACGCGCCCGCGCGGCGCCGCCTCCTTCACCGAAACGACGATGACGTCCCCGATCGTTGCGTATTTCCGCTTCGAACCGCCCAGCACCTTAATGCACATGACGCGACGCGCGCCGGAATTATCCGCCACGTCGAGGTTGGTCTGCATCTGGATCATCGATGCACCTCTTCCTCTCTCTTAACCTTGCGCGTTGCGCGCGTCCTAAACTCGTGCCCGCTTCTCGCCCCGGACCACGGCCCAGCGCTTCAGCTTCGAAATCGGGCGATGCTCTTCCAGCCACACGGTGTCGCCCACCGTGAACTCATTTTTCTCGTCATGCGCGTGATACTTCTTCGAACGGCGCACGGTCTTCTTCAGCACCGGGTGCGTGAAGCGGCGCTCGACGCGGACAACGACGGTCTTGTCCTGCTTGTCGCTCACCACGGTGCCCTGCAGCATCCGCTTCGGCATTATTCTCTTCTCCTACTTCTTCTCGGACGCGCGCTTCTGCGCCGCGATGGTCTTGATGCGCGCGATGTCACGGCGCACCTCGCGCACGCGACCGGTGTTCTCCAGCTGGCCGGTGGCGCGCTGGAAGCGCAAATTGAACTGCTCCTTCTTGAGCTTCAAAAGCTCGTCGGAGAGCTGATCCGGGCTCATTGCCCGCGCGTCATCGGCTTTCATCGTTGTTACTCCGCGATGCGCTGCACGAAGCGCGTCTTGATCGGCAGCTTGGCGGCGGCGAGCGCGAGCGCCTCCTTGGCGAGTTGCACCGGCACGCCGTCGAGCTCGAACAGGATGCGGCCGGGCTTCACGCGCACGACCCAGTACTCGACGCCGCCCTTGCCCGAGCCCATACGAACTTCGAGCGGCTTCTTGGTCACCGGCAGGTCCGGGAACACGCGGATCCAGACGCGACCGGCGCGCTTCATGTGACGCGTCAGGGCGCGGCGGGCGGCCTCGATCTGGCGCGCGGTGACGCGCTCCGGCTCGAGCGCCTTCAGCCCATATTCGCCGAAGGCAAGCGTCGCGCCGCTCTGGGCGACGCCCTTGATGCGGCCCTTGTGCGCCTTGCGGAATTTGGTCTTGATCGGTTGCAGCATGACGAGGTGTCTTTCAGTTGCTTACGCCGCATCGCGGCGCGGACGACCGGCTTCGCCTTCCGCCATCCGCTTGTCCTGCGCCATCGGATCGTGCTCGAGGATCTCGCCCTTGAAGATCCACACCTTCACGCCGCAGGTGCCGTAGGTGGTGAACGCGGTCGCGACGCCGAAATCGACATCGGCGCGCAGCGTGTGCAGCGGCACGCGGCCTTCGCGATACCATTCCATGCGGGCGATTTCGGCGCCGCCGAGACGGCCCGAGCAGTTGATGCGGATGCCTTCCGCGCCGAGCCGCATCGCCGACTGCACCGCGCGCTTCATCGCGCGGCGGAACGCGACGCGACGCTCGAGCTGCTGCGCGATCGATTCGGCGACCAGCTGCGCATCGAGCTCCGGCTTGCGGATCTCGACGATGTTGATGACGACGTCCGAGTCGGTCAGCTTCGCTACCATCTTGCGCAGCTTCTCGATGTCGGCGCCCTTCTTGCCGATCACGACGCCCGGGCGCGCCGACTGGATCGTGACGCGGCACTTCCGGTGCGGACGCTCGATCACGATCTTGGAGACCGCGGCCTGCTTCAACGCATCGGAGAGCTGCTCGCGGATCGCCATGTCCTCGTGCAGGAGCTTGCCGTAGTCGCCCTTGCCCGAATACCAGCGCGAATCCCAGGTGCGATTGATCCCGAGACGCAGCCCGATCGGATTGACCTTCTGACCCATATTCCTGGTCCCTTTAAGCCTTGGCTGCCGCCGCTTCCTCAACCTCGCGCACCACGATGGTGAGGTTGGCGAACGGCTTCAAAATGCGTCCCGCGCGGCCGCGGCCGCGGGGTGCAAAGCGCTTCATCACCAGCGCCTTGCCGACATGCGCCTCGGCAACGACGAGATCGTCGATGTCGAGCTCGTGATTGTTCTCGGCGTTCGCAATTGCCGACTGCAGGCACTTGCGAACGTCCTTGGCGATGCGCTTGCGCGAAAACTCCAGATCCGCGAGCGCGGTCGCGACCTTCTTGCCGCGGATCAGGCCCGCGACGAGATTGAGCTTCTGCGGCGAGATCCGCAGCATCCGGGCAACCGCCTGCGCCTCGTTATCCTCGAGCGCGCGCTCGCGAGCTTTCTTGCTCATCGGTCAAAATCCCTCAAGCTTCTCAACCCGGCGCGCCCGGCGCACGCTTCGCCTTGCGGTCGGCCGAGTGGCCGTAGAACGTGCGCGTCGGCGAGAACTCGCCGAACTTGTGGCCGACCATTTCCTCGGTCACCAGCACCGGAATGTGCTTGTGGCCGTTGTAGACGCCGAACGTCAGCCCGACGAACTGCGGCAGGATGGTGGAGCGACGGCTCCAGGTCTTGATCATCTCGTTGCGGGTCGAGCCGCGCGCGGCTTCCGCCTTCTTGAGCAGATAGCCGTCGACGAACGGACCCTTCCAGACTGAACGCGCCATGGTGTTCTCGCCTTACTTCTTCTTCCGCACGTGGCGGCTCGCCACGATGAATGTCTGCGTGCGCTTGTTGTTGCGGGTCTTCTTGCCCTTGGTGGGGAAGCCCCACGGCGTCACCGGGTGACGGCCGCCCGAGGTGCGACCTTCGCCGCCGCCGTGCGGGTGATCGATCGGGTTCATCGCGACGCCGCGGTTGTGCGGCCGGCGGCCCATCCAGCGCTTGCGCCCCGCCTTGCCGATCGAGGTGTTCATGTGATCCGGGTTCGACACCGCGCCGACCGTCGCCATGCACTTGCCGAGGATCAACCGCTGCTCGCCCGAGTTCAGCCGCATGATCACGTAGTCCTGGTCGCGGCCGACGATCTGCGCATAGGCGCCGGCCGAGCGCGCGAGCTGGCCGCCCTTGCCGAGCTTGAACTCGACATTGTGCACGATCGTGCCGACCGGCATGTTCGCCATCGGCATCGCGTTGCCGGGCTTCACGTCGACATGCTCGCCCGCCACCACGGTGTCGCCGACCGCAAGGCGCTGCGGCGCCAGGATGTAGGCGAGCTCGCCGTCCTCGTACTTGAGCAGCGCGAGGAACGCGGTGCGGTTCGGGTCGTATTCGAGCCGCTCGACCGTCGCCGCGACATCGAACTTGCGCCGCTTGAAGTCGACCACGCGGTAGGTCTGCTTGTGGCCGCCGCCGCGGAAGCGCGTCGTGATGCGGCCGTTGTTGTTGCGGCCGCCCGAGGAGTTCTTGCCCTCGGTCAGCGTCTTGACCGGCTTGCCCTTGTAGAGGCCCGAGCGATCGACCAGCACCAGCTGACGCTGGCTCGGCGTGGTCGGATTGTAGGTCTTGAGTGCCATGCTCCGCTCCGCCTTACAGCCCGGTGGTCACGTCGATGCGGTGACCCTCTTCGAGCGTCACCACGGCCTTCTTCACGTCCGCCTGCACGCCGGGCTGGCCTTTGAACACCTTGCGCTTGCCCTTGCGGTTCAGCGTGTTCACGGCCTTGACCTTCACGTCGAACAGCTTCTCGACCGCCTGCTTGATCTGCGGCTTGGTCGCGGTCGCGGCCACCTTGAAGATGACCTTGTTGTGCTCGGACGCGATCGTGGCCTTCTCGGTGATGACCGGAGACAGGATCACGTCGTACATCCGCGGGTCGGTCGGGATACTCATTTGAACCGCGCCTCCAGCGCCTCGACGGCGGCCTTGGTCAGCACCAGCTTCTGCCGGCGCAGGATGTCGTAGACGTTGATGCCCTGGATCGGCAGCACGTCGATATTCGGAATGTTGCGCGCCGCGCGACCGAAGTTCTCCTCGATCGCGTCGCCGCCGATCAGCAGCGCATTGGCGAGCTCGAGCTTCTCGAATTGCGCGGCAAGCGCCTTGGTCTTGGCCTCCTTCACCGAGAAGGCGTCGACCACGATCAGGTTGCCGTCCTTCGCCTTCGACGAGAGGGCATGGCGCAGCGCGAGCGCCCGCACTTTCTTCGGCAGGTCGATCGCGTGGTCGCGCGGATGCGGACCGAACGAGCGGCCGCCGCCGCGGAACAGGTTGGCGCGCATCGAGCCGTGACGGGCGCCGCCCGAGCCCTTCTGCGCAACGCTCTTCTTGCCGGTGCGCGCGATGTCGGCGCGGTTCTTCACCGCATGGGTGCCGGCGCGGCGCTTGGCGAGCTGCCACACCACGCAGCGCTGGATCAGGTCGTTGCGCGGCTCAAGGCCAAAAATGTCCTTGTTGAGCGTGACCGATCCGGCGTCCTGGCCGTCGAGGGTCGTGACCTTGAGGTCCATTACGCGCCCTCCCCTTTGGTAGCGCCTTCGGCGCTGCCGCCTTCGCTGAGACGGAATTTGCCGGGCTTCGGCAGATCCTTCGGCGGCGCCTTCTTGACGGCGTCGCGCACCGTGATCCAGCCGCCCTTCGCGCCCGGGACCGAGCCTTCGATCATGATCAAGCCGCGTTCGACATCGATTTGCGCGATCTTCAGGTTCAGCGTGGTGATGCGCTCGACGCCCATATGGCCGGGCATCTTCTTGTTCTTGAACGTCTTGCCGGGATCCTGGCGGCCGCCGGTCGAACCGATCGAGCGGTGCGAGATCGACACGCCGTGCGAGGCGCGCAGGCCGCCGAAATTCCAGCGCTTCATGCCGCCGGCGAAGCCCTTGCCGATCGAGGTGCCGGTCACGTCGACGAACTGGCCCGGCACGAAATGATCGGCCGTGATCTCGGCGCCGACCGGGATCATCGCATCCTCGCTCACGCGAAACTCCGCGACCCTGCGCTTCGGCTCGACCTTGGCGACCGCGAAATTGCCGCGCTCGGCCTTGGTGACGTTCTTCACTTTGCGCGTGCCCGCGCCGAGTTGAAGCGCGGCATAGCCGTTCTTCTCCTTGGTGCGGTGGCCGACGACCTGGCAATTGGCAAGGCGCAGCACCGTGACCGGCACATGCGCGCCGGCCTCAGTGAAGAGCCTGGTCATTCCGACCTTTTGTGCGATCACACCGGAACGCATGGTTGGTCCCTCGATTCCTTAAGCGCGGACGGCTCAGAGCTTGATCTCGACGTCGACACCGGCGGCGAGGTCGAGCTTCATCAGCGCGTCCACCGTCTGCGGCGTCGGATCGACGATATCGAGCAGCCGCTTGTGCGTGCGCATCTCGAACTGCTCGCGGCTCTTCTTGTCGACGTGCGGCGAGCGGTTGACCGTGAACTTCTCGATCTTGGTCGGCAGCGGGATCGGGCCGCGCACCTGCGCGCCGGTGCGCTTCGCCGTGTTGACGATCTCGCGCGTCGACGTGTCGAGAATGCGGTGGTCGAACGCCTTGAGCCGGATGCGGATGTTCTGGCCGTTCATCTCTATTCTCTTCTCTGCGTCATGCCGGAACAGCGCCGGCCATCAAGAAAAGTGGATGGCCGGGCATGGGCCCGGCCATGACACAGGGGTGATTACTCGATGATGCTCGCGACGACGCCGGCACCGACGGTGCGGCCGCCCTCGCGGATCGCGAAGCGCAGTTTCTCTTCCATCGCGATCGGCACGATCAGGTGCACTTCCATCGTGATGTTGTCGCCCGGCATCACCATCTCGGTGCCTTCGGGCAGATGCACCATGCCGGTCACGTCGGTGGTGCGGAAGTAGAACTGCGGACGGTAGTTGGTGAAGAACGGCGTGTGACGACCGCCCTCCTCCTTGGTGAGGATGTAGGCCTCGGCCTTGAACTTGGTGTGCGGCTTCACCGAACCCGGCTTGCACAGCACCTGACCGCGCTCGACTTCCTCGCGCTTGGTACCGCGCAGCAGCGCGCCGATGTTGTCGCCCGCCTGGCCCTGGTCGAGCAGCTTGCGGAACATCTCGACGCCGGTGACGGTGGTCTTCTGCGTGTCGCGGATGCCGACGATCTCGACTTCGTCGCCGACCTTGACGATGCCGCGCTCGACGCGGCCGGTCACCACGGTGCCGCGGCCCGAGATCGAGAACACGTCTTCAACCGGCATCAGGAACGGCTGATCGATCGGGCGATCCGGCTGCGGGATGTACTCGTCCACCGCCGCCATCAGCTTGAGGATCGCCTCGTGGCCGATGTCCTTGCTCTTGTCCTCGAGCGCCATCAGCGCCGAGCCGCGGATCACCGGGATCTTGTCGCCCGGGAAGTTGTACTTCGAGAGCAGCTCACGAACCTCGAGCTCGACCAGGTCGAGCAGCTCCGGATCGTCGACCATGTCGACCTTGTTCATGAACACGACCAGCGCCGGCACGCCGACCTGGCGCGCAAGCAGGATGTGCTCGCGAGTCTGCGGCATCGGGCCGTCGGCAGCCGACACGACCAGGATCGCGCCGTCCATCTGCGCGGCGCCGGTGATCATGTTCTTCACGTAGTCGGCGTGGCCGGGGCAGTCGACGTGGGCGTAGTGGCGCTTCTGCGTCTGGTACTCGACGTGCGCCGTCGCGATCGTGATGCCGCGCGCCTTCTCTTCCGGCGCCTTGTCGATCTGATCGTACGCCGTGAAGGTCGCGCCGCCCGTC
>Ga0081539_10004795_pt1 | contig 14562 bp, 12 predicted proteins | sample TabmetS4T2R2_FD_71023 | JGI IMG/M metagenome (GOLD analysis project Ga0081539, IMG submission 71023) | Tabebuia heterophylla rhizosphere microbial communities from the University of Puerto Rico - S4T2R2 | ecosystem: Host-associated > Plants > Roots > Rhizosphere ...
GCTTGAGGCGCGGGGAGCCTGGTGCCAGGCAGGCCGCGTAAACCGACCCGATCGAGGGGGCATGCACGATCAGCCACCGCCCGAGATTGTCGAGATGGTAGCCCAGGCCTGAGCAAATACGCTCCCAAGCGGTGGCAGCGCTGATCGAGCGACGCACTGTTGTCATTCGAAGAATCGTCGCCCCTTTTCCCCTGCCCCGTGCCGACTCGGGCTAAACCACCGGCCGAAAAGCGTCAAGCGTGCCTGTATCTTGCCACAGTCGGGCACTAAGTCGCGCGTTCCGTTGCAGCACAAGTGTTGCGGAATATAATGAAGACCCCCCTGCCGATTGCCGGTGCAATGACTGCGCTGCTCTTCCGAACTGTTCTGATTGTCATCGCCGTGCTGTCTCCCTGCCTGACAGAAGCGCAGGGACTGCGCGTGGTTGCGCGCGTCAATGACGATGCCATCACGGATTTCGATCTCCAGCAGCGCGTGCTGTTTGCAATCCGTACGACCGGCTTGCAGGACAGCGCCGACCTGCGTCAGCGCATGGCAGCGCAGATCCTGCGCCAGATGATCGACGAGCGCTTGCAGATCCAGGACGCCAAGCGGCTCGGCCTCAAGCCGTCCGATGCGGAGATGCAGCAGCGGTTCAACGATATCGAGCGGGCGGCCGGCCTGTCGCGCGGCCAGTTCAGGCAGTATCTGCAAAGTGTCGGTGTGCCGTTCGACATCGCTACCCAGCAAATCGAAGCGCAGATTGCCTGGACCAAGATCGTGCGGCGCAAGGTGCGGCCCTTGGTCGATGTGTCCGAGGCCGAGATCGACGATGCGCTGAACCGCATGAGATCCAATGTCGGCAAGACCGAATCCCGGGTCGCCGAGATATTCGTGCCGATCGATCGTGCCGAGCTTGCCGACGAGGCCAAGCGCAGCGCCGATCGTATCATGGACCAGCTTCGGCGCGGCGCACCGTTCGGGGCCGTGGCGCAGCAGTTTTCCCAAGGAGCCACTGCGCAAGCCGGCGGCGAACTGGGATGGGTGCTGCCGGGATCGCTGGATCCGGCGCTCGACACTGCTGTGGAAAAGCTGCCGGTGCGTCAGTTTTCCGAACCGATCCGCAGCTCCTCCGGCTGGCACATTCTTTACGTCATCGATCGGCGGTCATTCGCCGCGACGCGTCCGGACGATCTGCGACTCAATCTCACGCAGATGACCCTGCCGTTGCCGGTCAACGCCTCACCGGAAGAAGTGTCGAAGGCGACGGCGGAAGCCCAGAAGGCGATGCAGGGCGTCAGGAGCTGCAACGATCTCCATACCCGCTCCCGTGACCTCAAGGGAGCGACGTCGGGCGACCTGAACGGCATCCGCGTCGGCGATCTGCAGGCCAACCGAGAGATGTACGAGGCGCTGCCCAGACTCAATATCGGCAACACGGCCGGGCCTTTCCGTGTCGCCGAGGGCCTTCAGGTCGTGGCGTTGTGCGCCAAGAGCGGCGGCGACGGCTTGCCGACGCGTGATACGATCTCACAGCAGTTGCTGCTGCAGAAGCTCGAAGCGGCGGGCCGCCGCTACATGCGCGAGCTGCGTCGCCAAGCAATGGTAGACGTCAAGCAGCCGACATGATGACGGCCGCGCCGCTGGCCGTCACCATGGGCGAGCCGGCTGGCATCGGCGGCGAACTCACCCTCAAGGCCTGGTTGCAGCGGCGGCCCGAAACGCGGCCGTTCTTCGCGATCGACAGTATCGGTCGCCTCAGCAGCTTGTCCGACGAGCTTGGCCTTGGGGTCCCCCTGCAGTCCATCACCGCACCGCAGGAGGCTGTTTCGGCTTTTGACTACGCCCTCCCCGTGCTCCCCGTCCAACTCCCCGCACCGGTCCGCGCGGGACGGCCCGACCCGGTGAACGCTGCGGCGACGATCGAGGCGATCGGGCGCGCGGCGAAGCTTGCTCTTGCCCGTGAGATTGCCGGCGTCGTGACCAATCCGATCCAGAAGAAGACGCTCCAGGAGGCGGGATTCCGGCATCCCGGCCATACCGAGTACCTGGCCGAACTGGCCGGCGGCGTCGACGTCGCCATGATGCTTGCTTGTCCCGAGTTGCGTGTCGTGCCGGTTACCATCCACCTGTCCCTGGCAGACGCCGTGCACGCGCTCGACAAGGACAAGATCGTCCGCGCCGGGCGCATCGCGTCCTCGGGTTTGCGTTCGCTGTTTGGGATCGAGCACCCGCGTCTCGCCGTGGCGGCGCTCAATCCGCACGCTGGCGAACAGGGCGCGATGGGCGACGAGGAGCAGCGCATCATCGCGCCCGCGATCGACACCTTGAAGCGGGAGGGCATCGATGCACGGGGGCCCGCGCCGGCCGACACGCTGTTCCATGCTGCGGCGCGAACCAAATATGATGCAGCCCTCTGCATGTACCATGATCAGGCGCTGATACCGATCAAGACTGTGGATTTTGCCGGCGGGGTCAACGTCACCCTCGGACTGCCGTTCGTTCGCACGTCACCGGACCACGGGACTGCCCTCGATATCGCCGGCACCGGCCGCGCCGATCCTTCGAGCCTCATCGCCGCCCTCGCCATGGCGGACGACATGGGGCGCCGGCGGGGCCGCTGACGGGGGACCAGACGATCGCGGCCGTGGCCGCGCTGCCGCCCTTGCGGGCGACCATCGCCGCGCATGGTCTCGATGCGCGCAAGCGGCTGGGGCAGCATTTCCTGCTCGACCTCAACCTGACCCGGCGCATCGCCCGCGCAGCTGGCGATCTCGCTTTGGGAACGGTGATCGAGGTCGGCCCCGGGCCTGGCGGCCTTACGCGGGCCTTGCTGTTGGAAGGCGCAGCGAGGCTTGTCGCGATCGAACTGGATGCGCGGGCCATTGGCGCGCTGCAGGACCTCGTCCGGGTGGCTAATGGCCGATTGAGCTTGCGGCAGGCGGATGCCCTCGACATTGACCTTGGCGCACTCGGCCCGTCGCCTCGGCGCATCGTCGCCAACCTTCCGTACAACGTCTCCACTGCCCTGCTCGTGCGATGGCTGCACCAGGCGTCGGATGTCGACCGGATGATCCTGATGTTCCAGAAGGAGGTCGTGGACCGTCTGACGGCAGCACCGGGCAGCAAGCTCTACGGCCGCCTGTCCGTGCTGACCCAGCACGTGTGCAGGGTGCAGCGCCTGTTCGACGTGGCGCCTTCGGCCTTCGTCCCGCCGCCCAAGGTAACGTCATCCGTGGTCAGGCTGGTGACGCGGCCGGCCGACGAGCGCCTCGCCGATATTGGACCGCTGGAGCGGGTCACCGCCGCCGCGTTCGGTCAGCGCCGCAAGATGCTGCGCAGTGCGCTCAGCGGCCTTTTCGGCGATCCCCTGCCCATTCTGGAGAAGTTCGCCATCGCGCCCACGGCACGCGCCGAGGAGCTCCCTCCAGCGCAGTTCGTGCGACTGGCGCGGGCATTCAGCGACCTTCGCGCAGCGCCTTGACGAATTCCGCGAGACCGTACTGTCGCTCCCGCTTCAGCCGTTCGGCAGTGAGGATCGACTTCAGCTGGATCAGGCTCGTGGCGATGTCGCGGTTAATGATGGCGTAGTCGTACTCTGCCCAATGACTCATCTCGTCGGCCGCCTTGGCCATGCGGCGGGCGACGATGTCGGGTGAATCCTGCGCCCGCGTGATGAGCCGCTTCTCGAGATCGCGCGTCGAGGGCGGCAGGATGAACACCGTCACGAGGTCGGCGCGACCTTTTTCCTTGAGCTGCTGAGTGCCCTGCCAGTCGATGTCGAACAGCATGTCGCGCCCGCCCAGCAACGCCTCCTCGACCGGTGCGCGCGGCGTGCCGTAGTAATGGTCGAACACCCGCGCATGCTCCAGGAATTCGCCGCGCTCGATCATGCCTCGGAACATAAGCGTGTCGATGAAGCTGTAGTCGACCCCCTCCCTCTCGCCAGGCCGCTTGGCACGCGTAGTGCAGGAGACACTCAGTTGGATGTGGGCATCGTTCTCGAGCAGTTGACGCGACAGGGTCGTCTTCCCGGCCCCCGACGGCGACGAGAGAACCAGCATCAGACCGCGGCGCCGGATGGCAGGCGCCTCCGTGTCACTCGACATTCTGGACCTGCTCCCTCAAGCGCTCGATGGCGCCCTTCAAGTCGATCCCGATGCGCGTCAGCTCGATATCGGCCGACTTCGAACACAGCGTGTTGGCCTCTCGGTTGAACTCCTGGCAAAGGAAGTCGAACTTGCGGCCGACCGGGTTGTCGGGTCGCGCCTCGGCGAGCAAGCTCCTTGCCTGGACAATATGCGCAGTGAGCCGGTCGAGTTCCTCGCGCACGTCTGCCTTGGTGACCAGCAACGCGACTTCCTGGGCAAACCGCTCTTCCGACAGCGGGGGCGCGCGCTGCAGCAGCTCTTCGAGCTGGTTCTCGAAGCGGCTACGCACCGTCGCGATCTGCGCCGCGGCGCGGTCCGCCGCTTTGCCGCACAGGCTCTCGATCTCGTCGATGTGCCGCTCGATCACCCCGGACAGCGCTCGGCCTTCGGCCTGGCGCGCCGCGACCAGCGCCTCCAGGACCTCGTCCAGCGTCGCGGAAATCGACGTATCCAAAGCGGCGACCGCGGCCTCGCTTTCCGCCGCCTGATCTTCCTCCTCGATCACACCGCGCACGCGTAGCAAGCCGTCCGCCGTCGGCGCGGCCGCGCCCGTCGCCTTGCGCACCTCCTCGACCAGCGTGGCGAGCTCCGCCAGCACCGCGCGGTTGATGCGCAAGGATGCCCCCTCGCGGTCGCTCGCGATCGTCAAGGTCAACGAGACATTGCCGCGCTTCAGGCGACCGCCAACTGCGCTACGCGCCGGGTTTTCCAGTCGCTCGAAGCCTTGCGGGAAGCGGCAGCGGATCTCCAAATTGCGGCCATTCACACTGCGCGCTTCCCATACCCATCGGCGGATGCCATCGGCACCTTGCGCGCGCGCGTATCCCGTCATGCTTGCAATCAATAAATGGGCTCCGTTCCACTCCACTGCCACGCCGCAGCGAGGCACTCTAGTATCACGCCCCTGTCACACAAAACGAGCCGCCGATCGAAGGTTATCCCATGAAGAACTTCACAAGCATCGTCATCACGGGAGCTTCGAATGGCATCGGCGAGGCACTCGCGCGAGACTATGCCGGACCGGGCGTGGCGCTGGCCCTTACGGGACGCGACAAGGTCCGCCTGGAGACGGTGGCAGCCGCTTGCCGCGCCAAGGGCGCCACGGTGACGGCCGGTGCCATCAACGTCCTGGACCGCCAGGCGCTGGCCGAATGGTTGCGGGCCTTCGACGACGCCCATCCGGTCGACCTGGTGATAGCCAATGCCGGCGTGTCCATCGACCAGGACAATTCTTCCCTGCACGACTTTTCCATCATCCGCGAGACCTTCGACATCAACGTCGGCGGCGTGTTGAACACCGTCGAGCCGCTGCTGGGTCGCATGCAGGCACGGCGCTACGGGCAGATCGGAGTCGTGTCCTCCTTGGCGAGCTTCATCGGGCTGCCCTATTCGGCCTCCTACAATGCCAGCAAGGCGGCGGTACGGGTGTGGGGCGAGAGCATCCGCTACGTGTTGCGCAAGGATGGCATCGGCGTGAGCGTGATCTGCCCCGGCTTCGTCAGGACGAGGATCACCGAACGGGCGCCGTTCCCGATGCCATTCATCATGAGCACCGCGCGCGCCTCCGACATCATTCGTCGCGGCCTCGCCCGCGACCATGCCCGCATTGCTTTCCCGATTGGCCTGACCGCAGCCGTGTGGTTTGGACTGACCCTGCCGGGCCGCTGGTCCGCCCGTCTGCTCGGCGCCTAGGCAGATCGAGCGTCATTTCATCTGGCTGGTGAGCAGCGCGGCCGCCCCGCCCTGCTCCTTTCCGTACTTCAGCAATGCCGCTCGCCCACCTGCGGCATAGGCTGCCACCGCGCCCAACAGCCGCTTCAGCTGCTCGGGACTGGAGCGGTCGAACTTGCAATAAGCGCCGTGCGTCAGCTTGGCGATCTGCGGGAACAGGCGCGAAGCAACCCGATCCTCGCCCTCCTGGAAAACAAAGACCGGCAGGCCGAGCAATCCCAGCTTGCCCGCCTCGTGCCCAATCGCATCGACATCCTCCTCGCAGCAGTCGCCGACGAACACCATGGCATCGATCCGACTGTCGCGGCGCTGGTCGCCGGCAAAACGCAGCAGCCGGCCGATCTGGGTGCGGCCGGCCATGCAACGCACCGAGCCCATCAGTCGCGCCAGCTCGCGGCCGTCGGAGGTCCAGCGGCTGGCCTTGAGCTCGTCGAACCCGCGGTAGAAGGCGAGGCGGATGTCGAGACCGCCGCTTTCGGCGGCGGCCACGAACATCTCGCCCTGCAGCGACGACGCGAGATCCCAGGTCGGCTCGCGGCTGGCCGTGGCGTCCATGGCGAACAGCAGCCGACCGCGCGTTCCGGCGGCCCGTGGTGCGAGCTGCCCGACTTCCCGCACGAAGCGGTCAACTTCCGATGACGTCTGCGATCGCGTAACTTCGGTCTTGCCGGACACCGCAGCCTCCCATCGCAACCAATATAGTCTTGTTTGCCACGGTGCGGGCGACAACAATCCCGCCCGCAATGGCCGACGCCACCCCAACGACCAAATTCGGCAGATGGAGGGTCAAGCGTCGCCGCAAACTCGCCATCCAGCTCGACTCGCTTGGCCCGCGCTTGCTGGTCGAAAGACCATGGCTGGGTCGGCTGTATGCCCGCTTGATCGCGCCGCGCCCGTCGCTCAGCGTGTTCCCGGGCTGGACCTTCGGCCGCGAGTTCTTCATCGAGCATCGCTGGATGGCGACACGACGTGGCGTGCTGTGGCGCCATGCACTGCGCAACAAGCTCGACGTGCGTCTCATCCTGCCCTGGCACGCAAGAACCAAGGTCGAGGTCAGCCTGGGCACCGACGAAAGCTTCTGCGTCTATGTTGCGGGCTCGTTCGAACCCAACGAATTCGCCTTTCTCGACCGCACCCTGGGTCGGCGCATGACCTTCGTCGACGTCGGCGCCAACGACGGCCTGTACACGCTGTTCGCGGCCGGCAGGGTCGGCCGTCGCGGACGAGTGCTCGCCTTCGAGCCGAGTTCGCGCGAGCGGCGCGTCCTGGATCGCAACATAGCGCTCAACCGCCTGAGGAACGTGGTTGTCGTTCCCTCTGCGCTCGCCGACGAAGCAGGCCAGGCGACGTTGCAGATCGCACCGACGCTGCATGGCGGACACAACACACTGGGCGGCTTCGCCTACAAAGGCGTCGATGCCGTCGCGACCGAGCAGGTCCAGGTGGAGACGCTCGACTCGGTCGTCGCGCGTCTCGGCATCGCCAAGGTCGATGTCGTCAAGATCGACGTCGAGGGGGCGGAGCTGAAGGTGCTCGAAGGCGCCCGCGAGGTCCTGCGGCGGTCGAGGCCGCTCCTGTTGATCGAGGCCAACGACGACGCGCTGCGCAATCAGGGCGCGAGCACCGCCCAACTGCTGGCGCTTCTGCGCTCGCTTGGTTATGCCATCTACGTCTTTTCCGAGGCCAAGGGCCTGGAAGAGCCTTGGCTCGAAGGTGCGCCTCTCTCCGCCAACATCATTGCGAAACCTTTGACCCTCCCCGGGACGTGAAATACCGTTGCCTTGCGCGCCTCGCGCCAATGCAAGCATGACTGGAAACGCCCCGACCTTCGCCACGCTGTGCCTGCGGGTCTTCCTGCCGTTCGCCTTCGCGTATTTCCTTTCCTACATCTTCCGCGGCGTCAACGCGGTCATCTTCCCCTATCTCGAGCGCGACATCGGCATCACCGCGGGCGACCTTGGCCTGCTGACCTCCGCCTTCTTCCTGGTCTTCGCCGGCTGCCAGCCGGTCCTCGGAGTCATGCTCGACCGCTACGGCCCGCGGCGGGTCCAGGTCGTGCTGCTCGCCGCGGCGGCAGCGGGTTCGGCGCTGTTCGGGTTGAGTCTCTCGCTCGGCGAGCTCGTCCTGGCGCGCGCCCTGATCGGCTTGGGCTTCGCCGGCGGGCTGATGGCGGCGATCAAGGCGATCACCCTCTGGTACCCGCCGCGGCAGTGGGGCCTGATCACCGGGTTGCACATGATGGCCGGCGGACTGGGCTCGATGGCGGCCACCCTGCCGGTCGAATGGTCGCTGTCGGTCATGAGCTGGCAGGGCCTGTTCTTCTGGCTGGCCGGCATCTGCCTCGCCAACGCGCTGATCCTGCACGTCGTGGTGCCCGAGCGGCCAACGCCGCGCGCCAGGGACACCCTTGCCCAGCAGTTCCGCGTCACCGGCACGGTGCTGACCGACGGCTTCTACTGGCGCATCCAGCCGCTGCTCGCCGTACAGCAGCTTGCCTTCATCGGTTGCATTTCGCTGTGGATCGGGCCCTGGCTCCGCGACGTGGGCGGCTTCACGGGCAAGGCCGAACGGGCCGACATCCAACTGCTCACCACCGCCGTGATGACGCTGGGTTTTGCGCTCAGCGGGCCAATCTCCACCGCCCTTCGTCGCTTTGATGTCAGCCCTCTCGGTTCGGTCCGGTTTACCAGCTTGCTGTTCGCGCTGATCTGCGGCTGGCTCGCCTTCCTGCCTGCCTTCCATCCGGCGGTAGCATGGGCGCTGTTCGGCTTCCTGGGCGCCTGCTGCATCCAGTACATGCCGGTGATGGTCGCCGCCTTCCCCACCCACTATGCGGGGCGGGTGACCACGTCGAGCAACCTCGTGGTGTTCAGCGTCATCTTCGCCGGTCAGTGGGCGATCGGAAAGATCGTCGACCTCTGGCCGCGCACCGCCACCGGTTACGCGCCCGATGGCTATGTCTGGGCGTTCGGCGGCCTGTTCATTCTGCAGCTTGCGGGGCTTCTGTGGCTGGCTCTGTCGCGGGCCCGGCCGATGGCGCGTCCGCATCTCGCCGCGGCAGATTGAGCGCCGCCACGAGGTCGCGCACTTCCTGGCGGGCGGCGACGTGGCTCAAGGTCAGCGCCGGCCCGCCGTTGCCGCGCTTGAGGTCGAGCAGGGTAAGCCCGTTCAGGAACAGCTCTTTGTAGATCACGCGCTCGCTCAGGCCGGCCGCGACGCGGAAGCCGATGCGCTTGGCCAGCGCCTCGATCACGGTCGCCATGTCGCGCTTGTTGCGTGCCGCCAGCGACGACAGCCGATTGCGCATGACGATCCAGTCGACCGGCCGGCCACCCTGCACGGCGCGGATCTGGCGCTGCTTCCATACCGCCTCGGCATAGATCGAGGGTCGCACGATCTTGAGCGTGTCAGGATCGATTCTCGCCAGCAGATCGAGGTCGATGAAGCTGTCATTGAGCGGCGTCAGCAGCGTGTCGGCCCAAGTGTGGGCAAGCCGGCTGAGATGCGTGTCGCTGCCGGGCGTGTCGATGATCACGAAGTCCGCGGCATCGATCACCTGTTCAAGCGCCGCCTCGAGCCGCGCCCGCTCGTCCGCTCTGGCCGCGGCACCATCTTCAAGGGTCGAAAGCGGGACGGCGACGTGGACCGGCATCGGCAGTTCGATGCCCTTGCGCCTGGCATAAGCGACGCGGTTCTCGACGTAGCGGCCGAGCGTGGCCTGGCGTGCATCGAGGTCGAGCGTGGCGACGCGCGCGCCTTCGCACAGCAGGGTGACGGCGATGTGCAGCGCCGTCGTCGACTTGCCCGAGCCGCCCTTCTCGTTGCCGATCACCACGATGTGCGCGCGATCAGGCGCGGGCGTGCTCTGCGTCTGGACGACGCTGGGATTGGGGGCCGGCTGGAAGCCGGTGGTCATGGTCATGAAGGGGGCCTGCGAATCCAGACCGCGGTGTCGTGGAATACCGCGCCGCCGGCAGGCCAGCCGGGATCGGCCGAAGTCAGCACGTTGATGCCGATGCCGGTCTCGAAGTTGCGGTTCGGCCAGATGCCCTCGACCACGACCACGCCGCGCTGCTGGCCAGCCTTCGGCCGGCAATGCACGATGGTGCTGCCGCGGTCGTTGCCGATCTCCAGCCGATCGCCGTCAACAAAGCCCAGCGCAGCGCAATCGTCCGGGTTCATCATCACCGTCGGTCGGACTTCGCGCCTCTGACTGCTCGGCGTCTCGGTGAAGGTCGAGTTGAGGAAGGTGCGCGCGGGCGCCGCGACCATGCGGAAGGGTTTGTCCGGCGTCGCCTTGTCGATGACGTCGAAATGGTCGGGCAGGCTCGGCATCTCCTTGCCGTGCGGACCGTAGGCCGCCCAGTTCGGCTTGAAGCGGAACTTCTTGTCGGGCCACGGGAAGCCGTCGAGGAAGTGCGAAGTCTCGAAGCCGAGATGGAAGTCCTGGCCGCCCTTCTGCCAGTTGGTCTCCGCGTCCCACATGCCCGAGACCCTCAGGGTCTCGTCCATGATCTCCCAGACGCTCATGTCGAAGCCGCGATGCTGGGCGCCCAGTCGCTTCGCCAGCTCGCAGATCACGTAGTGGTTCTCGCGGCACTCGCCGGGCGGATCGATCACCGCCTTGGTCACCTGGAAGAAGGTGTGGCCGCTCGCCGTGTAGAAGTCGTCGTGCTCGAGAAACATGGTCGCCGGCAGCACGATGTCGGCGAACGCCGCGGTCTCGGTCAGGAACTGCTCGTGCACGCAGGTGAACAGGTCCTCGCGCGCCAGCCCGCGGTGCACCTTGTCGAGCTCGGGGCAGACCATGGCGGGGTTGGTGTTCTGGATCAGGAGCGCCGTCACCGGTGGCCCGTCCTTCAGCGCTTCGCGGTCGCCGGTCAGGATCGGGCCCAGCCGCGACTGGTCGAGCTCGCGCAACGACGTGTCGACCACATCAAGGCCTTCGATCAGCGTGCGGTTCAGCGGATACATTCCCGTGTGGCCGTAGAGCGCGCCGCCGCCCTTGTATTTCCAGGCACCGCTGACCGCCGGCAGGCAGGTCACGGCGTGCATGTTCGCCGCACCATTGCGGCTGCGGCTGAACCCGTGGTGACACCGGATGAACGAGGCCTTGGTCCGGCCGTAGAGGCGGGCAAAGGAAACGATCTCGTCGACGCTAAGCCCCGTAATCGCCGACGCCCATTCCGGCGTCCGCGGCGCGACGTGCGCGGCGAGCTCGTCCGGCGCGTCGGTGTAGCGCCGCATGTAGTCCCAGTCGGCGAAGCCCTCCTTGAAGAGGACATGCATGACTGCGACGGCCAGCGCGCCGTCCGTGCCGGGCCGCACCGCGAGATGGATGTCGGCCTGCTCGGCCGTCCCGGTGCGATAGGGGTCGACCACGACCAGTTTCGCCCCACGCTTCTTGGCGCGCATCGCGTGGGTCATGACGTTGACCTGGGTGTTCACCGGGTTGCCGCCCCAGATCACTACAAGATCGGAATGATCGTCGACCTCGCGCACGTCGGCGCCTCGCTTGGCGCCAACGCCCGCGATCCACCCGGTGTCGGAGAGCATGACGCAGATGGTCGAATACCAGCGCGAGTACTTCATGGCGTGGCGCAGGCGGTTGATGCCGTCGCGTTGCACCAGGCCCATGGTACCGGCATAAAAATACGGCCAGACCGACTCGCTGCCGTGCTGGCGTGCCTTGGCGATGAACTGCTCGGCCACGACATCGAGCGCGTCCGCCCACGAGATCTCGGCGAACTGCTTGCTTCCCTTGGGCCCCACGCGGCGCAGCGGTTTCATCAGGCGGTCGGGATGATGGATGCGCTCGGCGTAGCGCGCGACCTTCTCGCAAATCACGCCGGCGGTGTAGTCGTTGCGCACAGAGCCCCGGATGCGGCCGATGCGCGTGCGGCTTGGCCGCTCGACGTCGAGCGCGCAGGTGCTGGTGCAGTCGTGCGGGCAGACCGACGGGACGATCGTGATGCCGGCCTCGGCGGACTTGCCGTGCGTGGCGGGCGCATAAGCATGGTCGTCGGGGGACATGGCTCAGGATACCCTTGCTGGAAGTGGATGGTCCACCTGCCATACAGTGGACGCGCAATGATCCCCCGCGGTGTTTCCTACGACGAAGCGATGCGCCGGTTCCGCTGGCCCAAGCCGGAGCATTTCAACATCGGCCGAGCGGTCTGCGAACGCCATCATGCCGAGGCTTTGGCGCTCATCGTCGAGCAAACCGACGGCAGCATTCGTCACTGGACGTTCGGTCAGTTGCTGCGCGCAAGCTCGAAACTTGCCAATGCGCTCGCGGCGGAAGGTATCCACAAGGGCGATCGAGTCGGCGTGTTCCTGAGCCAGGGGGCAGAGCTGCCGATCTGCCATCTCGCCTGCTACCGCACGGGCGCCGTGGTGCTGCCGCTGTTCACGCTGTTCGGCGAGGAGGCGCTCGAGTTCCGCCTCGCCGACGCCGAAGCCTCGGCCTTGATCACCGACATGGGCCAGCTTGCCAAGGTGCTGGCGGTTCGTGATCGCCTGCCCCATCTCAAGACGCTGATCGTGATCGGCGCCGGCGCTCATGGCGCGGCGTTCTTCGATTGGGATCGCCTGCTCGAACTTGCTTCCGACAATTTCGCCACCGTCGATACGCTGGCCGAGGATCCCGCGCTGCTGATCTACACGTCCGGCACGACTGGGCAGCCCAAAGGCGCGCTGCACGCCCATCGCGTCCTGATCGGTTCGATTCCTCCGGTCGAGCAGTGGCTGAACCACTGGCCGCAGGGCAACGAGATCATGTGGACACCGGCTGAATGGGCATGGATTGCCGGCTTGTTCGATGCGCTGTTCCCGGCATGGTTCTACGGCACGCCGGTGGTCGCCCACCGTTTCGCCAAGTTCGATCCGGAGCGCGCCTTCGCTCTGCTCGAGCGCCACAAAGTAGGCGTCGCCTTCGTTCCGCCGACGGCGCTCAAGATGATGCGCCAGGTGGAGAAGCCGCGCGAACGCTGGCGCTATGAGCTGCGCGCCCTCAGCACCGGCGGCGAGGCGATGGGCGAAGAGCTGCTGGCATGGGGTCGCGAGACGTTCGGGACGACGATCTCGGAGGGCTACGGGCAGACCGAGATGAATCTCATGCTCCTGAATTCCCCTGAATGGTTCGAGGTGCGGCCCGGGTCGTGCGGCCGCCCCTGCCCCGGTCGCAAGGTCGCCATCGTTGATCGCGACGGTCACATCCTGCCGACCGGCACTGAGGGGCAGATCGCCGGCTGGCGCGACGATCCCATCGTCATGCTGGAGTATTGGCGCAACCCAGAAGCGACCAGCGCCAAGTTCGCCGGCCATTGGCTGCTGACCGGGGATCTCGGACGCATGGACGAGGACGGCTACATTTACTTCAAGAGCCGTGACGACGACATCATCACCTCGGGCGGCTATCGCATCGGGCCCGGGGAGATCGAGGAATGCCTGATGAAGCATCCCGCGGTGGCCATGGTCGGCGTCGTAGGCGTGCCCGACAAGCTGCGCACCGAGATCGTCAAGGCGTTCGTGCAACTCCGCCCCGAAGTCGCGGCGTCGGACGCGCTGAAGGCCGATCTCGCGACCTTCGTGAAGACGCGCCTCGCCGCTCACGAGTATCCGCGCGAGGTCGAATTCGTGGCCGAGTTGCCGCTCACCACGACCGGCAAGATCATGCGGCGCGAACTGCGCCGCATGGACGCCGAACGGCAGCGCTAGAGAGCGAGCGTGCACCGCCACATTCATGGCCACCGAGACCCGTCCCGATGTTTGCTGTCTCACCCACAGGGTGCGTCGCAGCAGTCCGCCGGGGAATTAATGGTATTATTGGTATTATTGGCAGACCTCACATCCATTCGCGCAGGTGGGCCGCGAAGGGGTTGCGCAGTTCTCGCAAGTGAATCGCCAATAAAGGCAAGCGTGCCACGCAGACGTTTGTCGCATTGTAACGCGTCAAAACTCGCAGTAGCCCGAAATCGCTCCCTCTCTCGACCGAAGCAGGCTGCCAGCGAATTGCCGGCAGGAGACTGCGCCATCGCGCCGGTGAGTCTCTCCGCATGACGCGCGGAGCCGTGTCTCCTGGCGGAGGGGCGTGTGGGAGCGTGACGGGTGCGGTCATCCGGACGTCTATGTAAGCAATGTTACTAAAGTTGTCAAGTGATGCTCTGTCCCCGTGGAGTTTTGAGGCGCCACAGCGCCTCAAAATTCGCGAGCCAGGGACATGCGCGCTCTGACAGCGGCGCCGCTGCCGACGTCGGATTGTGCGCGCCGGTCCGGCCCCGCCACGAAACGGAGCGTGCCGCCTCTACGCCGCGAGGTTGAACTGCAGTTCGGCGAGGCGCTGGTAGAGGCCGTCGCGGCCGACCAGCTCAGCGTGCGGACCGACGTCGACGACCTGGCCTTGGTCGATCACCACGATGCGGTCGGCCTTCTGCACGGTGGCGAGCCGATGGGCAATCACCAGCGTGGTGCGGCGGTGCATGACGCGGTCGAGCGCCTGCTGCACGGCTTGCTCGCTCTCCGCATCGAGCGCGCTGGTCGCCTCGTCGAGCAGCAGGATGGCCGGATCGCACAAGAGCGCGCGTGCAATCGCGATGCGCTGGCGCTGGCCGCCGGACAGCCGGACGCCGCGGGCGCCGAGATGGGTCGCAAAGCCCTCGGGTAGCGCCTGGACGAAGCCCAACGCCGACGCCGCCTCGGC
>Ga0081539_10004796_pt1 | contig 14547 bp, 14 predicted proteins | sample TabmetS4T2R2_FD_71023 | JGI IMG/M metagenome (GOLD analysis project Ga0081539, IMG submission 71023) | Tabebuia heterophylla rhizosphere microbial communities from the University of Puerto Rico - S4T2R2 | ecosystem: Host-associated > Plants > Roots > Rhizosphere ...
CCACCCAGCCCCAAGGCAACTCTGCGGTTTGCGGGCGCCATGGGCGAGAAGGCAGCCCTCGCCCATCACCCGGACCTGGTCGACCTGCTGGTGGCCGCCGGCCGTGACCCGGTCACTGACCGCGCCGCCATGGCGGAGTTCCGGGCACTGCTCTCGCCGTTCGCCCTCCTGTCGCCGTCCGGCTGGCGGCGTCGCGGTCGCATCCGCCCCGACGAGCTCGCCCGGCTGGCCATGCCCACCCTGGTGCTCTGGGGCGAGCGGGACCCGGTCGGCACCATCCCCGTCGCCCAGGCGGTGACCGAGCTGATCCCCGACGCGCGCCTGACGGTCCTCCCGACCGGCCACGGCCCCTGGCTCGGCGAGCCCACACGAACCGCCGCGGCAGTGCTGGGGCTCATGCGCTGAAGGGTGCGGCGCGATCAGAACCCGGGGCCGCTGAAGGCAGGGTCGAAGGGGACGTGGTCGGAGGGGCAGACGGTTCCGGGCGGTGGGGTCGTGAGGCTGACCAGGTAGCTGCCGGTGGCCTGGACGACGCAGGTGCTCGGGTCCCGGCTGCTGAGGTGGCCGTAGCCGTCGTGGGTCAGCAGGACCGCGTTGCCGAGCCGCCGGGCCACGCGCCGGGCGTTGCGGAACGGCGTGAACGGGTCGAAGCGGGTGCCGATGACCAGGATCGGGTTGTGGGTGGTGGCGTCCCAGGGGCCGGTGTAGCGGTCGGCGCTCCGGGTCGGCCAGGAGGCGCACGGGGCGTTGATCCAGCCCGTGACCGGTCCGGCGATCCGGCTCACGGCCTCCAGCTGGTCGACGACCCGCGGCCACGCCCCGGCCGGGTGGCGGGCCGGGCTGTCGGCGCAGACCAGGGCCACGCCCTGCTCCTGGAGCAGCATGCGGACCTGGTCGGAGGTGGCCCCGGCGGCGACGGTCTCGGCCGCCGAGCCGTCACCCTCGATGGCCGCCTCGAGCAGGACCGCGGCCAGCGGCCACTGCTCCGGCTTGGGCAGCACCTCGAACTTGATGGCGGCCAGCGCCTCGCCGTAGGTGAGCTCTCCGGGCGGCGTGGCCGAGGGGGCTGGGATCGGCGCCTGGCGGAGGCGCCGGAGCAGCCGGTTGACACGCGGTGCGACCGGGCCGTGGCCGGCGAGCGCGCACCGTTCGGGACCCGCGGCCTCGCACAGCGACAGGAACTTCCGGAACACCCGGTCGCTGTCGGCCAGGCTTCTGGCCAGTACCGCCTCGGTCCCGGCGACCACCGGGACCGGGTCGACGACCCCGTCCAGGACCATCGCCCGCACCCGCCGCGGGAACAGGTTGGCATAGGTCTGGCCGATCAGGGTCCCGTAGGACTCGCCGAAGTAGGACAGCTGCCGGTCGCCGACCAGCCGGCGCAGGTGGTCCAGATCCCGGGCGGTGTCGGCGGTGGCGATGTGGGCCAGCAGCTCGCCGTTCAGGTCCCCGCAGCGCCGGGCGAGCTCGATGGTCTTGGCCAGGTAGCGCCGCTCCTCGGCCCGGGTGCTGGGCACCAGCAGGCCCTCCCAGAAGCTCGCCCGCTCGCTGGCGTCGGCGAAGCAGCTCACCGGGGCGCTGGCACCGGCGCCGCCGCGGATGTCCCAGCCGACAACGTCGAAGCGCCCACCGGTCATGGCGTCCAGGGCCTCGCCGCGCTCGGCGACCATGGCGACGCCGGAGTCGCCGGGCCCGCCCGGGTTGACGAACAGCGACCCGATCCGCTGCCCGGGGTGGCCGGCCAGGTGCCGGATCACCGCCAGGGCGAGCTTCGGCCCGCCGGGACGTGCCCAGTCCAAGGGCACCGGGACGCTGGCGCACTCCAGCTGCGGACCACAGCTGGTCCAGCTGATCGGTGGTGTGCCTGCCCCACCGGCGACCGCCGACCCTCGCCCGGGAGCGGCGACGGCCCCAACGGGCACCACCAGCGCCAGGAGCAGCCCGACGGCCAGGGTCACGACCAGGAGGCGGCGCCTGCGACCCACGAGGACTCCCCGTACCGGCGTATGAGAAGGCATGGGGACTCTCCCGTCTGCGGCCTCAGGGATGCGCCACGGCGGTCGCGGCAGAGAGAGCGCACCGTGACACTACGATCCCGTCACCACCGAGACAAGAGCCGGTGGATGCGACGTCCTACGCCCGCGAGGCGAGCCGCAGGAGCGTCCCGACCCGCACGCTGGATGCGCCGACCTGGGTCGCCATCTCGAGGGCGTTCATACCGGCGAACGCCGAACACCAGGCGAGCACACGCCCTGTCTCCATGCCGGTCGCCGCGGCGACCCGCTGGGCGCGTGCCTGGACGGTGGCCAGGTCGTCCGCTTGCCAGAGGACCAGGTCGACCGCGTCGAACGCGGCATCCCCCAGGCAGGGGGCGGGGTCGATCGCGACCAGGCCGCGCCCGGCGCCGCCGTCGAGGAGGTTGCTGGGCGTCAGGTCACCATGCAGCAGGGCGGTCGGGACGTCGTCCCGGGCGAGCCGGCTCGCGAGGGTCCGCCCGCGCTCGTAGAGCTCCGGCGGGACCACCGCGCCGACCTGTGGGTGCCAGGCATAGAGCCGCGCCGAGGAGTCGAACAGGTCGCGCACGCGGTCCCCGACCGTCGGATAGGACCGGCGGGGAGGAGGGCCGCCGTGCAGGGAGCGCAGCAGCTCGGCGACGCGCTCCACGGCCGGGTAGGTGCAGGAGACGACCAGCGGCGTCCCAGGTTCGATCGCTTCCATGAGCAGTGCCCCGTGCCGCCCGTCGAGCGCGATCACCGCCGGGGTGTGCGAGGTCCGCCAGGCGCCGAGTGCGGCCGCCTCGAACGCCAGGCGGGTGCGGTCGGGGCTGGCCTTCAGGACAGCAGGTCGCCCGTCGGCCATCCGGCACCGCAGGACGACGGACATGCTCCCGCGCGGGATCGGCGGGCCCAGCTCGACCTGCCACCGCCGCGCAAGCGTGGTCAGCAGCCCGGGCAGCTGGTCGAACCAGGCCTCCACGTGGCCGCCGAAGCGGGCGGTGAGGCGCCGCCTCGTCCCGGCGTCGATGCTGGGGACCATCGGGTCCATGCGGCGACGGTAGCGCATAGGATGCTGGCCGTTGCCCGCCGGCCCCCGAGGAGGTCGCACTGCTCGAGCCCGCAGCGGACGCGACCGCGGCCACGGTGGACCGGGACCTGCTCGACTGGTGCCGGCGCCTGCCGAAGATCGAGCTGCACCTGCATCTCGAGGGGGCGATCCCGCTCGACGCCCTGTGGGAGCTGGTCCGCAAGTACGGCGGGGATGCCGGCCTGGACGGCCCGGCCGCCCTGGCCGAGCGCTTCCGCTACCGCGACTTCGCCCACTTCATCGACGTGTGGGTGTGGAAGAACCGCTTCCTGCGGGAGTACGACGACTTCACCCTGGTGGCCGAGGCGTTCGCCCGCGACCTGGCCGCCCAGCGGATCCGCTACGTCGAGGCGTTCTTCTCGCCCGGCGACTTCGCCAGGCACGGCCTGGCCGTCCAGCCGCTGGCCGCGGCGATCCGGGCCGGGCTCGACCGGGTCGACGACGTCGAGGTCGCCCTGATCGCCGACCTGATCCGCGACACCGGCCCCGAGGTGGCGGCGGCGACCCTCGAGGCGGTGGCCGAGGTCCGCGAGCTCGGCGTGATCGGTGTCGGCCTGGGCGGCTCGGAGCAGTCGTTCCCGCCCGAGCCGTTCGCCCCCGTCTACGACCGTGCCAGGCGCCTCGACCTGCGCACCACCGTCCACGCCGGCGAGGCGGCCGGGCCGGCGAGCATCTGGGGCGCCATCCGGGCGCTGCGTCCCGAGCGGATCGGCCACGGCACCCGCGCCGGCGAGGATCCCGCCCTGGTCGGCCACCTGGCCGCCGCCCGCCTCCCGGTGGAGGCGTGCCCGCTGTCGAACGTCGCCACCGGCGTCGTCGGCTCGCTGGACGAGCACCCGATCCGCCGCCTCCGCGACGCCGGCGTGCTGGTCACCGTCAACACCGACGACCCGAAGATGTTCGGCAGCTCCCTGGCCGAGGAGCTCGCACTCCTCCAGGCCCGCCTCGGCTTCAGCGCCGACGAGGTGCGCGGGCTGCTGCTCGACGCCGTGGCCGCCTCCTGGCTGCCGGGGCCGGGTCAGCAGGAGCTGGCCGACGCGTTCCGCGGCGACCCGGCCTGGTCCACCAGCCCCTCGACGTGACCCCCCATGGCCTTCCGGTGACCGGCGTTGCCCAACCCGCCCGGCGGTGGAAGCATTCCCTGGTCATCGCACGTACCACGAGGATGAGGCTGTGGCTGTTGACCGTCAGATGGTCGCCCGGACCGTCCAGGAGCTCCGGGTGGCCCTGCCCGAGGCGGATGACCTGCTGGCCGGGCTGCTGCGGGTCGCCGAGGCGACCAGAACCGTCCTGGAGGTCGACGGCGCCGGCCTCACCCTGGTCCATGCCGACGGCCCGCCCCGGTGGGTGGCGGCCACCGACGCCGCCATGGAGCTGCTGGTGCAGGTCCAGCACGACTTCGGCGACGGCCCCTACCTCCAGGCCTATGCCGAGGGCCGGGCGGTCGTGGTCGAGGACCTGGGAGCCGCGCCCGCCTGGGTCCGGCTCGCCGCCGTGGTCGGCCAGCTCCATGTGCGCGGGGTCCTGAGCGTCCCCATCCGCCTCACCGGCCAGCCGGTGGGGACCCTGGACGTCTACAGCACCCAGCCGCGGGCCTGGACCGCCCACGAGCTGGAAGCGCTGGGCGAGTTCGCGGCGGTGGCCGGCGAGCTGGTCCACACCAGCGTCGAGCTGGCCGCCCGGGACCTGGAGCTGGCCCAGCTGCGCCAGGCGCTGACCAGCCGGATCTGGATCGAGCAGGCCAAGGGCGTGCTGGCCGCCACCCAGGGCCTCAGCCCCGACGAGGCGTTCGGGCAGCTGCGGCGACGGGCCCGGGCGTCCTCGCGCAAGCTGGCCGAGCTGGCCCAGGAGGTCGTCCAGGACGCCCAGCGCCGGCGGCTGGCCGCCCTGGCCCTTGACGACACCCGGGTCAGGGAGGCCGAGGCCCGCGCCCAGGCCGCCGAGCAGGCCCTCCAGGACGCCCAGGCCGACCTCACCCAGCGCCGGACGGCCCTTGACCAGGCCGCGGTCGCCGCCGACGAACGCGACCGGGCCGCGGACGAACGCGAGCACGCCGCCGACGACCGTGACCGCCTCGCCGACGAACGCGAGCACGCCGCCGACGAACGCGACCGGGCGGCCGGCCACCCGGACCAACCTTGAGGTCCTGAGGCCGGCCGGGAGACGGCGCGGCCTCCCCGCCGGGGTCGCTCAGCTCGGCTGGTCGTCGAGGAAGGCGAGGGTGACCGCCGCGAACAGCGGCGAGTCGGCCAGGTTGTAGTGGGTGAGGCCGGGCAGGATGGCGAGGGCGTGCCCGCCCTTGGGCCGGCCCTCCCCCGCCCAGCCGCCGTCGCGGAGGCCGCCGTCGAGCAGCTCGAAGACCCCGACATAGTGGCTCGGCGGGGCCATGTCGGCGTCGGCGGCGACGATCATGGTCGGCACCTGGAGCCCTCGGACCTCCTCGGAGAAGTCGAAGTCCTTGGCCATGGCCTCGCCGGCCTTGTCCAGCAGCCGGGGGAAGTCTTCGGGGTGTGGCGCGACCCGGTGGTAGAGCTCGTACATCGGGGTGTCGGTCAGGAACTCGGCGGCGGCCGCGTTCACCTGGGCCTGCTGGGCGCGCATCTCCGGATAGATCGCGTCGGGCCTGGTGTTGGCCGAGGCGGCCACGAGCCGGCCGACCTTGGCCGGGTGCTTCGCCGCGGTGTGGAGGGCCACCCAGCCGCCGAAGGAGTAGCCCACCACGTCCGGGCGGTCCAGCCCGAGATGGTCGATGAGGGCCGCGATGTCATCGGCCATCAGCCGGGGATCGAGCGGCCGGTCGATGTCGGCGGTGCGGCCGTGGCCCTGGAGGTCGGGGAGGACGACCTGGCGGCGTTCGGCAAGGGCGGGAAGGACCGGCGGCCCGAACATCTCGCCCGATGCGAGCCCGCCGTGCAGCAGGACCAGCGGCCGCCCGGCCCCGTGGGTCTCGAAGTAGAGGTTGATGCCGTTGACCTCGGCGTACTGGCCGTTGCCGTGCACCCCGGTGGTCGGATCGCTGGTCGTCACGGTGCTGCTCCTCACGTCTCGCTGGTGGGGCGGGTCGATCCTACCCAGGGTCGCCGACAGGCCGGGCACCGGCCAGGTCTGGCAGCAACCACCCTTCTAAGGCTTGCCTTGCCGCTGGCCGACAAGAGTCCCCATTGGCCAGATGCAACCGCCCCGGTCACCGCTTGGTCGCCGCTTGACGCTCGCGCTCGCGATCATGCTGCTGCCGGTCGCGGCGGTTGCCGCGGCGGGTCTGGTCACGTTCCGGATCTCGGTCTCGGCGCTCGAGCAATTCCGCCAGGAGACCGTCGAGGAGTCCAAGCGCATCGAGGCGGTCCGGAAGCTGCTCGTCGAAGCCGACGACCTGGGCGAAGCCGCCGTCGAGGAGAACGATCCGGCGACAGCCGAGGCGTTCGTTGCGCTCAGCGCGCTGATCGACCGGCGCTTCGACGATCTCCAGACCCTGGCCACCGAGCAGGAGCGTCAGCTGGCGGCGGAGGCCGAGGCGCTGTGGGACCACGGACGAGGCCAAGGCGCTGGTCGCCAAGGTCCCGGACGTGCCGGTCACCTACCTGGCCGCCCGGCCGGTCGAGCTCCCCCCGAACTGGCCGGTGAAGAAGATGCAGGCGTTCATCGCCGCCAAGCAGGCCCAGTTCACCAAGGCCGTCCCCAACGGCCGGCTGATCGAGGTCCGGTCGTCCCACGACATCGACCTGGAGCAGCCCGAGCTGGTCATCAAGGAGATCAACCGGGTCCTCGAGGCGGCATAGCGCGCCGCCATGGCCTGGCCTGTCGATTCCGGCGTTCCCTGATCGTCGGTCGAGTGAGGACGGCGAGAAGCGCCGGCCAGGCCGAAGGGAGCGCGGCATGCGCTACACCCTGTTGATCTACACCAACGAGGCCGACCGGCCCCAGTGGGGAACCGCCGCGGGGGACGCCGAGGCCAAGGGCTACGACGACTTCTACGGCGAGATCACCCAGCGGGGCGTGTTCCGTGGCGGGGAGCCGCTGCAGCGCGTCGCCGACGCCACCAGCGTCCGGGTCCGCAACGGCGACACCCAGATCAGCGACGGCCCGGCGGTCCAGAGCTCGGAGCAGCTGGGGGGCTGGTACCTGCTGGAGTGCGACGACCTGGACCAGGCGCTGGAGCTCGCGGCCAAGATCCCCGGGGCCAGCTACGGGACGATCGAGGTCCGTCCCGTCCTTGAGCTCTCCTCCTGAGGCTGCGCCTGGCCGTCCCCGGCCGGCCGATCCGGCCGGGGACGCTTCCGTTACGATGACGGGAGCATGCCACTCCTCGAGCGAGAATCGGCGCTCGAGATCCTCGGCGGTTGGTTCGCGGAGGCTCGGGCCGGTCGTGGGCGACTGGTGCTGCTCGGGGGTGAGGCAGGCGTCGGAAAGACGGCGCTGGTCGAGGCGTTCGCCCTCGGGCAACGGCAGTCCGCCCGGGTCCTGTGGGGCGCCTGTGACCCGCTGACCACCCCGCGGCCGCTGGGCCCGCTGGCCGACGTCGCCCCGGCAGCAGGCGGTCGGCTCGACCAGCTGCTCCGGGACGAGGCCCCTCGAGAGGTGCTGTTCGGTGCCCTGCTCGAAGGGCTGCGCGACACCCGGATGGCGACTGTGCTAGTGGTGGAGGACGTCCACTGGGCCGACGAGGCCACCCTGGACCTGCTCCGGTTCCTGGCCCGGCGGATCGGGGCCGCCCCCACCCTGGTGGTCGTCACCTACCGCGACGACGAGATCGGTCCCCTGCACCCGGTGCAGCTGCTCGCCGGCGACCTCGCCAGCTCGGCCCCGGTGCGCCGATTGCGGCTGGCGCCCCTCTCCCGCGAGGCGGTGGCCGTGCTGGCCGGCCCGCAGCGGCTGGACCCGGGCGCGCTGTACGAGACGACCGGGGGGAACCCCTTCTTCGTCACCGAGGTGCTGGCCGCCGGCCACGAGGCGATCCCGCCCACGGTCGTGGACGCCGTGCTGGCCCGGGCGGCCCGGCTGTCCCCGCCGGCCAGGCAGGTCCTGGACGCGGCCGCCGTGGTGGCCCCGCCGGTCGAGACCTGGCTGCTGGTCGAGGCCGCCGGGGTCCCGCCCGCCCAGGTGGACGAGTGCGTGGCCGCCGGGATGCTCCAGGGGCAGGCCGGCGGCGTCGGCTTCCGGCACGAGCTGGCCCGCCTGGCGGTGGAGCGGACGCTTGGTCCCGGCCGCCGGGCCGACCTGCACGGCCGGGCGCTGGCCGCGCTGCTGACCCAGCCTGGCGGCGCCCCGGACCCGGCCCGTCTCGCCCACCATGCCGACGGAGCCGGCGACGGCCTCGCCGTGCTCAGGTACGCCCCGGTCGCCGCCCGCCAGGCCGCCGCCCTCGGCGCCCACCGCGAGGCGGCCGCCCAGTACACGCGGGCGCTGCGGTTCGCCGAGGGGCTGGACCCGGCGGCGCTGGCCGAGTTGCTGGAGCGCCATTCCTACGCGTGCTACCTGACCGACCAGCTGGCCGACGCGACCGCGTCCCGGGAGCGGGCGCTGGGCTGCTGGCGCGCCCTTGGTGACCGGCGCAAGGAGGGCGACGCGCTGCGCTGGCTGTCGCGCCTCGCCTGGTACCAGGGCCGCAACGCCGACGCCGAGCGGGCCGGGCGCGAGGCGGTGGAGCTGCTGGAGGGCCTTGGACCCGGCCCGGAGCTGGCCATGGCGTACAGCAACCTGTCCCAGCTCGCCATGCTGGCCGGAAGCAACCAGGAGGCGCTCGCCTGGGGCAGTCGCGCGATCGAGCTGGCCGAGCGACTCGGCGAGACCGAGATCCTCGTCCATGCCCTCAACAACGTCGGCACCGTCGACTGGTGTCTGGGCCGGCTCGTGGGGCGGCACACCCTGGAGCGGAGCCTGGCGCTCGCGCTCGCCGACGGCATGGAGGAGCACGCCGCCCGCGCCTACACCAACCTCGCCTACAGCGCGCTCAACCTGCGCGACCACCCCCTGGCCTCCCGCTACCTGGACGAGGGGATCCGCTACTGCACCGAGCACGACCTGGACACCTGGCGGTTGTACATGCTGGCATCGCGGGCCCGGTCCGACTTCGAGCAGGGACGCTGGGCTGCGGCGACCCGGACCGTCGAGGCGGTGCTCCGCGACCCCCGGACGGCGCCGGTCAGCCGGATCGACGCGCTGGTCGTCCTCGGCCGGGTCCTCGCCCGCCGCGGCGACCCCGGGGTCTGGCCGCCGTTGGACGAGGCGCTGGCGCTGGCGACCCGGACCGGTGAGCTGCAACGACTGGGTCCGGTGGCGGTCGCCCGGGCCGAGGCGGCCTGGCTGGACGGCACTCCCGCCGCGGCCCGTCCGGTCGTGGAGGACGCGCTCGACCTGGCCGAGCGGGCCCCGGGCCAGACCTGGCCCTGGCCGACCGGCGAGCTTGCCTTCTGGCTGTGGCGGCTGGGCGGGCCCGACCGGCTCCCTGCCAGCGGGCTCCCGGATCCCGCCGCCGAGCCGTTCCGGTTGCAGATGGCCGGCGACTGGGGTGCCGCGGCCGACCGCTGGCGAGCGCTCGGCTACCCGTACGAGGCCGCCGCCGCCCTCGGCGACAGCGACCAGGAGCCGCAGCTCCGCGCCGCACTGACCGAGCTGGACCGGCTGGGCGCACGGCCCCTGGCCGCAGCGGCCACCCGCAAGCTGCGGGAGCTGGGGGTCCGGGCCGTGGCGCGAGGGCCCCGCCCGGCCACCCGGGCCAACCCGGCCAACCTCACGGCCAGGGAGCTGGAGGTGCTGGCCCTCCTGGTCGAGGGGCGCTCCAACCGCCAGATCGCCGAGCAGCTGTTCATCAGCACCAAGACGGCCAGCGTGCACGTGACCAACCTGCTCGCCAAGCTGGGCGTGCACAGCCGCCTGGAGGCCGCCGCCATGGCCCGCCGCCTCGGCCTGGAGCCGTCCGCCGAGCTCGAAAGGTAAGGTCCCCGGGCCCGGCAACCTAAGGTCTTCACCTCAGGATCGCCCCTACCGCTTACCTCTAGCGTCCAGTGCAGAGGCGGCGACCGACGCCGCTGGACCGCTAGGAGGAACCATGCCGCGGTACCTGGTCGAACGCAGCTTCCCCGACGGGCTGGCCATCCCCGTCGACGAAGGCGGGGCCAAGACCTGCCAGGTCGTCGTCGACGGCAACGCCGCCGAGGGGGTCACCTGGGTCCACTCCTATGTGACCCCTGACAAGCAGACGACCTTCTGCGTCTATGACGGCCCCAGCCCCGAGGCCATCCGCCGGGCCGCCGAGGCCAACCAGCTCCCGGTCGACCGCATCACCGAGGTCCGGGTCCTGGACCCGTACTTCTACCGTTGAGGAGGAACGATGCGACGGATCATGATCGTCGCGCTCAGCGCGGCGCTGCTCACCGGCACCGCCCTGGTGGCCTACGGGTCAACCCGCACGGCGGGAGCGACCGCGCCAGTGGCCGCCAGCGCCGCCCCACCGGACAACGAGCGCGCCCTGGAGCGTGGCGTGCGGACCACCAGGCCGGCCAGCCTGGCGAGCCAGCTGGCCAGGGCCCGGCTCGCCACCGGCAGGGACGCCACCAGCCTGCGAGCGGCCAAGGCCGACGGCTACCAGATCATCACCCGCATGATCCCCGACATGGGCTGGCACTTCCTCAACCCTGAGATCCAAGGCTTCGACGTCACCAAGCCGCCGATCCTGGTCTATGAACGCCACGGAAGCCGCTGGCAGCTGGGCGCCCTGGAATGGGTGTTCACCGAGACGCCGGCCACCCCACCGCTGCCCGGCGCCACCTACGGGTCGTTCCCGGCCGCCTGCCACTACAAGGACGGCACCTTCGTCGCCGCCCGCGTGCAGGAGCTGTGTGCCGAGCGCAGCCCCGAGACCGGCGCGGCGTTCAACTTCTGGCACCCGGACCTGGTGACCCTGCACGTCTGGGTCTGGTACCACAACCCCGGCGGCCTCTACAACGGCACCAACCCCCTGATCCGACCCTTCAACCGCGGCTAGACCTGCCCGTCGACCGCAAGGCCGGGACCCAAGCTCGCACCGGCTGGGTCCCGGCCCCAGGGCGCTAGAGGTCCGCCAGCTCGCGAATGGGCTGCTCCAGGCGCTGCGCCTGGCCGGGATCGGTCGCAGACAGCTCGCCCAGCAGCTGGGTCGCCGCCACCCGAAGGGCTCGCCGCAGCTCCTCCGGCGCGAGGCTGCGCACCAACGCATCCGCCAGCTCGCTCGTCACCGCCGACGGCAAGGCGTCGGCCCCCTTGGCATAGGCGGTGGGCTCTCCGAACCGAAGGCAGGCGAGGGCCAGCGTCTGGTCCCGGATGCCGCTGATCCAGTACTCGGCCTGCCAGGGCTGGTCGCGTTCGATGCAGCTCCGAGCGTGCATGACGTGGTGCCAGGTAAGTCCGATGTGGTGCGCGGGTTCCGGTTGGGTGGCCTGGGGTGGCGACACTGCCTCGCCGAACAGCCCGCGGAAGTGCGGGCCCCGGGGGCCGAACTGGCCGGCCGGGGTGAACCCGAGGTCCACCTCGAGACAGGACGGCAGCAGGAACGCCCGGTAGACCGCAGCCGGGACCTGGAGCTCGAAGTGGTGCAGGGCAGCCAGCTCGCCGTAGAGAAGGTCGGTCCAGTCGGAGACCACCGTGTCGAGCGCGACGTCCTCGGCGACGCCGAAGTACAGGTCGATGTCGGACCATCGGTCCTCCCGGCCGTCCGCCGCCGAGCCGGTCACCGCCGCGCCCGTGATCCGCGGGTCCTTCTCGGCGAGCCCGAGCAGGTGTCGGCGTACCGCGTCCCGCTGATCGCTGGTGAACACACCGCGCAGTCTAGCTCCGCAGATCCCCGCGTCAGGCGTCCAGCATCGCCAGCAGCCTGGTGACGGTCGCCCAGTTGCGGGCGGTGCCGCCCCGGTCCTGGGCGGCGGCAGTGGACCGGGCCAGCAGGGCGGCCAGCTCGCTGCGGCCAAGCCCGTCCGGGGTGCGCAGGTACACGGTGCGCCCGACGACCTTCGCCTGGTCGCGGCCGCCCTTGTCCCTGGCCCGGCGCTCGGCATCGGCGACGGCAGCGGCCTCCTCGGCGCCGACGTCGGCGTCGCGGAAGATGGCATGGAGGAGCTTGGGGTTGGCCTCGTCGGGAAACGGGTTGTCGGCAATCACCTTGGCCAGCTCGGCTCGCGACAGCACCACGACGATGCTTCGCACCCCCACGGTCTCCTCGAGGGCGCGCCCCAGCTCGCCGGCGATCGCCGCCGTATCGGTGGTGTTGCTGGTGAAGACGACGTTGCCACTCTGGATGTAGGTGGCCACGTCGCCATGGCCCAGCGACTCGACGATCCTGCGCAGGTCGGCCATGGCGACCTTGTTCCGGCCGCCGACGTTGACGCCCCGCAACAGGGCAACGTGGCTGGGCATGGCCCGATCCTACCGGTGCGGGACCGGGTGGTCGGCGGGCGATCAGCAGGCCCCGCTTCCAGGTGACACCGAAGCCGACCAGGACCGGGACGACGCGCACGTCGTGGACCAGCGCCCTGGCCAGAATTGTAGGTCGGCCCGATGGCGGGTGGTCCGTAACGTTGCCGGGACGCGGTCCGCCCACACTGCCGGGAGGCAGCAGTGGGGAGGTGAACTGCAGACGCCCAGGACGATGGCGGTGACCCCGGCGACCCGCCCCGACCGCCACCATGCGCGTCGGGTGGTCCTGGCCTGCGGGCTCTGGGCACTGGTGGTGCTCGGCCTTGCTGCCACCGCCTGGCTCGACCATCTGCTCCGTCGGGCCGGCCGGCCCGACCTGGCCGGGAAGGGCGCGCCCGTGCCGGGGGCGCTGGCGGCGCTGAGCGCGGCCACCGTGGGGGCGGTCGTGGCCGCCCGCCGCCCGTCGCATCCGGTGGGCTGGCTGCTGGTCGGTCTCGGGCTGTCGCTGCCGTTGTCAGATGGGCTCGACAGCTATGTCGACTACGGGGCGCTGGCCCGGCCGGGCTCGCTGCCGGCAGCCCGCTACCTGGCCGTCTACGGCCCGGCGGTGTTCATGGCCGGGCTGGCCTGCGCCGGCTTTGTGCTGCTGCTCACCCCGAGCGGGTCGCTGCCGTCGCGGTCGCGCCGCTGGCGCTGGTGGGCCAGGGCTCTCGGCGCCGCCCCGGTGGCCTTCCTGGTCAGCGTGGCCCTGCTGCCCGAGCCGCTGGACCCTGCCTATGCGTCGATCGCCAACCCGCTCGGGCTCCCCGACGGCCCGCCGGTTGAGGTACCGCTGATCGTGGTCAACCTCCTGGCCGGCGCGGTGGTGCTGCTGACCGTGCCGGTCGCGGCGGTCTCGCTGGCGGTGCGGTTCCGCCGGGCCAGTGGCCTGGAACGCCAGCAGCTGCGCTGGCTGGCCTTCGCCGCCGGCCTGGCCTCGGTGGGCGCGCTGCTGGTGCTGGCCGGCACCTCGCTGCCGAACACCCCGTTGACCTTGTCGCTGATCGAATGGGGCAGCGGGCTGTGCCTGGTGCTGCTGCCGCTGGCCATCGGGGCGGCGATCCTGCGCTACCGGCTGTACGACCTGGACCGGATCATCAGCCGGACGCTGGCCTACGGGCTGCTCACCCTGCTGCTGGCCGGCGGCTATGCCGGGATCGTCCTTGGGCTCGGCCGACTCGTGGGCCGCGACTCCAGCCTGGTCGTGGCCGCCGCCACCCTGGCCGTCGCCGCCGCCTTCCAGCCCCTGCGCCGCCGCGTCCAGGACCTGGTCGACCGCCGCTTCAACCGCCGCCGCCACGACGCCGCCCGGACCATCGGCACCTTCAGCACCCGCCTCCGCGACCAGGTCGACCTGGACACGCTCTCCTCCGAGCTCCTGGCCGTGGTCGACCAGACCATGCAGCCAACCCGGGCGTCGCTGTGGCTGCGACCGCAATGACCGTCGAGGCGACCGATGGACCGGCGGCGCTCCCCACACCCGCGTCCAGGTCCTCACCCTCGCTTCGGCACGACCGTGGCCGCGAACTCGCGCAGGAGCCCGTTGACCAGCACGGGATGGCGTGCCTCCGGGAGGTGCCCCGCGCCCCCGAGCGCGACGAGCGCCCCGCCGGTCAGCTCGGCGACGGCGACGGCGCGCTCGCGCGGCTGGCACCCGTCGAGCTCGCCGTGGACGACGAGCACCTCGCCGGCTGGGCCGCGGCGAGCATCAGCGCCCAGCCGCCGCCGTCGCAGATGCCGGCCAGAAGTGCCGTCTCCGTTCCGTCGCCTCCAGGATGGCGCGACCGTCCTCCACGAACTCCCAGTGCGCGTAGGCCTCGGCCGTGTCCGGCCGGTCCGACCTCCCGTTGCCCGGTGGGCCGAACGTGACGACACGAAGTCGCGCTCGACGTAGCCCTCACGACACGGCTGGCAGGCCCGCATCCTCGGTCCTCGCCGGTGCGGTTGGCCCCTCCTTCAGCTGTCGGATCAGCACCCCGACGCGCCGCAGCGCCGAGCGGATCGGCAGCACCTCCCGGTCAAAGCCGAGCAGCAGGAGCG
>Ga0081539_10004797_pt1 | contig 14546 bp, 12 predicted proteins | sample TabmetS4T2R2_FD_71023 | JGI IMG/M metagenome (GOLD analysis project Ga0081539, IMG submission 71023) | Tabebuia heterophylla rhizosphere microbial communities from the University of Puerto Rico - S4T2R2 | ecosystem: Host-associated > Plants > Roots > Rhizosphere ...
GTTGATCTCGTGATAGGCTCGCTTCCACGCCTCCTTGCTGCACAGCCCCTCGATGCGCTCGACCAGCACCCGGCCGTACCAGGTACGGTCGAAGATCGCCCAGTTGCCGGGGGCCGGCAGTCTCTCCCAGAACCGCCACAGATAGTGGCGGCCCTGCTCGGCGGCTGTTGGTGCGCCGATCCTCCAGACCTGAGTCGATTTCGGCTCCAGGCCGCCGACGATGCGCTCGATCAGGCCGCCCTTTCCGGCGGCGTCCCAGCCGTCGATGCCGATGATGACCCGACCCCCGGTGCGCAGGTGCCAGACTTGCAGGTCGAGGAGGCGGTCCTGCAAGTTGTCGAGTTCGCGCTCGTAGTCCTTTTCGTCGATCGGACGGTCGTCCATCTCGATCTCGTCGAGCAGCGGCCATTTTCCCATCGGCTTCCTCCCTTCACAATCGTGCCAGCGCATGCCTGTGGCACAACGCATGGCGGGCCGAGGCGATTGACAGGAGAGAGTCCCGCGACGACTAATCTGCCCGCATGGCCGACGCCGAACCTACCATCCGTTACACCACGCGCGCCGGCAAACCCGTTGTCGAAGTCGGCGGCACGTGGACCGTATTCAGTCTCCGCGGCATCCGCCAGAAGGCGGCCCGGGCCCTGCAAGCGGCGCCCGGAGCTTCCGGGCATCGGGTCATCGACGCAAACGGCATCGAGCGGCTCGATACCGCCGGCGCACTGGAGATCCTGCACCTGGTTGGCGGCGGTCCCGACACCGAGGTCGAGACCAAGGACAAGGCGCACGCCGACCTGTTCGGGGTGGTCGCCAAGAACATCTGCCTGGCGCGGCCGGAGGTCCACGTCAATTGGTTCGCCCACTGGCTGGAGGAGATCGGTCGCAACACCGTCAATCTCTACCATCAAGGCGTCAACCTCGCGGCCTTCTTCGGCGAGATCCTGGTGGTCTTCCTCGATGCATGCATCGAGCCGCGGCGTTTCCGGGCGAGCGCCGTCGTGCGCCAGATGTACGAGGTCTGGATCCGGGCCCTGGTCATCGTCGGCGTGCTGTGCTTCCTGATCGGCGTCGTGATCGCTTACCAGGGGGTCCAGCAGCTGCGGCAGTTCGGCGCCGAGACGTTCACGGTAGAGGCAGTCGGCATCGGCATGTTCCGCGAGCTCGGCGTGCTTCTGACAGCGATCATCGTCGCCGGCCGGTCGGGCAGCGCCTTCACCGCCCAGATCGGGACCATGCAGGTCAACCAGGAAGTCGATGCCATGCGCACCATCGGGCTGAACCCGGTCGAATGGCTGGTCCTGCCGCGCATCTCCGCACTCATCCTGTCGATGCCGCTGCTCGCCTTCTGGGGCAACATGGCCGGCCTGTTGGGCGGCGCGGTTGCCTGCACTGTTTATCTCGACTTCACGTTCGTGCAGTTCTTCGAGCGGTTGCGCGATACGGTGGGGCCTTGGCACTTCTATACCGGCATGATCAAGGCGCCGGTCTTCGGCGCCGTCATTGCCATCATCGGCTGTTTCGAGGGCCTGCAGGTGCATGGCAGCGCCGAGAGCGTCGGACAGCTCACGACACGGTCCGTCGTCGAATCGATTTTTTGCGTGATCGTGCTCGACGCGATCTTCTCGGTGATCTTCCTGCTGGCCGGCGTCTGATGGCGAAGAAGACACTGGCCGAGGGAGGGCAGCTGGTCGACCATCGCGACGGCCGCGACGTGGTGCTGCGGCTGCGCGATGTGCGCACACAGTTCGGCGATCACGTCATCCATGACCATCTCGATTTCGACGTTTTTCGTGGCGAGATTGTCGGCTTGGTAGGTGGATCCGGGACCGGAAAATCCGTGCTGCTGCGCACCATCATCGGTCTCAACGAGCCGACCCGGGGAAGCATCGAGCTTTTGGGTGCCAATACCCGCTCTGTCCACGGCAAGGCGGAGCGGGAATTGCTGTCGAGGACGGGCGTGCAGTTCCAGGACGGCGCGCTGTTCTCGTCGCTGAGCGTAACCGACAACATCGTCGTCCCCATCCGCGAGCATGCCGGCCTCGATGAGCAGACCATGCGGGAGATCGCCGCCCTGAAGGTGGCGCTGGTGGGGCTGCCGGCCGATTCCGGGGACAAGCATCCGTCCGAACTGTCGGGCGGCATGCGCAAGCGGGCAAGCCTCGCCCGGGCGCTGGCGCTCGATCCGGAAATGCTGTTCCTCGACGAGCCCACGGCCGGGCTCGACCCGATCGGCGCGTCGCACTACGACGAGCTGGTTAAGGGCCTCACCAAGAGTCTCGGACTCACCGTCCTGATGGTCACCCACGATCTCGACAGTCTCAACGCCATATGCGACCGCATCGCGGTCCTCCTCGACAAGCGCGTCGTGGTAGGTACGATGGAAGAAATGCTGGCGTACGACGATCCCTGGGTGCGGGAGTATTTCCACGGTCCGCGCGGCCGCGCGGCAATTCACCGGGAGTAGGCAAGGCATCCATGGAGCGCAAATCGCCCTATGTCCTCATCGGCCTGGCGATGATCGTCTTCATCGCGGCCGTGGCGGGCTTCGTGATCTGGAAACTGCGCGCCGGCGATCGCACCGCCTACGCCTTTTACGACATCTTTTTTTCGGGCGACGTCCAGGGGTTGACCAACGATTCGCCGGTCTTCTACCGCGGCCTGCGCGTCGGCCGCGTCCATAGCATCCAGCTCACCTCGCGTCTCGACACGCAGCGTGCGACAGGGCGCGAGCGGCTGACCGAGAAGGTCGAAGTCACGGTCGCCGTCGACTGGAACATCGACATCCGCGAGCGCTCCTACGCGGTGTTCGAGAAGCCGTTCATCGCCGGCGCGCCCTTCATCCAGATTGTCGGACGCCTCGACGTCGACAAGGTGAAGCCCAAGAGGAAACTCGGCGACAAGCCCTATCCGGAGATTCGCGAGGGCGCCTCGTTCCTGCAGGCGACTTCGACGTCGGCTCAAGAGCTGCTCACCAAGGCGAGCGTGACGGTCGACCGCCTGAACGAGCTGTTGAGTCCAGACAATATCGGGGCGATCAGCGATTCGCTGCGCAACATCTCGACAGTGACCAGCAGCATCGCCAAGCAGGACTCGGCCATCCAGGCGACGCTCGCCGAGCTGCCGGTGGCGATCTCGGATTTCCACAAGTCGATCGACAAGCTGAACGGACTAGCCGATTCGCTCAATCTCATCGCGCAGGAGGTCGGCCCGCAGGACGAGGCGACGCGCAAGGCCCTGGCCGGAAAGACGCCCGGCGACCTGCGTAAGACCTTCGAGGATGCGCGCAAGGCCTTTGCCAACATCGACGCCGCCGCCAACCAGCTAGGCCGCCTGGTGGCCGAGAACAAGGCGCCGCTGCGGTCCTTCACCGAGACCGGCCTTACCGAGCTGTCGCTCACCATCCGCGAGCTGCGCCAGCTCACGGCCAATCTCAACATCATCGCGACCCGGCTCGAGCGTGATCCGGCGGGCTTCGTGTTCAGCGGCAAGCAGGGATACACACCGAAATGAACTTCCGCCTGGCCGTCCTTGCGGCGGCCGCCGTCCTGCTTGCCGGATGTACGTTGTACGAAGCCGCCACGGAGCCCACCGACCTCTACACCGTAACGCCCAAGAGCACGTTCGATCCCGGGCTTCCCGCCGTCTACTGGCAGCTGGCCGTCGAGGTGCCGGCGGCGGCCGCCAACCTCAATACCGGCCGAATCGCCATCGCAATGACGCCGACCTCGACCGACTACTATGCCAAGGTGGCGTGGACGGACCGCGCGCCGCTCATGGTGCAGACGCGCATCGTCGATTCGTTCGAGAACACCCGCAAGATCGTGGCGGTGGCCCGTGAGTCGATCGAATTGCGCGCCAACTACGTCCTGCAGCCCGACCTGCGCAATTTCGAGGCGCTCTACTATTACGGCGAAACGCCGATCGTGCGCGTGCGCATCATCGCCAAGCTGGTGCGCATGCCGGACCGGCAGATCATCGGGGTCGCGTCGTTCGAGCGCTGCGTGCGGGCGCGCGCCGACAAGGTGGCCAAGGTGGTTCAGGCGTTCGACCAGGCACTGGGCGCGGTGATCAAGCGGCTGGTTGCCTGGACGCTCAGCACACCGCCGCCGCGGCCACCCAGCGACTCGGCGCCCTACGATATTGCGCGCTACCGCAATCCCGCCAACACCGTGATCGACAGCGCCGACTGCCCGGTCGGCAACGACGCCTCGAAGGTGCCGCTGGCGGAGGAGTAGCGAATCGCGGCACTAAGCCCGCTTCGCCACCATCGACCAGGCCAGTTCCGCCATCGCTCTTGCCCGGTTTCCGTACTTGGTCGCCGTCTCGGACGAGGCATTGCCATCGAGCCCGCGCTTGTAGACGCCTTGCACGATGGCGGCGAGCCGGAACAGCGAGAAGGCGAGATAGAAGTCCCAGGCCGGTATCTCCTTGCGCCCGGTACGCCGCGCGTAGGCCGCGAGATACTCCTGCTCGCTCGGAATACCGAGCGCCTCGAGATCCATGCCGGCGTAGCCGCCCGAGGCACCGAAGCCTTCACCGAAGTGGTACATCATGCAGTTGTAGGCAAGATCCGCCAGCGGATGGCCGAGCGTGCTCAGCTCCCAGTCGAGCACCGCCACGATGCGCGGCTCGGTCGGATGCACAATGGTGTTGCCGAGCCGATAGTCGCCATGGTTGATCCGCGTCTCGTCGCCCGGCGGGATGTTGGCCGGCAGCCACTGCTTCAGCGCTTCCATGGCCTCGATGTGCTCGGTGCGCGACAGGTCGTACTGGCTCGACCAGCGCGCAATCTGACGCTGGATATATTGACCTTCGCGGCCGAAGTCGCCCAGCCCGACGGCGCGGTAGTCGACATTGTGAATGCGCGCCAGCACGTCGTTCATGGAATCGAACATCCGGCCGCGGTCGGCCGCCGAGACTCCCGGCATCTTGGGATCGCTCAGAATCCGGCCGGGCAAAAACTCCATGATGTAGAACCAGGTGCCGATGACATCGTCGTCGCGGCACAGCGCGTAGGGCTTGGGGACCGGCACGTCGGTGTGATCGGCGAGTGCCTTGATGACGCGATACTCGCGATCGACCTGATGCGCCGATGGCAGGAGCCTGCCCGGCGGCTTCTTGCGCAGCACATACATGCGGCCGCGGCTGTCGGTCAGGTGAAAGGTCGGATTGCTTTGGCCGCCCTCGAACTGCAGCACGCGAATCGGTCCGCGGTAGGCATCGACGTTCGCCTCCATGTAGTCGGAAAGGCGTCCCTCTTCGAACACATGAGCAGCGCGAACAGGCGTGAGATTCTCTGGCAATTCGGACATCGGCGTGGCGTTGTTGTGTCGTCTACCGGACGTGCGGTTTTAGCCTTCATGCGGGGCAAATTCGAGGGATGTTTGGAGATACGTGGGCGTAGCGATTCTCAAGACGGTACATCCGCCGTCGAACATCACGAGGGAACGATGTCCATACTCCGAACAATCCCGCATGCAGTGCTGTCGAGCAGCTTGCTCGTCGGGGGCGGTGCGTACGCGCAGTCGATGTACGAGATCGATCGGCGCCAGGATTACCAGCAGGACCGCATCGAGCAGGGTATTCGTAGCGGACAGATTACGCGTAGCGAGGCGTATCGCCTCGAGCAGGGGGAACGGGCGATCGACCGCGCCCAGATGCGCGCCCGCGCCGACGGCGTCGTGACCCCTTACGAGCGCGCCCAGATCGAGCGCATGGCCGATCGCGAGAGCCGCGATATCTATCGCCAGAGCCACGACAGTCAGCAGTCCTGGGATCGCGGCCAGAGCTGGGGGCGCACCGACGGCCGCTACGACGGATGGCACGACCGCTACAATGGCGGTGGTCAGTATGCTGGCGGGCGTGATGGATGGGGCCGTGATCGCGATGGGTGGGGCCGAGATCGCGATAGTTGGAACAGCGGCAATCACTACGGCTGGAACAACGGCAATCACTATGGCTGGGACGGCAATCGCCCATCCGGCATCGAAGGCCGCGACGCGTGGAACAACCAGCGCATCTACAACGGTGTGCGCGACGGCCAGCTGTCGCGCGGCGAGTTCAACCAGCTGGAACGCGGTCAGCAGCGAATCGACAACTACGAACAGCACGCCCGCGCCGACGGCAACGTCTCGCCGTACGAGCGCAGCCGCATTGACCAGATGCAGAATCGCGAAGGCCGGCAGATCTATGGCGATACCCACAACGATCGCACCGGTACCGGCACGCAGGGTGGCACAGGCCATGGCTGGGGCAGCGGCGGCTGGCAGCATCAGCCGACTGCCGGCGGCACATCGACTGGCGGCACGCAGACGGGCACCAACACAGGTTGGGGCCACGGTGGCTGGCGCTCTCAGCCGACCACCGGTGGCACGCAGACGGGCGGCACCCAGCCAGGCGGCAACTCCGCTTGGGGGAACGGTGGCTGGCGCAATCAGCCGACGGCCGGTGGTACGCAGACGGGCGGCACGCAGCCAGGCGGCAATTCCGGATGGGGCAACGGTGGCTGGCGCACTCAGCCGACGGCCGGTGGAACGCAAACGGGCACGCAGCCAGGCGGCAACTCCGGTTGGGGCAACGGTGGCTGGCAGCATCAGCCGCAAGGCGGCGGCGCGACGACGGCGGGCGGTGGCACCCAGGGCTGGGGCAACCGCGGCGGCTACCAGCCGCAGCAGCCGAGCGGCGGCGGGTCCAGCTGGGGCGGCGGCTGGCATGGCCAGCAGGCCTCGGCCACCCCAGCGTCGCCGATGATGCGTAACGTGTCCGCGCCGTCAATGGGCGGCGGCGGTCGCAGCTTCGGCGGCCGGCGCTAAGCTCGATCGGCAGTTCGAGGCGTATGGCGGCGGCCCTCTTGGGCCGTCGCTTTTTCATGCGGACTCAGTTCACCTGGCGCTGCCTGTCGCCCCAATAAGGCCTGCGCAATTCGCGCTTCAGGATCTTGCCGGTCGGATTGCGCGGCAGCGCTTCGACGAAGTCGACCGACTTGGGCAGCTTGTAGCCGGCGACGCGTTCGCGTGCCCAGGCGATCAGCTCGCCGGCGCTGAGTTCGCCGCCGGCCTTCTTCACCACCACCGCCTTCACCGCTTCGCCCCAGCGCTCGTCGGGCACGCCGATCACGGCGATGTCGGCCACCGCGGGATGGCCGAACAGGGCGCTCTCGACCTCGGCCGGATAGATGTTCTCGCCGCCCGAGACGATCATGTCTTTCACGCGATCGTAGATGTAGAGATAGCCCCTCACGTCGAGGTATCCGGCATCGCCGGTGAGGAACCAGTCGCCCTGGATCGCACGCCGGGTCGCTTCTGGCAGCCGCCAGTAGCCGCCCATGATCTGCGGCGAGCGCACTGCAATCTCGCCGACCTGCCCGGTCGGCAGGTCCTTGCCGTCGTCGCCGACGATGCGCAGCTCGACGCCTTCCTGCGCGTAGCCGCAGGACAGCAGCTTCTGCGGATCGTCGGGGTCGTGATCCTCAGGCGGCAGCAGCGTGATCGCGCCGGTCGTTTCCGTCAGCCCGTAGACCTGCTGGAAGCCGCACGGAAAGATCTTCAGCGCCTGTTTGAGCAGGTCGGCCGGAATGGGTGCGGCACCGTAGACGATCAGCCGCACGCTCGAGAGATCGGTCTCGCGGATCTGCGGCGCCTGCACCAGGAACAGGATCATCGCCGGCACCAGCAGCAGGACCTGCAGCCGCTCGCGCTCGATCAGCGTCAGGATCTCGGCGGGCACGAACTCGCGCACCACGTGGTTGGTGGCGCCGGAAAACAGGCCGGCCATGCCCCAGCCCGCGCCGCCGATATGGAACATCGGCAGGCACACGAGATTGGGCACGCCTGGCCCGAGCAGCCAGGTCCTGGTCCACAGCGGCAGCATCCAGGCGAAGTTGGCGTTGGTGAGCTCCGCTCCCTTGGGCAGACCGGTGGTGCCGCTGGTGTAGAATTGGATCGCCGTGTCCTTGGGCCGCGCCGGCAGTCCTGGATCAACCGCCGGATGGCGGTCGCGCCAATCCGTGAACGATTCCCACGCGCCGTGCCGTGCGCCGAACGCCACGACCTTGCGCACCGTCTTGAGCTCATCCCTGATCTTCTCGATGACCGGAAAGAACTCTTCGCCGACGAACAGGACCTCGGCCTCCGCGTCGTTGAGGATGTGCAGCACCTCGGGCGCTGCCAGCCGCCAGTTCACGGAGACCATCACGGCGCCCGCCTTGGCGCTCCCGAACAGGAGCTCGAAGAAGATGTCGCTGCTCTTGTCGAGATGGGCGATGCGCGCCTGTGGCCTCACGCCCTCGGCGATCAGCCCCTCGGCGACTCGGCTCGCCGCGTGGTCGAGTTCGCGATAGGTCGTTGTGCGGCCGGAATAGACGAGCGCCGGCATGTCCGGACGTTCGGCAGCGTGCCGGCGGACGATGTCCGCCAGGCCCGCAATCTGGATGCCCATGGGCGAGTCGAGCGGCGGACCTACTGCGCCGCGACGGCGCGCGGCAGCGCGTTGACGACGGAGGCGCGACCCGAGGTCATCTCGTCGTGGATCCACTTGTAGGTCTTCTCCATGCCGTCCTCGAGGCGGATGGAGGGCGCCCAGCCCAGCAGCTGCTTGATCATCGTGTTGTCGCTGTTGCGGCCCCGCACGCCCTTGGGCGCGTCGAGCTTGTAGGTGCGCTTGAGCTTGAGGCAGGCGATATTCTCGACGATGTCGACCAGCCGGTTGATGCTGACCAGTTCGTCGCTGCCGATGTTGAGCGGCTCGATGATGTCGCTCTCGCCGAGCTTGATCGTACCCTCGGTGCAGTCGTCGATGTACATGAACGAGCGCGTCTGCTCGCCATCGCCCCAGATTTCGATCTCGTGCTTGCCGGAGAGCTTGGCCTGGATGACCTTGCGGCAGATCGCAGCCGGCGCCTTCTCACGGCCGCCGTCGTAGGTGCCGTCCGGGCCGTAGACGTTGTGATAGCGGGCAACGCGCGTGGCGATGCCGAAGTCCTCGCGGAAGTGACGGGCCATGCGTTCGCTGAACAGCTTCTCCCAGCCGTAGCCGTCCTCGGGCATGGCTGGATAGGCGTCCTCCTCCTTGAGCGCCGTGACGTCGGTGCGGGTCTGCTTCTCGCCGTTGTAGACGCAGGCCGACGATGAATAGAAAAAGCGCTCCGTGCCGGCCTCACGGGCGGCCACCAGCATGTGCGTGCTGACCAGTACCGACAGCATGCACTCGGCCTTGTGGGTCTCGATGAAGCCCATGCCGCCCATGTCGGCGGCGAGGTTGTAGATCATGCGGGCGCCCTTCGCGGCCCGGCGGCAATCCTCGAGAAGGGCAAGGTCGCCCACGTGGTTCTCCACGCCCGCGATCTTCTGGTACCACTCGTCCAGCGGCTTGACGTCGACGGCGCGGATGCGGGTATGGCCGCGCTGCTGCAGGACACGAACCAAATGGCCGCCGATGAAGCCACCGGCGCCGGTGACGACCACAAGATCATTCTTCGACATGGAGAGCCTTTCCAAACGGGCAGGTTATTTTTTCTCTATGGTTTCAAAAGCTTACGAGGTCAGGCCAAAGCCTCGCACGCGCTGGGCTGGACAGCCGACTGATGGGTCAGTCCGTTTGCGCGCCTCGGACGCCGCCGTCAAGTCACTCTGTGACGCGGGCCGGTGCAATACCGGTGGCACAGCTCTGGTGGTAGCTTCTGCCGCATGATCGCCTTTACGTTGAACGGCGAGGCCCGCAAGGTCGATGCCGAGCCCGATAAGCCGCTGCTTTGGGTTCTGCGCGAGGATCTCGATATCGTGGGGCCGAAGTTCGGCTGCGGCGTGGCGGCGTGTGGCGCGTGCACGGTGCATGTCGAAGATGCGCCGGTACGCTCCTGTTCGATTTCGATCGCCGACGTCGCCGGCAAGGCGGTGCTTACCATCGAAGGGCTCTCGCGCGGCCGGCTGCATGCCGTGCAACAGGCGTGGATCGAGCAGCAGGTGCCGCAATGCGGTTATTGCCAGCCCGGCTTCATCATGGCGGCGGTGGCCTTGCTCAAGGACAAGCCCAATCCCAGCGACGCCGATATCGACGAGGCGCTCACCAACATCTGCCGCTGCGGCACCTACAGCGCCATCCGGCGTGCCGTGCATCGTGCCGCGGCGATCCTGAGTGGGGCGTCGTGAAGGTCTTCACGCGACGCCGCCTCGTCATCGGTGGCGGCATTGTCGGCGCCGGACTGCTTGCTGTCGGCTTCTGGTTCGCGCGCGAGCGCGATCGGCTGGGCAGTCGCACGCTGTTCAACGTCAAGCCGGACCAGGCCGGCCTCAACGGCTGGGTGAAGATCGCGCGCGACAACTCGGTGATCGTCGCCATCCCGCGAGCCGAGATGGGGCAGGGAGTGCAGACCGCGCTCGCGATGCTGGTGGCCGAGGAGATGGACGCGCGCTGGAGCCAGGTGCGCGTCGAGGAGGCGCCGGACGACGTCGTCTACCGCAATGTCGAGATCCTGATCGACGCGCTGCCGTTCTCGCCGGAGGAAACCGGGACCGTGGTCGACGTCGCGCACTGGGCGGCCGGAAAACTGGGGGGCGTGCTGGGCGTACTGGCGACCGGTGGCTCGACCTCGACGCGCGATGCCTGGCTGCCCATGCGCACTGCGGGCGCAGTGGCGCGCGACCTTCTGCTGCGCGCGGCCAGCCGCAAGGCAGGCGTCCCGGTCGGCGAGCTCAGCGTCACCGACGGGGAGGTCCGGCGTCAGGACGGCGCGCGCGTCGCGACCTTCGGCGAACTGATTGGCGCGGTCGCCGATCTCTCGGCGATGCCGCCGCCACCCTTGAAAAGGCCGTCGGAGTTCAAGCTGATCGGCAAGCCTCTGCCCAGGCTCGACATCCCGGCCAAGGTGATCGGAGCGGCCACCTTCGGCATCGACGTGCGGATGCCGGGACTGCGCTACGCCGCCGTGCAGAACGCGCCGACCTTCGGCGGCGAGGCGCTCTCGTTCAAGGTGAAGGGCGAACTGCCCAAGAACATCGACAAGGTAGTGATCGTGCCCGGCGGCATCGCCGCCATCGGTTCGAGCTGGTGGCGCGCCAACAAGCTCCTCAACGAAGGTGTGGAAGTGCAGTGGCGGCCGGGACCGGAGCCCGCGCTCGACAGCGCCAGCCTATGGAAGCGCTACGCGGCGCTGATGGAGGCGGGCCAGGCGGCACTGACGCGGACGCTCGGCGAGGAGAGCAAGCCCGCGAAGAGCCGGCAGATCGAAGCGATCTATCAGGCGCCGTATCTCGCGCATACGGCGATGGAGCCGATGAACTGCACGGCGCGGGCGAGCCGGAATTCGGTCGAGGTCTGGATGCCCAACCAGGCGCCGTCGCTGATGCGGCTGGCGGCGGCCGAAACGGCCGGCCTGAAGCAGCAGCAGGTCACGGTGCACACCACATTTCTCGGCGGTGGGTTTGGCCGTCGGGCCGAAGTCGACCTGGTACGCCAGGCCGTCACCTGTGCGATGGCGATGCCGGACCAGCCTGTGCAGCTCCTGTGGTCGCGCGAGCAGGACATTCGGCACGACTGCTATCGGCCGATGGCGTTGGCGCGCTGGCGGGCCGAGCTCGACACAGCGGGGCCGACGCCGAAGCTTGCAAGCGTCGCCAAGCGCCAGGTGGCGCAGTCGCCCAGCGACCAGTTCGGTGTACGTATCGCCGGCCTGCCGGCGCAGGGCAGTCCGGAGAGCAACGCCGTCGAGAACCCGCCCTATGCCTTCCCCTTCTATCGCCTCGAGGCGATCGTCGCTGAAGGCTCCGTCCCGGTCGGCTTCTGGCGCTCGGTCGGCCATTCGCACACCGCCTTCTTCGACGAGAGCTTCGTCGACGAGCTGGCCCTGGCACTCGGCAAGGATCCGTTCGAGTTCCGGCGCGAGCTGCTGGCCGGCAAACCGCGCCATCTCAAGGTACTGGAGACGGCGGCGCGTGAAGCAGCATGGGGACAGAAGCTGCCGGCAGGCTCGGGGCGAGGCATGGCGCTCCGCCCTTCGTTCGGCTCGATCGTGGCGCAGGTGGCGGAGGTTGCAGTGAACGGCAGTACCATCCAGGTCAAGCGTGTGACCTGCGCCATCGACTGCGGCCCGCCGGTCAATCCCGCGATCGTTCGCGCGCAGATGGAAAGCGGCATCGTCTATGGGCTGAGCGCGGCGCTGTACGGCGAGATCACGCTCAAGGACGGGGCGGTCGAGCAGGCGAACTTCCCCGACTACGACGCGCTGCGCCTGGCCGATGCGCCGGCGATGTCGGTCCATCTCGTCGACACCGGCTCGACCTATATCGGCGGCGTCGGCGAGCCCGGCACGCCGCCGATCGCACCCGCTGTGGCCAATGCGGTGTTCGCCGCCACCGGCAAACGCCTGCGCAGCCTGCCGCTCAGGCTCGCGTAACGGATGCAGCCGAGCCCAACCCCATTGACAGCGGTTTAGACCCGCTATGACATTATTGTGTGGGGAGGGGCGATTGGCGGAGATGGCCTGGCGGGACGCATTGCGTGCGAAGCTGAAACTGCGGCCGGCGCCACCCCCGCCACCCCCGCCACCCCCGCCGAAGCGGCTGGCCGACAGCCAGGACATTCAGGACGTCGAACAATCCGGCCTGTTCGACCCGAAGTGGTACGTCGAGCACACGCCCGGTGCGGCCCAATCCGGACTCGATCCTCTCGATCACTACCTGACCATCGGCTGGCGGCAGGGCTATTCGCCCAGCCCTCGGTTCGATACGGCCTGGTATCTCGGCCGCAACAACGACGTCGCCGCCGCCGGGCTGGAGCCACTGCTTCACTTCGTCCGCACCGGTCGCTACGAAGGCCGCTCGGGACAGCAGCCGGCCGACGCGCTGTTCGACAGCTTCCAGAGCCTCGGCGCCGACTGCGAGTTTGCCTTTGTCCAGCGTCACTTCGGCTCCGACAACCTCAATCTCCTGCGCTTCGCCTCCGGGCCGCTGGGCGGGCTCATGACGGCGTTGGAGCAGCGCCTCGCCGCCCTCCTGACGCCGCAAGACTGGCAGATCGACGTGATGGAGGGCGAGTATCACATCCTGGTGCCGGCCTATGGCATGCGATTCCATACGGACGTGCAAACCAAGTTCTTGGAGGCCGACAAGATCCTGGCGCATGAGGGCCGAAGACTGGGCTACCTGCGGCGCAAATTTCTCGAAGACCTGGAAGAGGACGCCAGGACGTTCGTCTACAAGCGGTTTCAGTCCGAACGGCCTTCGGCGACGGACATGCGGGCACTCTTGAGGAGCTTGCGGCGGTTCGGCCCGCACCGGCTGCTGTGGGTCGCGGGCGCGAGAACGCGTCACCCGCCCGGGACGGTCGCGGATTTGGGAGATGGCCTCATGCGCGGCCATGTCGATCACTTCGATGTCCGGCCGGACCACATTTCCTACGATCTGTGGCAGACGCTTTGCCGCGAAGCCGGACGCATACGAGCCAACAGCCATAGATGACGGAGCATGAAGTCCACGCGGTGCTCGCCGACTTGATTCGCGACATCGTCGGCGACCCGCACGTGCAGATTCGGGCAACCGACAAGGAGAGCGATATTCCGGGCTTCGACTCGGGCAAGAAGGTGTTGCTGGTACTCGCGCTGGAGGATCGCTTTGGCTTCCAGACTCGCAGTTCGGAGATCGATGCGTTGCGTACGATCGGGGACTGGTTGGCACTGGTCCTGCGCCATTGCCGCGACGAGCAGCCAGCAGCATCGCCGTCCCGCCGCACGATTGCCTTCATCGGCAATTGCCAGGCGGAGCTGCTGCAGCGCGCCGCTGCTGCGGCGCTGCCGTCAACCGAGTTCGCCACCTTTTATCAGTTTTTCGATGTGCCACACGGGCAGCGTGCGCAAGCCGAGGCCCAGCTGGCGCAAAGCGATATCGTGCTGTTGCAGGACATCCAGGACCTCGAAGCGCTGACGTTGAGCGAGGCCATCCCGAACGGTGCCACCGTCGTCCACTTTCCTTTCCTGCGCTTCGCCTCGCCGTGGCCCTATGACGATTTCAATGGACTGCGCGATACGGCAGCGCGTCAGCAAGATCCCCCCGCGCTTCACACGACGACCTACTACGACGGCGTATTGGGGCGACTGCGCCGGCTGCTTCCCGATCCGGAGGCGCGCATCGTCGCTTACCGGGCCCAGGCAGCACCGAGCATGGTCGATCCAGCACGGGTCCATGACTTCGAGTGCCGGCGATTGGAAGCGCTCGACCAGCGCTTCGGGACCAGCATCGGTCGAGTCATTCTCGAGCAGTTCCGCAGCGTGCCGCTGTTCTACACGGTGAACCGGCCCAGCGGAGCTTTGCTCGGCATGTTGCTGCGCTACGTCTTCGCGCGTCTGGGCATCGAAGTCCCGGTTCCCGCCGAAGCCGGCCTCGATGCCCTGGCCGATATCCAGGTTCCGATCCATCCGCGCGTCGCCGACCGACTGTCGATCGCTTGGGCAACCGAGCGACGTCTATATCGCTACGGCGATGTCGAGCTCACGTGGGAGCAGTACGTGCGTCGCTATATTGCGCGCTATGGATGAGGCGGCCCGCAAGCTTGCCTTCCAG